>Ga0326597_10003876_pt1 | contig 21269 bp, 17 predicted proteins | sample RVTome_12_FD_203789 | JGI IMG/M metagenome (GOLD analysis project Ga0326597, IMG submission 203789) | Soil microbial communities from uranium-contaminated site in the Upper Colorado River Basin, Wyoming, United States - RVT100D185 | ecosystem: Environmental > Terrestrial > Soil > Contaminated >...
AAGTACGCCCGGCACGCTGCCTCGGTGGCAAAACGGGTCTCGAACTCGGCCAGCGTCCGAGGATAATCTTCCACCGATGCGTACGCTATATATTGGGGCTGGTTGAGTCAAGGGGATACCCCCATTGCTCAATCATCGGCGGACTCCTCCATGCACCACGCCGGCCGCGAACGGCTACCGCGGTTGGAGATTCGGCCTGTGCGGCGAAGCTCCTGGAGGAGGTTGTGAACCTTTCGGAGCTTCTGGTCGGCCGTCAACCGGTCCGGCAGCTTCGGAACGAGGAGCGCATCAACCTCCTTGCGATCCACCGGCCCGTGCTCCCGCACCAAGGCCAGGATCAGATCCAGGTAGTACTGCTTGTCGAAGCCGCGCTCGCGGATGTGCCGGCCCGCCTGGCCGGTCGCCTTGGCGACCGTTCCCGCGACCATCAGGCTCGGATAGCGGCCCTCGACGAGGCCGGCGGACTTCAGGCGACGGTGATCGTCCCGGCCGGCGAGGAAGGGGTTGCGGTAAATGGCCTGCGGCGCGTCCTGCCGGATCACCGTCTCAATGTCGCCGGGCAGGAAGTCGCCGACGTTGGTGAGCAGCACCCGATCTGGGAACTCGACCACGGCGATCCGCCCGTGCCGGCGGTAGTCCTGGTGCGCGATGGCGTTGTGCAGGGCCTCGCGGATCACCCACGGGTCGTACTGGGTGATCTCCTGGGGGAAAAGGGTGCCGCTCGGCAAGGCGCGCACGATGAGGTTGCGGATGCGCTTCAGCAGGCGGTCGCCGGCAAGCAGGAACGGCGGCCCGATGTGCTCGTAGTCCAGCTCGCGGTTGTCCGCGTCCTTGAGGATCCACGAGATCTTGGCCACCGCCGGCGAGAGCCGGGTCGCCGACTCGCCGCGCCCGAGCAGCAGGAGTGCGGCGTGCGTCACGGCGCCCTGCTTCAGAACCCGGGTCTTGTTGAGGAAGGTGTGGTCGTCCCACCCGGCCACCTCGTCTGCCTGGCCCGGGTGCTTGACGACGAACTGCTCGCGCGCCTTGGCCACGGCCGCCGGGTCGAGGTCGTCCAGGATCGCTTGCTCGCACACATCCGCCGACCAGTCGCTCCCGCGCGTCCAGAGCGCGCGTGCCTTCTCGGGGTGATTGCGGAGCTCGGTCTTGCTGGCGCCGACGCGCACGTGCGCCGTGCCGTAGAAGCTGACCGGCTGGTCCCTTGCCGGACCGACTTCGAAGATGACGACACGCCCGTCCGGATGCTCGACGACATGCACCTCGAATCCCGTGTTCGGGCGCAGCCCTGCTCCGAGCCACGGCAGCAGATCCTGGTTGCCCTTGCCCTTGGTGGCGTACGGATCGAAAGGCGTACCGACGACGTCGTGCGTCTTGTCGTCGAAGCCGAACAAGACGTAGCCGCGCGGCTGGCTGGCCAAACAGGCGGCATTGGCGAGAGCCGACAGGTACTCGCCCAGCACCTGAGGCTCGAGGCGGTTGCGCTTGAACTCGAACCACTCCGTCTCCGTCGGAAAAGCGCGCAGGCGGTCGATGAGCGCGATGTGCTCGCTGGCGCTCACGCCTCACCCTCCTCGGTTGCCGCGTCGAGGTCGTCGGCGGGGTCGTCCTCACCGTCGGTCAGGCCATCGGCCTCCTCGAGCGGCTCCGGCTCCTCGACCTCCTCCGGCAATCGAGCCGCCGCGTCGCGCACGTCGAGCTTGCCCGTGACCACGTCGGCGGTCAGGCGGGTGAGGTATTCGCGGAGGAGGGAGATCTCTAATCCGGCTCGAGCCGCCGCCTGGTCCAGAGGGTCGCATGTGCTACCGACCCAGTTCAACACCGCTCGTTGCTCGGTCAATGGTGGGACAAGAAGCTGGAGCTGAGGAAGCTTACTGGCTTTGATACCCTGAGCCGTTGATCCGGTGGCTCGGCGAAGTAGTTGGTTCTGGAAGTACGGTGAGAGCACGGTCAGCAGAACAAACCCTGACTCAAGCACGTCGGCGTCGAAGCGGAACCGGACGACGCGCTGAGCGAGAGCGATATCCTCTCGATCAACCAAGGCCGCATTGCCGAGCGGCGCCTCCATGGTGAGCAGCAAGTCTCCGAGCCTCGGCAATCCGCGACGCATGATCGTTAAGTAGTCTTTTTCTGCAACGAATTCTTTCGATATTTCGTAGTCGATCCAGCCCTTGCGGACGTTCCTTGCGGTGACCAGAAATACGCCACTCTCTGTCTTCGTGGGCGTCGCTCCTCGATAGTCGGCTTTTTCAATTGCGCAGCGCGTGAAAGCTTGCACGTCCCAGTGTTCCGGCACATCCCCCAGCCACTCCACGCCGGAGGGCTTGAGGCGCACGTTGGGGTCGAGGCCGCGGGTCACGGCGCGGTGGATGATGGCCTGCTTCTGCTCCTCCAGCAGCTTGATCAGCTTCTGCTTGGCGCGGATGTAGCGCCGGGTCCGCCGGCCCGCGTGGTCGAGGAAGCGGACGATGGCCGCCTGTTCGGGTGAAGGTGGAGCAAAGAACGGGATCTCTCTCAGTCGAACCTCAGACAAATCCCACTGACCGATTCGGACTCCATCAGACGCATGTGTGAAAAACGGGACGTAGGCCCGCGATCGGATGGCAGAGTGGAAATAATCGCCCTCTACACCGCGGATGTCGAAGACAAAATATGCAGGGCTGACGATGCCCTCATGGAGCGAGACACCGTACGAGCCTTGCCATGCTTTCATCTTGTTCATGGCAAACTGACCCGAGCGGACGACCTTATAGTCGCTCAGGTCATCTGGAATGAAGTTCCGGTTCTCGTCCTGGTTCGAGACATCGCGCAGGATGACTCCCTTCTCACGCACGACTGAGAGTAACGGCAATTTCGGCTGATTCCGCCAAGCAACCTGCCGCAATACTTGGCGGAGCTTGCGCGCTTCCCAGTGCGCCGGCACTACGCCCAGCCACCCCACGCCCGAGTCCTTCATCGCGGGATAGGGCTTGAGGTCGGCGATCATCACAGCGCCTCGAACCAGGCCTTGATCTTGAGCGCCATGAGCTTGCGGCGCTGCTCCAGGAAGTCGTCGTAGTCAGGGATCTCGCCGTCGAGCAGCGACTCGGGCACGCAGCTCAGCCGCAGGTTGGCCCGCAGATCCGCTGCATCCGTGATGCCGCCGTATTTCTTCTTCCCGCCGTCACACTGCTGGGCCAGCTCCTTGAAGTACTTCTCGGGCGGCTTGTCGCCGATGGCGATGTTGATCTCGCTCTGGGCCAGCACGAAGTTGGCGATCTGGTTGTAGCGGCCGCGGGAAAGCCCCTGCGCCTTCAGGTGTTTCTTCGGGTAGACGTGGTGCACGTCGCTCCGGTTGAGCAACAGGTCGAGCACCGTGATGTCGCGAGACAGGAACCCCTTGTCGCCGAGCTTTACCTGCGCCGCCAGGTACGCCAGAAAGTAGGGACTGTTCGACGAGGAGGTGTCCATAAGCTGCGGCAGCATCCCGGTCCAGAAGCTCTCGGGCAGCTCGTTGTCGATCACCGACTCGGCGTAGGCCGTGAGCCCTCGCGCTTCGATCTGGCGTATGTCGAAGTCGAAGGCGGTCTCCGGGCTGCCGGTGTAGCGTCCCCGCAAGACGGCCATGGCGTACCAGCGCCGCACCACCCGCTCGAGATCGGCCGCCGGCACGCCCTCCGCCCGACCGCGCAGGTAGAGGATGTAGGCGAAGTTCACCGCGTTGCGGCCGCCGATCAGGTCGGTGGTCACGAAGCCCGCCGAACGCAGGATCATGGTGATGCGGTCGAAGTGGGTCTTGTTGATGAAGGCGAGAATACCCTTCTTGAGCCTTCCGAACGATTCCTCCGCAATGGTTTCCTCGAACTGCTTGGTCTCAAAGTTCCGCCCCGATAGGAGGGCGACCAGGTCCTGGAGCCTGCCGCGGTTGAACTCCGACGTAAACGCGACGCGCAACATGTCGGTGTAAGTCGGGTCGTAGATGTCGTCGTTCGTGTCTTTGAGCCAGCGCATCTGCGGAAGGAACTCCGAGGCGGCGAACGCCTTATCGTTCTTCTCGATAGCAGGCAGGAACTCCGGTGCGACGGCGAGGTGGCAGAAGTAGTCGATTGCCTTGCGCAGCAGGTTGCCGCCGTAGGTCTCGTTGACAGCGATCTTCGACATGGCGAAGTCGGCTTGGGAAAGCTCGGTGCCGGCCGAGTTTACGCGAATGAAGATCTCGGTGACCGTCTCGATGTCGAGGTCTCCGGCCAGCTCAATCACACCGACGTGGTTGTTGATGATCTTGCGAAGCTTCTCGAGCACACGTGACACGCGCTTGCGGTCGGCGTCGGGATTCTTCTCGGTATAGGTGTCGGTCAGCTCGGTCAGGCTAGCGTCGGGCCCGAAGACCTCGGCCACGTCTTGGATCCAGGCCACGTCCTTGCGGATGGCCGGGTTGGCGACCTCGAAGCGCTCCTCCTCCGGATGGAAGGCGATGCGGATGCGCACCGTCTCGTAGTTCTTCGTCAGCACCTCGCGGCCCAGCAACGCCGCCATGAGCGAGGTGACGCGCTGCTGGCCGTCGATGAGGATGCGCTTTCCGGCCGACGACGTGCCGTCCTTGAGCTTCACCGTGGGGTTGCGCCAGGCGATCAGGTAGCCGACCGGGTAGCCCTGGTAGAGCGAGTCAAGCAGGTTGCGGACCTTGGTCGCCTCCCACACGAAGGGGCGCTGAATCTCGGGGATGGCGATCTCGCCGGACTTGACCCAAGTCAGCAGAGTCTCGATGGGATGCGGGGTGACAGAGTAGCGTTGGGTGGCCATGGCTACTTTACCTTCCCAATGATCTCGCCGAGCAACCCCTCGGTCTGCTTCTCCAGCGCCAGGATGTCGGCGCGGATCTCCTCCAGCGTGCGCAGCGGCTGCGGCCTGTAGAAGTATCGGGTGAAGCTCACCTCGTAGCCGGTCTTGACGCTCTCCGGGACGTACCAGGCATCGGGATCGTGGGGCAGCACCTCACGCCGCAGGAACGCCTCGATGCCACCCTCCTTTAGGAGCGGAATCTGCTCCGTGTCGCGCAGGTCGGGGTCCGGCTCGAACTCCACCACGGCGGGCTTGCCGTCGATGATGGTCTCGAAGAGTCCCCGCGGCGGGTCGGCCGCCGTGCCCCTCTTGTGAATCCTGCCGATAACCGGCGGTGCGTCCTCGGCCCGCTCGGCCGTCTCCCTCAGTGCCTTGAGCTCCTTGGCCGCGTAGGCGCGGTTCGGGTCTGTGCCTTTGAGGCGTAGCGGTCGCTCAACCGTCACCTTCCAGTAGCCGAACGCGGCGTTCGGGAAGATCTTCGATTGTTCCGTCTCCTCGAACTTGACGAACGTGTCGCAGATTCGCTGGATGTCCTCTTCCGACAGCTCGCAGTTCTTCTTGCCGAGGTTCTTGCGCAGGGGCTTGAACCACTGCGTCGCGTCGATGAGCTGCACACGCCCGGCGCGGTGCTTCGGCTTCCGGTTGCCGAGCACCCAGATGTAGGTGGCGATGCCCGTGTTGTAGAACATGTTGAGCGGCAGCGCGACGATGGCCTCGAGCCAGTCGTTCTCGATGATCCAGCGGCGGATGTTGCTCTCGCCCTGGCCGGCGTCGCCGGTGAAGAGCGAGCTGCCGTTGTGCACCTCGGCGATACGGCTGCCGAGCCTCGTGCCGCGCTTCATCTTCGAGAGCATGTTGGCGAGGAAGAGCATCTGGCCGTCGCTCGAGCGGGTGATGAGCGAGTACTCGGGGTCGCCCGCGTGCTCCATCAGGAAGCGCGGGTCTTTGATGCCGCCCTTGCCGCCCATGCGTTCGAGGTCGCTCTTCCAGCTCTTGCCGTAGGGCGGATTACTGAGCATGAAGTCGAACTCGCGCGACGGGAAGGCGTCGTTGGCAAGCGTCGAGTGCTCCGGGCCGCCGATGATGTTGTCCGCCGCGTCGCCCTCGCCCTTGAGCAGCAGGTCCGCCTTGCAGATGGCGTAGGTCTCGGCGTTGATCTCCTGGCCGTACAGGTGCGTGGCGACCTGTTTGCCGTGGGCCTTGGCGAGCTGCTGGAGCGTTTCTTCGGCGACCGTCAGCATCCCGCCGGTGCCGCAGGCACCGTCGTACAACAGGTAGGTGCCCGACTCGATCTCGTCGGCGACCGGCAGGAAGATCAGCTTCGCCATGAGTTTCACGGCATCGCGGGGCGTCCAGTGCTCGCCAGCCTCCTCGTTGTTCTCCTCGTTGAAGCGCCGGACGAGCTCCTCAAATACGGTCCCCATGCCGTGGTTGTCGAGGCCCGCGTGCTTCACCGAGCCGTCACCGTTCAGGACCGGATTGGGGCTCAGGTTGATGTCGCGAGAGAGGAGCTTCTCGATCAGCGTGCCCAGCGCGTCAGCCTTGGAGAGACGCGGGATCTGGTTGCGGAACTCGAAGTTCTCGAGGACATCCTGGACGTTGGGCGAGAAGCCGTCGAGGTAGGCCTCGAAGTCGGCCTTGAGCTGCTGCTGGCTGGCTCGGGCCTTGAGATCGCGCAGGGTGAACTTCGACGTGTTGTAGAAAGCCTGACCGGCGGCCTGCCGCAGCGCCTGATCCTGATGGACGATCTTGGCTTTGTCGAGCGAGGCCTTCATCTCGAGCACGGCCTGCTTGGTCGGTTCGAGCACCGCGTCGAGCCTCCGCAACACGGTCATCGGCAGGATCACGTCCCGGTACTTGCCTCGGACGAAGAGGTCCCGCAGGACATCGTCGGCGATGCCCCAGATGAAGTTGGCAATCCAGGTGAGTTGGGATGGTTCCATCGTGTTACGATGCCGATCCTCAAGAGGCTCAAGACCAGGTATTCGGTTGCACGAGCCCCGATCTCGCTCGCAGCCTGTCTCCCTGCGAGGAACATCGCCCTGTGCCCCTAAGCCCCCAACGGCGCGGATGTTAGCACGGAAGAGGTAGGGGGGAATCCGCGGCAGGAATGCTGCTAAAACGACCGGCTCGGTTCGCGTGTTTCAGGTATGAAACGTGGCCGGGAGGCAAACGCTGCGAAGGGGGTCAGCCTGTTTCGGGGAACAGGATTGCAGTGTGGCGACCCGGCCAAGCCCAAAGCCCAGAGCCCAAAGCCCGGACGGCTCGCCCTGGCCCGCTACCTCCTCCCCAACACCTCGTCGAGCGTCTGTTTGAACAGCGCGAAGGGCTGCGCGCCGGAGACGGCCTTCAGGCCCTTCACCGTGCTGCTGCCGGGCTCGATCGTGCCAATGAGGAAGAGCGGCGTGCCGGTCACGCCCGACCGCTGCCCGAGCGCCTGGTCCTGTCTGATCTCCGGTGCGGTCCGCTCGCTGTCGAGGCAGGGCCGGAACTTGTCCATGTCGAGGCCGATGGCCCCGGCGTGCTCGGCGAGCTGCGGCGGCGCCAGCGCCCGCTGGTTGGCGAACAGCCGGTCGTGCATGTCCCAGTACCGGCCCTGCTCGCCGGCGCAGATCGCCGCCTCGTGCGCGCGGAACGCCTGGGGGTGCAGCGACTCGATCGGAAAGTTCACGAAGTAGTACTGCACCAGCCCGCTCGCCACGTACTCCGCCGTGATCTGAGGCAGCGTCTGCGTGACGTACCGCGCGCAGAAGGGACACTGGTAGTCGGAGAACTCCACGATCGCCACGGCGGCCTGCGCGCTGCCTTTCATGGGCTTGCCGGCCACCGGCACGTCGATGGACACGTCGCTCACGGGACCAGCCGGCTGCTGCGGCTGCGTGACGCGCAGCAGGATCGCCTTGATCTCCTGCACGTCCTTCTGGATGGCGAGCTGGGTCGCCTTGAGCTCCTCGATCTGCTTCTTGAGCTCGGCGATCTCGCTCGGCGCCTGCGGCGACTGAAGGGCCGTCACGCGCTCGCCGCCCAGCGTGAGGACGGCGAGCACCGGGAACGCGACCGCGGCCGAACGGTTGCTGCGCATGGACGCGCACTCCATCAGAGGGGTCCGGCCCGGCGCGGCCGGCGGCCCGAATTTCCAGGGACGAGGCAGTATGGGTCGGAAACAGGGCGGTGATCAAGGGGCACAGGTCTGAAGACCTGTGCCACCGGAGTCACGCTGCCACCTGCGGCCTTCAGGCCTGTGCGTCATCGAGGCGTCAGGGATGCCTGAACTCGCCGGCGCGCGGGATGAGGTCGAAATAGAGCGCGTCGGGCAGCGTGGTGTGCCAATAGCCGGCCGAGCGCGCCGCCGAGACGACGGCCAGGAACACCACGGCGACGGCGACGCCTAGGGCCCAGCCCGGCACGCGGCGCCGGCGCCCGACCCGCAGGTCGAGCGCGCCCTCGGCCGGGCACGCGGTCACGCACAACAGACAGGTCGTGCACTCGGCCGACCGCACGCTCACGAGCCGGTCGACCGGCAGGAGCGACGGGCACGCCATGGCACACTTCGCGCAGTCGATGCACGTCTGCGGGTCCCGCCGGATGCGCGCGGGACTGAGGAGCGAGACGAGCCCCACCATCGCGCCGTAGGGGCACAGATACCGGCACCAGAAGTTCTGGACGACGAGTGACACGAGGATCAGCCCCGCGATCACCAGCGCCGTCGTCCGCCCCATGAGGCGGAAGAAGTCGAGCATCTTCACGTCGGCCACAAGGCCGTACGGGCTCTCGAGGAACGCCCGCAGCTCGGCCGCCGACATGCCGGCGACGGCGTAGAAGAACAGCCCGAACAGGATGTACTTGAGGCTTCTGAGCGGCAGATCCAGCCAGCGCGGCAGCGCGAGGGTCCGGCCGAACATCTCGCGGCCGCCCTGCCAGAGCCACTCCGACAGCGTGCCGATCGGACAGAGCCACGCGCAGAACGACTTGCGCAGCAGGAACGACATCGCGAGGAACGCGATCAGCAGGAACAGCCCGGCGGCGTGGATCGGCGGGACGCTGGCCGTGACCAGCAGGTACTTCAGGTTCATCAGCGCCGCGATCGGCAGCCAGCCCTCGACGCCGGGCGGCCGCGATACGTACGGCGTGGCGCCGCCGGTCTCGTAGTAGCGCACCCAGAGATAGAACTGCGCGCCGATCCAGAGGTTGACCAGGACGAACGCCACCTGCAGGCCCAGCCGGACAGCCTGCGTGCGGTCATTGCGCCGGCGGGTGTAGGGCTTGCGGACGGTCTCGGCCCCGGGCGCGGCGCGAGCCGTGTCGGAGCCGGTCAGGGCGGAATACCGGGCCGCCTGGAGCGGGCCTGCCATCACCCCGAGCGTACCGAGGCGGGGTGCGACGGGCTATGACCCGGGTCATATCGACGTGGCGGGCAAGACGCCCCATGGGCGCCAGCAATGACTATTCAGCGGTCGCGTTGTCGACACGGACCGTTCGCGGCGAACACCCTTGGAGCGCGCCGTCAGCGTCAGTCTGAAAAACGCCGCGCAGGCCAGGGACAGGGCGTGGGGCTTGGGGTCCCCACGCCGCGTGCTGAGGGCGGTAAGCCGGCGCGGCGTTTTTCCGGCGTGCGGAAGCGGGTGTTCGAAGCGAATGGTCCGTGCCGACAGACGACTTCCTGAGTACTCCGGCCTGTCCTCAATACTTCATGGCCGGCAGCCCCGCCGCGCGCCGGAGCAGGCTCAGCTGCCCGACGTGGTAGCTGTCGTGCTGGGTCAGGAAGGTGACGACGCCGAGCAGCGATCGGTCGGCGATGGGGAACTTGTGCCCGCTGTCCGGCGCCAGATCGCCGGCCGCCAGCTCCCCCAGCCGCGCGTCGAGCCGCGCCGACACGTCCGTCCACCCCGCGCGGATCTCGTCGAGCGACGGATACCAGGTCATGTCGTCGACCTTCTTGACCTCGGCCAGCCGGTCGCCGAAGGGGTGCGGCACGTCACGGCCGAGGAGCTTCAGCAGGTGGATCCGCGCGTCGACCAGGTGGCAGGCGAGAAACGCCGCGTTGTTCGCGCTGCCGCCCGGCCGCGCCTGCGCGGCCGCGTCGCCCATGCCGTCCAGGCAGTTGACGAAGAGTCGCGTGTTGAGCGAGAGGATGTCGGCGAGCGGCTGCAGCGTCGCGTGCACGGGGCCTCCTTCGTGAAGGTCGATTCGGGATACGCTGAGATCATGCCAGGGAACGGACGGCCGACGCCAGACCCGGGCCGGCCGTCCCCCCGGGAGCGCGCCGGCGGGTGGCTGCTCCTGCTCGCGGGCCTCCTGGCGATCGGAGAACCGCTGGTGCTGGCGGCCGAGGTGGCCCGGCTGCTGCCGACGCTCGGCTACCAAGGCGCGGCCGTCGTCTTGTTGGTGCTCGCCCGCGTGGCGGTGACCGCGTTCGGCGTGGCCGCCGGGCTCGCCATCTTCAACCGGCGCCCACACGCCACCGGCATGGCGACGCTCGCCCTGGCCCTGCTGGGGAGCGTCAGCCTCTTCGCCCTGCTCACGCCCATCCTGCCGTCGAACCGTCCGCCAGGCACGACCGCGCCGATTGCGGTCGTCGTGTTTGCCTACTACGCCGGGTGGATCGCGTATCTTCGCCGATCCCGCCGTGTGCGCGAGACGATGGGGTGATCGGCGCCCGCCCAGGGCTGAAGCCCTGGGCCACTGGGGTCACGGAGATCTCCTTACGGGTCTTTCATCTCACCGGACCCGCATCACGATCTTCCCGATGTGTCCCCCGGACTCGATCAGGCGATGCGCGTCGGCGGCGCGCTCGAGCGGGAGGGTGGCGTGGATGACGGGCGTCACGGCGCCGCTCTCCACGAGCGGCCAGACGCGCGCGTGGAGCGCCGCCGCGATGCGGCCCTTCTCTTCCACCGTCCGCGGCCTCAGCGTGGACCCGGTGATCGTGAGCCGCTTCTGCAGGATCGGCAGCAGCGTCAGCGTCGTCCGCGCGCCGCCGATCAGCCCGATGACGACGAGCCGCCCGCCGGGCGCGAGCGCGTCGAGGTTGCGGGGCGTGTAGTCGCCGCCGACGATGTCGAGCACGACGTCGGCGCCGCGTCCGCCGGTCGCCTCGCGCACGGCTGCGACGAAATCCTCGAGACGGTAGTTCACGGCGCGCGTCGCGCCGAGACGCTCGCAGGCCGCGCACTTCTCCGGGGACCCGGCCGTGGCCAGCACGCGCGCGCCGAACGCGCGACCGAGCTGGATCGCCGAGGTGCCGATGCCGCTCGATCCGCCGTGCACGAGCACCGTCTCGCCCGCGGCGAGCCGGCCGTCCTCGAAGAGGTTGGTCCAGACCGTGAAGGACGTCTCGGGGATCGCCGCCGCCTGAATCATGTCGAGGCCGCGGGGGATCGGCAGGCACTGCGGGCCGGGCGCGACGACGTACTCGGCGTAGCCGCCGCCGGCCAGCAGCGCGCAGACTTCGTCGCCCGTCTTGAGCGGCGTGCCGTCGGCCCGCGCCGCGCCGGCCCCGACCGCGACGACCGTGCCGGCCGCCTCGAGGCCGGGGATGTCGGACGCGCCGGGCGGCGGCGGGTACTTGCCCATCCGCTGCATCACGTCCGGGCGGTTGACCCCGGCCGCCGCGACCTCGATCAAGACCTCGTTCGGCCCGGGCTCCGGCACGGGACGCTCGGCGACGCGCAAGACCTCCGCCCCGCCCGGCTCAGCAATCTCGACGACGCGCATGTGCGTTCATTATGTACAGTACATTCCTCTCCGCCGCCTCTACTGCTGATCCCACGCTGCCGAGAATCCGGCACTGCCAGAAGCGCAGGTGACGGTCGCCAGCCAGACCGAAGCGAGAACCCCAATCGTCCCAGCGAGTTGGTTCCGCGTCGTTGACTCTGGCAACACGCTTGCTGATAGCAGACTACTCGCGCGCAGCGCCGACATTCCGTGTCGCGGGTTTCGCGAGCCTCCGGGGGGAGGGGTCGGCCGTCACGTGAACGGCCGGCAGGTCGGGCGGTGGGCGAAAGGAGCCTTCGGATGCGGGACCTCTTCAAGCACAAGGAGCATCTCGTCCGGATGGCCGTCCTGTTCCTGGGCGGGACGCTGCTGTTCCTGATCCTGCGGGCGTTCATGGTCCCGTCCGACTTCGGGGTGTACGGTCACTACCGCGCCGGGGCGCTCGACGACAACCGGGCGCGGCCCGTCCAGTATGCGGGCCAGGTCGCCTGCGCCCAGTGCCACCCCGACATCGTCGAGGCGCGCGCCGGGGGGGGGCACGAGAGGGTCCGGTGCGAAGCGTGTCACGGGGCGCTGGCGGACCACGCCGAGGGCCGGATGGAAGAGAAACCGGTTCGGCCCGACACGCGGACGCTCTGCCTCCGGTGCCATACGAAGACCGTGTCGAGGCCCGCGGGGTTCCCGCAGGTTTCCCCGCCCGAGCACAGCCCGGAAGGCTCGTGCACCGACTGCCACATGGCGCACGCGCCGGGGCTGTCGTAGCGGGCCGGTGGAGGCCGGCGCCGAGGCCGCGCACGGCGCGGCCCGCGTCCCTCGACTCCGCTCGGGACGCCCTGAGCCACGCCGAAGGGCGAGGGAGCGGCGCGGGGCGAAGGGGCCCCCGCCCCTCGGCAGGCTCGGGGCGCTCTGAGCGTGTCGAAGAGCGCGAGCGACCGAGCCGGGGTGTGGGGCGGAGCCCCACGTGAGTCTCGAGGAGGCGGCGATGGACGAAGGGCGGCGCGAGTTCCTGCTGAAGACGGGCAAGTTCCTCGTGCTTTCCGCGGCCGCGGCGGGCGCGTGGGACGCGGTGGTGGCGGGGCAGCCCGATCGCGCGCCGGAGGCCTACCGGATGTCGGATCACTGGTGGGCGATGGCGATCGACATCGAGAAGTGCATCGGCTGCGGCAACTGCGTGTACGCGTGCAAGCGGGAGAACGACGTGCCGCACGAGCCGGAGTTCTCGCGGACCTGGGTCGAGCGCTATTACCTGAACCCGCCCAACTCGGAGCACCCGCAGGTGGATTCGCCCGACGCCGGCTACTTCGGGTTCCCGGAGAAGTACCGCGACGAGGGCGCCAAGAGCTTCTTCGTGCCGAAGCTGTGCAACCACTGCGCGGCGTCGCCGTGCGTGCAGGTATGCCCGGTCGGCGCGACGTTCGAGTCGCCCGACGGGGTCGTGCTCGTGGACAAGGCCTACTGCCTCGGCTGCCGGTACTGCGTGCAGGCCTGTCCGTACGGGTGCCGGTTCATCGATCCGCGCTCCCACACCGTGGACAAGTGCTCGCTCTGCTACCACCGGATCACCAAGGGCCTGACGACGGCCTGCTGTGAGACCTGCCCGACGGGCGCGCGGATGCTGGGCGACCTGAAGAGCCCGAGCGATCCGATCCACGAGTTCCTGCGGGTCAGCAAGGTGCACGTGCTCAAGCCGCAGATGGCCACGGGCTCGAAGGTCTACTACAAGGGCCTGGACGGCTCGGTGCGTTAGGAGAGGCGATGGAAGCGTTGATGCAGGGCGTCGAGGGTTTCATCTACCCCAACGAGGTCGAGCTGCAATGGAGCGTGCTCATCGTCCTCTACCCGTACATCACGGGGCTGGTGGCCGGCGCGTTCATCCTCGCGTCGCTCGAGCGGGTGTTCAAGGTCGAAGCCGTGAAGCCGACCTACCGGCTCGCGCTGCTGACGGCGCTGGCGTTCCTGCTGGTGGCGCCGCTGCCGCTGCAACTGCACCTCGGCCATCCGGAGCGGTCGCTCGAGATGTACCTCACGCCGCACACCTCGTCGGCGATGGCGATGTTCGGCTTCGTCTACCTGTGGTACCTCATGGCGGTGCTCGTGCTGGAGATCTGGCTCGACTACCGCAAGGACATCGTGATCCTGTGGCAGGAGAGCCACGGCTGGAAGCGTCAGCTCTACCGCGCGATGGCGCTCGGCTCCGACGACATCAGCGAGCGCGCGCTCGAGGTCGACGACAAGGTCGGCCACTTCATCACGGTCGTCGGCATCCCCTCGGCGTTCCTGCTGCACGGCTACGTCGGGTTCATCTTCGGGTCGATCAAGGCGAACCCCTGGTGGTCGACGCCGCTGATGCCGATCGTGTTCCTGTTCTCGGCCATCGTGTCGGGCATCGCGCTCGTGATGTTGATGTACCAGTTCGTGTCCTGGTACAACGGGCGGCCGGTCCAGATGAACTGCCTCGACACGATCGCGCGCTACCTGTTCTACGCCTTCATCATCGACTTCTCGCTCGAGATGCTCGACCTGCTGCACCGCGTCTACGAGTCCGACGAGTCGTTCAAGACGCTCAACTTCATGGTGCAGACGCGGCTCTACACCTCCCAGGTCCTCATCCAGATCGTTTTCGGCACGATCGTGCCCATCGGCATGCTCGCGGTCGCGCAGCTCGTGAAGCTGACAGACCGCGCGAGGCAGGGAACCTACGCGGTGGCGGGCCTGCTCACGCTCATCGGGATCTTCGCGATGCGGTGGAACGTCGTGATCGGCGGGCAGCTCTTCTCCAAGAGCTTCCTGGGCTACACGACGTACAAGATGGAGTTCGCCACACGCGAAGGCCTGCTGCCGGCCATCCTGCTGATGATCCTGCCGTTCGTCATCCTGGCCGTGCTCGTCAAGCTGCTGCCGCCCTGGAAGGACCTCGAGGAGGAGACGGTGCCGCGGATGCACTGACGCCCGAGACGGGCGCGGATGACACCGACGATCAGGTGAGGCTCGAACTGGCCTTCGGCAAGCTGTACAATCTCGCAGCGCAGGATTCGGCCCTCCAAGAGGTGTGTCGATGATTAGCTTCGCCCCTGGCAACCTGCGGGTGCCGAAGTGGACGCGTCCCGTCTACATGGTGGCCGCCGGCACGACCGACTTCCGCAAACGCTATCCCGAGAAGAAGCTCGAGGAGCTGTGCATGATGGCCTTCCGCATGCTCCTCGAGGAGAACGATCTCAAGCTGGACCCGCTCGAGGTGAAGGGCCTCTTCAATCTCGCCTGCTACGGCGAGTTCGCCGACCACTTCCAGGACCAGCTCCTCTGCGAGGCCAAGGTCCACGACTACCTCGGCCTCGACCCGCTCCCCAACGTCGGCATCAAGACGGGCGGCGCGACCGGCGGCTCCGCGATGCTCATGGGCGCGACGACGGTCGCGAGCGGCATGAGCGATTGCACGCTCGTCCTCGGGTGGGAGCGCATGGACGAGGTGAAGACCTGGACCGGCAACTACTACATCGCCACCGCGGCCTGCAAGGACTTCGAGACGCGTCTCGGGCGGATCTACGCGAGCTACTACGCGCCGATGGCGCGCCGCTTCCAGGAGATGTACGGCGTGGACGAGCGCGTGCGCGCGGCGATCGCGGTGAAGAACCGCGGCTACGCCTGCCACTCGCCGTTCTCGCAGCAGCCGGGGCGACACACGATCGAGGACGTGCTCGCCGGCAACATCGTGTCGGACCCGCTCCGGTTCCTCGAGTGCTGCGCGATGAGCGTCGGCTCGTCGGCGGCGATCCTCTGCTCCGAAGAGCTGGCCCACACGCTCACCGACCACCCGGTGAAGCTCTACATCGCCGGCGGCTCGCACACGCTCCGCACCGGCGACCGGCGGCCGATGCGCATTCCGCTGCTGCCCCACGAAACGGAAGAGGACTACCGCCAGCTCTACGCCGACATGGAGAAGCAGGACGGGCGCTGGCCCGGGTTCGAGAGCTTCGGCGCCACGCGCTTCGCCGCCTACATGGCCTACCGGATGGCCGGCGTGCAGGTGCCGATCGAAGACCTCGATCTGGTCGAGACCCACGACGCCTTCACCATCTCCGACCTCCAGACCTACGGCGACGTGGGCCTCACGCTCTACGGCCGCGAGCAGGACTACGTGACGTCAGGCGACTGCTACCACGCCAACCCGCACACCGGCCGGCCCGGCCAGTGCCCGAGCAACCTGTCCGGCGGCCTGCTCGGGACGATGCACGCGGTGGGCGCGACCGGGATCTTCCAGTGCGGCGAGGTGTTCTGGCAGCTGCAGGGGAAGTACGACAAGTTCCACGGCGAGCCGGCGATGTGGACGCGGTTCGGCAAGACGAAGCCCGCCGACTGGAGCAGCCTGCAGGTGGAGGACCCCAGGCGCGGCCTGGCGATCTCGCACGCCGGCGTCGGCAGTCACGTCACGTGCGCGGTGCTGGAAAAGGCGTGGTAGGAAGCAGAAGTGAGAAGTGAGAAGTGAGAGAGTTCCCATGGCCGATAAAGTGAAGCTGGTGAGCGGACCGTCGACCATCCACGCGAGAGGCGACGTCTGGGTCGTCGAGCTGCCGCGCTTCGGTCCCGAAGGCACGCACTACCACACGTACGGGCTCCTGACGCCCTACTTCAAAGGCCTCGCCGACGGACGGCTGCTCGGCACGCGGTGCACGAACACGGGGTGCCCGATCGGCCGCGGCGCGGGCGAGCTGTGGCTGCCCCCGAGGGCGGATTGCCCCGACTGCCACCAGCCGATGGTCTGGGACGAGGTGAAGGCGCCGGCCGGCTACATCTACGCCTACACCTACGTCGAGCGCGGCGGCACCGGCCTGGAGATCGAGTGCCCGTACTACCAGATCGACGTCAAGATCGAAGGCGTGTACACCATCGTCAAGAGCTACCTCGCCGATCGCGCGCCGATCAAGATCGGCGACCGCGTGCGCGCGAAGTTCCGCACGGGCGCGGAGGCCACGCACACGGCGCTGGATCTGTATTTCGAGCTGACGCAGTAGGAAGAAGGCTCTAGACATCTTCTAAAGCCCGTGTCCTTACGAATGAAGCAAGTTTTGGGCTTTAGAAGCTGTCTTAGTTGCGGCCGCTCTGCGGCCGCCTAGTAGCGAAGATTCGCCGTCCTGGCCCGCTGGTCCGTCACTCGGCGGTTTGAGGCGAAGCTTCGCTACCAGCCCGTGGCAGAAATCACCCCACGGGCTGCGAGGACGCGGAGCGCGAACACCGATAGATCGAGAGCGCGGAGATGCGCCGGATTCCTCCGTGATCTCTGACGCTGTGGCCACGCCCTCCGTGACCTCGCAGGCCGTGTCGACTTTCACCACGGCCTGCTAGGCTCTGGGCTTTACGCTCTGGCCAACCTTCACGGGCCGTTCACCGTTGCCAAGGTCCACGTCGGCCACCAACTGGAAGTCCTTTTCACCTTTCTCATATCGGCGGGTATCGAGCAGGAGCTTTCAGGAGTTCCGCGTATCGACCGTCTCCGAGCTTGGCGGCATCGAGAGCCAAGTCGACGTCGATGCTGCCGACGTGCGCCGGTTCGGCAACTTGGAGAAGGAGGTCCGGCGCCCAGCCGCCGACAACGACGATGGCATTGCGGAAGGAAGCGAGGACTTGCCCGACATCGACCAGCACACGACGCGCAGCTTCGACCTGCCGTCCGCCGTAATCTTCCTGATGCCGAGGCTCCGGGCTCATCGCAGACCGGCTGACCAGGCCGGCTTCAGGCGTTGTTGCAGCAGCGCGTCGGCGGCCTCCTCACCACGACCGCCCGCGTGCACGAGGTCAACGTACGTCTGGACGGCATTCGTGCAGGCCAATCGGTGCTTACCAACGTCCACCCGATAGAAGATGCCGCCATCGTCTGGAATTGACACGACCAGATTCTCCCCCGAATCGACTGGTTTCGCCTCAATGGCCGCCTGAAAGTCGTCTTCAAGATCGACAGTCATGTAGAGCCACGTGCGAGGTTGGCGGACGTGGGGAGCCTGGAAGTCGGCAGCCGAGAACGCGGCGTAAGCGAGTCGCCCGAGACCCTCCGGGTCCAACTCCCTGAGCTTCTCCTGTAGTGCGCGCCCCTGGAACAGCGTGAAGTAACGGCGGCGCACGTGGCGGCCGACTCGGTACGCAGCACGCCAGGCCTGAAGCAGCCCATCCGGATCGCGAACGCGGAAACCTCGGTTCGGCAGAGGCTCGATGAACGCCTCGTTACGCAAATGCTGCACCACCTTGTTTACCAGGGCGAGGCTCGGGGCCGGCACCGGTGCCAGTAGCTGGCCGAAGTGAGCGACCATCTCACGCTGCGTCCAGCGCCGGCCGGCGTTCTCAGGCGCCAAGAGGGCGCGGACGATGCGGCCGGCCGCCGGCGTTCTCAGGTTGGCGCCAGATCGCTGGTGGATACGAACAGGCTCGTTGCCCGAGCGCTCGACGAGCAGCACGCCGGGGATGTCGAGACGACAATTGCCAGCGAGGTCAAGCCTGTCCCCCGTCGTCACCTGAGTCCCGACGGCAGCCTGGGCGACGACAGGAGCGTGACGAACTCCTCCCACCGCTGCCCGGGCTCGTCCGCCGTCCCGCCGCGGCCGTCGATGTAGGTTCGCACGAGGTCCTTCCCGTAGTTGTAGTTGATGACGTAGCTGCGGTACTGGTCGATGAAGCGCACGCGCTGCTCGGCGCGCGGGCGCGCCATCAGCGCGTAGCGCTCGAGCCAGTCGGCCGCCGCGACGGCGTCGGTCCGGCCGTCGAGGTACTGTCGCGCCGCTTCGTTGCCCGCGTAGCTCAGTTCGTCCGCCAGGCGCACCACGTCGTAGTACCGCGCCGCGCGCGAGGGGTCGAACCCCGCGATCGGGAACAGCGTCGCCCGCTCGAACGCGACCCGGCTGTCGCCCGGGAACGCCACCTCGATGCCGAAGTTGGCGGTGCCCTCCGCGATCAGGGACTGCGGGGAGAAGAGCGGGTAGACGGAGAACTCGATCCAGCCCCGATCGCGCACGAGGCGCTGCTCGAGCAGCGCGTTGTAGACGTGATGCCCGGGGTAGCCCTCGTGGCAGGCCAGGTCGATCGCCCGGTCGATGTGGATCGGCAGATCCGTGTTCACCTGGATGAGGCTGCGGAAGCCGCCCTGGTACCAGTTGTAGGCGCTCCAGGACTTGCCGGTCACGTACTCGACGGTGAAGCTCTCGGTCTCGGGCAGCTCGACGTGCTCCAGCGTCCGCGCGCGGCAGGCGTCGATGGCCGCGGTGAAGACCGCGTCGAGGCGGTCCGGCGGGATCACGAAGTCGCGCCGGAACGCGTCGTAGCGATCGACCGGCGGGCCGGTCCCGGGCAGCGCGGCCTCGAGCCGGTCGAGGATCTGCTGGAAGTGCGCGGCGTCGTTGACCGGCGCGACCGCGTCGTAGAGCGCCTGTGACTCCTCGTCGAAGGTCAGCCGCGCCCCGGCCAGCATCGCGGCGCGCGCGCCGAGCGCCGAGAGCTGCCGCTGGAGGTACCGGTGCCGGAGCACGACCAGCTCGTCCGCGCCCGACGGCGCCGCGGGACCGTCGAGCGCCGCGAGGAGCGTTTGCACCTCGCGCGCGATCTCGTCGAGCGTCCGTGTACGGGCCTCCGCCTCGGTCCGCCACTCGGCCGGTCCGTAGTACGCGTCGACGTAGTCGGCGTCGTGCTGGCCGAGCGCGAGCACGAGCTTCACGTAGGATTCGGCAATCTGGTTCATGTCGGGTACGGGGGCGGGTCCGGAGCAGCCGGCGATCCACAAGACGATCGCGCCGCCGGCCAGCGCCCTGGCCGGGCGGGTTCGCGTCAGCACCGGATGATTCTCTCACGCGGGCGCCGCGGGTACAATGCGCGAGAGGAGGACGCCATGAAACACGCAGCGGTCGTCGCCCTGCTCGCCGTCGCCGGGACGGCCGCCGGCCCCCAGGCGGGTCAACCGGCCCGGCAGGGGCTCAAGGTCTTCATCTCGGCCGACATGGAGGGCGTCACCGGCGTGGTCCAGCCGGCGCAGCTCGGTCCGGCCGGCTTCGAGTACGCGCGCTTCCGGGAGTTCATGACGGCCGAAGTGCTGGCGGCGATCGCCGGCGCCCGATCCGCCGGCGCCACCGGGTTCGTCGTCGCCGACTCCCACGGCAACGCGCAGAACCTGCTCATCGACCGGCTGCCGGACGATGTGGAGGTCGTGCGCGGGTTCCCGCGGCCCCTCTCGATGATGGAGGGCATCGACGCGACGTTCGCGGCGGCCGTCTTCATCGGCTACCACGCGAGCGAGCTGACCGAGAACGCGGTGCGCAGCCACACGTTCTCGAGCGCCCGCCTGCTCGGGGTGCGGCTCAACGGCGAGGAGGTCTCCGAGGGTATCTTCAACGCGGCCATCGCCGGGCATTTCGGCGTGCCGGTCGCGTTCGTCTCGGGCGACCGGCTCGCGGTCACGCAGATCCAGGGGGCGATCCCGGGCGTCGAGGGGGCCATCGTCAAAGAGCCGCTGGGCTATCATTCGGCGCGGACGCTGACGCCGGCGCGCGGCCAGGCGCTCATTGAGGAGGGGGTGGCCCGCGCCCTGAAGCGGCTCGACAGCCTGCGCCCGTACGTGCTGAAGACCCCGATCGAGCTGGAGGTCGGCTTCAAGCTGACGCTGGATGCCGAACGCGCGTCGTACATCCCGGGCCTCGAGCGGGACGGCGCCCACGCCGTGCGAGGCACGTTGCCGGACATCATCCAGACGGTGCGGCTGATGCAGGTGCTGACCAGCCTGGAGCCGCCGCAGTGATCAGCGAAGGGAAAAAGGGGACGGGAGCCTTTTTCCAGGAGCGGGAGTACCGAGAAAACCCTGCGGAAAAAGGCTCCCGTCCCCTTTTTCCGCATCAGGACGGTGACCCGCAGCCTGCAGCCCACGGCCGATAACCTGCTGACCTGCCATGCCCAAGCTCCGCTACGGCGTCCCGTTCTGGTTCGACCGGTTCCCGGCGCGCCGCCGCCCGGCGTATCCGCGTCACCGCGGCCATCTCGACATCGACGTCGCCATCGTCGGCGGCGGGTTGACCGGGTGCACGGTCGCCTGGATGTTCGCGTCGGCGGGCGTGAACGTGGCGGTGTTCGAGGCGGACCGCGTGGGGCAGGGGATGGGCGGCGTGCGCAGCCTGGGTCTGCTCCGGCAGGATCTCGACGTGGACTTCCAGCAGGTGGCGGCCGCGCACGGCACGCGCGCGGCGAGACACCTGTGGCAGGAGGCGCGGCGCGCCTCGCTCGACTTCGCGGCCGCGCTCCGCCGGCTCGGCGTCCAGTGCGACCTCTCTTCGTCGGACGCGATCTGGTTCACGCGACATCCCGATCACGAGAAGCGGCTGCGGAAGGAGCTGAAGTCGCGGCGCGAGGCGGGTGTGACGCAAGACGAGGCGAGCTGGCTGAACGCGGGCCAGTTCCAGCGCGAGACCGCCATCGCCGGTCGAGGCGGCCTGAAGACGCGCGGCGTCGGCGCGCTGGATCCCCATCGCACGTGCATGGGCCTGGTGAAGGCCGCCGACGCGAAGGGCGCCGCGATCTTCGAGCGGTCCGAGGTCGTCCGCGTGCGCGCCGGGCGGAAGGCGGTCGAGATCAGAACCGACGGGGGGACGGTGACCGCCGGCACGGTGGTCCTGGCGACCGGCCATCCATCGAAGGAGTTCCGCTCGCTCTGGCGCCACTTCAAACCGATGCACACCTACGTGGTGCAGACCGAGTCGATGCCGGCGGCCATGCGG
>Ga0326597_10003877_pt1 | contig 21269 bp, 18 predicted proteins | sample RVTome_12_FD_203789 | JGI IMG/M metagenome (GOLD analysis project Ga0326597, IMG submission 203789) | Soil microbial communities from uranium-contaminated site in the Upper Colorado River Basin, Wyoming, United States - RVT100D185 | ecosystem: Environmental > Terrestrial > Soil > Contaminated >...
AAGCATCCCGCGCTGCTCCTGCACCCGTACCGAGTGCAGAAAGGCCGTGGCGGTGAACCAGGGCAGCAAGCCCGCGTTCTCGACTGGATCCCATCCCCAGTAGCCGCCCCATCCGAGTTCTTCGTACGCCCAAATCATTCCCAGGCCGAGTCCGACCGAGAGAAACAGCCACGACACCATCGTCCATCGACGGACCGCGCGGAGCCACGAGTCGTCGAGGTGGCCCGTGATGAGCGCCGCCATCCCGAAGGCGTACGGGATCGTCAGGCCGACGAAGCCGGTGTACATGGTGGGCGGGTGGATCACCATGTAGAAGTTCTGCAGCAGCGGATTGAGGCCGGCGCCGTCGGCGGGTGTCGCGGTGAGATAGGTCTCGAACGGGTTGTTGTGGACGATCATCAGGAACAGGAAGAACATCTGCACCGCGGCGATGACCGCCACCACGTACGGGATGAGTTCCCGCTGGCGTTCCCTGTTCACGTAGATTGCGGCGCTGCCGAAGAGCGACAGCAGAAACACCCAGAACATGATCGAGCCGTCGAGCCCTCCCCAATACGACGTGATCTTGTAGAAGAGGGGCTGCACCGAGTCGGAATAGCGCTGCACGTACTTGATCGAGTAGTCGCCCGCCACGAAGGCGTACACGATCACTGACGAGGCGACGGACATGATTGCGGCAACCAGATAGAAGGAGCCGATCCCGCTCTCGATGAGGCGCTGCGAGCGGCGCCGTGCGCCAGCGACCGAAGCCGCCACCGCATAGGCGGACACGACGAAGGCCGAGAGCAGGAGGTAGGAACCCAGGGAGGACATGGTCTGCCCCCCGTCTAGTTGGTCGTGGCGCCCGCGGTGCCGGTGAGTGTGCCACCCGTTGGCCCGCTGGGCTGCGCCTCGTATTTCGAGGGGCACTTGGCGGTCATACCGGTGGCATGGAACCCGTCTGGCCCCAGCGTACCCTCGAGGACCACCTCGGCATCGTTCTGGAACGTATCGGGCACGATGCCGGTGTACGAGGCACGAACAACGTGCCCGTTGTTGTGCATCTCGAAGATGTAGTCCAGCGAGTCGCGTTTCTTGCGAATATCCTTGGCGAACCCGTGGACCTGGAGCGGCTTGCCGTACCAGGCGTCGGGCTGGACCATGACCTCGTCCACATGCTTGTAGTACTGGGCGCTCTCCCCGAGCGTGGAGTACAACAGCGTCCCGAACGCGATGGCGAGCACCAAGCTCGTCAGGCCGATTCTCGTGGTTTTGTGGCTCATAGATACGAACTTTCGATGATGGATGACTTCAGGATACCAGTATTCCTGCCTCTGTGCACAACGCGTAGAGTTCGGCGACCGGCAAGCCCACGACATTGGAGTAGGAGCCGTCGATTCGCTTGGCGAACCGGGATGCCAATCCCTGAATCGCATAGGCCCCGGCCTTGTCCAGCGGTTCCCCCGAGGCCACGTACCAGTCGAGTACCGTGTCGCTCAGCGGGGCCAGTTCGACCACCGTCCGCGCGACACGGGTCTGGGTCCGGGTCGATCCGGCGTCTGAAAAGACCAGAGCGATTCCGGTCAGCACCACATGGGCCCGGCCGGAGAGCCGTCGGAGCATGTGCTTGGCGGCCTCGGCGTCTGCCGGTTTCCCCAGCACTTCCCCATCGACCACGACGACCGTGTCCGCGCCGAGAACGATGCGTCCCGGGGCCTGTTGCCAGACCGCCTCCGCCTTCAGGCGGGCGACCCGCTCCACGTACGCTTCGGGCGACTCTTCCGCCGACATGGCCTCATCGGTATCTGCCGGCAGGACGTCAAACTCGATGCCCGCCGCTCGTAACAGTTCGGCACGTCTCGGTGATCGAGACGCCAGCACCAGTCGCACACCCTCAATGCTATCCTCGTTGACTGTGATTCCGGTCAGCCGCGTCATGCCCGAGGCCCTTGCAGACGTACTCCGCAGGGCGCCGCTCACGCCGGAGAAGGTGGCCTTTGCGTGGCGCACGGCGGTCGGACCAGCCGTCGAGCGCGTCACCTCGGTCGAGCTGCGCGGGTCCGTGCTGCACGTGCGAACCACAGACCCGGCTTGGCAGAGAGAGATCGAGCGGTCGGCCGGGCATATCCGCGTACGACTGGCCACACTGCTCGGTCACGACACGGTCCGTGGACTCAATGTGACAGTCACGTGAGAGGCGTGCGAGGGGAATCCCTGAAGGAGTGCAAATGACGAATCGAGTGACGAGTGCGGCGTTGGTGATGGGGCTTGGCCTCTTCATCGTGGGTTGTGGAGGCGGGATGTCGCCGGATGCGGAGACGGCTACCTCAGCTGCGGTACCGGAGCCGGCCGCTGGAGGCGCCACGGTTCGCGGGGACCTGATCAAGGACTGGGAACGCCAGAAGGCACAGCTGATGGCGATCGCCGACGCGATGCCGGAAGACAGGTTTGGCTACAAGTCCACGCCGGCGCAGCGGAGCTATGCCGAGCAGATCATGCACATCGCGACGGTCAACGTGAACATTCTCAAGCTGGTCGGCGGTCAGGTGACGCCGCCCACGTTCACTGCCGAGAGTGCCACCACGAAAGCCGAGATTCTTGCGGCCCTTGGCGAGTCGTATGACTACGGCATCGCGTTGCTCAACGAGCAGACCGACGACTCGATCATGGGGACCGTCGAAGCCGCGTTCCTCGGACCGTCCACCCGGGCTCGGGTGTTCTGGTTTCTCGCAGGGCACTCGATGGACATCTATGGCCAGATGGCCGTGTATCTCCGCCTGAACGACATCGTTCCACCGGCGAGCCGCGGCGTATAGGACCAGGACCGGGCCGTGCACGCCGCAGTCATCGTCTCGGCGGTCCGTACGCCAACGGGGAAATTCCTGGGAGGGCTCAAGTCGCTCTCGGCCACCGACCTTGGTGCGCTCGTGGTCGGCGAGGCGGTGCGCCGGGCCGGAATCGAGCCTGGCTCGGTGGACGAGTGCATCATGGGCAACGTGGTGTCAGCCGGCCTGGGACAGGCGCCGGCTCGTCAGGCTGCCCTTCGGGGGGGACTCCCACCGCATGTCGCCGCGCTGACCATCAACAAGGTGTGCGGGTCCGGACTCAAAGCGGTGATGCTGGCGGCGCAAGGTATCGCCGCAGGCGATATCGAGGTGGTCGTCGCCGGCGGGATGGAGTCGATGAGCAACGCGCCGTACCTGGTGCCGGGTGCGCGCGACGGCTTTCGCATGGGCCACCAGACACTGGTTGACGCGATGGTATCCGACGGGCTGTGGTGTTCTTTCGAGCAGTGCAGCATGGGCACGACAGCTGAGTCTGTCGCTGCCGAATACGCGGTCAGTCGTGACGAACAGGACGAGTACGCGTACAACAGCCATCGCAGGGCGGCCGCCGCCCAGGCGGGCGGGTACTTCACCGCCGAGGTGCTCCCCGTCGAGATTCGCCCGCGCGAAGGCGGGGCTCCCCTTGTCGTCAGTCAGGACGAGTCGGTGCGGTCCGAGACGACGAGGGAAACGCTCGGTGCATTGCGCCCGGCGTTTCAAGAGAATGGGACCGTGACGGCTGGCAACTCGCCGCCCGTGAACGACGGCGCCTCGGCCCTGGTCGTGATGTCGGCGGCGTGCGCTGAGCGGCTGGGACTTTCGCCGATGGCCCGGATCGTCGGGCAGGCCACCAGCGGGCTGCCACCGGGCCGTCTCCTCATGACGCCGGTAGACGCGGTGCGGCGGCTGGTGCAGAAGGTCGGCTGGTCGCTCGACGCGGTGGACCTGTTTGAGTTCAACGAGGCATTCTCGGTTCAGGCGATCGCCGTTCTGCGGGAGCTTGGCATCGACGCCGAGCAGGTCAACGTCAACGGCGGTGCGGTCGCGCTCGGACATCCCATCGGCGCCAGCGGAGCCCGGATTCTGACGACGCTGATCCATGCGTTGGAGCGGCGCGGGCTGAGGCGCGGCATCGCCACGCTGTGCCTCGGTGGTGGAAACGGCGTTGCGCTGGCAGTCGAGCGATTGTAGGAACCGCCGAGCGGGGGCGCCGTCCGGGCCGAGGTTCTTGCAGAGGTCCCATCCGTGGGGCGAAAGTCGATCGGTGTTCGTAAGTCATTGATCGTAAAAGCAGATACAGGCATATTACTCGTCTGTTTTTGCTTGACTTTCGTGTGGCACACTCCTAGGATCAACCCGCCGTGACCTCCCCTGTCACTCCTCTACATCAGTATCTCGTTCAAGGAGACCACATGCCAGTCGACGAACAGAAGGAACGCAACAAGGCACTCGACATCGCCGTCGGCCAGATTGAAAAGCAATTCGGCAAGGGCTCGATCATGCGCCTCGGGCAAAAAGGCTCGATCGCGGCGGTCGCCTGCATTCCAACCGGCGCGATCAGTATTGACTACGCCCTCGGCATAGGTGGGATGCCGCGTGGCCGCGTCGTTGAGGTGTACGGGCCGGAGTCGTCTGGCAAGACCACTCTTGCGCTGCAGGTGATCGCCGAGGCCCAGAAGGCCGGCGGCATGGCGGCCTTCGTGGACGCCGAACATGCCCTCGACGCCAAGTATGCGCAAAAACTTGGCGTCGACCTCGAGAATCTGCTGGTCTCACAGCCAGACAACGGTGAGCAGGCTCTTGAGATCGTCGAAGTACTGATCCGGTCTGGCGGTGTTGATGTGGTCGTCGTAGACTCGGTCGCCGCGCTGGTGCCAAAGGCCGAGATCGAAGGGGAAATGGGCGACGCCCAGATGGGCCTCCAGGCGCGTCTGATGTCACAGGCCCTCCGCAAACTCACCGGCATCGTCTCGAAGTCCAAGACCACGCTGATTTTCATCAATCAGCTTCGCGAAAAGATCGGCGTGATGTTCGGCAACCCCGAAACCACAACTGGGGGTCGCGCCCTGAAGTTCTACTCGTCGGTGCGCATCGACATCCGACGGATTGCGAGCATCAAGGACGGCGACCAGGTAATCGGCGGCCGGACACGGGTGAAGGTCGTGAAGAACAAGATGGCGCCGCCGTTTCGGGAGGCGGAGTTCGACATCATGTACGGCGAAGGCATCTCACGAGAGGGCGATCTTCTCGATCTGGGCGTTGAGAAACGCATCATCGACAAGAGTGGCGCCTGGTTCGCCTACGGGGGCGAGCGCCTCGGGCAGGGTCGCGAGAACGCCAAGCAGTTTCTCCGGGACAACCCTGACATCCGCCAGATCATTGAGGATCGGGTGCGAAAGGAACTGGGACTCGTTCGGGAGCCAGAGGTCGTGACCGTCTAGGCCGAAGTCGTCAGGACCGCCAGGGAGGATCGAAGGCGCGCTCCGCCCGAAGAAGAGCGAACGTCAGGCTGTGAATGGCGACGCTTCGTTGGGTACGTCGGACATCTGCAGGCGTAGATTCCCGAGCAGTGTCTTCCCTTCGGTCGAGAGGCGCTGGACACCTATCAGTCGCGAGCGAGCTGGACTGGCCGCTCGGGACTATTCGATGGCACGTGGCGCTTCAGTCCCTTGACCAAGGATCGGACCACATCGAGGTCATGGCCGCTGCCGCCTGTGGCCGGTAGTGATCAGCCGGCACCGCTGGCCGTCGAGGCGACAGCTGCCCGATCGAGCCTGTCCCCCACACTCGTCCTCAACCAGATCTCCAGTTCGTCCGACGGCATCGGCTTGCCGATGTAGTAGCCCTGCGCCTGATCGCAACCGAGCATCACGAGCCGATCGCACGTCGCCTTGTCCTCAAGGCCCTCCGCGATGACCTCGATGTCCAGCGCGTGGGCAAGACGGACGACGGCTTCGACGATCACGCCGTTGCGTGCATCGCTTGAGAGATTGACCATGAAGCTTCGGTCGATCTTCAGGGTGTCGGCGCCGAACTCGCGCAGGTAGGTCAGCGACGAGTATCCCGTGCCGAAGTCGTCGATGCTCAGGCGCACCCCGCGCGCGCGCAGGGAACCCATGCGCGACCGTAGCAGCCCGGGGTTCTCTAGCAAGGCGTTCTCGGTGACTTCGAGCTCAAGCCAGTCGCCGGTGCCACCCATTCGATCGACAAGGCGGAGCACGTCTTCGAAGAAGCCTGGGTCGCGCAATGTCGCGGGCGAGACGTTCACGGCCACCGGGGTGAGTCGACCCGTCGACCGGCATTGGCTCGCGAACAGCGCGGCAGTCTCGAGTACCCACTGGGTGAACGGTCGAATCAACCCGTGCTTTTCAAGCTGCGGAATGAATTCGTCCGGTGGGATCCAGCCGCGCACCGGATGGGGCCAGCGCGCCAAGGCCTCGACGCCGACCACGGTCAGGTCGGGGAGGCGCGCCTTCGGCTGATAGTGCAGCGTGAACGAGCGCTGCTGGAGGGCCTTCCGTAGCTCCCCAGCAAGGGAGAGACGCTCGGTGCTGTGCAGATCAAACTCGACGGCGTAGGTCTCGTAGCTGCCGTGCCGTTGCTTTGCGCGGTACATGGCTACATCTGCGCAACGCATGAGCGCGTCTTCAGTATTGGCATGCTCTGGTGAGATGGCAACGCCGATCGAGGCGCTGACATGAGTGGTCCCGCCGCTGCGCTCGAACGGCGTCGCCAGGAGGCCGAGAATGATCTCGGCGACGCGGCCGGCCCGAGCCGCATCGGCCTTGCGTAGCACGAGGGCAAACTCATCGCCACCCAGGCGCGCGAGCGTGTCGGCCTTGCGGAGGCGCTCGCTGAGGCGCTGAGCCACCTGCTGGAGCAGCAGGTCGCCCGCATGGTGGCCCAACGTGTCGTTGACTTCCTTGAAGTGGTCGAGGTCGATGAGCAGCAACGCGCACGATTCGGCGTCCCGTTGAGCTGCCAGGATCGTGTTGGTGAGCCTGTCGGACAGCAGGCGGCGGTTGGGCAGCCCTGTCAGCGGATCATGGAGCATTTGCCGACTCAGCTCGCACTCGGCCGCCAACCGAGCCTCCACCTCGCGTCTCATGTCGATACACTGCCGCCAGAGCAGTTGTCCGAGGCCCGCAGCGAGGATAACGAACAGCGAGAGGCCCTCGCCAACCTCCCACCCTCCGTACTCGGCCGCGAACGTGACGAAACGCCCGTCGAGGTCAACCGCGAGAGACACCGCGAACGCCACCACACACGCGAGCAGCGTTCGACCCAGGCGACGACGTTGGAGCTGCCCGAAACTCTCCGATACTGGTCGGTCGGCCCCAGGCCGCCTGTCGTCAGAGTGCACGGGAGACCGTCACCTTGGCATCCCACGGCGCCAGATGTTCGTGGTGTACGCCGATGCCGAGCTGCCAATCGTCGGCGATGCCGTACTCGATCCCCATCCTCGTCGCCATCGTCGGTGCATCGCCCCCCAGCAGGCCGGCCGTAACACCCGCGTCGGCTGTCGCTGGTCGTCGCCTTGCGGCCTGGACGCCCTGGCATTCACGAGCTCCTTGGCTAACTGCGCCGGGGCAGTGTGCGTGGCGGCACGCATGACAGAGATCAGCAGGTTCAGCTCGAGCGTTCGAGTAGGCGAAAGCCTTCATCCACGACCTTATCGGTCGAATCGGGCGCTCGCGCGCGCCGCCACCGATGAAACCCGTGCAGGTGCGGGTCTGAGGGCCAGCTGCCAGAATCGTGTGCGTATCGTCCCGCCGCAGCGCAGCAGCGCAGCGTGGTGCGCTCGTCAACCTCCCGGGCTCAAGTCCGACGGCGACCGGCCGATACCTCCAATATCTGGGCGGTCCCGGCCGATTGCCAACACCCGTCGCTTTCCGGTAGGCGGTCGTGAAGGGGTCAGCCTCAACCGCGTGTCGTCGCCCGAGTCGTGTGACGCTGCCTCCCGTGAGCAGCCGTTCGCCGCTGAGGTCGATGCCCATCGGACACCAGGGCGAGGCCCTAGCCAGTCGCATCGCGGAGAGGTGGTTGACGTGCGGAGCATCACTCGGACCGACGCTTCTCTGGCGGTGTCGCTGGTTGTGGCGACCATCACGCTTTTCAGCCAGCCCCTCAAACAGCTCCTCGATGCGATCGCCGCCGTTGAAGACCAGTATCACCTCGCGTTTCTGCCTGCGCTGACGGTGCTTGCGGTGGCCTTCGCCATTACGCAGTCCCAGAAGCGGATCCGGTCCGCTGCCGACGCTCGTCTTTCACAGACGAGAGCGGCGGAACTCGAACGACTCTTGACGTTTGGAACCGCACTTGCCGGTGCGCTGGACGAAGAAGCGTTGCAGCGCGCGTTGTGCCAACAACTCCCGGCCTTCTTGGATGAGCGCGGGTACTGGCTGCTCGCCCGTCGAGACACAGACTGGATCGAGGTCGCTCAGGCGTGGCCGCATGGAATTCAGCGCTCCATCGAGTCTCAGGAGGGGCTGGCAGAGGAGGCGCAACGTCTGGCGACCACAGCCGGGACCGATCGGCTGGATGCCGACTTTGGCGATGTCGTCTGCTTTCCCCTGACGGTTGGGTCGCGCGTGATTGGCGTGCTAGGGGTGCAGAATAGTCCGCCCCTCTCTCGGAGTGATCGCACCGCGTTCATGGCGATGCTGGTACCGCTGGCCCTGGCGCTCCGCAATGTCGATGTGCTTCGCGATCTCCAGCAGCAGGGCATGGTTGACCCGCTGACCGGGTGCCTGAATCGTGCCACTGGCGTTCTGAATCTGCAGCAAGAATTGCGGCGAGCGAGACGATCCCGCCAGCCCCTCTCGGTGTTGATGATCGACATCGACCACTTCAAGACCGTCAATGACACGCGGGGGCACCTGGCTGGAAACGTCGTCCTCGAAGCATTCGGAGCACGAATCGCTCAGGTCTTGAGGACGACGGATATCCGCTGCCGATTCGGCGGCGATGAGTTTCTGGTTGTCCTGCCCGACACGCCCGCGGTTGGCGCTGAACGGGCCGCCGTCAAGTTGCAGGAGGCCATGCGGGTCCTCGACACGGGAATCGATGCAGGTCGCACCCGTATGACGCTCAGTATCGGGATCGCCCAGGCCGAGCGGGGCGAGGTGGACGTCGCCTCGCTGATCGGCCGCGCCGACGAGGCGATGTACGTAGCCAAGCGAGCGGGGCGGGGTACGTTCCGTGTCGCAGGAGTCCAGCCGTCGGCCCCTGGTGGCCCAACGCGTCGCCTTCTTGACGGCGGGCAAGGAGCGCCCGGGTCGATCGCTCGCGTCTCATGACATCAAAGCCGCGGCTGCGCTCGCCAGCGCGCCAGCCTACCCCAATCCCGGATTGAACCGGGACATCAGCATCAATTGGCCGGCACCGCGCCACGGCCTTCAGCCGTTCGTGCGATGGCTGCGTCTCGATCGGCGATCCGGGATCGGGTGATGGCCCCCGCGTAACCTCGAAAACCGGTCTTCGACGGGACGCGCTGATCTGAGAATGTGAAAGTGGTGCCGAGGGACGGAATTGAACCGCCGACACCGTGATTTTCAGTCACGTGCTCTACCAACTGAGCTACCTCGGCACTCGCTCCTGGGTCTGAAACCAGGAGAAAGATCAGAAACGATTCACTATAGCACGCAGGTTGGGAGCGGCTATCGGAGGCTGCGGACCCGACCCTGGTCGGTGGTAGGCTAGATATTTCCCGTGACCGTCGGTTGAAGATCAGCCGTGCGGCCGCCAGCGCCGATGACCAGCTGCGAGCGAGCGGCTGACAACCCTAGGAGCCCGCGTGATCCGCATCGTTCCATTTGTTGCCGTTCTCGCCCTCACCGGCTGCTCACGCCCACCCGCGACTGAGGAGAGTCCGGTCGCGAGCGGCAATGCGATGCCCGCGGCTGCGGCAACCGTCGTCCAGGAGGCGACGCCCGGCCCGGTCCCCGCGCAACTTCCCGAGGTGGTCGCGCGCGTGAACGGCGAGCCAATAACGAGGGCCGAGCTCGAGATGGCCGTCGGTCAGCTGGAAGCACGTGCGGGCCAGTCCGTTCCTCCAGAACAGCGCGACGGTGTGTTTCGTGGTGTGCTGGACGAGCTGATCGGGTTTCGGCTGCTCAAACAGGAGAGCGTCGCTCGTGCCGTTGTCGTGCCGGCGTCAGCGGTCGAGGCGCGCATCGACGAGATTCGCTCCCAGTTCCCGTCCGAGGCGATGTTTATCCAGACGATAGAGTCACGCGGGACGACGCTCGACAGCTTGCGGGAGCAAGCCCGGGAAGGCATGGAGATCGACGCCATGCTTCAGGCGGTACTCACCGCCACGGCGGTGACACCTGATCAGGTCACCGCTTTCTACAACGAGAACCCCGCCGAGTTTCAGCAGGGCGAACGTGTGCGGGCCAGCCACATCCTGATCGGCTTTCCCGAGGGGGCTTCGCCGGACATCAAGCAGCAGGCGCTCGCCAAGGCCGCCGAGTTGTTGGACGAGGTCAAGGCCGGAGGCGATTTCGCGGCCCTGGCCAGGCAACACTCGTCAGACCAGGGTAGCGCCGCTGCAGGGGGGGATCTCGGCTACTTCGAGCGCGGGCAGATGGTCGGTCCCTTCGAGCAGGCGGCCTTCGCACTCCTGCCAGCACAAACGAGCGAACTCGTCGAGTCGCCCTTCGGCTACCACATCATCCGGGTGGTTGACAGGCAGGCATCCCGTACGATTCCGATCGCCGATGTTCGTCCGCAGATTCAGCAGCTCCTCGAAGGCCGCGATCGCGCGCAACAGACGGAGGCGTTCGTGGAGACGCTGAAGGCCAAGGGGAAGGTTGAGATTCTGATCTGAGCCGTGCTGGAATCGGCCCGTCTCGACCACTGGCTCGATATCGCCTGCCTCTTCAAGACGCGATCGGAGGCCAAGCGGGCGTGTGAGGCCGGCAGAGTGACGGTCAATGGGCAGAGCGCCAAACCCAATCGGCTGGTTCGCGATGCCGACCGGATTCGCATCCGGCGCCCGTTCGGCCGCTATCAGGACGTGGTGGTCCGTCTCGTCATCGATCGGCACGTGAAGAAGTCCGAGGCGAGGGCCATGTACGATGACCTGACACCGCGGCCCACGGCGGAGGAGGTGGAGATGCGGAGGATCGAACGCCTCTCTCGTGCCGCGTCGCGGGCCGCCGGCATGCCGGACCGCAACCAACGACGCGAGCTGCGGCGACTCAAGGAGCGAAACTGAAGGACCTTAGGACCAGAGACCGCCAACGGTCCGAGTGCCGACGCCAGTCCACGGTGAGCTGTGCCCCGTAATCAGGAAGTCATCCGGCAATGGAAGGTGCTGCACGCACTCGAATCGTCCCGCCACGGCGTCACGATTGCCGCGCTGGCCACCGCGCTCGACGTCACCACGCGTACGATCCGACGGGATCTGGCCGCGCTCCAGGAGGCCGGCTTCCCGCTGTTCGACGAGCACGACGACGAGGGCCGGGTCAGCTGGCGGCTCGACGGGCAGGTGTTGAAGGGACTCGAGGCGGGCTTCACGTTGCCAGAGCTCTGCGCCTTGTACCTGAGCCGGAATCTACTCGAGGCCGTGGGGGCGATGTCGTTTCAGCGGGATCTGGCACTCGCGTTTGCCAGAATCGAGAAGCTGCTCACGCCCAGGATGCGGCAGTTCCTCGACCGACTGCCAGGTGTGCTGTCGGCGAAGTCGGGGCCGCGCGCGGCGGCACGTGCCTCATCCAGCGATGCGGTGGCCAAGCTCCTCGAGGCGACGCTGCACCATCGGGTGGCGACCATGCGGTATCACTCGGTGTCGAGTGACGTCGAGCGCGACTACCTCGTGCATCCCTACCGGTTGACGTTCGCCCAAGGGGGGTTGTATCTGCTTGCCTATGTCCCAGCGTACGCGGATGTGCGGACGTTTGCGGCCGACCGCATCAAGGCGGTGTCGCTCGAGAAGCAGACGTTTGCACCGAAGCTGCGGGTCGAGGACGAAACGTTCGCCAACTCGCTCGGCGTGAATACCGGACCGACCGCCAAGGTCGAGATCGAGTTCGAGCCCCGTGTCGCGCCATACGTTCGGGCGCGGGTGTGGCACTCGTCTCAGCAGTTGCGGGAGGGCGTTGGCGGCAGACTCGTGCTTTCGATGAACGTGTGTCACGATTGGGCACTCCGCAGCTGGATTCTCAGCTGGGGTCGTTTGGCGCGCGTGCGGTCTCCGGGCGCGCTCGCCACGGAGCTGGAGAACGATTTGCGGGCGACCCTCGCCCGGTATCCTCAAGGAGAATGATGTTGCAGCGACCACTTCGTCTCTTTGCCCTTGCCGCGGCAGCAGCCCTGTTTCTCGCGGGGCCTTCGTTGGTTCGGTACTACACGGACTGGTTGTGGTTCGGTGAGGTGGGCTACCAGCAGGTGTTTCTCACGATGTTGGGCGCTCAGTTCACGCTGTTCGCCATCACCTTCGTTGTCTGTGCCGTGTGGCTGACGGTGAACCTGCGGACGGCGATCGCGACGGTCGGCGAGCTGCGGCACGTGTTCACGACCCGAGAGGGGATTCAGGTTCCCCTACCAGGCCGAGGCCAGCTCCGCACGATGGCGACGGGAGCGGCGGTCGTGGTGTCGGCCTTGATCGCGCTGCTCGCCTCTTCCCAGTGGGAGACGTGGCTCGTGTGGCGTTTCGCCATGCCGTTCAATCAGGTCGACCCGGTCCTCGGACGTGACGCCGGCTTCTATGTGTTCTCGCTGCCCTTCTATCAGTTCGTTCGCGGCCTTGCGCAGGGTGTGGTGGTGTTGGCGGCGATCGCCTCGGGTGCGATCTATTTCCTCTCGGGCAGCCTGAGCTCGAACTTCGGATCCATGCCCGTCATGAGCCCCGGTGCACGGCGCCATCTGTCGTTGCTTGCCGCACTGTTCCTGCTGCTGCTGGCGCTTGGTGCCTGGCTGAGCCAGGCTGAGCGGCTCGTGCAGCCGTCTGGCGTGATCTACGGGCCCGGGTACGCGGACGTCAACGGTCGGATGCCGGCGGCGCTGATCCTCGCGTTCGTGTGCGTGATTGGGAGCGCGCTGGCCACCCTGCAGGCGCTCACGCCACGAAACTGGCCCATCCCGGTCGCCGCAGTCCTCTACCTTGTCACCGCGGTGGGCGGCGAAGGGTACAGCTCCCTGCTTCAGCGGTTCGTGGTGACGCCCAACGAGCAGACACGCGAGTCGCCGTTCATCCAGCACAACATCGACGCCACGCGGCGTGCCTTCGCGATCGACGCGATCGACGCGCGAGAGCTGACCGGCGACGCACTCCTCACTCGCGACGACGTGGAGGCCAACGCCGCGACCACCGACAATGTCCGGTTGTGGGACCACCAACCGTTGCTCGATACGTTTGGTCAGCTTCAGGTCATTCGCACGTACTACGACTTCGTGTCGGTGGACAACGACCGGTACCGCATCAACGGGGAGCTGCGACAGATCATGCTGTCGCCCAGGGAACTGGACACCGCCAAGCTTCCAAGTCGTACCTGGATCAACGATCGGCTGACGTACACGCACGGCTACGGGCTCACGCTTGGTCCCGTCAACCAGGTGACGAGCGAAGGTCTCCCCGTGCTCTATGTCGGCAACCTCCCGCTCGAGACCACTCCAGGCCTGTCGATTGACGAACCGAGCCTCTACTTCGGCGAACTTCTCAATGACTATGTGATCGTACGCACCGCCACTCGCGAGTTCCACTACCCACGCAGTGAGGGGGATGTGTACACGCAGTACGACGGGCAGGGCGGAGTGGCGATTGGTTCTCTCTGGCGCAAACTGCTGTTCGCACTCCGCTTCGGCGCGTACGAGATGCTGCTCACCACCGAGATTGGCGACGAGAGCCGCATTCTGTTCCAGCGAAACATCCGCGAACGCGTGCAGAAGCTGGCACCCTTTCTGGCGTTCGATCGCGATCCGTATCTCGTCGTGGCCGACGGCCGACTTTTCTGGATGTTCGACGCCTACACCACGAGCAACCGCTACCCGTACTCGACACCGAATGGGCCAGGAGGCCTCAACTACATCCGCAACGCGGTCAAGATCGTGATCGATGCCTACCATGGCACGACGACGTTCTACATGGCAGACGCCCAGGATCCAATTGCCAACGCCTACGATCGCATGTTTCCTGGGATGTTCAGACCCCTCGACGAGATGCCGCAGTCCTTGCGTGAACACGTGCGTTATCCCGAGGATATCTTTGCGATTCAGTCGTCGGTCTTTGCGACCTACCACATGACCGAACCCGCGATCTTCTACAACAGGGAGGATCAGTGGGAGGTGCCCGTCATCGACGACAGCGGCGAGGCCGGTCGGATGCAGCCCTACTACACGATCATGCAACTGCCAGGCGAAGTGGAGCCGGAGTTCATCCAGATGCTCCCGTTCACCCCGCGCAGCAGGGACAATCTGGCGGCGTGGCTGGTGGCACGCAGCGACGGTGAGCACTACGGCACGCTTCGGGTCTTCCAGTTTCCGAAGCAGAAGGTGATCTTCGGGCCGCGACAGGTCGTGGCCAGAATCAACCAGGATCAGGCGATTGCGCCGCAGATTACGCTGTGGAATCAACAGGGGTCGCAGGTCATCTGGGGCACGTTGATGGTGATCCCGATCGAGGAGTCGCTGATCTACGTGCGTCCGCTGTACCTAAGGTCGTCTGGCGGAAGGATCCCGGAACTCACGCGGGTGGTCGTGGCCTACCAGAATCAAATTGTCATGGAGCGGACGCTCGACGCCGCACTGGTACGGGTCTTTGGCGGCACGGCCGCGGCGCCGCCTGTGGACATCTCACTCAGCCGCGATCAGACGCAAGACGGCAGTGGTACGGTGCCGCTGGAGGCGCCAGCGGGCGAAGCCTCGGCGGCTCCGCTCACGGGTCTGGCGGCCGAGGCGCGCGGGCACTACGACCGTGCCATCGAAGCCCAGCGCTCTGGCGACTGGGCGACCTACGGCGAGGAACTGCGGCTGCTGGGCGAAGTCCTCGCGAACATGAGAGAGTGACCCGCGTCCGACGGGGCCCGTGCGTCTGAAGCTGACGATCGAGTACGCGGGCACCCGCTACAGTGGGTGGCAGATCCAGAAGAACGCGCGCACCGTTCAAGGCGAGGTCGAGCGTGCAATCCGGGAAGCGACCGGTGCGACTTGGTTCGAGCTCTACGGGTCCGGCCGAACCGACGCTGGTGTCCATGCCTTGGCGCAGGTCGCTCACCTCGACATCGACACCACCATTCCAGCCGAGTCGTTGCGTCTGCGGCTCAACAACGCACTCCCCTCCGACATCAACACCCTGTGCGTCGAACCCGTTGACCGTACGTTCCATGCACGACACGACGCGGTGGCGCGCAGCTACGTCTACCAGATCGCGCGCCGCCGGACGGCTTTCGCCAAGGCGTTTGTCTGGTGGGTGAAGGACGAGCTCGATGTCGAGTCGATGCGGCGTGCGGCAGGCGCTTTCGTGGGCATGTACGACTTTCGCGCGTTCTCCGCGGACGACCCCACCGAGAAGTCAACGAAGGTCCTGCTCGACGCGTTCGATCTGCGTGAGGACGGCGACCTGCTCGTGGTGCACCTGCGAGGGTCCCATTTTCTGTGGAAGATGGTCCGGCGTCTGGTTGGCGTGCTCGTGGAGGTGGGCCGCGGCGCGTTGGCGATCGACGATGCCGCCAGGTTGCGGACGCACCGCTCGGCACTCCCTGCGCGGGTCACCGCACCGGCCTCGGGACTGTTTCTCGAACGCGTCTACTACCCGGGCGATCCCCGAGATCAGCCTGCTCGTGCGGCTGTCGTCTTGTCCCGTTTCACGCACCTACCGCAGTCGTAATCAGGGTGCTGGCGGCGCGCTGACTTTGCGGTCCGTCGCGGCGTCGGGTAAGATGCGACTCGCACTTCGGCACGTTGACCGGTACCCCCACGGGTCCACGTATCCGCGGAGCAATAGAGGTGGATGGCATATTTGCGTCCGACCCTTGGCCATTGACGACGATCGGTTGGCGCAGTCTCGAGCAGGTCTGGGAGAACCCGGGCTCTCCCCTTCACGGCAACCGACGCAGTACCTGATGCCCCCTCGACGAATGGTCGTTGCTGCCCTCGCGGTGCCCGTGGCGCTGTGCGCCACGCTTCTCGGACCGCCTGCCCGTGCGCAGAGCGTGGCTGGGGGCTGGACCGCCAGCATGCAGGACATCCGTCGCGTGGCCGGCCTGATTCCGGGTCGTCGGCCTCTTCGACTGAACATGCTCACGTTTGCCGAGAGCCGTCGGACGAAGAACTTCGCGGTCAAGGGCGCACCGGCGGATCCCAGTGTGCAGGCTCGTACGGCGTTTCAGGTGATGTACTCGGACGGGTCGGTAATGGTTGACGCCGGGATGAGCCTCGCGGTGCACTCCTTCTTCGGTCGTGGCGTGGACGAGCCGTACTATCCTGACGCGGCCGAACAGGTGAATCGTGCACTCGCGGATGCCAAGCTCATCGTGGTGACGCACGAACATGGCGACCATGTGGCCGGTGTCATCGATTCGTCTCTTGCGGACCAGCTTGCGCCGAAGACCCTGCTGACTCGGGCCCAGGTGGACAGGCTTATCGCGTCGCCGCAGATGCCAGAGATCGCGCTGACCGCCGATCGGGCTCGCCGGTTCGTCGTCGTGGACTACGATTCGTACTTCCCTCTCGCACCAGGCATCGCGCTCGTCAAGGCTGCGGGCCACACTCCGGGTTCGCAGATGGTCTATATCGGGCTGGAATCGGGCCGCGAGTACCTGTTGATCGGTGACGCCACCTGGCACATGGACGGCGTGCGGGAGATGGTGGGCAAGGACGCGCCCTGGGTCACCGAGGACGCCGAGGCTGTCCTCGACCAACTCCGCTGGCTGAACGGACTGTCACGGACCGACCCTGACCTGGTCGTGGTGGCCAGTCACGACCGAGAACAGCACGAGGCATTGATTCAACAAGGCGTCCTGGCCCATCGGCTCGAGTAGGGCGGGACCACCTTGTCACCATCGACGGAGGCACGATGACGCACTACGGAGCCAAGGAGCTGCTAGGGCAACAGAGGTTCCACCGGGATATCCACGACCACGGGCACGATCGAGATCGTCGTGGCCGCGATCGACCCATCGAGTTGTAGCGTACCCTCGACATTCACAACGGCATCGTCCGCGAGCGTTTCGCAGGCCACCCCGAAATACTGGGTCGAACCAGTGGTGGTCACCGTGACCTCCGGATCCGTTCCGACCATGAACGTGATCAGCGGACAGTCCACAGCCGGAACTGGAAGACCGGAGACGACGCCTTCAACCGTCGGTGGGATGATCCCGCAGTCCGGGCTGTTTGTTACCCCCTCTCCAGCAGGCACGCCCACAGGCACAAAATCACCATGAGCGAGGTGCGCCGGAAGGGCGGGGGAAGCTATGGACATTGGGATGAACTCGTTGATCCCATTCGTCCGGTGGCAGACGGCGATCTTGCCTCCTCCGATGCCACTTGTCGGCCTTCCGCGTTCAACCTCGGGCGTGTCGAGTTCGCCCTTCTCCACGTCGCCATCCTGGCCGGGCTTCGGAGGCTTACCACCGCCCTTTTCTTTATCTACCTGGTCTCCCTTGCGTTGAGGAGCGGCCACTGCGCCGGCCGTAGATACCTGCGAGGCGTCCAGCGTCGCAGAGACGTCAGAAGTGAGCGCGGCGCTACCGAGAGACGCGCTCGGCCCTGTGGGGGTCAGCACGGCGTTGCCCTGGCCACAGGCGGTCGCCGCGAACGCGGCGGCAAGCGACACGACTAAGAGGGATCGAACTCGAACCAACGGCATAGGCATAGAGGGGCCTCCGGGGGTGAGGGGTGAGGGATGTCATCTATTGCCGTTAGCAATTCCTGTTCCCATCACGCGAGGCCGTGCAAGACCAGAGGCTCAAATGCGTCTTCGTGCACGGGTACCAGGGGCAAGCGGCACGACGGCCACGGTGACGTCCAGTGCCGGCGGACTTACATTTCTTGCCTGCTCCGCTCGGATCTGATCGCTCGTCTTGTCAACGGTGGCCCTTCCCTTCCCCCTACCGTCCGGCTCGCCAGAACCCGACAAGATCGACAGGATCAACGGGCGGAGGGTGCCCCGGAGGAACACATGCGATTGCTGTACGGCGTCATCGTTGGGAGCCTCCTCCTGGGAGGTACGGTCATGGGCGAGGCGCAACGAGGCACGCGCGGTGGCGGCGCCCGCGAGGCGGCACCGCCCGCCGAGGGTTCAAGGGTGCACGCCGACGTCCGTATCGTGTTTTCCTCGGCAGAGACGCAGATTATACGGGAGCACTACCAGCGCCAGTACCGCAACCTCCCTCCTGGACTCCAGAAGAAGCTGGCGCGCACGGGCACGCTGCCGCCCGGCTGGCAGAAGAAGATGGAGCCCTTTCCCGCGGAACTCGAGCGGCGGCTCTCGCCGCTCCCGGCAGGCCATCGGCGAGGTGTCTTAGACGGCCACGCGGTGATCTACCTGCCTGGCGGCGTCATCGTGGACACTGCGGTGCTCTTCTAGACATCGACGATCGGCGGCGGCCGTGGCTCATTTCATTCGCGGCTCACTGACGCCGGCTCGAGCCGCCGCGACGTCAACGCGGCGAGACCCACGGGTCTGGCCTCAGAATCGAACGAGACGGTTGATCTTGACGATGAGGGAGCGCGTGGCGAGCTCGGGAAAGCCGCGCGCCCGTGTGTCGCGCTCGTCGTTGTAGACGACAAACAACTCGCTGCCTGGACGATACTCCCACCGGAGGCGCACATTGGCGGCGATGACGTCGCGGCCGGAGTTGTACTGCAGCAGCGCGCTCGCAAACATCTTTGGGGTCATCGTGTGTGTCACGCGAGAGCCCAGCAGGTGGGTGGTGAATGATCCGGCGGCCACGTCCACCCAGTTCACCGAGTACGACGGTTCGACGGACAGGCGCGGCCCGAACGACACACGCCCCCGCGTCGCAGAGAGTGCGGTCCGATGCCCGCCGTAGAACGTCCCGTGCTCGACGCGGAGAGTGCCGGTGATCGTGCGCTGTGGTCCGGTGCTGTACGCCAGCGCGACGGTCTCGGCATCGTAGCCACCGACAGGAACGACCACGTTCGTGGCGATCCTGAAGGGACGCGGGATGAACTCGTAGGCGTCGGTATACGACACCGCGACGCGGTCGGCGTTCTCGAACTCGACGGCAAACTCGGCGTCCTGCTCGCGCGAATCCAGACGCCCCGAACCATCCTCGACGTAGGCTACCGAGCCGGTCCACGACAGCTTCCGAATGGATGGCATCGTCGGCATCCGTGGACTGAACCGGAATAACGCATTGGAGCGCCGAATGTCGGCACGCCGTACGTAGCCGACGTCAGGGTTGAAGTGGCTGCCGATGGCCAACCGTCCGAGCTGCAGGCCGTACCGATCGCCGGCGTAGTCGAGCTGCGTCCGGTAGCTGGTGTCGTCGCCGCTGGTGAGCCCGGCCGTGTGCGTGCGCGCCCAGTAGCTGGTGATGGTGAGAAAGTTGAAAAAGTTGAAGACGCCGTCGACGCCGTACGCGCTATTGCGACCTCCGCCGTCCTGCCCGACCGAACGTCCCGTGTAGAGCACCCCCAGGCTGCTGCGACGCAGCACGTCTCGCTTCACCCGCACCACCGAGAAGCTTGTCGCCGGTAGCTGCGATGCCGGAGCGTCGGCTGTCCGGATGTTGAGCAGTCCGAGGCTGTAACGCCCCGCCCGCCCCGTCAGTCTGCCGCCGACGTCGATCGCGACAGGGAGTCCGGCATTCAAACCGATCCGTCGACTGTAGAACAGGATCGGCGTATCGCCGCTGCCGTTGACGGTATTGCCACCGAACGCGAACGTCCCCTGGTTTTCGAGAAAGAACTCGCGCTTCTCTGGAAAGAAGAGGCTGAAGCGCGTCAGGTTCACCTGTTGCTCGTCGGCCTCCACTTGCGCGAAATCGGTGTTGTAGGTGAAGTCGGCCGTCAGGTTCTGCGTTAGGCTGTACTTCACGTCTACGCCGACCTCGCTGGTTACGTCGTTCGAGACGCGCGGGGACACATTCGCATCGGTTGTGACGCTCGAGACGGCGTACGGCTTGACCTCGAGGTTCGTCGAGCCGGGTGGAGCCTCGATGCCCACGATGGTTCCGGCGAGCTGTGCCTGACGGGCGGCGCTCAGCGCCCGCCACGGCGGCACGGGCACGAGTACCGAGATCTCGTTTCGCCACCGCACCGTGCGTGAGGCATTGAATCCCCAAATCTGCGCCTGGCCCGCGCGGTAGCGCAGCGACTTGAACGGCAGCGCCATTTCCACTGTCCATCCCCCGTCGAACCGGCCGACGGCTAAATCGTAGATCGGGTTCCAGTCGCCGTTGTACTGATCGCCGGTCACCTGTCCATCGCTACGACCGCCGAGCGAGTTGATCGTGAACGTCATACCGTTCCGTCGGTCGTAGAACGGATCCAGGAAGACGTACACCACGTCGTCCCCAGAGAACATCGCGGCACCATCGCGGCGCAGGTCTTTCGTGACGCGACGTTGCGGCTGAGAATCCCAGCAGCGGAACGAGATATAGACGCGGTCCCTGTCGAACGCGAACCAGATCTCCGTCTTCTCGGTGGCCGGCGCGCCGAGTTGCGGTTCTACTTGTACGAAGTCGGTCATCGACGGTACGGCCGCGTACAGCGACTCGTCGAGTGCCCCGTCGACGCGCATCGGCTCCGACAGCGCCACTGCACGAATCGTCGCCCGACCGTCTTGGTCGCGGGAGATGACCGCAGGTTCCACGGGCGCCGGAGGCCCGCTGAAGACCAACCTCGGAGGCGCCGGCTCGTCGGGTGCGCCGTTGACTGCCTCCGGTGGATCCTGGGCGGTCACGGTCGACCCGGTCAACACCAGGAGCGCGATCAAAACAGGACAGCCGCGGCGGGAGCGCATGATCCGGTGGATTATCCCATGCCTACCGATTGTTTCCGGGTCAGGACGTCGAGCGCTGCATCGACGCAGGGCGGTGCCTTCTACGGCCTGCGCTGGCCCTTCGGGGGCGTGCCGCGGACAGCAGGAATGGACCACAGTCTCGAAGCCGTGGGCACGATATGCTTGAGGGAGGAAGATGTGGTGGAAGTGCGGTGATGACTCCGCACCGCGTGTGTGCACGTTGGTCAAGGACTATGCGACTACCTGCTGCGCTTATCGAGTTGTATTCGCTTGTCGTGATAGCGGCCGTCGTCATGTCCTGGATGAGACTCGATCGGCGACATCCGGTGGCGAGCGTTGTCTACGGCCTCACCGAGCCGGTTCTGGCACCGATCCGGAGGGTCCTTCCGCCGATGGGGGGGCTGGATCTGTCACCCTTGGTGCTGCTCCTGGGACTTCGAGTGCTGCGGGCCCTCCTCTAGTTGGCCGCGGAGCCCGCGCTAGTTGGCCGCGGAGCCCGCGCGACCCGCTCGATTCGGAAGGGCGCTGCGCCG
>Ga0326597_10003878_pt1 | contig 21267 bp, 17 predicted proteins | sample RVTome_12_FD_203789 | JGI IMG/M metagenome (GOLD analysis project Ga0326597, IMG submission 203789) | Soil microbial communities from uranium-contaminated site in the Upper Colorado River Basin, Wyoming, United States - RVT100D185 | ecosystem: Environmental > Terrestrial > Soil > Contaminated >...
TTACGATTCACCGTACCAGCATTCCGAAACGAAGTCAGAGCAAGAAAAACGGAACCCACGACCACTACTCAAGACCGAGCACGCCGCCGTGCCTTCGAATAGATCTACCTCTTGACAAACGGGGGCCTGATAGGAGTTGGGCGGTCCTTCTGCAACTGTGTTCAACAGACACACCGCTATAGGGGCCAAAACCACAGGATCATCGGGACACCTACGGCCACCACCAACACGGACATAGGCAGGCCCATTCGCCAGTAGTCGCCGAACTTGTACCCGCCCGGCACCATGACCAGCGCGTTCGACTGGTGGCCGATCGGCGTCAGAAACGCACAGGACGCGCCGATCGCGACCGTCATCAGAAAAGGATCGGCCGAGGCCGCCATGCCGTGCGCCAGGTTGATGGCGACGGGCGCGGCAAGCACCGCGGCGGCGGCGTTGTTGACCACGTTCGACAGCAGCATCACTGCGGTCATCAACAACGCGAGCGTCGCCGCCGGCGGCGCAGACCGGGCGACCTCCAGCAGCCCGCTGGCGATCAACTCGGACCCGCCGGTCGTCTCCAGCGCCTGCCCGACGGGAAGCATCGCCGCCAACAGGATGATCACCGGCATATCGATACTGTTGTACACTTCGCCCGGGGCGATCAGGCCGGTCAGCACCACGACGAGGGCGGCACCGACCAGTGCCGGTGCCGCGGGGACGAGTTCGAGCGCGATCAGCGCCAGCGCGACTGCGAAGATGCTGCCCGCTAGAAGCACCTTGCGCGGCTTGCCGATGCGCAACCCACGTGACGCCAGCGGCAGACACCCCAGTTCATTCAGCGCCGATTGCATTGACTCTTCCCGCGCCTGCACTAGTAGAATATCGCCCGCCGCCAAGCGAGTCTTGCCCAGCCGCTGTCGCAGACGATGTCCCTGACGGGCGACGGCGAGCACATTCACACCGTACCGCTCGCGCACGCCGAGCGCCGTCGTCGTCTTACCCACAAGGCTCGACTCGGGCGTCACGATGGCCTCGGCGAGATTCAACTCGCCCGCCTTGTCCTTCTTCTTCTCGTCGTCTCGGTCTTCATCTGCAGCCAGTGCCAGGCCCGTCACGTCCATCAGCGTCTTGAGGCTGTCTGAATCCGATTCAACCAGCAGAATGTCCTCTTTCCGCAGGACTTCGAAAGTGGAAGGGAGCTGCTGCCGCTGCCCGCGGCGCACGAGCCCGATCAACAACACGTCGGCATCGTCTTTAACGGCGGCGATCAGATCGTGCAGCGTCCGACCCGCGAATTTGCACTCCTCGGGGACGCGCAGCTCCGCCAAGTAATCGCTGATCTCGAACAACTCCTCGGAGGAGTCCTGCTCCCTGCGCTGCGGCGTGAGACGCCAGCCGACGAGCGAAATGAACAGCAGCCCCAACAGCGTCACGGCTGCGCCTACGGGAAGAAAAGAGAACATCCCGAACGGCCCGGCGCCCGACTGCTGCCGATACGTCGCGAGGATAATGTTGGGCGGCGTACCGATCATCGTCAGCGTCCCGCCGAGCAACGAACCGAACGCCAACGGCATCAGCAGAAACGAAGGCGATCGCCCGCCCTTACGCGACATCCAGATCGCCACGGGCATGAAGAGCGCCAACGCGCCGACGTTATTGATGAATCCCGAACTCAGGGCGACAATTCCTGTGAGTGTCGCCACCTGAATCCAGGGCTGATCACCCACCCGCGTCAAGTGGCGGGCAAGAGTGTCCACCACTCCGGCGTTGAGCATACCGCGGCTGACGACGAGCACCGCCGCCACCGTAACGACCGCAGGGTGACCAAAGCCCGCAAACAGCCCTTCGGGCGGGACGAGCCCGGTCAGCCCAGAGACCACCAGGGCGAGAAGCGCGACGACGTCGTAGCGCCAGCGGTTCCACACGAACAGAACCAGCGTTGCCGCAAGGACACCGAACACGGTCAACTGCTCCGTAGTCACGCTTTCCTCTCAATCCGCCCAACGAGCCTGTAGAAAAACCCTCAAGAAGCGATTCTTTTTCGCGCAAAAACAAGACGCATTGTCGGAGGACTCGTCGTAGGATCCCACTGTGAGAGCCTCACGAGTCATACACCGCGTTTTTCTGCTCCGGGCCGACGTTTTCGTCCAATTTCTTCTTCGACGCTCTATAACGACTCGAGAATTTTGGCAACCTCTCGAAAAGGGTTTTCCTACAGCCTCAACAGGGCGGATGAGCGGCGAGCGGCGGCAACCCCCGCCTTTCCTCTACTAAGATGCCGACGCCGATCGTCCGTTCGATCCGCGTGTTAGCCATCAGTATCGTCTGCCGTATCGTCTCCCGGCCCCACATCCGCGAGTAGCTCCCTGGCCTCGTCAGCCTTGGCCGGTTCAACGTACACTGTTGGCGGCCCAGTGATAATATTGAAGCCAGATCCGAATCGTCCCCACCCAAAGAAGTCCTGCACCCGCTCCCCCTTTATGAAAAAGCGAATGCCTGCCGATTGAAGCAACGATTCCACAAAGGGAACAAGCGCCGCACGCACGACTTCCTTAACGGGAACGAATTCTTCATACTGAAATCGCTCCTCCGGCCAAGTTGGTCTGGTCTCCACGAGACGCGTCCCGCAATCGGAACAACTTGTAATACCTGCTAGATACTCGGCTGGCTCACCCGTGCCCTCGACATGTGGGCAATCAGGATTAGGGCAGTACATTCGAATGATGGACTCAGTCGTATGGGCTAACACTGCGGATGAGTAGCGAACGGCGCCTCCATCTCAGCCTGGGCGCCGTTCGTCTGCTCCATCCACCTGTTGGGCGGCTCGCTCGTCATCTCTTGACAGCCATCTTGGGCTGCTCCTTCTTGCGTCGCCGTTCGAGCCGCAGCATGCGGGCCTCAAGCAGGCGTAGCTCCTTCCAGAGAGGCGCAAGGGGTACGACATCGGCCATCACGATGGCTCCGCTTGTCGGGTCGAACGTGAAGGACCAGGGGTCCGCCTTCGGAAACTCAGCGCGAAGCTTCTGAGCTCCGCCGCGCAGCTGGCGGCCCTTGGACCGATACGACGCACGAAGTTGGTCCCAGTGCTCATAGATGTTCCGGAGGAGCCAGAGGGCACGGCGCCAGGATTCCGACAGCTGCGCTTCAAGACGCACAGCCTTCGGCGCACGCCTCAACGCCCGATCCAGGTTCGCGGCCGCAACCAGAAGCACATGCTCGTCGTAGGACGTGCTCGAGAACTGGCGCCGCGCACGGACCTGGGGTCGAGCGCCCCATGCCTTGAACTCCGCTCGAAGGCTCTGCCCGAAGCGATGCATCTGCAGGCGAGTTGACCACGACCAGTGCAGGATGTCGTTGATGGCCTCCTCGACCGGGTCAGGGTGCTCCTCCTGAAACGTGGAGCGCTTCATTGGCCCGACGACCTGCAGGGTCACTTTCGCAGTCTGCGTCACGCACCTCACTCCGTTTTGTCCGCACCCCCAGCCTATTTGGCTCTTGCCATGCGGTCATGCTCCGACAGAAGGAAAGACAGGTAGCTCCGGACGAGATTGCAGAAGAGGCGTGCTTCGTTGTCGCCGATAGACACGCCCTTTCGTAGATCGAGACCGTGCCTCACGCCTCCGCCCGTTGGAGACGAAAGATAGCCGTGGAGCGCCGTCAGCCAATCGAGGACGCGGTCGAGCGTGGTGCCCGGACTCAACCTGCGCAGGTCCTTCACGATCTGGTTGAAGTACTTGCCTTCGACAGTGCCGGATGAAGTCTCGAGGCCTCGGAAGGCGGTGGCCACGGATTCCAGAAGCCAGAGACTCTCTTGTACGGCCTCGCGGCCTTGCCCCTCAGCGAGCAACGCCTCTGACCGCCTGAGCGAAGCCTGAAAGACTTCAACCGCCTGCTCGGCCAGCGTTGACGGGGGCTCGGCCACAGAGACCAAGGGTGCCTCCTTCTCCCTGAGCACGAGCCGCGGTGGTCTGATCTCGTAGCCGACGTCATGTTCGACGAGGAGGGCGTTGATCTTGGCCGCATCAGGAGCGTACAGGTCAGGATCGTCGCCGGCGAAGGCCTGGCAGGCGTCATAGAAGGCCTCGATGAACAGGGGGGCGTTCTGCGCGGCCTGCTCTGCGTAGGTCCGCAAGTCAGTCTCGGACCAGCTCACGCTGCTGCTCCAGACGTGTGTCGCGCCGCTGGCTTCGCAGAAGTACCCCTTGAAGTGCTCCAGCGCTTCCTGCCGCTTGCCCTGGGTCGCGACCTTCATGATGAGATCGATGCAGGCTTCAACAGCGCCACCGGGCATCCGCTGATTGCGGAACTTGCCGTCTGGGGGTGGTGTGAATCGCCACTCGCCCTTGAACTTCAGCGGCACGCCTTGCTCCTGCTGTCCGCCCAACGAGCCTGTAGAAAAACCCTCAAGAAGCGATTCTTTTTCGCGCAAGAACAAGACGCATTGTCGGAGGACTCGTCGTAGCATCCCACTGTGAGAGCCTCACGAGTCATGCACCGCGTTTTTCTGCTCCGGGCCGACGTTTTCGTCCAATTTCTTCTTCGACGCTCTATAACGACTCGAGAATTTTGGCAACCTCTCGAAAAGGGTTTTCCTACAGCCTCAACACCGAGATAACCTGCGAGGGCCGCGGTTTCGGGACGAGCGCGGACCTCGTCAGGTTCATCTGGTTGTTGGGCGGCTCTCCTATTTCTGGACGATCTTCCAGTAGGAGTCCTTCTTGACGATCTTGCCATCACGAAATTCGAGAAGGTCCACACCCCGCACCCGGATCTGCTCGCCCGTCTTCGCCGTCCCGGTGAGGAGCCAAGTGGAGATGCCGAGGTTCCCAGCCACCCAGTGATTGTCATCGCCATAGTGAACGTCGGGGATGCCAGCGAAACGAGTGGCGAGTCCTTCCCGTACCGCACTCTTGCCCACGTAGCGCGTACCCCAGGCTTCTGTGCCGCGCGGCATGTAGAACTCGCAGTCCTCGGCGAAGAATCCCATGATCGCGTCTAAATCGTGGGCGTTGAACGCGGCCAAGAAAGCCTTGAGTGTCGATGTCGTCACAGAAGACCTAGCCTCCGTAGTATGTGCCTGGGCGAAAGCGCGGTCACCTGCGCAAGGCATCACGAGCCAAGCCGCTAGCAACACCGGTAGCGATCGCATTCCACCTCCCGCGCCTCGATGTCCGCCCAACACTAATTCTCATACAGGCCCCCTCCCGCGCACCCTCAGGTTCGAGGGTACGCTAGGGAGCCACGAAACACCCTCGAAAGGAGAGAGCCCGATGAGATTCTACAACGTAACCCATAAGTACTACTGCGGCATCGACCTTCACGCACGAAACATGTACACCTGCGTACTCGACCAAGAAGGAAACATCCTTCTCCATCGAGACCTGCCCACCGATCCCGATGTCTTCTTGAAGGCCATCGCCCCGTTCCGCGAGAACCTCGTCGTCGCGGTCGAGTGCATGTTCACCTGGTACTGGCTCGCTGACCTCTGTGCACGGGAAGGCATCGACTTCGTTCTCGTCATGCTCTCTACATGAAGGCCATCCATGGAGGCAAGGCCAAGAACGACCGTATCGATGCTCTCAAGATCGCAACCCTGCTTCGGGGAGGTATGCTTCCTCAGGCTTACGTCTACCCACCCGAGATGCGCTCCACCCGGGATCTTCTTCGTCGACGACTCAAGTTGGTACGCCAAAGAGGCCACCTCCTCGCTCACATCCAGAACACTCACCACCAATACAATCTTCCGACACCGAAAGCCCGCATCAACTATCGATGTAATCGAGAGGGTATCGCCGAGACATTCTCGGACCCCTCCGTTTTCCAGAGCGTCTCCTCCGACATCGAGCTCGCCGGCCACTACGATTTGCTCATCAAGGCCCTCGAGCTCTTCCTCACCCGAAAGGCCAAAGTCCATGACCCGGGTAACTTCTTCCGACTCCGCTCCATTCACGGCGTCGGCAAGGTCCTCGCCATGACCCTACTCTACGAGATTCACGATATCGGCCGCTTCCAGCGCGTTCAAAACTTCGCCTCCTATGCTCGACTCGTCAAATGCGAGAAAAGCTCCTCGGGAAAAAGACTCGGAACCGGCGGCGGAAAGATTGGAAACGTGCACCTGAAGTGGGCCTTCTCGGAAGCCGCCGTGCTCTTTCTTCGCGCCAACCCGCCCGCGCAGCGCTACGTCGAGAAGCTTCGAAAGAAACATGGAAGGGCCAAGTCCCTTTCTATCCTCGCCTACAAGCTGGGCCGAGCCGTTTACTACATGATGAAGAACAAAAAACCCTTCTCCATCGAAGCTTTTCGTATCGCCTGACGGGGAACAAGCGAGGCCAGCCCGACGTCTAACTGGAGCCAAACAACAGGGATAAGACCACAACGATGCCATCCTTCGAAATGTGCCCTGCGAGCACCCAAGTCCCATCGTGGTTATACGCCCCGGCAACCCCTTCGCGTGATTGGCGCCTCGCTTGCTCCCCGACCAACAACTTTTGCTCGCGGGCTCGTGTTCTCCCGCAGCTCTGCCCCTCACCCGATCCCGCTTCTAACGAACCCGAGCTCACTCGAGGTCGTACCCAATTGATTGGGACGGTACGAGGGAACCCATGTGTTTCTAGTGCCGCAGGACGCTCCACGTTCCTGCACCGTCGTGCGCCAGGCTTCATCGCTTCACGCTCCGACGGCTGAGCCTCTATAGGTGTTTGGTACAGAGCTTCGGCCTTGCTGTACCCGCTCCTCGAAACGAAGTCAGAGCACATCCATCGAGCCTTCGACATCGTCACAGGTACGCGCCCGTGCCTTCGGCAGAGATCTACCTCTTGACAGACGGGGGCCTGATAGGAGTTAGACCGCTCCCCTTCTAATCGGGACATCTCCTCAAGCCTGTCCACGCCTTGTCGCCGTTCCAAGACAAAGCTTGGTACGTGATAAGGGAAGACAGAGTGTCGCAGTTCTTTAGGCAACGGAAAGTGAGGACCACGGTGCGGAGGAAAGTGTCCGCCGAAGGCCGCTGCTGCGAGCGCCATTAACCCAATCAACAAGAACAGGGCAAAGACAATCACAGATGGAAGGAGTATTGCGACAGAGTCAAAAGACATGACGAAAGATGCCCAAGGATAGGGAAAAAGCTCCGGTCGGGTCTCGTGGAGCAAGTAAAGCGTGTAGCCCAGCCAGGCGGGAATGAGCAAGCAGATTGCGCCAATTACCGCTGATCCCCAATCAAACTTGTAGCTCCCTTCTTCCAGGGCATAGTCGGGCAGAGTCTGCATGTGGATCGAGCGTGGAAGATCTTTCGCCAGAATACGAAATAGCCGACCTTTGCGAGGAAGTCGGCCACTAAGAAGTAGTTTGACTACAAAGAAGTCTCCGCTGTTTAGCAATGGGAATTTGAGCACTACGTCACGGCGCGAGGACTCCGCAGGCGATGTTGAAATCTTGGCCTGGAGTGCCTCCGGCCTACGATGGAGAATGGAGGCGTCCAGCACCTCGACTCCTTCAGGCAGCGAAAGCGTCATGGGTTCCATAACGTTGCTAATTGCACGTTCACCCGCGTTAGCCACCAAGAACATCAGCTGCTGAAGCTCCTCCACTTCCCGCTCCCCAAAAAGAAAGTGGAGCCTCTTGCGTACCTCTGGCTCGATTCCCTCGAAGACCAGGGAATCCAGAAGTTCATAGACACCCAGATTTTTTTGTGTTGCGCGCCGGTAATAGTAACGCGACACCAACACTGTCGCCGCGCGATACCAATGATAATTCCAACCAGCATCTCCACGGCGCTAACCTCCCCAAGTCGGTCTAACAGCGCGTTGAGCGGCGGCGCCCCAAGTGCCATGCGCCGTCCGCTCCAACGCGAAGTTAGGCCGCACAGAGAGGGTTCCACGGAAGCGTGCGGCCCGATGGTAGCTCCCACCATGCTCTCCGGCTTTAGACGTCGCACGGAACTACACGGCAGCGAGTCTCACTGCCGCAAAAGCTCCTCGAACTGGGGCCAAATCACTTCCTTTGCCCATTGGCCTTCCCCGGATTCCTCAAAAACCCCTACGTCTTCAGATGTGTCCGCCTGCACGTATGCGACGACAACCCGACCAGCAGAAAAACCAATCCTTGCAACCTCAAAACTGTAGAAGATCGGCATGTCGAGCCGGTCGACCGCCTTCTCTCCTTTATCGAACTGACGCCGATACTCGATAAACCCGTGCCCTTCAGTTTCCTTCCAGCGCGAGTCCTGTAGTTTCATGGACAACGCATTCCGGAAGTCTCGCTCCTCCGTAACAGCAGTTCTGTAGGTGAATAACAAAGAATCAACATCCAGGTTGCGATAGATGCCCTGAATGTCATCCGCCTCAATTAGGAAATCGCCCAGCCACTTCTCGATAACTTCGGAACTGGGTACGACCTCCATGTCCATGCAGGCAATAACACAGGTGAACAAACCGGTGACGAAGAATATGAGCTGCCGTCTGGTCGCCGTCAATCCGCCCCCTACAGTCATAAACGCCCAGACATTGGGTCCGCGCCGGCCTAACTTGAATTCGACTACTTGAATAACCGATAAAGGCCGCGAGCGCTTGCAGGGAAGCGGGGAGGTGTTCTTGGCGCCCGCTCAATAAATCCTACGACAGGCGGTGGATTGTCGGCAAGCGCACTCCGAGACGAGTCTTGTTACACTGCGAGCGTTTGCGGGGTAACTCGATAATGGACGCCGGAAGCGCGGATAATCGATAAAGGTAGTGGCCGGTGTGGCACCGAGTGGTCGCGACAATCGGGAGGTCGATTCGAGAGCTCGTCTCAGTCCAGAGGGCTGCGCACCCCGCGGCCGCCGTGGAAGGCTCATAGTGAACGAGGTGGTCCTTGGAAGGGTGGTAGCCACCATGTCAAGCTCGCCAGCCCACCCGCCGTGCTTGATGCGGCCCACGTTCACATTCCGCTTCACGACATAGCCCTGCCAGTCGTGCCACTCAAAAAGAAGATCCTCAAGATGAGACATGCGGTCTAAGGTATGCGCTATACTCTTCCACCCTGAAAGTGGGGCAGGCTCTTGCTCTGCATACCGAGTCCTCCTTTGGTCTGCGGCAGGCTTGTTCACGGAAAGGGATTTTTTGTCAATTGGATGGTGACGGAGCTCGGGCGCAGTGGCCTTCGACTCCAGTGAATCGAGTACAACGCCACCATTCCATCCTCGCGTGCTACACTGAGAGGGGTTCCAAGCGAAAAACTGAATAGGCGCGCTTCCCAGAGCACTCATCGGTGCCTCGCCCCAGGGGGTGAACTATGAGATCCCGCAGTCTCACTCGAATTTTCGCGGTCGCCCTTGCCGTCGGCTTCACCACCTTGCGGGGAGCCCCCGCCCTCTATGCCAGCCGCGCGCAAGAGCCCTCCGGTCCTCTTCGATTGTTGTCGGTCACCCCCTCCGGCGAAGACGTGCCTCCCGGCCGTCAGATCGTCTTCCAGTTCGATCGCCCGGTGGTTCCGGTGGGGCGCATGGATCGGGAGGCCGCCGAGGTCCCCGTTACCATCGATCCCGCTCTGGACTGTGAGTGGCGTTGGATCAGCACCTCGGCGCTTGCCTGCCAGCTCGGGGAAGATCAAGCCCTCGCGCCGGCGACCCGCTACACGCTGACCGTCGAGCCCGGTCTTCGTGCCCAGGACGGAAGCGGCCTCAGCGAGGAAGAGATACATCGGTTCACTACCGAGCGCCCCTCCGTCCAGTACGCGAACTTTCGAGCTTGGCGTGGTCCCGGCATGCCGCAGATCTGGTTGAGCCTGAACCAGGCGGTGGAGGAGGCGTCACTGGAGCGGCACCTCTACCTGGAGCTCCCGGATGGAGGACGGGTCGCCCTCACGATTTCTCCCCCCGATGTCCCCACGGCATCGCCGGACGTCTACTGGGTCGCCGAGCCGACGCGGGAGCTACCGCTCGATACCCGGGTTCATCTCAAAGTCGAGCCGGGTCTGGTGTCCAAGCTCGGCCCCGAGCCGGGTGTGGAGACGAGAACCATCGTAGAGTTCTTCACCTTTCCCGAGTACCGGTTCCTCGGCATTCGATGCCGCGACAACCAAGGGGAGCCGATCCAGGTGCCGCCGAGTGCCTGGGTTCGCGCCCAGCGTGCCTGTAACCCTCTTGACGAAGTGGTTCTCTTGTTCTCTTCGCCAATCATCAAGGAGGTGGTGCGCGACCATTTGATGGTCGAGCCCGATCTGGCCGGGGACCGGGATGACTACGATCCGTGGGAGAACGTATATAGCTACTCGCGCCTCGACTATCCTCGAAGCGAGAAGCAAGAGTATCCCGTGCAGCTTCCCACCACTCTCCGGGCGCGCACCGAATACCTGCTCAAGGCCAATGCTGCCGAGCTCAAGGACGAGTTCGGCAGATCCCTCACCGCCGATATCGACGTCAGCTTTCTGACCGACGATCGTCCGCCGCGTTTCGTCCTCACCCATGAGGTGTCCGTTCTCGAGACCGGGGTCGACACGCACGTTCCCCTGGTGGTGACGAACCTGGAAGAGGTTCGCGTCGACTACCGGGGCCTGACGCCAGAGAGGACGGTGGAGGGGACGGCACGGCTGTCGCCGCCGGAAGCGCCGAACGTCGCCTATGGGATCCCCTTGAAAGTCCGTGAATGGTTGGCCGGTGGATCGGGAGCGGTGCTCGCCAGCATCGAGTCGACACCGGCCACCAGAGACGAGCGCCGGTGGTTTTTTTCCACTCTCAGTCCTTTCCAGGTTCATACCAAGCTCGGACATAGGAACACCGCGGTTTGGGTTACCGATTTGAAAAACGGTCTCCCCGTCGAAGGCGCCCAGGTCAGCATCTACTCCGGCGTCGTTTCACAGCTCGGCGCCGGGCCGTCTGAAGAAGACGTCTTGAGCGAGGGCACGACCGATGCGGCGGGGCTGGCGGTACTCCAAGGAACCGCGGAGATCGATCCCGGGCTGGATTTCTTTCACTGGGGCTCCGTGGTCGGGTGGGAAGGAGGACCGTCGCCGGATCCTTACCTTTTCGTTCGCGTCGACAAAGACGGCCAGATGGCTCTTTCTCCTTTGAGCGGTGACTTCTCGGTTCGCTCCGCAGGGCCGAACAACTCCTGGCTTCCTAACGACTACCGACGCCGGTACGGGCATATCGTGACATGGGGAACGACCGCGCAAGGTGTCTACCGGGTGGGCGATACGGTCGAGTTCAAGATCTACGTCCGCGATCAAAGCAACGAGAGATTCGTTCCCGGCCCGGCGACCGGCTACACGCTCCAGGTCCTCGATCCGATGGACAAGTTGGTCCACGAAGTGAAAGAGCTCACTCTCAACGAGTTCGGAGGCTTCTCGGGTGATTTCAAGATCCCCCAGACCGGGGCGGTGGGTTGGTACCGTTTCCAACTCGCCTCTACTCTCATCGAGAACACGACCTGGTACCCGATCCAGGTACTGGTCTCCGACTTCACGCCCGCTCCGTTCCGGGTGACGACCGACGTCAACGGAGAGCTCTTCCGCCCGGGAGACGAAGTGACGGTGGCCACCAGCGCCACGCTGCACGCCGGAGGTCCTTACGCGGACGCAGAGTGTCGTCTCGCCGTCTCGCTGCGATCGACTCCCCTCCGGCCGAAGGACCCCAAGGTGGCGGGCTTTTTCTTCGATACAGGTGCTCCCCGAGACGAGAACCTCTACCAGAGCGAGACCAGCGTGGATGCACAGGGAGAGCTCGAGCAGGCGGTCACGCTTCCCACCTCCACCATCGTTTACGGTGCGCTCCGTTTCGAGAGCTCCGTCCGGGACGATCGCGGAAAGTACGTCAGCGGGCGCGCTCCCGCGACCTACGCGGGGCGTGACCGCTTCGTCGGAGTTCGCCAGCCGGACTGGCTGCTGGAGGCCGGCAAGCCGAGCCAGATCCTGGCCACGGTGGTCGATGAAAGAGGAGAGTTGAGAGCGGGGACGGAGATCACCGTCCGGGTCGAGCACCAAGAGACGACGGCCTCACGGGTGAAAGGAGCCGGCAACGCCTATCTGACCGAGTACGTCCATAGCTGGGTCGAGGTGGCGAGATGTCAGGACGTCTCGGCGGAGGAACCGATGGCCTGTGAGGTGACGCCCGAGAAGTCGGGTCTCTACCGCTTCACCGCCGCGGTGACCGACACGTTGGGGCGGACGCATGAAAGCTCGCTCCACCGTTGGAGCGTGGGCAAAGGGCAGGTTCTCTGGGAGACTCCTCCCGGGCACTATTTACCCATCGAGCCGGAGAAGGAAGAGTATCGGGTCGGCGAGACTGCTCGTTTTCTCATTCGCAACCCTTTTCCCGGGGCCCGCGCCTGGTTCACCATCGAGCGCATCGGGGTGCAGCGGAGCTGGACCGAGGTTCTAGAGGACAGCACCGCGCTCATCGAGCTCGAGGTGACCCCCGACCATTTGCCCGGGTTTTATTTCTCCGCGGTGGTCGCTTCACCGCGGGTGGAAGCTCCTCTCGGTGACGACGAGGTGGATCTGGGGAAACCGGCCTTTCGGATGGGCTACGTCCGCGTTCCGGTCCGCGATCCTTACAAGGAGATCGAAGTGGAAGTCCGACCGGTGAAGGACACCTATCGCCCTCGCGAGACGGTGGCGGTGGATCTACTGGCACGTCCCCGTCATGCCGATCTAACCGAGAAGCCCGACGGCCTCCCCGCCATGGAGCTGGCGGTGGTGGTGCTCGACGAAGCGGTCTTCGATCTGATTCAAGGAGGAAAGCGATACTTCGATCCCTACCAGGGCTTCTACCAGCTCGAAGAGCTGGACGTCCAGAACTACAACCTCCTCACCCGTCTCATCGGCATCCAGAACTTCGAAAAGAAGGGAGCCAGCCCGGGGGGAGATGGCGCCTCCGGTCTCGACATGCGCTCGGTCTTCAAGTTCGTCAGCTATTGGAACCCGTCCCTTCGCACCGATGGCGAGGGCCGCGCGCGCATCGAGTTCCAGGTCCCGGACAACTTGACCGGGTGGAAAGTGCTGGCCATGGCCGTCACCCGCGACGACCTGATGGGCCTGGGAGAGGGGAACTTCGTGGTCAATCAGTTCACCGAGCTGCGTCCCGCCCTACCCAACCAGGTTACCGAGGGCGATCGCTTCGATGCGCGTTTCACCGTCATGAACCGTACCGAGCTCAAACGCACCCTGGTCATCAACGCCAGTGTGGAAGGACCGGCGGAGTCTCCCGGACTCCAGAATCTCCACATCGAGGCCGAGCCCTTCAAGCGTTATCCCGTCGTCTTCCCGGTGCGCACTATAAAGGATGGCGAGATCGTCTTCGCGGTGCGAGCCGGAGACGTCGAAGACGGCGATGCCCTCCGCCACCGGTTGGAGGTCAGGAAGCGGACCGCCCTGGAGGCGGCGGCCAACTACGGCACCACGACCGAAGACCAGGTCACCGAGGCCATCTTGTTTCCGGAGGGGATTCGGACCGACGTGGGCGGGGTGAGCGTGGTGACCAGCCCCTCGGTTATCGGGGGAGTGGAGGGCGCCTTTCGATACATGCGCGACTACCCGTACTTGTGCTGGGAGCAGATGCTCACCAAGGGGGTCATGGCGTCCCACTTCGCGCATCTCCGGGGCTACCTGCCCGATGACCTGGAGTGGGAAGGACACCAGGAGCTTCCCGATCGGACTCTCGCTCTCGCCGCCAACTATCAGGCTCCCAACGGAGGCATGGTCTACTACATTCCGGAAGACTCCTACGCGAGCCCCTATCTGAGCGCCTACACCGCTCTCGCCTTCGACTGGCTACGCGAGCGGGGCCACTCCATTCCCGCCGGCGTCGAAGGGAAGCTTCATGAGTACTTGGTGAACCTACTACGCACCGATGTCTTCCCGGACTTTTATACCCAGGGCATGGCCTCGAGCGTTCGCGCCGCGGCGCTCGCCGCGCTGGCCCGATCGGGAAAGGTGGACCTGTCGGACGTCGATCGCTACCGCCGACACGTTCCGGAAATGGATCTCTTCGGCAAGGCTCATTACTTGTTGGCCGCCGCTGAGCTCCGCGCCGATGCCGCTTTGCAAGCGGAAGTCAAGAACGACATCCTGGCCCATTCCAACCAATCGGGCGGCAAGTTCACCTTCAGCGAGAGCATCGACGACGCCGACTTCAAACGGATTCTCTACTCGCCCGTCAAGAGCAACTGCTCCATCCTCAGCTCGCTGCTCTCCGGGGGGGCGGCTCCTGGCGAGTCCGGACTCGGCGACATCCCCTTCAAGCTCACGCGCTCCATCAGCGAGGAGCGCAGGAGGCGCGATCGCTGGGAGAACACGCAGGACAATGTGTTCTGCATGAACGCCCTCATCGACTACAGCCAGGCGTACGAGAAAGACCAGCCGGCGATGACCCTACGCACTTACTTGGACGACCAGGAGCTGGGGACCACGGAGTTTGACGACTTCCGCGATCCCGCCGCCCAGGTGGAGCGTCCTCTTAAGGCCGGAGATCCGGGGCGCGGCGCGACAGTGCGGATCGAAAGAACGGGAACGGGAAGGCTCTACTACGCGACGCGGCTCTTCTACTCGCCCGTCGAGTTGAAAAAGGATCCCATCAATTCCGGCATCGAGGTGCGACGCGAATACAGCGTGGAGCGTGACGGCGCCTGGCTGCCGCTCGAGGATCCGATGCGACTGCGGACCGGCGAGCTGGTACGCGTCGACCTCTACTTGTCCCTTCCCGCGCCGCGCAACTTCGTGGTGGTGGATGACCCGGTACCGGGGGGATTGGAGCCGGTGAATCGGGATCTGGCCACCGCCTCGGAACTCGACGCTGAGAAGGGGGAGCTGGAGCGCGCGCCCGGCTCCTATTGGTTCCGCTTCAGCGACTGGCGAGAGTTCAGCTATTCCCATTGGAGCTTCTACCATCGGGAGCTCCGCCATGACTCGGCCCGCTTCTACTCGGAGTACCTGCCCGCCGGCAACTATCACTTGTCCTATGTCGGACAGGCCATCGCACCGGGCGAGTTCCACGTCGGTCCGGTCCACGTCGAGGAGATGTACGATCCGGATGTCTTCGGGCAGGGCGTTCCGCAGACGCTGCAGGTCGAGGCGACGCCGTGAAGGCAAGAGTCTCGCTGGCGCTCGGTGCTGCGGCGCTGCTTCTCTTTCTCGCCAAGACCGCCATCGATCTCCGGCCCCTGCCGGAGTCCCTTCCTCCCGCGGCCTTCGCCTCCGGCCGACCGCGGATCACCGATCGGACCGGGGCTCCGCTTTCGGTGAGCTACGAGTCGGATTGGAATCTATACGACGTCGTGCCGCTTCACGATACGCCGGAGCTATTACAGCAGGCCTTCCTTCTCGCCGAGGACCAGCGTTTCTTCGAGCATCATGGCGTCGATTGGCTGGCGCGTCTGCACGCGCTCGTCCAGAACGTGCGCTCCCTGAGAGCGGTTCGAGGAGCGAGCACCATCACCGAACAGGTGGTCCGCATGCTGCATCCTCGCCCCCGGACGCTATGGTCACGCTGGCTGGAGGGCATCGAGGCGGGCCGGCTGGAAGCGCGGTTCGGCAAGGCGGAGATCCTCGAGGTCTACCTCAATCAAGTACCCTATGCTCGCCGAAGGCGCGGTATCGCTCAGGCGGCGCGCGACTACTTCAGCCGCGATCTCGAGACCCTCAGCGACAAGGAGATGCTGGCGCTGGCGGTGCTACCGCGGAGTCCTTCGCGACTCGACCTGGTGAAGGGAGTCGGATCGATCGAGACGCATTTACTGCGGCTGGCGAAGAGGCTTCAGGAGCGTGGCCTCGTCACCAGCGCCCGGCTGAACTCCATCGAGCGCCAGCCTCTTTCGTTGGTGAGAGAACCCTCGCTACTCGAGGCGGCGCATTTTGAGCGCTTCGTTCAGGATCGCGTGGGAGAGGAATACCGGAGCACGCGTCCTCTGCGCACGACTCTCGATGGATCCTTGCAGAGCGTGGTGCAGAGGCTTCTCGACCGACAAGTAGAGACTCTTGCCTCCCGACGGGTAGGAGACGGAGCCGCCCTGGTGATCGATCACCAGGCGAACGAAGTGCTCGCTTGGGTGAACGCCGGAGGGCTTTCCCATCGTGAAGGAGGACACATCGACAAGGTGACGATGCCGCGCCAGCCGGGCTCCGCTTTGAAGCCCTTCGTCTATGCGTTGGCCCTCGAGCGCGGCTGGACGGCGGCGACGCTCCTCGATGACTCGCCTCTCGCCGAGCCGGTCGGTCACGGACTCCACCGTTTTCGAAACTACAGCCGGACCTACTACGGTCCCCTTCGCTTGCGCGAGGCGCTCGGCAACTCTCTCAATGTACCGGCGGTACTGGCCGCACAGTACGCCGGGCGCTCCCAGCTCCTGGAGCGGCTGCGGGCGCACGGTTTCGAAAGCCTCACCCAACACTCCGACTTCTACGGCGACGGCCTCGCCCTGGGAAATGGGGAAGTGACGCTCTACGAGATGGCGCAGGCCTATGCTGCTCTGGCGCGCGGTGGCGAGTTCAGGACTCTCGAGTGGCGTTTCGACTCCCGGGAAGCGGGCGAGATGCCCCGCCGAGTCTTCGATGCGGAAGTCTCCTCGCTCATCGCGGACATCCTTTCCGATCCGGACGCACGGCGGCGGGAGTTCGGTGCGAGCTCGGTCCTCAACCTACCCGTGCAGACCGCGGTCAAGACCGGAACCTCCAATGACTACCGGGACGCCTGGGCATTGGGGTTCTCCGACCGCTACACGGTCGGCGTGTGGATGGGAAACGTGGATCAGAGACCCATGCACGAGATCACCGGCTCCCTCGGACCGGCTCTGGTGCTTCGCGCCATCTTCGCGGAGCTTCGCCGGAACCAGGAATCAAAGCCGCTCTTCCTGAGCCGAAGGCTGGTGGCGCGGGATATCTGTACGCGCAGCGGCGAGCTCCCGACCGGCTCTTGTCCCACGGCGCGCGAATGGTTCCAGCCTGAAAGAGTGCCCACCACCACCTGCTCGACTCACTTCTCACCCGAGGTCTTCGAGACTTCGCTCCGCCTGGAAAGCCCGACGCCCGGCCTCCACATCGCCCTCGATCCACGGATTCCCGATGCGCTGGAGAAATTCGCTTTCCGGCTCTCCGCGGGAATCGATGCGAGACGCGTGGAGTGGATTCTCGACGAGCGGGTCCTTGCCGCGACCGATATCGTCGAGCCTTCGTCTTCTGTTTACTTGTGGCACCCCGAGCGCGGTACCCACACCGCTCGAGCAAGGGTGTGGACGCAAGGTCTCGACGAACCGCGGGAGACCGAGGCGGTCTCTTTCGTCGTGAAGTGAGGCCGATGGGCCTGGTCAGATCGTCCAAAGGGCCGTCTATTCGGTCGTGAGCCGACCCCCTTGCAACCGTTCTAGGAGTTAGGCTTCGAAATGTTCCACCTAGCACCCGTAGCTTGGTCCTCTATGTACGACCTCATACCTCCCGCCTTTGAGGGCAAGGATGACGAACTCGTGAAACTCGTAGTTGTGGTAAACGGCAACAACCTCCGCGACACCGTCGCCATCAAGGTCGATGGCGTCAAGGAATTCGTACGCTGCCGCCCCGCTGTCCTTGTCTCCCTTCGCCAAGAGGCTGAATAGCAGCTCACCGTTGGACTCCTCTTCTAGGCGTACGATGGCTGACAGGACAGCGATCTCGTAGGACTGGTCCTCCCGGCTTGCAGTAATGAACGCATGAATCTCGCCGTGTGCAGTTCTCCTGAACAGCCTGATATCCTCAACTTGCGCCAGGGTTTGTGTTTCGCTGCCGGTACGGAGGTGCGACTCACTCAACTGAGCCAAGACGCCCCGAGTTCTCGACGACGGCTTTTCAGGAACCGACGTTTCGAACACGGGTGCAGCGGTCGACGGCGATAACGCGACGAGCTGGAGAAGCGTCTCGTCAAAGTCCCCGCTGGGGTCAAAACCGAGTCTCGTGTCCTTGCGAGTCCCCTCCGGCACTGAAAAATCCACTTCCGTTGCCATTACGCAAAGGCCCGAGCAATCATAGGCGGCAAGAGTATAGTCACGACCGACAATCCGGCCGACCAACTTGCCTTGAAAGTAGACATCGAACGTCTCACCTGGCCTCAGGGGCGAAACCGACGCGACGGATGAGCACGTAGGGTCGTCCCCCTGTTGTTCCGAATCAATACCGTGAAGGCGGCTATCGCTATACCGCGCCACTGGGATAAGCTCCGCGGTCGTGCGCGAACGAATATTGTCAAGCCGCACCGTCAGAATGGCGACAGTCCGGACGTCAACAGCCACCGCCGCGGCGGGTAGCGTCGTGATTAAGAAAGGCGTCAGTAGTCCGAGCGTGAACCACTCTATCGCCTTATTCAACAGCTGCATATCTCCGGGAAGCCTAACACGGCGGCACCTTGACACGCCGAAAGAACTCCCGAAACGAGCCTAGGCCAATCCAGTACCTGCTGGGGGTAGGCCCAAGTTCCTCGAAGCGGATGTGATACACGGATGGGCCTTCTTCTTTGAAGCGTCGGGACACACTCTCGATGACCACGCTGTCGGCAGTCTTGGCGAGCACTCGGTAACTACGCACGTCCCTGTCTCCGTGAAAAGTGGAGTAGCAACGCACTCTCGTGTACCGAAGGACGAGGTGCCCGAAGATGGGCACTATCCTGCGACGCTGGGCCGCCGAAATGTCGCGCCGCGCAGCTATGTCCTGTTCCGTGCGTCGCCGGTCGGATCGCCAAGTGCCGATAAGGCGTGTGTCGTACATTCCCTCAGCTGAGCGCAACGTTCCTTGGAGAGAATCCCACTCCAACGTCCGCCGAACGAGTTCACGATCAGCCGCAAGCGGCGCGAGCTTTACCTTTCGTTAAACGAACCGATGCGCGCCGATTGTCGGCTGCATCGTGGTGTTGGGCCGCCCGATCAGTAAGCAGTTAGCGCTTGGTCCGCATGGCATTCTCTATTTCAACTGCGGTGTACGGCAATCCTTTCGTCAACACCTCAGCGCCAGCAGGTGTGACTAAAATCATGTCCTCGAGATATAGACCAACGCCATCGACTGTTAGTATCGGTTCAAACGCCAGGACCTGCCCGACGTTTAGGGTGTCGATAAGGCCTTCAGCATTTTCAACACCGACCCCATGCATTTGCCAGAACTTTGATGCTTCTGAGGATAGCGCGACCTCTGCAGTCCGCTTACCGAAGAAGGTTTGGAGCCGCGGACGACGTCGCTCGAATTCGCCCTGCCATGCAGCAAACACGTCTCGCGCCGTGCGTCCGGGTTTGACAACGTCAAGCGCCGTGCGGTACGCCGCAACGAAAAGATCCCACGCCTCACGCTGACCTGGATCGAAGCGACCCGTAACAGGAGCAGTTCGCCCAACGTCACCCTCATAGTGTTCCTGCGCGCAACCCACGTCGACGCGGGCGAGTTCACCAGCGCGCATAGTGCGATCTAGGAATTGGTTATCGGCGAGCGATTGAAATGCGACGGCTATGTTCGAGTTAACTCCCGTCATGAGCCATGGCCAAAACGAGACGCGATCCGCTCCGGCGCGCACGCACGCGGCGAGGACATCGATCTCCGCTTCACGCTGTCGTCGCCCGGGTCGCAGTGCCGCGAGTCCAGCCCGGAGCGCTGTTGCACTGCTCGCCGCAACGCGCTTGAGCACGGCTACTTCGTCAGGATCTTTGATGGCGCGAAGAGCGTTTGCGTTCGGCGCAGGACCGAAGCGCGCTTGTGACCACCGCGCGCGAAGCGCATTTTCCCAAAGCCCGGCTTCGTCTTGCCCGACTAGTCGTGCAGGCGTCGCGCTTGCCGGATCCTTTCGGAATGGGCCACGGATAATGAGTGTGGGATCCTCAGCCAACCGCCGATCAATAAAGGGAGCGAAATCGCTCCACGAGACCACATGTTCCAGACCTAGCCGCGCCGCCGAGTCCGATCCTGTCTCCACATATCCGTAAGGTGCGTGCATGAGTGAGCCGACCCCTGGAAGCCGACCCGGCTCCGGTACGAAAAGCCAGGTTTCGTGCCGACGCGAATCCATGGCAAGAAGAGCACCGATGGCGCTATCGAGCCCGGTTAGATAGTAGAACGCGGGTTCCTGCCGGAAGCCGTCCTCATTCGGCCCCATAAAGGATGGCCGCGAGCGAACGAGGACGATGGCATCTGCGGCCTCTTGCATCGCGCGATCACGTCGAGTCCGAAACATCGCAGTTGGCGTTGATGATATCTCTTGGGCCCAGGCGTTTCCGACGTCGACTTCAAGGACGAGGAGAATCAGAACGACAGTCAATTGGCGGTAAGGCATTATGACCTCCTTCTCCGTAGCCGCAATTTGAGAAGAACTCGCTGTCGGCCCAACGAGACTGTAGAAAAACCCTCAAGAAGCGATTCTTTTTCGCGCAAAAACAAGACGCATTGTCGGAGGACTCGTCGTAGCATCTCATTGTGAGAGCCTCACGAGTTCTACACCGCGTTTTTCAGCTCCGGGCCGACGTTTTCGTCCAATTTCTTCTTCGACGCTCTATAACGACTCGATAATTTTGGCAACCTCTCGAAAACAGTTTTCCTACAGCCTCAACACCGAGGATAAGCTGCGAAGCTCCATTATGCTCAAGCTTCGTCTGCTTCATCCCCTTGTTGGGCAGCTTCGCTATCCCAAGAGCCACTTGCCACGTTGGAGTACTAGGGGCTCACTATCTCGTACCACGGTGCCGTCTCGGAGGGTTAGCCTCAGGTAGACGCGCGCACGAGTGCCCCGAACGATTTGGCGAGTAGCCTCGACACGCACAAGCGAGCGGCCCCGGGTCGCCATGTTCCAGAGGTCTCGAAGTTGCCGAGGAGAGCCCAGGTGAAGGCTGGCTAGCGTGCGCTGCGAGGTGAGCAACAATTGGAGGCTTTTGCGGCTGCGAGCGACGGCGGCGCCCCGTCGCCCACGAAGGCGACTCAGATATCGCCGGATACGCAGCGTTGCTGCTAGGGTGCCTGCGTGAGCGCGTTGGAGCGTTCGGAAGACGGCCGGAGCGACGAAGCTGTTTGCCTTCTTGTAGTGACCCAGGTTCGCCGCGCCATACGCAGCCAAGACGACCGCCCTCGGCTGACAGTTCTGTCCCGTAAGCGTGGCCTTCAGCTTCATGCCACTACGCTCGCTCTCCTACTGTCTGCCAAACGGTCCCGGCCTAAGCCGCGCGCCGTGCCGACATCCTTCACTCACATCGGCGCGTCGGCTTCAGGCCGTTGATTCTCATACAGGCCCCCTCCCGCCTGCGCCGGTATTGGGGGTACGCTAGGGAAACATCCAAGTTTATCCCTAAAAGGAGAGAGCCTGATGAGATTCTACAACACAAACCA
>Ga0326597_10003879_pt1 | contig 21265 bp, 18 predicted proteins | sample RVTome_12_FD_203789 | JGI IMG/M metagenome (GOLD analysis project Ga0326597, IMG submission 203789) | Soil microbial communities from uranium-contaminated site in the Upper Colorado River Basin, Wyoming, United States - RVT100D185 | ecosystem: Environmental > Terrestrial > Soil > Contaminated >...
TGGCCGGCCAGCAGCGCGCCCGAAGGGAGCCCCCCGAAAGCACCATGACCGCGTTGCGGTGCTGGACAAGGACCGGGCCATGGCCGGCGCACCGCGCCTTGTCCTGGCACTTTCGGGGGGCTCTGAAGGTACCTCCAAGAGTGAAGCAGTACACTAACGCGGCCGCACCGAACCCGGGTCGACCACGGCGCCGAACGCCTCGCGCAGCGCCTGCACGTGCGGGTCGCTGGCAATCGACCGCTCGGCCGCGACCTGACGCTCATCGGCCAGGCGCACCGCGCGCGCCGCCGGGGTCTCGCACGCGCCCGTCCCGGTCTCGATGGTCAGACGCACCGGCCGGCCGGCCTCCTCGGCCAGCGCCTGCGCGACCGCCTGCTCGGTGCGCGGCGTGCGCAGCTGCTCGCTGGCCGGGTCGAGGCGCAGGGTCAGCGCCCCCGGCTCCGCGGCGACCAGGGTGCAGTGGTTGGCCAGCTGCCGCGCCATGCCGCCGAGGTTGAGGCGCGCGACCCGGGCGTGCCAGTCGTCGTCGCTGGCGGCCGGGGCGGCCGGGGCCGCCGCGGCGGGTGGCGGCGAGGCCGGCGGTGCCGTGGCGGCCGCTGGCGACGCCGCCGGTGCCCTGGAGGCCGCCGGGGCGGCACTGCGCTGCGGCGTGGCGGCCGGGGCGGCGGCGGCCGGCGCGCTCGCGGCCGGGCGGAAGGCGTGCATCCGGAGCAGGGTCATCTCGCAGCCACGGCGCGGGTCGGGGGCCAGGTCGAGGTCGCGGCGGCCGAGCAGGGCCACCTGGTAGTAGAGCTGGACGTCCTCGGGCGGGATCCGCGCCGCCAGCCCGGCGACCAGTTCGTGGTCGCCCGCCTCCGGGTCGTCGCCCTCGGGCTCGACCTGGACCACGGCGATCCGATGCAGCAGCCGCAGCAGCGCCTCGAGCACCGCGCTGTAGTCGGGGACGCGCTCGGCCAGCCGGGCAACCGCGGCCAGCAGCGCCGCGGCGTCGCCGTCGGCCAGCGCCTGCAGCAGCGGGGCGGCCTGGTCGGCACCGATGTCGCCGAGCATGGTGCGCACCTCGTCGTCGCTGACCTGGCCGGCGCCGAACGCAAGCGCCTGGTCGAGCAGGCTCAGGCCATCGCGCATGGAGCCGTCGGCGGCGCGCGCCAGCCGCTCCAGCGCCGGCTGCTCGTAGGCGATGCCCTCGGCGTCGAGGATGCGGCGGAACTGGCCGTGGATCCGTTCCAGCGGCAAGCGCTTGAGGTTGAACTGCAGGCAGCGCGACAGGATGGTCGCCGGCAGCTTCTGCGGGTCGGTGGTTGCGAGCAGGAAGACGACGTGCGGCGGCGGCTCCTCGAGGGTCTTCAACAGGGCGTTGAAGCTGTGGCCCGAGAACATGTGCACCTCGTCGATCAGGTACACCTTGTAGCGGCCGCGGGTGGGCGAGTACTGGACGTTCTCGAGCAGCTCGCGGGTCTCCTCGACCTTGGTGCGCGAGGCGGCGTCGACCTCGATCAGGTCGATGAAGCGTCCGGCGTCGAGCTCCTGGCAGCTGCTGCAGCTGCCGCACGGCTCGGCGCCGACCCCCGCCTCGCAGTTCAGCGCCTTGGCCAGGATGCGCGCGACCGTGGTCTTGCCGACGCCGCGCGTGCCGGTGAACAGGTAGGCGTGGTGCAGCCGGCCCTGGCCCAGGGCGTTGACCAGCGCCTGGACCACGTGCTCCTGGCCGACCAGTTCGGCGAAGCTGCGCGGCCGCCACTTGCGGGCCAGGACCTGGTAGCTCATCGAGACGCTCCGCCGCGGTTGCAAAGGGTGGCGACCCACGCCAGCCACACCCCGGCACTCACGACCACTGCTGCCGCTGCTCCCTTCCGGGCCTGACGGAGTTCACAGCTTTGCGTTGCGAGGGGACCGGCGCAGGTCACCATAGATCGTCGTCTCTCTCCCGCGGGCTGCCTGCGCCTGGATCATTGCAAATCAGCATCTTGCGTTGCTGTTTGCCGGCGGGTGCGGGCGCACCCCGAGGGCGTGTGATCCTACCACGGGCTCCGGTGCGCCTCCAGTCGGGACACCACCCCCTCGTCCCTCGGGTCAGTGGACAGCCACCAGGCGCTGATTTACCCTAGCGATTAAGTCAAGTACTCACGCCGCACAAGGAGCGCGCCGGTGCCGCCCATCGATCTCACGGCCTACCGTGATTTCCTCGAAACCGCCCCCGACGCCATGGTGGTGATCGACGCCGAGGGCACCATCCGCCTGGCCAACACCCAGGCGCAGGAGCTGTTCGGCCGCGACGCCGCCGACCTGATCGGCCAGCCGGTCGAGACACTGCTGCCCGAGCGGCTGCGCCAGTACCACGTCGCCCACCGCCGCGCCTTCATGGCCAATCCCCATTCGCGCTCCATGGGCACCGGCATGGAGCTCTGGGCGCAGGCGCGCGACGGCCGCGAGATCCCGGTCGAGATCAGCCTGAGCCCGATCGTCACCACCGTGGGACCGCACGTCTCCGCGGCGGTCCGCGACATCTCCGCACGCAAGGCGGTCGAAACCGCGCTGCGCGTCGCCAAGGAGGCGGCCGAGCGGGCCAACGAGACCAAGTCGCGCTTTCTCGCCGCCGCCAGCCATGACCTGCGCCAGCCGCTGCAGGCGCTGCGCATGCACCTGGCCGCGCTCGGCTTCGCGCCGGACGAGGCCGACCGCCGGCTGCTCGGCCAGAAGATGAATCACGCCGTCGAGGACCTGACCGGGATCCTCGACACCCTGCTCGACGTCGCCCGCCTGGACATGGACCAGGTGCGGCCGAACCTGAGCGATTTCGACCTCGACACCCTGCTCGCCGAACTGGTGCGCAGCCTCGAACCGGCGGCCACCGAAAAGGGGCTGCGGCTGCGCTGCCTGCCGACCCGGCTGCGGGTCACCTCGGACCGCGGCCTGCTCGGCCGCATCGTCGGCAACCTGCTTGGCAACGCCGTGCGCCACACCGCCCGCGGGCGGGTCCTGGTCGGCTGCCGCCGCGCTGGCGACCGGGTGCGCATCGAGGTCTGGGACAGCGGCCCGGGCATCCCGGAACAGGCCCGGCAGGCGATCTTCGACGAGTACGTCCAGCTCGACAACCCGGAACGAAGGCGCAACCACGGCCTCGGCCTCGGCCTGTCCATCGTGCGCCGTCTCGCCACCCTGCTCGACCACCCGGTGACGCTGCGCTCCGAGGTGGGACGGGGCTCGGTGTTTGCCGTCGAGGTGCCGCGCGCCGCCCAGGTCGAGCGCCCGGCGGAGGTCGTCAGCCGCGCCGCCGTCGGCGCGCGGGCGGCGCGCGTGCTGTTCATCGAGGACGATCCGGAGGTGCGCGAGGCGACCTCGCTGATCCTGCGCCTGAAGGGGTACGAGGTGGCGACCGCCGGCAACGGCGAGGAGGCCTACGCCAGCGTCGCCGACGAGGACGCCGTGCCCGACCTGATCCTGTCGGACTTCCGCCTGCCCGGGCGCGAGAACGGCGCCCAGGTGGTGCAGCGCGTGCGCACCCTGCTCGAGCGCGAGGTGCCGGTGGTGTTCATGACCGGGGACACCTCCGAGGCGCGCATCCGCGAGACGCGCATGCGCTACTGCGAGGTGCTGCGCAAGCCGATCGACGGCGAGAAGCTGTTTCGCGCGCTGAACGACGCCCTCGCCCAGCCGGTCGACTAGGGCCTGCCCGCAGGTCCTAAGAAACCGCGACCAGCGTCAGCAGCGCCACCGTCCCCGGCGCGTCGGCCAGGGCCACCACTTCCAGCGTACCGCCGATTTCGCCGAGCAGATCGCGCGCCAGGCCGAGGCCGACGCCGAGGTGGGTGGCGCGCGCCTTGGTGGTGTGGCCGTGCGCGAAATGGCGCTCCCGGGGTCCACCCGCGAAGCCGGGGCCGTGGTCGTGGACGGTGACCACCACCCGACCCGCGCGCGCCTCCGCGGCCAGCCGCACCGCCGGCCCCGCGCTCCCGGCCTGCGCCTCGCAGGCGTTCTGCAGCAGGTGCAGCAGCGCGGTGCGCAGTGCCGCGTCGCTGGCCTGGACCGCCGGCAGCGAGGCCGGCAGGTCGATTTCGATCGGCCGTCCCTTGGTCAGCCGGACCAGCGGCCACAGCGCCAGCGTGCGTGCGACCAGTTCGCCCAGCGCCAACGGCCGCGCCCCGCGCTCGCTGAAATCGGGGAAATCGAGGCTACCGATCAGCCGCTCGATGCGCCCGGTGGCGCCCGCCATCAGCTTGCCGGCCGCCTGCTGCACCTCGCCGCGGACCGCGTCCTCGCCCAGCAGCGTCACCGCCATGGTCAGGCTGTGCAGCGGGTTGCGCAGATCGTGGGCCAGGTCGTCGAGACCGTCCATCACCTGCAGGGCGAAGGCGAGCCGCGCCAACCGGGCGGTGGCCGTGGCCGGATCGTCGGCAGGCAGCAGGGCGTCGAGATCTAAGGCCATCGTGGCTCCGGGCCGTGGGCGCCCGTCGGGGGTGAACAGGGGCACGGACAAAGCTAGCGCAGCCGGCCGACCCGGGCAATCGGCTAGAATTCGGTCGGTAATGAGCCCACCCGCCAGATCCCGGCCGGAGCCGGCGCGATGAGCCGTGACGGGCCGCGCCGCCAGGCGGCGCTGCGCGAGGCCGCGCTGGCCGTGGTCGCTCACCTGCACGGCCTGCACGTCAACCGGCTGCGGCTGGAACCGGCCGACCACGGCCACGAACTGCTCGACCACCTGCGCTACGGCCTCGATCTCGACCGCCTGCACGAAAGCCAGTTCCTGCTGGCGCTCAAGCGCGCCGAGGTCGCCCTCGCCGGCCAGGTGGCCGTCGAGCACTACCTCGATGGCGCCGTGCAGGCCGCCGACGGCACCGCCCTGGCGATTCTCGAACGGCTCGGCGGCAGCCCCCGTCAGCGCGACGCCCTGGCGGCGCTCGCCCGCGCCCGCCTGCTCGACCTGCTCGACGTGCCGGACCACCGCGGCATGATCGAGGCGCTGGCGCAGGCGCTGGAGCGGGAGGGCGAACTCGATCGCGACGCCTTCATGCTGGTGGTGCTGCGCACGGTCAAGCTGCCGCTCTAGCCGGCGCTGCGACTCACCCGGGCGTCACCGGCGTCGGGCCAGGCAGAGAGCACGGCGTCGGTCAGGGCGGCGATCGCCGGCTCGCCGGTGCGGCGCGCCTGGGTCACGAACTGCAGCGCAATCGGCGGGATGGCGCCGTGCCAGCGGCAGGCGTAGCCCTGCGCCTCGGCCGCGGCGACGTCGCTGTCGCGCAGCAGCGCCACGCCGGCCTCGGCCCGCACCAGCGAGCGGATGGCGTCCTCGTTGTCGACCACCACGACATTGCGCGGCGTGTAGCCATGCGGTTCCAGCAGCGCCTGCATGACGGCGGAGAACGGGCAGTCGCGCGACGCATAGATCCACGGCAGCCCGGCGATGGTCGCCAGGTCGGCCGCGACCACGCGCTCGCGCCAGCGCGCCGGCACCGCCACCGCCAGCGCCACGTCGGTCAGGTGGTGGACCGCCAGGTCGGCGCTGCGGCAGGGGCCGAACAGGAAGCCGGCGTCGTAGCCCCCCTTGCGCACCTCCTGGATCACCCGCGCCGACATGCTGCCGACGAAGGCCACGCGCAGGCCCGGATGGGCCGCGGCCAGGTCGGCATGCAGGGCGTCGAGGCGCAGGAAGTCGAAATCGGTATTGACGCCGATGCGCAGTTCGCCGACCAGTTCGTCCTGCAGCCGGCGCGCCTCGTCGAGCAGCTCGCCGGCCACCTCCAGGGTGCGGCGTGCCCGCTCGCGCAGCCGCTCGCCCTCGGGGGTGAGCCGCATGCCCTTGGGCGTGCGCTGGAACAGCTGGACGCCCAGCTCCTCCTCCAGTGCCTTGATCTGCGCGCTGACCGCCGGCTGACTGGTGCACAGCCGCTCCGCGGCGCGGGTCAGGTGACGCTCTTCGGCCACCGTCACGAAGGCTTTCAGCTGGTAGAGCTCCATCGTTGGCTCCTGGGCCGCGCGGGCGGCGGCGTGGTTGGCGCAGCCGTCCCTGGGTCGCGTGACATGGAACAGCATAGCGCGTGGTGACGCCATCGCATTTTCCGATCCGACGGATCGGAACAAACGATTGGATCGTCGTCGGCGCCCGGCGCTAGTGTCCTGTCACGGCCCTTATGGCGGGTTCAGCGTGGTGCAAGGACGGTCAGGCAAGGCGACGTCCCGAAAGCGTAGCGGGCTACGGTGAGGGGCGGCAACGCCGCATGACCGTCCTTGCGCCACGCCCGAAGGGAGCCACTCTGCCGGCCCCTGGCTACGTTGCGACAGCTCGACAGGGCCCGCCATGCCTTCGCTGTCGCGCCTTGCCAGGAACCGGCAGAGTGGCTCTGAACCCGCCATAAGGGCCGTGACAGGACACTACACGCAGCAACCACCGAGGAGCGTGACCATGCACAGTCAGACACTGCCCGACCGTCGACTCCGTCTGGCCGGCCCCGGCGCTGCTGTAGCACGTTTGCTGGCGTGGCTGGACGGTTGGCTGGTCCACCTCGACCAGCTGCAGGAACGCCAGCGCCAGCGACGCGCGCTGCTGGCCCTCGACCCGCGCCTGCTTGGCGACATCGGCATCAGCCGAGGAGAGGCGCTGCACGAAGGGAGCAAGCCCTTCTGGCGCGAGTGACCGCGGACAGGCGGCAGTGGCCAAACGGCCCCGGTGCGCGTCGGACTGAAGTCCGAACCACAGGCACTCGTCCGGGTCGATCTTCGTGGGTCGGGCTTCAGCCCGACAGCGGTCTTGCCCCGGTTCCGGGTCGCGTCGGACTGAAGTCCGACCTACACACATTCGTTCCGGGTGATCTGCGTAGGTCGGGCTTCAGGGAGTAGGTTGGGCAAAGCGCAGCGTGCCCAACATTTCGGGCCGATCCGACGTGAACACGCCCGGTTCGTGCCACCTACACCGCCCGTGCCGGGCCGATGCCTGCGGCACGGCCATGGCACCGGTGATGGGCACGCTGCGCTTTGCCCATCCTACGAAACCGGGCCGCGTCGTACTGAGATCCGACCCACAGGCACTCCTCCGGGTCGATCTTCGTGGGTCGGGCTTCAAGCCCGGCAGCAGCCTTGCCCCGTTTCCGTGCCCGTCTCCCGACCAGTCGCCCCTTTATACTCGGGGGGAAACGGGCAGGGAGAGCATCGTCGTGACCATGGTCGAACTGGGGGTGCTGGCCGCCGTGGTCCTGGAACGGGTCCTGGCGGTCGGCCTGATCGGGCATGCGGTGCTGCGCAAGCGCGACGTCGGCGCCGCCATCGGCTGGTCCGGGCTGATCTGGCTGGCCCCGCTGCTCGGTTCGCTGTTCTACCTGCTGCTCGGCATCAACCGCATCGCGCGCCGCGCGGCACGGCTGCGCGACAGCGAGGGGCGCCCCGCCGTCGGGCCGTGCGACAGCGGCACCAGCGGCGTGGTCGAGCGCTTCCCCGACCTGGCCCCGATCGCCCGGCTGGTCGACCGCGTCGCCCGCGTGCCGCTGACGCCGGGCAACCGGATCGTGCCGCTGGTCGACGGCGACGTCGCCTACCCGGCCATGCTCGACGCCATCGCCGGGGCCGAGCAGAGCATCGGTCTGGCGACCTACATCTTCGACGACGACCGCGCCGGGCGGCCGCTGGTCGAGGCGCTGGCCGCGGCCCACCGGCGCGGGGTCGCGGTGCGGGTGCTGATCGATAGCGTCGGCCAGCGCTACAGCCGGCCGCCGATCGGCGCCGCGCTGCGCGCCCACGGCGTCCCGACCGCCGCCTTCCTGCCGCCGACGGTGCCGTGGCGCAACCCCTACCTGAACCTGCGCAACCACCGCAAGCTGCTGCTGGTCGACGGCCGGCTCGGCTTCACCGGCGGCATGAACATCCGCGAGGGCTGCCTGCTGCGGCTGGCGCCGGCGCACCCGGTACGCGACCTGCACTTCCTGCTCGAGGGTCCGGTGGTCGGGCAGCTCGCCCGCACCTTCGCCTTCGACTGGGCCTTTACCGCGCGCGAGCAGTTGGCGGGCGAGACGTGGTTCCCGGCGCTGAGCGAGGTCGGCGACAGCCTGGCCCGCGGGGTCGCCGACGGCCCGGACGAGGACTTCGAGGCGATCCGCCAGGTGCTGCTCGGCGCCCTGGCCCAGGCGTCCCGCCGGGTGCGCATCTGCACCCCCTACTTCCTGCCCGACCCGGCGCTGATCGACGCCCTCAACGTCACCGCACTGCGCGGGGTCGAGGTCGAGATCGTCGTGCCGGCACGGCCCAACCTGCGCTGGGTCCACTGGGCGGCGCAGGCGCAGGCGGGCCTGCTGCTGGCGGCGGGCTGCCGCATGGTCAAGACGCCGCCGCCGTTCGACCACTCCAAGCTGATGCTGGTCGACGACGGCTGGGCGTTCGTCGGCTCGGCCAACTGGGACGCGCGCAGCCTGCGGCTCAATTTCGAATTCAATGTCGAGATCTATGACCGCGTCCTGGTCGGTGACCTCGACCGCATCGTCGAGGCCAAGGTCGCCGCGGGCACGCCGCTGACCCTGGAGGCGCTGCACCGGCGCCCTCTTCCCATCCAGTTGCGCGACGGCGTGGCGCGGCTGTTCAGCCCCTACCTCTAGAATCCCGTGTAAGGGTTTGCCGTCGCTCCGGGTCTGGTATGGCAAGCGCAAACAGTGCGCTGAATTATCAACCGAACGAGGAACCCGTCATGAAAAAGCTGCTTGCGATTGCCATCCTGAGCCTGAGTCTCTCCGGTCTTGCCGCCGCCAACGACCGCGCCGGCGATTTCTCCTGGGTCCAGCCCTCCGCCGCCCAGCCCTACGATGGGCAGACCCTGAGCGGCCGCGCCGACTACCCGCAGCCGGTCCCGACCACCTCCAACGACGAAGGGGTCGTGAGCATCCCGATCGAGACCAACGGCCGGGCGTGACATCAGCTCAGGACCTCCGGGTCCAGCGACGCGAAGGGCCCCGCGGGGCCCTTCGTTTTTTCGGTTCTTCGCCCATCTGCGGGGAGCTTCCCGAAGATGTCTCTTCCGCCGTATGGCTTACCGAGCATCGCAGCCGGCCAGGGATCCAGCCCGCGGGGGCGCGGCAGGGATGCCGCGCGTTGACCGTCAGCCCAGGGATGGAATGAGTAACTGGCCCGCAGGGCGAAACCGGTTGGCGCTGTCGCCGGACAAGGATTTCGCCCGTTGGGCGAGTCCCCTTTCTTTGCTCGCCCAATGAAAGGGAACCACTGCTGTCCCATAAGCCCCCTCTCCCTCAGGGAGAGGGTTGGGGTGAGGGGTCCAAATCTAGCCAACACCATGATTTTTCGATCCCCTCATCCTGGCCTTCTCCCTGGGGGAGAAGGGACGCACTGATTCAGTTTTTCATGTCATCGATCTTCACAGCACGTTGAAGAACCGTTGCATGACAGCAATTTGTAACTATTGACGCCGTTCGTTTATGGGACAGCAGTGAAAGGGAACCCAAAGAAAGGGCGCCCGACGACTTGCCCCTGCGGGGTGCCCTGCGCGTCTCGCCGCAGCGGGGCTAGCGAAACGGGGCCTCCTGCCCCGTTGGCTCGTGCGCGCATCCCTGCGCGCACCCTGCGGGCCAATCCCGCTTCGGCTGCGATGCTCGGCGGCGTCGACGGGATCCCGGGAGGTGGCTCCGCACGGTTCCCCGGGGTAGTGCGAAGAACCCTGTTTGGCCGACCCGCCGCAGCGACAATCAAGCGGCACCGGCAAATGTCGCCCGCCTGGGCGCAACGATCCCGGGCGCGGGAAAAGTGCGCACCAGGCGCACCCGCCGGCGCCTCAACGCCCCCACGGGAAGGCGCTGCGCGGCGGCAGCGCACCGTCGCCCTGGCCCAGCGCCTCGGCGATGCGCAGCCCCTCGTTCCACTTGGCCATCCGTTCCGAGCGGGCGAACGCGCCGACCTTGAGCTGCTTGGCACCCCAGCCGACGGCCAGGTGGACGATGGTCACGTCCTCGGTCTCGCCCGAGCGCGCCGACACCAGCGCCTCCCAGCCGACCGCGCGGGCGGCGTCGAGCGCGGCCCGGGTCTCGCTCAGCGTGCCGACCTGGTTCGGCTTGATCAGCGCCGTGTTGCAGGCGCCGAGGGCGGCGCCGGCGCGTATGCGCTCGGCACGGGTGCAGATGTAGTCGTCGGCGACCACCTCGACGCGCGGGCCGGCGGCGGCGGTGAAGCGGGCCAGGGCGGCGCCGTCGTCCTCGCCCAGCGGATCCTCGATGGCGACGATCGGGTAGCGCTCGAGCCAGCCGAGCAGCAGCGCCGAAAGGCCGTCGGCATCGACCTCCCGGCCGTCGCGGGCGAGCCGGTAGCGGCCGCCGCGGCCGAAGTCGCTGGCGGCGATGTCGAGCGAGATGGCAAGGTCCTCGCCCGGGCGGAAACCGGCCTGCTCGATCGCCCGCAGCAGGTAGTCCAGCGCCTGCTCGTTGCTGTCGAAGGCCGGCCAGTAGCCGCCCTCGTCAGCCACCCCCTGCAGCAGGCCGGCCTGTGCCATCAGCGCGCCGGCGGCGCGGTAGACCTCGGCGCTCCAGTCCAGCGCCTGGGCGTAGCTGTCGGCGCCGACGGCGATCACCATGAAGTCCTGCACGTCGACGCGCCGGCCGGCGTGGGCACCACCGCCGAAGATCTGGATCTCGGGCAGCGGCAACCGCAGGTCGTCGTCTGCCCCCGCGAGGTGGCGCCACAGCGGCAGGCCGCGGGACGCGGTGGCGGCATGGGCCAGCGCCATCGAGGTCGCGACCAGGGCGTTGCCGCCGAGGCGGGCGCGGTCGGGCGTGCCGTCGAGTTCGACCAGGGCGGCGTCGAGGGCGGCCTGGTCGCCGGCCGCGCGGCCGCGCAGCAGGGCGGCGATCTCGCCGTCGACCGCGGCCAGCGCGCCGCGCACGTCGAGGCCGCCGAACGCCTGACCGCCGTCGCGCCGGTCGAGCGCCTCGGCGCTGCCGGTGGAGGCGCCGGCGGGGGCGATCGCGCGGCCGACGGTGCCGCCGGCGGTCCGCACCTCGACTTCGACAGTCGGCCGGCCGCGCGAGTCCCAGACGCGGCGGCCGTGGACGGCGGTGATGGTGTCGTTCATGCGTCGAGTTCCCGGTTCCAGGCCGCGAGCAGCGTGGCGAGCCCGTCGGCGGGGGTGAAGAGCAGGGCGCGGGCGCAGCGGCGCACACGGTCGCGGTCGGCCTCGGCGGTGACGTACTCGACCGGCGACTTGCCGTCGACCCGGGCCAGCAACAGCCCGGCCAGCAGGCGGGCGGCGCGCGCCTCGAGGTCGGCCACCGGCTCCCAGGCGACGCCGTCGAGGTAGGCCCGCGCAAGGGCGCCGAAGCAGGCGTTGAAGCCGGGCCGGGCGGCCGGGGTCCAGAGCGACTTCAGCAGCAGGTGGTTGAGGCAGAAGGCGAGGTCGAACGCCGGGTCGCCGATGCAGGCGCACTCGGCGTCGAGGAACACCGGCCCGGCGGGACCGACCAGGATGTTCTTCGGGCTGACGTCGCCGTGGATCAGCACCCGGCGGGTCGCCGCGGTGCGCCGGCTGAGGTCGAACAGCTGTTCGCGCAGGTCGGGATGGCGCGCCGCCGTCGCCTCGAGGTAGGGCTCGAGGCGGATGGCGTGGAAGATGTCGGCGCGCGGAAAGCGGCGGGCGACGGCCGGGTCGTCGGCGGTCGCCGCGTGGATCGCCACCAGCCGCCGGCCGACCGCGGCCGCCATCGCCGGGTCGGCCCGGCCGGCATGCAGCAGCCCCTTCCACAGCCGGTGGGTCGCCGGGTCGAGGTACTCCATGACGCAGAGCATGGCCGCGGCGTCGTGGTGGAGCACGCGCGGCGCCGCCCCCGGCACGATGCGCCCGGCGATCTCGTACCAGGCCACCTCGAAGCGGTTGCGCTCGACCGGGGCGTGCCACTCGGCCGCCACCCTGAGCCGCGGCAGGGCACGCTTGACGCAGAAGGTCTGCCGCGGCGTCTCCACCTTCCAGATGTCCGACGAGACGCCGCCGGTCAGCGGCGTGAAGCGAGTCGCCGCGGGCTGGTCGAGCAGCCCGGTGCGCGTCAGCGCCGCAACCAACTCGGCATCGGGGAGCGATGTGGCGGGGGGGTCGGGGTTCAGGGTCCTGCTCCGGTCGGGACGGATCGCGGCCATGGTAGCAACTGCGGCGCGCGAGCGGCGCGCCTTGTCGTTGCCGAGGCGCGAGGTTATGGTCCCGGCGGACCGGTACCACGGGAGAGAGACATGATGAGTGGCAAGGGCGGGCGCTGGGGTTTCCGGCGCAATTTCATGACCGGCCTGCTGACGGTGATCCCGCTGGCGATCACCTGGTGGCTGTTCGATTTCATCTTCGGCCAGCTGTCGCGCTTCGGCCAACCGGTGGTGCGCGCCATCGCCAAGGAATACGACACCTCCTCGCCGCTGATCGCGGCGCTGTTCCGCCAACCCTGGTTCGACGACCTGCTGGCGATCGCCATCGTCGTCGTCGCCATCTACCTGCTCGGCTGGGTCGCCAGCCGGGTGATCGGCCGCCAGCTGCTGCAGGCGCTGGAAGCGCTGGTCGCCCGCCTGCCGCTGGTGCAGACGGTCTACGGCTCGGTGAAAAAACTGGTCAGCGCGCTGCAGACCAAGCCCGACAACGTCGAGCGCGTGGTCCTGGTCAACTTCCCGCACGACAAGATGAAGGCGGTCGGCCTGGTCACGCGCACCCTGACCGACGCCCGCACCGGCGAGGCACTGGCCGCGGTCTACGTGCCGACGACGCCGAACCCGACCAGCGGTTACCTCGAGGTGGTGCCGCTCGACCAGCTGGTGTCGACCGACTGGACCCTGGACGAGGCGATGAACTTCATCATCTCCGGCGGCGCCATCGCCCCGGAGAATATCCCCTACTCGCGCGTCGACGACCCGGCGACCGCTCCCGCGGAGCCGCCCGGCGACTGAAGCGCGACGCGCTGCCGACGGCCACCCGGCCGCTGCCGCGGCCACCTCCCGGCGGTGAAGAAACGCGGGTGCCACCGGGCGATTCGCCAGCTTCGCGCATCAGGTATGCTCTGCCGCTCCACCCCCACCGCGACCCGACAGGACCGTTCCATGACCGCCCGCATCGCGCAGCGCAAGACCAAGATCGTCGCCACCATCGGCCCCGCCTGCGACGACCTCGCCACCCTCAAGGCGATGATCCAGGCCGGCATGAACGTCGCCCGGCTCAACTTTTCCCACGGCGACGCCGACCAGCACGCCCGGCGCCTGGAGCGGATCCGCCAGGCGGCGGCCGCCTGCGACACCCTGATCGCGACCATGATCGACACCCGCGGGGTCGAGGTGCGCACCGGCGTGCTGGCCGACGAGGACGTCGCCCTGCTCCCGGGTGCCGAGTTCCGCCTGCATGCGGACGGCCGCGACGGCGACGCCGCCGGCGTCGGGGTCACCTACGCCCGCTTCGCCGACGAAGTGCTGCCGGGCCACTGCGTGCTGATCGACGACGGCACCATCGAGCTGCGCGTCGACCGGCGCGAGGGCGACACCCTGGTCTGCCACGTCGTGGTCGGCGGCACGCTGCGCTCGCGCAAGGGCATCAACCTGCCCGACTCGACCATCTCCCTCGGCTTCGACGACCCGACGGTGCACCGCAACAGCGTCGACGAGATCGCCTTTGCCGTGGCCCACGAGGTCGACTACATCGCCGCGTCGTTCATCCAGTCGGCCGCCGACGTGCAGGCGCTGCGCACCATCCAGCGGGCGCACGACGCGCGCATCCCGATCATCGCCAAGATCGAGAGCCGGCGCGGGGTCGACCACCTCGAGGAGATCGTCGCCGCGGCCAACGGCACCATGGTCGCGCGCGGCGACCTCGGCGTGGAACTGCCGCTGGCCGAGGTGCCGGGCACGCAGAAGATGATCATTCGCACCACCGTCTACAACGGCAAGCCGGTGATCACCGCCACCCAGATGCTCGACTCCATGGAGCGCAACCCCAAGCCGACCCGGGCCGAGGCGAGCGACGTCGCCAACGCCATCCTCGACGGCAGTTCGGCGGTGATGCTGTCGGGCGAGACGGCCACCGGCCGCTACCCGGTCGCGGCGGTGCAGACCATGGCAGCCCTGGCGCTCAAGGCCGAGTCCTACCTCAAGGAGTACGGCCACCTGCAGAAGAGCCAACCCAACCCTGCCAACGTCATCACCGAGGCGGTCAGCCAGGCGGCGGTGCAGATGGCCACCCACCTCGGCGCGCAGGCCATCATCAGCCTGACCACCACCGGCTTCACCTCGCGCCTGGTCTCCAAGCACCGCCCCGACTGCCCGATCCTGGCGATCACCGAGTCGCCGCTGGCGGCGCGCCGGCTGGCGATGAACTGGGGCGTGGTGCCGATGCTCTGCCCGCCCGAGTTGGCCGACCGCGACAAGATCGCCTACGCCATCGCCGTCGCCCGCGCCCGCGCCATGCTCCAGGACGGCGACCTGGTGGTCGCCACCGCCGGCTACCACCAGCAGCCGGGCACCACCGACCAGATCCGGGTGATCACGCTGCGGGCAGATGGCTGACAGCGCATCCGGCCACCACAGACGGGAGCAGTGACATGGGTCCATTGCAGGGGATCAGGGTGGTGGAGCTGGCGGGCATCGGCCCGGCGCCGGTCTGCGGCATGCTGCTGGCCGACCTCGGCGCCGAGGTGACCGTGGTCGAGCGCGCCCGCGCCAACCACAACGCCGCCGGGCCCGCCGACAGCGCCGCGCTCGGCCGCGCGGCGCTGTTCAACCGCGGCAAGCGCTCGCTGGCCCTCGACCTCAAGGTGCCGGAGGCGGCCGCCATCGTGCTCGACCTGGTCGCCGCCAGCGACCTGCTGATCGAGGGCTTCCGGCCGGGGGTCATGGAACGGCTCGGTCTCGGCCCGGAGGCGTGCCTGGCGCGCCGTCCGGCGCTGGTCTACGGGCGCATGACCGGCTGGGGCCAGGACGGTCCGCTGGCCGCACGCGCCGGCCACGACATCAACTACATCGCCCTGAGCGGCGCGCTCTATCACGGCGGTGGGCCGGACGCCCCGCCGTCGGCGCCGCCGACCCTGGTCGGCGACATCGGCGGCGGCACGCTGGTGCTGGCGGTCGGCCTGCTGGCAGCGCTGCGCCACGCCCAGGCGACCGGCCAGGGCCAGGTGGTCGACGCGGCCATCAGCGACGGCACGGCGTGGATGACCGGGCTGCTGCGCAGCTTCCACGCCGCCGGGGCGTGGGCCACGGCACGCGCGACCAACCTGCTCGACGGCGCGGCGCCCTGGTACAACGTCTACGAGTGCGCCGACGGCGGCTACATCACCGTCGGGGCGCTGGAGCCCGCCTTCTACCGCGAACTGCTGGCGCGCCTCGACCTGGCCGACGACCTGGACTTCGCCGACCAGTACGACCGCGCACGCTGGCCCGAACAGCGCGCGCGCCTGGCAACGCTGTTCCGCAGCCGCAGCCGCGCCGAGTGGTGCGACCGGTTCGCCGGCAGCGACGCCTGCTTCGCCCCGGTGCTCGATTTCGACGAGGCCCCGGCGCATGCCCACAACGTCGCCCGTGGCACCTTCGTCGAGGTCGCCGGCGTGGTCCAGCCGGCGCCGGTGCCGCGCTTCAGCGCCACCCCGGGCGCGCCCGGCGCGCCGCCGCCGGTCGCCGGCGCCAACGGCCGCGACATCCTTACCGATCTCGGCTACGACGCGGCGCGGATCGAGGCGCTGATCGAACACGGCGTGGTCGGCCGCGGCTGAACCGCGCCGGCCGCCGGCGGCGATCGGGTCTACGCTTCGGACAGACCCTCCGCGAGACCATGCCATGACCCTGCTGCTGCTCGGCCTGCTGCTGTTCCTCGGCGGCCATTCCATCCGGATGGTCGCCCCCGGCTGGCGCACCGCCCAGGTCGCGCGCTTCGGCGAACTGCGCTGGCGCGCCGCCTTCGCGCTGGTGGCGCTGGTCGGCCTGGTGCTGATCGTCCACGGCTACGGCGCGGCGCGGCTGACCGCGCCGCTGCTCTGGCAGCCGCCGCCCTGGACCCGCCACGTCGCCGCGCTGCTGACCCTGCCGGCCTTCGTCCTGCTGGTCGCCGCCTACGTGCCGGGCAACCGGATCAAGGCCGCCCTCGGCCACCCGATGGTCGCCGGGGTCAAGCTGTGGGCGTTTGCCCACCTGCTGGCCAACGGCAGCGTCGCCGACCTGCTGCTGTTCGGTTCGTTCCTGGCCTGGGCCGTGGTCAGCTTCGTCACGGCGCGGCGGCGCGACCGGCGCGCCGACATCACCTACCCGGCCGGACCGGTGGCGCGCGACGTGGCCACGATCGCCGGCGGCCTGCTCGCCTGGGGGCTGTTCGCCTTCTGGCTGCACGGCCCGCTGATCGGCGTGCCGCCGTTCGGCTGAGCGCTCGAGAAGAGATCCACGGCGCAGTCCGCTCGCAACGATCTCTTTTCGAACCCTGAGGCTCACAGCGCCCGTTCCAGCTCCTGACGGAAGCGGGCGACCGCCGGAGCGGCCTGCTCGAACACCTCCTCGATGCGGGTGAAGTCGAAGACGCGGGTGTTGCGGATCCGCGGGTGGACGTAGATGTCGGGCGGCGCACGGCTCAGCCGGCGCGCCATCTCCGCCTCCTGCATGATGTTGAAGGCGCCGACGATGGAGTCGATGAAGCCGGGCACGCTCTGGCGCTCGGCCTGGCGGGTGCCGGCGACGTCGACGGCGATGACCAGGTCGCAGGCGTCGCGCAGGTGGTCGTAGGGGACGTTGTTGACCATGCCGCCGTCGACCAGCACCCGGCCGTCGACCACCGCCGGGGCGAAGACGCCGGGGAAGGCGCAGCTGGCGCGCAGCGCGGGCAGCAGCTCGCCGCTGGCGAACACCACCTCGCGGGCGGCCCAGTAATCGGCGGCGATCACCCGCAGCGGGATGTGCAGCTGCTCGAAGGTGCTGACCGGCAACCCCTTGAACAGGTAGCCGAACATCCGTTCCGGCGACAGCAGCCCGCCGCGGCCGGTCTCCAGGCCGAAGGCGTTGAGCCAGATGCGCAGGTGGGCGCGCTTGCCGATGACATCGCCCAGCCGGTCGTTGCGGGTGACGATGTGGCGCAGGCAGAGGGTGCGCATCTCGGCCGCCGGCACGCCGGAGGCGTAGGCGGCGCCGACGATGGCGCCGACGCTGGTGCCGGTAATCAGCGCCGGGCGCAGGCCGAGCTGGTCGAACACTTCCAGCACCAGGACGTGGGCCAGCCCGCGGACGCCGCCGCCGCCGAGCGCGATGCCGATCCTTTTCATGGCCTGCCCCGTCGCTCCTCTCCCCTTCAAGTCTAGTGTCCTGTCACGGGTCTTTTGGCGGGTTCAGAGCCATTCTGCTGGTTCCTGGCCAGGCGCGACAGCGAAGGCATGGCGGGCCCTGTCGAGCTGTCGCAACGCCGCCAGGGGCCGGCAGAGTGGCTCCCTGCGGGCGCGGCGCAAGGACGGTCATGCGGCGTTGCCGCCCCTCAGCGTAGCCCCGCTACGCTTTCGGGTCGGCGCCTTGCCTGACCGTCCTTGCGCCACGCTGAACCCGCCAAAAGACCCGTGACAGGACACTACCCCGGAGATCCCGTCAGCCGGTCAACGGCTGCGCGGCAAACGCGAGACCGAATGACGGCAACAGATTCGCTTGCACCCGCCGCAACCCCGACGCCGTGTTCCCGCCGCTGGCCTACCACCAACTGAGGATTGACGCCCTGTCCGCCGATGGCCTACCAATAGGGGGTGGGAGACAACGGCGTGGGGCCTCCACGGCCGGGCGCCTCCCGCACATGGATACGGTGCGGGCCACCCTCTCGCGGTCGCACCGGCACAAGGAGGATGGTGCCGTGAATCACCCCCCGACGGCGCGCCGGCGTTACCGGCGCGCACTGCGCTGGGCGCTCGCCCTGCTCACCCTGATCCTGGTCGTGCCGCTGATCCCCTACGGCCTGGCCGGCGAATCGCAGCTGCGCAGTTCCAGCGCCGACCTGTGGCGCGACGCGCGCCAGACCATCCGGCCAGACGCCTTCCGCACCCAGGTGCAGGGCGACGAGACCGCGGTGCTGATCAACGTCGTCGGCGACCAGTGGCGCACCTTCCGCACGCAGACGCTGGTGCCCTACGGCGGCTGGCTGCTGCTCGCCACCGTCGCCCTGATCACGCTGTTCTTCCTGTTCCGCGGCCGCATCCGCATCGCCGGCGGCCGCTCGGGCCGGCTGGTGCCGCGCTTTTCCGCCAACCAGCGGGTGATCCACTGGTTCGCCGCCGGGCTGTTCGTGCTGCTCGGCGTCACCGGGCTGGTGCTGCTCTACGGCCGCTACGTGCCGATCCCGCTGCTCGGGCCGGAGGGGTTCGCGGTCACCGCCTCGGCATGCAAGGAGGTGCACAACCTGTTCGGACCGATCTTCCCGTTCGCGGTCGTCGCAATGATCATCTCGTTCGGCCGCGGCAACGCCTTGCGCGGCCTCGACTTCAAGTGGTTGCTCCGGGCCGGCGGCCTGTTCGGTGGCCGCCATGCCGACGCCGGCTACTACAACGGCGGCCAGAAGGGCTGGTTCTGGCTGACGCTGCTGTTCGGCCTCGCCATCTCGGTCTCCGGCCTGGTGCTCGACTTCCCGCTGTTCGGCCAGAGCCGCGAGCTGATGGCCGGTGCCCATGTCGTGCACGGCGTGGTCGCCCTGCTGTTCATCGCCGCCGCCCTCGGCCACATCTACATCGGCACCCTGGGCATGGAGGGGGCGGTCGAGTCGATGACCACGGGCTACGTCGATGCCCACTGGGCGGCCGAACACCACAACCTCTGGCTCGCCGAGATGGAGCGGGCCGGTCTGGTCGGCGTCGAGCCCAACGCCCTGGAGGAGGTCAGGCGCCACGACGAGATCGATTTCAAGGGCTTCGGCGCGCCGGGCGCCCCGACCACGGAGGGCTGAACCATGTTTCTCGAATTCGTCGAAGGACCGCTCTGGTACGCGTCGGTCGCGATCTTCGCCGTCGGCGTGGTCATCCGCCTCTACGAGATCCTCGCCCGCGGCGTGAAGCCTGACCTGGCCCCGCCGCGCGCCGGCGGCACGGCCGGCGCGCTGCGCACCCTCGTCAGCCGCTCGTGGACCGCCAAGGGCTTCTCCAGCGGCGCGCTGTTCCACCTGGTCGCCGGCTACATGTTCCACCTCGGGCTGTTCGTGCTGCTGCTGTTCGCCGCGCCGCACGTGGTCTTCATCGAGGCGCGCATCCTCGGCTTCGGCTGGACTCCGGCACCGCACTGGGTCTTCATCGTCGCCGCCGACCTCGCCTTCGCCGGCCTGATCCTGCTCTGGCTGCGCCGGGTGATGCACCCGGTGCTGCGGCGCATCTCGACCTTCGACGATCACGCCGCGGCCTGGCTGACCTTCAGCGTCATGTTCACCGGCTGCATGGCGTTGCTGCTAAGCCACGACAGCCTGCGCGCCCTCCACATGCTCAGCGTCTGCCTGCTGCTGATCTACTTCCCCTTCAGCCGCCTGATGCACGCCTTCACCTTCGTGCTCAGCCGCGGCTACACCGGGGCGGCGATGGGGCGCAAGGGCGTGCAGGCCTGAACCGGGACGCCACGAGGAATCGAGCCATGGCCAAGGTGGTCACCGAACACGATTACGCGCGCGGCGTCGCGGTGCTGCGTGAGCAGATCGACGCCAGGGTCGCCGCCTACCTGTCGAGCTGCGTCGGCTGCGGCCTGTGCGCCGAGGCGTGCCTGTTCTACACCGAGACCGGCGACGCCCGTTACACGCCGATCTACAAGGTCGAACCGATGCGCCGGCTGTGGCAGCGCGAGCAGACCCTGGCCGGCAGGATCGGCAAGGCGCTCGGGTTCGGCCGCGACCTGACCGCAGACGATTTCGCCGCATGGCAGGAGATGACCTACAACAGCTGCACCCTGTGCGGACGCTGCTCCATGGTCTGCCCGGTCGGCAACGACATCGCCTACATGATCCGCAAGCAGCGCGAGGCCTTCGCCGCCGCCGGCTACACCCCCGACGGGCTGCAGACCGCGGCGACCCGCGCGCTGGAGATCGGCAGCCCGATGGGCGTGACCTGGAAGGCGCTGGCGGCGCAGATCGGCCATGCCGAGAAGGCGACCGGCCTGAAGATCCCGGTCGACGTCCAGGGCGCCGACTACCTGGCGCTGTTCTCGTCGATGGAGATCATGAACTTCCCCGAGTACATCGCGGCGCTGGCGCGGATTTTCGCCGCCGCCGGGGTGAGCTGGACGGTGTCGAGCCAGGCGTTCGAGGCGACCAACAGCGGCATCCAGATCGGCAGCTCGGAGATCGCCCGCGAACTGGTCGGCCGGGTGGTCGACGCCGCCGAGGGGCTCGGCGTCAAGTACGTCATCAGCCCCGAGTGCGGCCACGCCTACACCGCCATCCGCTGGGACGGGCCCAACCTGATCGGCCGCCCCTACGCCTTCGAGGTGGTGCACATCCTCGAACTGCTCGACCAGCTGCGCCGCGACGGCCGGCTGCAGACCGAGGGCTTCGACGAGCGCAAGCTGACCTTCCACGACCCGTGCCAGATCGTGCGCCGCGGCGGCGTCGAGCAGCCGCCGCGCGACCTGCTGGCCATGGTCGCGCCCAACTTCGAGGAGATGCCCGACCACGGCAAGATGAACTGGTGCTGCGGCGGTGGCGGCGGCCTGAGCGCCAACGAGGAGGCGTACGACCTGCGCACCACGGTGTTCAAGGTCAAGAAGCGCCAGCTCGAGGCGGTCGGGGTCGAGACCATGATCACCGCCTGCGCCAACTGCCGCATCGTCATGGAGGAGGCGCTCGAGCACTACGCCATGCCGGTGGTGATCGAGGGGGTCACCGAGCTGATCGCCGCCCACCTCAAGCCGCAACCGCCCGCGCCGACGGGCGACTGAGTGCCGGCGGGCGGAAGCCCGACCTACAGCAAGACATGCGCCGTTCTTTGTAGGTCGGACTTCAGTCCGACGCGGCCCCGGATGTCGGGCTGAAGCCCGACCTACAGGGACACCGCAAGCCGGCGCTATGTGGGTCGGACTTCAGTCCGACGCGGCCCTGAATGTCGGGCTGAAGCCCGACCTACAGGGACACCGCAAGCCGGCGCTTCGTGGGTCGGACTTCAGTCCGACGCGGCCCCGGATGTCGGGCTGAAGCCCGACCTACAGGGACACCGCAGGCCGGCGCTTCGTGGGTCGGACTTCAGTCCGACGCGGCCCTGAATGTCGGGCTGAAGCCCGACCTGCAGGGACACCGCAAGCCGGCGCTTTGTAGGTCGGACTTCAGTCCGACGCGGCCGTGATGTCGGGCTGAAGCCCG
>Ga0326597_10003880_pt1 | contig 21262 bp, 17 predicted proteins | sample RVTome_12_FD_203789 | JGI IMG/M metagenome (GOLD analysis project Ga0326597, IMG submission 203789) | Soil microbial communities from uranium-contaminated site in the Upper Colorado River Basin, Wyoming, United States - RVT100D185 | ecosystem: Environmental > Terrestrial > Soil > Contaminated >...
GCGTGCGCAAGGCGGTCAAATGGAACTCGCCCTTCTACGGAGCCCGGGGGGGGGGCCAAGGCTGGTTCCTCAGCCTCCATTGCTTCACGAAGTACGTCAAGGTGGCGTTCTTCCGCGGCGCGTCGCTGCGTCCTGTCCCCCCCGGCGAGTCCAAGCAAGAGGAAGTGCGCTACCTCGACATCCACGAGGACGACAAGCTCGACGAGAAGCAGTTGGCGACCTGGATCAAGCAGGCGGCCTCCATTTCTAGGATGAGACCATGAAAAAGTCGGGCGCGAGCCAAGGCCAGTCGGCCTCGGAGCTCATCTCGAAACGAATCGCCGAGCTCGGCGACTGGCGCGGGGAAACCCTCGGCAGAATGCGCCAGCTCATCAAGGAGGCCGACCCGGACGTCGTCGAGGAGTGGAAGTGGGGCAACCCGGTTTGGTCGCATGACGGCATCATCTGCACTGGCGAATCCTACAAGAATCACGTGAAGCTTACTTTGCCCAAGGGCGCGCTCTTCAACTCGAGTCTCGACGGCAACGTGCGCCGAGCGATCGACATCCACGAAGGAGAAAAGGTTGACGGGTCCGCCTTCAAGGCGCTCGTTCGCCAAGCGGTCGCCCTCAACAGTTCTGGCAAGTCGAAACCTTCCGAAGAAAGCGAAGTCCCAAGGGATTCCGCCCCTGTTGGATAGAATGGGGTTCAGGGGGAGCCTCCGCTCCGCTCGCCCGGCTGCGCCGGGCGCCGCCGGCTTCCCAGGCGGACGCGTCAAATCCCGCCATCCCGACTTGTAGAAGATTCAGGCCCTGCAACGCGTTTCGTTGTGGGGCTTTTTCTTGGTCAACAGTTTCGAAAGAGCGCAAACGGACACAAGTGTGTATACTGTTCACTCAACAGCGAACGGAGGCGTCATGGCGTCAGACCTCGGCAAGCTTCTCAGGGGAGCACGGAAGCAACGCGGCATCGGTCTTCGCGAGCTTGCTCGCACAATCAAGAAATCCCCTGCCATGCTAACTAGGCTCGAAAACGAAGATCGAGTGCCTGCGGTATCACCTGACACACTCCGCTCGATCGCGGTAGCCCTGGGCCTCGCTTTGGATCAAGTGCTTTTTCATGCTCAACGCACCGAAGAGCTCGCACCCCGTACAGAATTGGAGATCGCGCTCTATCGCCGCCTGCAGGATTTGGGGGTCGGCGACAAGAAGAAGCTCCTCAAGAAGCTCGAGAAAGACGACCCAAAGGCGAAGGGCTCGTGAACTTCCCTTACCTTTCGAACACCGAGATAGACGGCGAGGCGGAGCGTTTGCGTTTCGAAGCGCTGGGATCGAAAGCCCTCGAAGTTCCAGTCGATCTTGACGCAATCGTCTATGACTTCCTCTGTGAACGTGACCAGCTCATCGTCGATGACGAGACTGATCTCACCGACGAGGGGGGAGACGAGGTTCTCGGCAAGACCATGGTCCGGTCCGGCCGGATCCTGATCAACGGCCGTCTGAAGCGATCTGGGGACATCGGTCGCTATAGGTTCACCCTTGCGCACGAGGTCGGTCACTGGCGGCTTCACCGTCCTCAGGTCCTTGCAGCCATCGATCAACCTGGGCTCTTTCCCGAGATGATTGGCATTGACGTCATCACGACGCTTAATCGCGCGATGGTGGGCCTGAAACCTCCCCGCCACGAGATTCAGGCGAATCGCTTCGCCGCGACCCTGTTGATCAATCGGGAAGCACTTCAGCGGGAGTTCGCAGTACGTTTCGGCACGATCGATTTGGCTGATGTGCTTGCCTCACCGCGTCGACTCGCACTGCGCGACCGAGGGCGCCTGCTAGCCGGCCACCAAACGGGCGGCCACCCGTCGTTGGCATCCACGTTTGCAGTCTCGCTCGAGGCGATGGCCATCGCGCTCGAGTCCCGCGGGTACCTCGCGGAGGGCCCGACCCTCTTCCAACCGTAGCCGGCAGAACTGGTCCTTCGACGCAGTCCTACCGCCCTTGCGCAGATGCACGTGCGACAGTAGTGTTTACTGGCCACTCAACAGTAAACGGACTACGGAATCGAACCAATGTCGCTCGTCCTAGACGCGTTTCAGGTCTTCCTGCAGAACATCTCGCTGCCGGAAACGCAAGTTGCGTCCGCGCAGCGGAGCAACAACGCGCTGCGCGCCTACTTGGCGAACGACCACTACTTCGGCCCCCTAACGCTCGACACATTCTTGAACGGCTCTTACGCACGTCGCACCGCGGTGCAGCCAATCAAGGACGTGGACGTCATCATCGTGATCGACACGGACTGGAACCGGAGCGACCCATCCCGCGTCATGGAATCCCTGCGACGCAAGCTCGCTCAACGGTACACGCACTGGCGGACGCGGCGTCAACGTCGTGCAGTGAAGGTGACTCTCGCAGACATCCGGCTGGACGTTGTGCTCGCGGTCGCCCCGGACGGTCTCGAACGCCCGTTGCGAATCCCGGACCGGGAGGTGCGTCAGTGGATAAGGACGCACCCGAAGCGCCAGCTCGAGCTTGTCAGAGACCTCGGTGCCAAGACCAACGGAAACTACTCGCGGCTAGTCCGACTCATCAAAGCTTGGGCGCGTGCCAAGGTCGCCTCCGCGGACCGTCCGGGGTCCTTCGTGCTCGAATGCGCGGTCTACCACGTCCTCGCGGCGCACCCCGCGAGCTTCGCGGGTCCTCTGAACGAGGCATTCGGAACGTTGTTGGAACAACTGCGCGCGTGGGATTTCGGACGCCGCGGCGGCTTGCTGAACTGGGGCCAGCCGATTGTCGCCGACCCCGCGCTACCAGACTTGAATGTCGCCGAACGGTGGGAACGCACCGGCGCGGATCGACTCCACGAAAACTTGGATCGTGCTGTCCGGCGCTTTCGCGACTTGCACCGCAGTCGGTGGGAGGACACCGAGGTGCGGCACTGGCGCGAGTTGTTCGGCGAGCCCTTTCCCGCGCCTTCAACCGTTGCTCGCCGGACACGGCAGGCGACGGACTAAGCCTCACTGGGCGCAGAACCAACGGCCGCAAGGGGAATACTGATGGCACGAGAACACGTAGACCATGCCGACATCGTTCGATTCGCCGAGGTTCGGGTGAACCTGGGCCGAGAGGATGCGGCCGAGTTGCGCGCACAAGCCAACCGGCTGCGGGAAAAGTTGGAGGGGTACCTGGCGGAGAATCCGCACTTCGAGCTGCGGAAGATGCTCCTCTCCGGAAGCCTCGCAAAGGGGACCGCGCTCAAGACAATCAGCGACATCGATGTCGCCTGCTATGTGTCGTCGGAGTCAGCACCTCAGAAGATCGGCGAGCTAATCGAGTGGCTGGCAAAGAAGCTTGAGAAGGCGTTCCCGAATTTCAAACCCGAGCAGATCAAGCGGAAGAACTATTCTGTTAGCGTCAAATTCATTAGCACGGGGAATGAAGTTGACGTGGTTCCGATCCTGTATGCGGGCGACCCGCAATGGCGGGGCGACCTCATTTCTCAGGACACGGGCGAGAGACTTATGACCAGCGTCCCAATGCACTTCGAGTTCATTCAGAAGCGGAAGAAGCAGAACGACAAGCATTACGCACAGGTCGTTAGGCTACTGAAGTTTTGGGCACAGCAGCGTAAGCAGGAGGATTCCGAATTCCGGTTCAAGTCGTTTATGGTGGAGTTGGTCATTGCGCACTTGGCTGACCGGGGCACGAGACTGGACGATTACCCGGAGGCACTCGCGTCGTTCTTCAACTATATCGCCGTTGACCAGTTCAACACGGTGATTGCGTTCAGCGATTACTACGACCCTAAGAACTGCAAGGCGACTGCGGACCAGGTCCGGGTGTGGGATCCGGTCAATTGTGAGAACAATGTGGCTAAGCTGTACACGCCCCAGAACAAGTCGATGATCATCCAAGCCTCTTTGGATGCCGGGGACGCAGTCGACTCCGCGCTGCATGCGGTGACCAAGAGCGACACCGTGCGGTACTGGCAAAAGATCCTTGGTCCAACGTTCACCGCCTGAGGTAACATGAGCGAGAGCTATACGATCAGTGCGGCGGAAACCTTTACGATTCTCCACGCGCGACGCATTGCGTCGAAGGTGGCGACGGACCTTCAGCGGTTCCAGCGGTTCTACGGGGCCCCGCCGGACAATTGGATTCGGGACTATGAAGCCGAGCTTGTTGAATTGCTGAAGCACGGTGTGCTCCACACGGTAGTGTACGGCTTTCAGCGCAGGGAGCGGTGGACAGCAGCCTCGGTCCAGTATACAGCCCTGTCCGATGGCACGCTGGTAAGCGACGACGATCCGGGCAAGATCCGCCCGGATTTGGACGTGGCAGGAGCGTCGTTCACGTCGTTCCTCGACTACAACGAGAAGTGGAGTCGACTCTCGCCCGCCGAACGGGCTGCCGTGAGGGCAGCTTGCCCATTCGAGCGCGTGGCCGGATCTTCGCCGCCGCTTGAACGAGGGTACTGGGCGCGCGACCTCACTTACGCGGCCGGTGGACGCGGCATCGGGCGGAGCACCGTGCTCTTATGACTGAACCGTCGCTGGGCGTCTCACTCGACGATCTCTTCGACCGCCGCCTTGCCTTTCCTGACACGGATGCGCAAAGGCGGTTTGCACGGCTCGTCGGGATCGACGAGGCGAAGTCCCGCCTGACGAAGCTGGTGGCCATGCTGGTTCATCCGGCAGGCCCTAGAGACTGGGCGAAGCGACATCATCAGGGCGCGGCGGCGCTCATCGACTACTTGGAGCGCCGACCGCCTTTGGCGATCCTCGCGGGCGATGTGGGAACGGGGAAGACAGAACTTGCCGAGACCGTGGGTGACGCGGTGGCACGGCAGGAACACATCGGCGTAACGCTCTATCCGCTTAGCCTGGCAACGAGAGGTAGTGGCAAGGTCGGGGAAATGACTCAGCTCTTGTCGGCTGCGTTCGACGCCACCCTTGAGGCCGCGATGAAACTCAAAGGTACAAGCAGGAAAGCCGGAGGCAGCGTGATTCTGCTTGTCGACGAGGCGGATGCGCTTGCACAGAGCCGTGAGAGTGGCCAGATGCATCACGAAGATCGAGCCGGCGTAAACGCGTTCATTCGTGGTGTTGATCGACTAGCCCAACAGCGGTTGCCTGCGGCGGTCATCCTCTGCACGAACAGGTTAACCGCCATCGATCCAGCCGTGCGGCGTCGGGCATCTGATGTCTTCGAGTTCGATCGGCCGAACGCCGATCAGCGCCGACGTGTTATCAACCAACCCCTCTTGGACGTTGGCTTTTCTTCGACGCAGATCGACGAGGTTGTTCGGCTCACCGGACTGAAGGGAGTGGGTGGGGTCGGCTTCACGTTCTCCGACCTCACGCAACGCCTGCTTCCAACCCTGGTGGTGGACGCGTATCCAGACAAGCCGGTCACCTACGCGCGGGCAATTCAGATTTTGAAGGACATGAAGCCGACCCCTCCGTTTCGGGCAGACGTGTGAATCGGACTGGGTGCGACCTGGTGGACCAGCGCGGAGGGCGAACGTGACGAAGGCAGCTGTCGCTCGTCGCGATGGGGACGCCTTCCAAGCGAGGTTGTTCTTGTTGAAGGCGGCCCGCTTGCTCGACGACGAGAGCTCCGTGCTTCGAGTGGGTTTCGAGACCGGCCCCAAGGGCTTCGATGACATTTGGGTTGAGTACGACCCATTGCGTGCGCCCCGCGACCAGGAGGGCGAGCCGCTGCTACGGGAGCACTTGCAGTGCAAGTGGCACGTGACTCCGAGTAGCTACGGTCACGTCGAGCTGACCGATCCGGCTTTCATCAACGCTAGCTCGACATCCCTCCTCCAGCGCGCGCACGTGGCCCAGGGCGCATTCGCCCCTCAGGGTGTTGGGGCACGCTTTACGCTCGTCTCGAATTGGCGAATTCGGCAAGAGGACGCTCTACGTCGGCTCGTGAGAAAGCGATCGAATGCGCTCGACGTGGGATTACTGTTCAGCACGTCCAGAGACACCTCCACAATGGGCGCCGTTCGCAAGGTTTGGCGCGATCACCTCGGGATCGACGACGCTCACCTCAGGTCGGTGGCCAGAACGATGGCGTTTGCAGAGGCGACCGATTCACTCGACGAATTGCGAGAGCGCCTCGATGACCTGTTCGCCTTGGTGGGCCTGCGGCGAGTTTCTGCTGGTGAGAGCGCATTCCCTTACGACGAGATTGTCTTCCAATGGCTCGCGCAAGGGCGCCTGGAGTTTGATCGAAGAGGGTTTCAAGCGGCGTGTCGCAAGGAGGGTTTACTAGGCGCGGGCGGAAGTCGTCACAGAGTCTTCGGCGTGAAGTCCTTCGAACATCCGATCGACCGTCTTGAAGACCGGTGTGTCAAGGTTCTCAACCTCGTCCGCCTTTTCGACGAACGTTACATTCGGAGCGAGCAAGACTGGGAATCTATGATCTACCCTGACCTGCGAGCCTTCCTCCTCGATGCAGCAAAGGGTTCCGACAAGCTACGACTTGCCATCGACGCCCATACCACCGTCGCACTAGCCGCCGGATCTGTACTCAACATCAAGGCCGGTCGTTCTATCGAGCTCGAACAGCGCACGACCGACCGCCGCGTGTGGTCCGCTGATGACAGCGCGGCGAACCCTGATTGGCCGACCTTTGCCTACACACTCCAAACGATCCGGGAAAACTCGGCTGACCTGGCTGTGGCGGTGGGCTTGACCCATGATGTCACGGAGGCCGTCCGGGCATACGTGACCAGAGAGGTTCCTGAGGCCGGGCGGTTGCTCATTTCCCTCCCTTCTACCGGGCCAAGTGCGCGTTCGGTTGCGTGCGGGCGGCATGCGTTCGACCTTGCCGAGTCGCTGACGGCGCGAATCAGAACGGAAGCTGCGTCTGACAAGGGTACGTTGGTGCACATCTTCGTGGCTGGCCCGAACGCATTCACGTTCTTCTTGGGTCAGCGCCAAGTTGCCCTTGGTCGAGTGAAGATCTACGAGTTCGACTTCGAGGGTGGTCGCGGTGGTTCGTACATGCCCTCTCTTGTCTTGCCCTTAGCCGAGTCGAGTTAGTCTGAAGGGTTCACGTGTTCCGCGTCAGACTCAGAGGACGAGAATGGCCAAGCATCTCGCAGAAATGATTCTGGACCTTCGCTTGCGCGGCACACGAGACGTCCTTCGAAGAAGGCATCCGTTCTCTGAAGACATCGAGAGCGTTCATGCTATCCTCTTTAGCCCCCGTTACAACAAGCGCAAGAAGAGAGCTGCGTACACGCGGTGGTTGGAATCGAACCAGCCGTGTGTCTTTGGCCGGGTGGCAGCCAAGAATAGGTACATCTTCGTGTGTCTGTTGGAAGAGGATGAGATCCTCAGAATGCGTCGCGGTGATGAGGATCTTCGGGATACCATTCAGGATCACCGGCAGGTGTGGAAGAGGTACGCCTTGGAAGGTCTGAGTTCGTCCTTTGTTATTCTGGTGGTCTCAAGGAGCCTGGTGGACAAGGAGCCCGGCCACGAGCTCAAAGAGGTGTGTCGAAGACTTCTAGAGCTCTATATGGAAGTAGAGCCCATTCCCGACGATACCATTGTGCCTCAGCGAGAATACGTCTTCCTTCGGCGCGGATCGAAGGTGTTGAAATTCTCGACCTTGCCGAACGTCTTCTGCACACAAGCCGATGGTCGCTGGTGGCACGATCACAGAACCCCTGGCGGGGTGATGGCAACTTCGAACGCGCTGGGGCACTTCGCCTACGCACGCCCGGGCTTGGATGCACTCGGAGACAAGGAAAAGGTGGGGAACCTGGAGAACGCCATGCGCACGATCGGCAACGCATTCCCAGGGCCGGATGGTCGAACGCCTCGAGGTCTCGTCCACTGCCCGGCCACGTGGCTCGTCAAGAACAAAGAGGGGGAGTCATCTCCCCTTCGGGAGACTTCGCCTTTCAGAGGTTACTCTTCGGATCACTATCAGGGCTATTTCCACACGGATCATCTTATTCCTTCCGTTTTCTTCAGGAGAGAGAGAGACCCGAAGGACCTGAAGACCTTCGAAGCTCTGTCGTTCCGGTACATCTTCGACGGAAGCGCCGATCCTGCAGACCATGCTGAGTTGATGGTCGGCGTCGAGGCTGGATGGTACGAGGTCAAGAGAAACATGGACCGCCTTCCGGACTTCGCCGATCCGGAGAGGATCGGCGCTATGTCGGATGTTGTTCGGGGACGCTTGGAGGATTGGCTTCGAAAACGGCTAGAGCAGAGGCTAGGTCTCCAGGGGTAAGCAGCTTCTCTCGGGTCAACGTCAGCTACCGACTCATTCCGTTAGGATTGGCGTCAGCGTTACCCGATAGCCAAGTTGCTGCAATAATCGTGCGGCGTTCCGAAGCGTTACCTTGCTGAAGAATGGTAGTTGTAGGTCTCGTCCGCGCCGAGCGATGATTGCGTAGGCCACCTCATAATCGGTGGCCACGATTGCGGCTGCGGGGTGCGCGATCTGATGCGTTGGCGGCAAGAGATCGTTGAGATTCTGCCGAAAGTTGCGGTCAGAGAGAAGCAATTCCGCTGACACGACGCCCTGGTTGAAGAGGTGGCTCAAGGTTCCCGAACCGGTGTAGCGCTTGATGTGAATCAGCTGCCGGTCCAAGCTGTAGAGATCGCAGGCCTCAACGCGACCCCTGCCGACAGATGCTACCATTTCGCGGTCCAGGAGAGCGAATCGACCGTCCCCCCGTTCATATACACGCCGGTTATAGGCCCGTTCTGAGCGCTGACGACAAGCAGGCAGGGGAATAGCCATAGGCTGGAGTGCCCCAACTGCCGCATCGATCGTAGCCAGAAAATCCTGGTTTACCTGATACCACTTGCCCTCGTTGAGAACGTAGGTCACGTCGCCTAGAGCAACTTCGGCCACCACGCATCGGTATACCGACCACTGTTGCCTATCGATGCCGTCGACCGCGCTCACGCACCGAGCGCGGTCGTTTCGAAGACGTTCAATTGTCAGGTCGCGGCGAGGCCCCGAGTCTTCGAAATACTCAGCAAGATCCAGATCGTCGTGAATTGGAGCGTTGGCTGTGGACCTGTACCGAAACCCGGTGACATCATCCCAATCAACAATATCTGGCGGCGCTAACCAGACATTGGGGGGCATGCGTCTCCGCAGCCTAGCGACGAGCGCCGCGTTAAGTCGACCCTGCACACCTGGGTCTGTTATCTCAGCTATGTAGTCTACAAAACCGAAATCTCTTCTGTACGTCGTTTCTCTGGAGAGAGCGGAGTACCGATCGAGTGCGGCTGCCAGTCCACCAATTTGAACGTCCCCCACTATCGACAGCTGGTCTGCCCCGGAAAGGCGCCGGCCGATGGTGGGATCTAGTGGCCTTCCGGTGACCGCACGCAAGAGATCCCGTTCCACATCCAGACCAAAGTGTTGAAGTCCAGACGCACGACTCAGCTGCTCCCGGGTCATTCGAGATATGGCTTCGAGGCGCTTGTGATCGATTGACTGTATGCTAGCGGGATCAATGGCGTTGAGTGTGGTCCGCAATCCGAAACGGGATTCGATCGCAGCGTCGTTGATCATCCATCGACCATATCCGAACGTGACCGCAAAGACGTTGTCGGTATTGCGCTGGATCACGAGTACGCCGGCTGCCGCTGTGGTCCTCAGGTCGAATCCCTCGAAGTCGACGACGTTGTCGAAGAACGCCAGCCAGCGAGGCAGTCGGAGCGGATTCCGTCGGACGTATAGGATGCCGAGTAGGTCACGGCTTATGCGCACGGGATAGGCCCGAAGTCTCTCACGCTCGAGGAGAATCTCGTCGTGGTCAGTGACTCCAACTTTGATCTTGAACAGGGTTAACGACGACATGGTCAGCCCCGTGTAATGAGCGATGCGTCCGCGACCAGCAAATCGCTACCCGAACGAGTGCTTGGAAAGTGCACACGCATTGAGCATGTGCTTAGGGCGTTTTTGGGGCACGAAGGGGCGTTTTTGCGGCATTCGTAGACTACTTGCATCTCTGACCGAGCGTGCGGCGAGTTTTGGTAGGGTTATCTTCGGTGGCGATGGGACTCTCCGAATCCGACACTCGCTCGAAGCTCCTCGATCCCGCCCTCCACGCTCGGGGCTGGACCGAGGACTTGATCCGCCGCGAGGAGACCGCCGGCACCGTCGAAGTCGTCGACGGTCAGCCCCGCCGCCGCTCCAGGGGCCGAGTGGATTACACTCTCCGGGTGCGGGTGAACGCCGAAAGCCAGCCTGTAGCCGTCGCCCTGATCGAGGCCAAGGCCGAGAACCTGCCCCCCGGCCACGGGCTCGAGCAGGGGAAGGGCTACGCTCGCTGCAAGCGCATGAACGTGCCGTTCGTCTTCACATCGAACGGCCATCTCTACGTTGAGTTCGATCGGTTTTCGGGCCTGACGAGCGCAGCGCGACCGCTCGCCCAGTTCCCCTCTCCCGCTGACATTCGGGCGCGGTACGAACTGGGGATGGGCTTCAGCCTCGAGGCCCCCGCGGCTCGGCCGCTGCTCGCCCGCTACCCCGGGGGCGAGGCCACGCGCCGCTACTACCAGGACGCGGGGCTCCGGGCGGTGCTCGAGAAACTGGCTCAGGGCGAGCGGCGTGCCCTGTTGTCGCTTGCGACCGGTTCCGGCAAGACGTTCATCGCGGTGCAGCTGTTGAAGCGGGTCGCCGACGCGGGCCAATTGCGCCGAGCCCTTTTCGTGTGCGACCGCGACGAGCTGCGCAGCCAGGGGCTGACTGCATTCCAGAACGTCTTCGGCGCGGACGTAGCCCCGGTGTCGGGCAACAATCCCCAGAAGAACGCCCGGATCATCATCGCGACCTACCAGACCCTCGGCATCGATCGCGACGACGCCGATGCGTCGTTCCTGACCACGCATTACCCTGAGAACTACTTCAGCCACATCATCATCGACGAGTGCCATCGCTCGGCGTGGGGCAGGTGGTCCGAGGTGCTGCGGCGGAATCCCGACGCGATGCAAGTGGGGCTCACCGCCACGCCACGTACGTTTGAGGTGACCGAAGGAGGCCCCGACACGACGGCGGACACCTGCATCACCGCCGACAACGTCGCATACTTCGGCGAGCCGGTCTATGAGTACGACATGGCGCAGGGAATTGAGGACGGGTATCTCGCAGCCTGCGAGATCGTGCGACGAGACATCTTCCTCGACGAGAAGGCGCAGCGCGAAGATGAGGCCGGAGTCACCCATGCGGATCTCGAGGGCAAGGACCTCACGGACGCACACACCGGCGCCCAGGTCTCGATCGATGGGATGCGCGACCGATATGAGGCCCCCTCTTTCGAGGCGAAGCTACTCCTACCCGATCGCGTGCTGGAGATGTGTCGGGACCTGTTCGAGCGGCTCCTCGCCACGGGGGGACCGGAGCAGAAGACCATTATCTTCTGCGCCAGCGACCAGCACGCGGACATGACCGCCGCAACACTCAACAACCTGTACGCCCATTGGTGCCACTCCACCGGCCGCGAGCGACGCGAGCCGTTCGCCTTCAAGTGCACCGCGGCCTCGTCCGGGGGAGAATTCCTCGCCGACTTCCGCGGCGCGTCCCGCCACCACTTCATCGCGACGACCGTGGACCTGCTGACCACGGGTGTGGATGTGCCCTGCGTTCAGAACATCGTGTTCTTCAAGTACGTGCGCTCGCCCATCGCGTTCTACCAGATGGTGGGGCGGGGGACGCGCATCGATCCAGTGACCGGCAAGCTGATGTTCCGCGTTTATGACTACACCAATGCCACCCGGCTCTTCGGCCGCGGGTTCGTGATGGCGCCGCCCGGTTCCGGGGGCGACGGCCCAACCCCGCCCCCGGGGCCGCCGGAACGCACTATTCTCGTCCAGGGCTTCGACGTGCGCGTCACCGCCGCGGGCACCTACATCCTGACCAACGTGGACGGGAAGGCGGTGCCGGTGACCGTGGAGGAGTACAAGGAGCGGGTGTCCGAGCGGCTCGTGGCCGAGGCGCCGACCCTCGAGGCATTCCGGGCGCGCTGGATCGCGCCGGCGGAGCGCCGCGAGCTACTGGGTCGTCTGCCCGATGCCGGCCGCTCGGCGATGCTCGTGCGGGACTTGGAGGAGATGAAGGCGTACGATCTGTATGACGTGCTGGCGGAGCTGGGGTACGGCCTCGCGCCGCGGACGCGGGTGGGGCGGGCCGAGGCGTTCCAGTATAAGCACGATGGCTGGCTCGCTCGCTTGCCCCCCGAGACCCGCGCGACGCTCGACGCGCTTGCGGGGCAGTTCGCCCGGGCGGGAACGGACGGTCTCGAGAGCCCCGAGGTGTTCGAGACGCCCGAGGTTCGAAGGGCGGGCGGGCTCGGCGCGCTGAAGGAGCTTGGGAAGCCCGCTGAGGTACTGCGGGAGACGAAGGAGAGGTTGTTCGCGGCGTGAGTTCCTGGCCCACAGTGCGCCTCGGCGAGATCTGCAGCGACGGAATCGAGACTCGGGATCCACGCCGACAACCGGAGATGAGCTTCACCTATGTGGATATCTCGTCTGTGGACAATCGTGAGAAACAGATTGTGGGGTCTCAAGGGCTGTTGGGGCAGGACGCGCCCAGCCGAGCCCGCCAGATCATCCGGGCCAACGACGTGCTCGTTGCCACGACGCGGCCGAATCTGAACGCCGTCGCGCTGGTGCCGCCCGAGCTTGACGGTGCGATCTGCAGCACGGGATTCTGTGTCCTTCGGGCAAGCGACAGACTCGATCCTCACTACCTCTTCGCTTTCGTTCAGGCGCCGCATTTCGTGGGCTCGATTACCGACCTAGTGAAGGGCGCGCTCTACCCGGCAGTAACAGATCGGCAGATTCTCGATCAGTCGATCCCGTTGCCTTCACTAGAAGTGCAGTGCAAGGTTGCCGCGCAGGTCGACGAGGCTCGGTCAGCCATCGCGCGTGCGCGCGCCGCGGCGCAGGAGCGTGTGAGAGCGACGGCAGTTCTGCGCGCGGCATATGTGAGGGCAACGTTCGAGGGTGCCGAAGCCGCGGCTTGGCCGCGCAAGAGTCTTGGGGAGACTTGCGAATTCTTGGATCGACGGCGTGTCCCGGTGAATGAGGTGGAGCGGAGGCGGCGTATCGCCGGCAAGACGCAGTCCGAGCTGTACCCGTATTACGGTGCCAATGGCCAAGTGGGGTGGATCGACAACTTTCTTTTCGACGAGCCTCTCGTCTTGCTTGCCGAGGACGGCGGCGCATTCGGCTCAGCCATGGAGCCGATCGCATACGCTGTGAGCGGGCGTTACTGGGTAAACAATCATGCTCATGTCCTGAAGCCACTGGCGGGCGTTGATCTCTGGTTTCTGCTGTACGCGATCATGTATCGCCCGGACGTCGGTGCTCTTACGGGAGGATCGACTCGCCCAAAGCTTAATCAGCAGGCTGCAGCCCGTATCACCATTCCGGTGCCCCCCGTCGCTGACCAGCGGGAGTCGGTGGCTCGCTTGCAGGGCCAGCTGCAGACGGTCTCAACTCTCTCTCGTGGCGCGGCACAGGAGCTTACAACCATCGACGCGCTCCCCGCCGCCCTCCTGCGCCGGGTGTTCGGGGGAGCCGTCGTGAACGCTGAAGAACCGAGCACCTCTGCATGAAGGGACGCGGCAGAAAAAGTGGAAACCGCCCCCGCGAACTCTCCACGCCACAGTCGGTCAACGCTGTCGTCAAGTCCATCTGCGACGTCATGCGTCGCTCCAACTGCGCCGGCGCGCTCCAATACGTCCCCGAACTGACCTGGATGCTCTTCCTCCGTATCCTGGACGAGCGTGAGGCCACAGAGGTGGAGCAGGCGGAGGCCGTCAGCGCCGAGTTCACGCCATCGCTCAAAGCCCCCTACCGTTGGCGCGACTGGGCTGCCCCCGACGGTCCCAAGCGTCGCAAGCTCCAGGAAGGTACCCTCGGTGCCGTCTTCGATTTTGTGCACGGTGACCTGCTGCCGCACCTGCGCGGGCTCGAGAACCGTCCCGGCGCCACGCCGCGCCAGAAGGTCATCAGCGAGATCATGTCGGGGGTGGAGCGGACGCGGATCGACACTGAACGCAACTTCCTCGACGTGCTGGACAAGGTCGACGAGATCACCGCTCAGGCCGTGGATCCGACGCATGTCTTCACGCTCTCGCAGGTTTATGAGGGGCTGCTCCTCAAGATGGGAGAGCGGGGCAACGACGGCGGCCAGTTCTTCACGCCGCGCGAGATCATCCGGGCGATGGTGCGGACGATCGATCCGAAGATCGGCGAGACGGTGTACGACCCGGGCTGCGGGACCGGTGGCTTTCTCGCCCAGGCGTTCGAGCACATGGCGGGACCGAACAACGAGAGGATCTCCTCGGCCGAGCAGCTCGAGACATTGAAGCGCCGGACGTTCTATGGCCGCGAGAAGGACAACCTCATCTATCCCATCGCGCTCGCCAACCTGATCCTGCATCAGATTGACGAGCCGCACGTGTGGCACGGCAATACCCTTACGGGCGGTGAGACCTACGGGGGGCTCTTCACGGGTGCCCCGGCGCTGTACGACGTCGTGCTCATGAACCCGCCATTTGGCGGCAAGGAGGGGAAGGAGGCCCAAACTAAGTTCGCCTACAAGACCGGCGCTACGCAGATCCTCTTTCTCCAGCACGTCATGGATTCGCTCAAGCCCGGAGGACGCTGCGGCATCGTCGTGGACGAAGGAGTCTTGTTCCGCACAAATGAGGCGGCGTTCGTCCAGACCAAGCGCAAGCTGCTCGAGGAGTGCGACCTCTGGTGCGTCGTCAGCCTGCCGCCCGGGACGTTCGTTAACGCCGGGGCTGGCGTGAAGACGAACCTGTTCTTCTTCACGAGGGGCCGTCCCACCGAGCGGATCTGGTACTACGATCTTTCGGCCGTGAAGGTGGGGAAGAAGAACCCCATCACGATCGCGCACTTCGAGGAATTCTTGCGGCTGCTGCCAAACCGAGCCGATTCGGAACGGAGCTGGACCGTGACGCGGGCGGAGATCGAGGCGAAAAACTATGATCTCAAGGCCGTGAACCCGAACGCCAAGTCGGTCGAGGACACACGGACGCCGGAGCAGCTGATCGAGATCATCGAGGCGAAGGGCAGGGAAGTGCAGGAGGCGCTGGCGACGTTGCGGGCGACGTTGCGGGACTGATGACTCCGAAAAAGCGAGGCGACTACTTCCGCACGGTTCCGGACGACGGCCTGCCGACCCATGTAATCGGTCCCTGGGCCGAAGACAAGTATCGCTACGTCGGGATGTACGCCGAGATGTTCGCGACCGGGATGAAGAACAAGTGGGGTCGCCGCGTGTACCTCGACCTCTTCTCCGGTCCCGGGCATTCCACGCTCCGCGACAAGGGACGGGTGGTCCTCGGCTCCCCGATGATCGCTCTCAGCCTACCTGACCCGTTCGACGCATATGTCTTCGCCGATGAGAATGCCGGCTCCCTCGACACTCTCAAGATTCGCGCCGAACGCCTCGACCGCCGGCACGACGTCTCATACATCCCTGGCGACGCAAACGCCGTTGTTGGCAAGATCCTCGAGAAGATCCCGGGGCCGCGAGGGGAGAAGACGCTCTCATTCTGTTTCCTCGATCCGTACAAGCTGAACATCCACTTTGAGACGGTACGCCGGATCGCGGAGGGAAGGGCGGTAGATTTTTTGATCCTACTCGCGCTCTACGTGGATGCCAACAGGAACGTCCAATGGTATGAGCAAGAGTCCAACCCGACTATCGACAGGTTTCTCGGTGACCAGACCTGGCGCGATCGCTGGAAACCTGCGGCTCAGCGTGGTGAATCAATCGTCCCGTTTCTAGCCGGCGAGTATTCGTCACGAATGGCGCAGATCGATTACCTCCCCATGGCCCTCGACGACATGGTGAAGATTCGAACGCACGATAAGCGCTTACCACTCTATTACCTTGCGTTCTTCTCGCGGAACAAGACGGGTCTCAAGTTTTGGAGGGAAGTGCGTAAGTACGGCAATGAGCAACTTCCCTTAGAGCTCTAGTGTGTCGAGGCCACAGCGGCCGTGGTGATTCTGGGAAGTTGACTCCACTCCTGGCCCGCCAGCTCGCGCCCCCCCGCTTTCGGCGTCCGCCCACCCCACTGCTTGAAAAAGAACGGCACTCGGCGCCGTAAGCATTGATCGCGAATCTCCTCGGCCCACCTCGGCTCCATGGCGCGCCGCACCGGGCCGCTCTCACCTCCAACAATGACCCAGTGAATGCCCGCGAGATCCAGGGCGATCGGTCCGAGCAACGGTTCACACGACAGGAACCGGGTCCTTGCTGGAAGCAACCGGAGGTGCCGAACGCGGTAGTCCACCTCCTGGCTTTCGACCGACGTTCCCATCCAGATGTGCTCCGGTACCTGCTTCAGCCCGAGCAAAGGCCCGAACTTCATCCAGAATCGTGCTGCTCGTGACGGCCGCTTGGTGAGCACCTGATAGACGTGCCGATCCGCGTCGAGCATGGCTTCGAACACACGAAAAACAAACTCGTCGGGAACATCGGCATGGAAGAGATCCGACATCGAATTGACGAACACCATCCGCGGCTCCGCCCACTTCTGCGGATGGTCGAGTCGTTCCGGCCACAGTCGCACGGCAAAAGGGTCGTCGCGGTTCTCGGGCGTGTCGACGACTGGAAGACGTCGAACGTAAATGTCGTGCAGCCGCTTCCTGGCGAGCGTCTCAGCGTAGCAGTGATCGCAGCCTGCGGTGACCTTGGTACAGCCCGTGACGGGATTCCAGGTCGCGTCGGTCCACTCGATGCCGGTTTTCAGGCCCATGGGAAGCCTCCTGACGGCGGACACGTGCGACACCGAACACATCCCGAAGCTATGCAGAAACCTTAGGAAATCAACTTTTGATAGCGTCGGCCGCTATCAAGAGTTGGTCCCGCGGCATGAACAGGGATCGAGCCACCGAGCCGCCTGCCCGCTCACGGTCGACAGTCAAGCACTCTACCACCCCGGGGGGGAGCGGGTGTGCTAGGTGCCCTCACCGTGGTCTCCACTCGGCACTCCGTTGTCACACCAGGATTGACGGCGACTACAAACGGGCCGGCGAACACGATGCGATCGGGGCCGTACTTCTCGAGCCGCACCCTGTAACTGCCGGGCGCGAGCTGGATCATTTGAGCGAGCTCGTAGCGGCGATCCGAACCGTCGACCAGCACGTCCATACCGGTCTGCTCCTCCCCGCCTGCGTTGACGGCCCGGAGACGTAGCTGGCCGGCGACGGGTGCGAGCGTGATATGGAGCGCAACGTCGTCGCGCACGAGTACCATGGTGTCGGCAGAGATGTATTTGGGAGCCTTGACGATAAGCTCCAGCGCTGCATTCCTAGGTACCCGCAAAACGCGGGGACCGCGAAACGTGGTTGAGCCCCGAGGCAGCCCGCGAACCGTGATCTCCGCTCGCTGTGGATCCGCCGAAATGGTGAGCTGCGCCTCCGAAGGATGGAGGGTCAGCTGTGGCAGGGTGATCGAACCGAGCACGTTGAATACGGCGAAGCCCGACCATGGGACGACTAGGCTGTCGTCACCATAGCCCTCCGCCCCGCGGACGCGAATCAGGGTGGAATCGCCCCACCGGAAGGTTCGGGCGCTGCGAAACCAAACGACCCCGGAGTCGAATCTCGCGCGTTCGAAGGGAACGTTGCCGGGAGAGCTGACCACCCGGAGGCCGCTGCTCAGCGGCACCGCGGTGTCACCCCCAACAGAGATGCGCAGCGCGTACACCGGTGCGAAGTAGCTTAGCGCCACGATCTCGACCACGACGAAGACCCACACAAAAGCCTGCAGGAGCCACTCCTCGGCCAGCCAGCTGCTAAGCGCGCGGGAAAACGTCCCATGCTGGCGGGCGCGCCGAGCAAGCCCGCGGAACACGAACCCCGCGACGGCCGCGCCTGGGATCACGGCCGCGAGGAACTTGACGACCGCCTCGGCGCTGGTCCTCAGACCGGGGTCCAGAACGAAGAGGATCAATAGCGTGAGCACGCACGCGAAGAGCAGAACGAGCGACGCGCTGGCGAGCAACGTCCCCGCCGCCTTCCCCAGTCTGGCCATGGCTTTCTCCTCGGACATGGGCGTGTCAGAACCTGTAGGCGAGTCCGCCGGCGAGGTAGACGCTGCCGAGTGTGCCGGTCGGCCCGCCCGTGGTCTCGAAGCGACGCAGAGGGAGTCCGACGAACTCGGTCACCTTCCGCGTAGCAGGCAGCCAGCGCGTCACTATGTTCACCCCTACCCCCTGGGCGAACGACATCGGAATGTCGAACTCGGCGAAACCACCCCACACGGGAACGAACGCCGACTGGCGGTAGGGCATGGTCCCGACGAAGTCTTGATCGCCGGGACGGAGGTTCCAGCGGAACCCCTTGAGACCGCCGGAGAGACCCACCGTCATATTGAACGTTGTGGATGTGTATGCCCACGGCGTAATCGTCACGATCGCGCTCAGCAGCGCCGTCGCCACGGCTGGCCCTTCGAACGAGAGCATCGGGCCAAACAACGATGAGCTCTCCAGGCCGAGCGTGGCCTCGAACCCGGCGTCAAACCGTCCGCCGGGCCTGCCGTGTCGAAGGAACGGAGGTCTCGCAGCGTAGCTCAGCTCGATGTAGAAGCCTCCCTGCCTGCCGAGGAACAGCTCGGGACTGCTGCGGTACACGGACGACCCAGTACGTAGCGCAAACTGGCGCGTGCGCTCCAGACTGCGCAGCTTGACGCTCCGCAGCACCGTGTAGGTGGAGTCAGACGTGCACTCTGTGGCAGGACCCTTACCCAAGTTGAGGTCGTGGTCGATCAAGTGTTTGCATAGCTTGGCGATCAGCGTGTCGAGCGCCGGTCCCAGCTGGGATAGGTCCACGTAAGCTTCGTCGATATACACACCTGCGGCGGCGCGCTCCAACTCGAATGAGTGGAGGTCCGCAGTTAGTCGTACGCGTTCGCCGAGGTCCTGATAGGTGAGGAGCAAGAGATACTCGGCGTCGGATGCCGCGAGAATCTCGGACGGCGAGGTCCACGAGGTCGAGTCGGCGGCGGGCACGTCGCTTATAACCTGAAGGTTGAGCAGGCCCCGGCCGCCCGCGGTCGTGAGGAGCCGAGTCTTCTGCGCCGCCGCGCGCATGACCTCCCGGGCGACTGCAATGTCGCGCTTGGACGGAGTCTTGAGCCGGAGTCTTTCGCTGCTGCTCGTCGCGACGACTGCCAACGTCCGCGTGGAGCTAGCGAAATCGGCCTCCATCGCGTGCCGGATCCCATAGACAAGCCCTGCTAATGACAGCGACAGCCGCTCCACATCGGATGTGTCGGTCACTATGTAGCGACTCGTCAAAAGCCGGCCATCTCGCCCGCTTTTTACGCATCGTACGTCAACTCGCACCTTGGCGCCGATGAACTCGTGACTTACTTCCACCTCGTAATTGGTACTGATGCCTGTGTTGTCGGCTCCGCCACCGCGCAAGACAAAGAAGGCGGCCGACCGGGCCAGCTCGCCCTCGACGGCGCGAGTAAGGAAGGGCCCCAGATCCGGGCGCTTCCCCGCGCTCGGCGAGCTGGCGGCATGTACGCGCACGCGCAGTCTGACCGTGGCTTCGGTCACCGCGCTGTACAGTTCCGCGCCGATCTGACCCACGACTCTATCGGCAAGCCGCGACAGCTCGCGCTCGGCACGTGGATCCTGCGCAGGCCACGCACTCAGTCCATCCCAGTCCGTGCTAATGTCGGGTAGCAGGATGGTGTCCCGCTTGAAGAGGGGCGGTCCCCCGGCCAGGCTGCCGGCCCGCGCGGTCACGCGCAGCGCCCGGTCAGCGTCGATCCAGAGCTTGGCGTCAACCTCGTACGTGATGTCCGGTGGTCGGCCGGTCAATGTAAACGTGTCGCTTGAGAGGCGCACGGTGACGCCCTTGTAGGCAGCTTCCGTAAAGCGAGCCCGAAGGTAGGTCTGCAGGCCCTGGGCGACGCGACTCCGGACGATGGAGTCCCGGGACCCAGACAAGTATCTATCGATAACTGTGTGGTTCGAGAGCTGGCGGTCGAACGATGCTGAAACGCGCACCTCCAGGCGACGCGCGCTGTCCTGCGGCAACTGACCGTGCAACGGGGCGGTCAACGTGGCGAGCGCCGTGATGACTGCAACTCGGGTGCCCCAATCAGCTACACTCATGTCGTCACGCTCCTGAGCGTGCTGCTCGCGTTCAAAAGTCGTCGATATACTTCCGTTCGCCCTTTGGCCCCACCGTGGCCAGGCGAATCCAATCCGGCGTCAGGTTCCCGAACCCCTCCCGCAGCTCCTTGGCCGTCTCCTCGTACATCGATCGGTACGCGGCACCGGCCTCCCGTGGCTTATGAAAATCGATCGTGCCCACGGCGAGCGGCTCCGCCGGACATATGGCAAAGACCGACACTTGAGGCTTGCCGGTGAGCCTGTGCAGATCGTTGTACAGGTAGGCTTGCTTGAACGCATTGCGCTCGATCACGCCCTGTCGGGCCTCCATGGCGCGCGACAGGCGGGCGAGGATCGAGTGGTGATTTACTTCCGCATCGAATGAGGCGTTGAGTGGCAAAACGAACAACAAGTCACACTCTTCGATCAGGGTGCCGAACGCCATGGGAAGATTCTCGATCACCCCACCGTCCTCGAACCACTCGCCTTCTCTAGAGACGGGGTCTCGCATTTTCACGAACGGAAACAGCGGCGGGATGTCCATGGAGGCAAACACCGCATCCTCGAGCTCTCGCAGCGCGCCGTCGGGGTCGGCGCCATCGAGCACCTGATACAGCGATGGCTCAACGATCGCCTTCATCGTGCCGGTGCGCGCGTCCGACCGTTTTAAGTCGGCCACTTCCCACGAGTTCGTCGTGAATTCGAGGACCGCTCGTTGCACGTTCGAGCGCGTCAGGTAGAAGTGCAACGGTAGCTTGCGGGCATCCGGCCGGTCTTGGGTGTGGGGACGCGGGGCGAGTAGGCCCACGAGTTGATTCCGGACCGGCTGATACTCGACAAAGATCCGCCGGAACGCTTCGTGCCATGGAGTCGCCCGCGCCACATGGTTGCGCATGAGCGGGACGTACCAATCGAAGTCGAGGATGCGCTCCGGCTTGATGGCTCGCCACCAGGATTCGTGCGCGCTCTGGTCCGCCGCCGCCGGGGGCCGCACCAACCCCGCCATCCAGAACAACGCGTTCCACGCGCCGATAGATGTCCCTGCGACCATGCACACGCGCTCGAGGGCGCCTCGGTCCTCGAGGAACTCCCAGATCGCCCGCATGGCGCCAGCCTGATA
>Ga0326597_10003881_pt1 | contig 21250 bp, 13 predicted proteins | sample RVTome_12_FD_203789 | JGI IMG/M metagenome (GOLD analysis project Ga0326597, IMG submission 203789) | Soil microbial communities from uranium-contaminated site in the Upper Colorado River Basin, Wyoming, United States - RVT100D185 | ecosystem: Environmental > Terrestrial > Soil > Contaminated >...
TGGATGCCAGCGCCCTGGTTGAAGTTCTCCGCGATCGCCACGCAGGCATGCACCGCCAGCGTCTCCCGTTCCGCCTCGCTTTCGGGCACGTCGCGCATCAAATCCCGGTACTCCGGCTCGGCTTGATGCGCCCAGGCCACCTGGGCGCCCACCAGCACCGTCACCCAACTCATGTAGACCCAGACCAGGAAGATCGGAAAGGCGGCGAAACCGGAGTAGATCGCGTTGTAGCGGGCCACGCCGATCTGGAACTCCACATGCATGATCTGCACCAGCTGCCAGAGCGTGCCGCCGACCACTCCTCCGATCAAGGCCGAGCTGATCTTGACGCGCGTGTTCGGCATGCTCATGTAGAGGAAGCCGAAGGCGATCCAGAGCGCCACCAGGGGCAGCAGGTTGAACGCCACCTTCACCACCGGTCCCATGTACAGCTGGGTGTTCAGGTATTCCACAACCGCGTTCGTGCGCACGGCTCCGGTGACCGCGGTGGCCACGATCAGCAGGACCGGCGTGATCACCACCATCGCGACGTAGTCGGTGATCTTGCGCATGATGCTGCGCGGCCGCTCGACTCCCCAGATCCGATTGAAGACGTTTTCCACGCTGGTCAGCAGCTTGACGGCGGTCATGAACAGGAACAGCAGCCCGAGCATCCCCAGGTTTCCGAAGTTCGTCCGGCTGACGAAGTCGAGCAACTTGTCGATCGCCAGACGCAGCTCGGCGGAGTGTCCTTCGGCGACCTCCGGTTCTTCCCCGACGACTTTCCACGACTCGTCGTCCGCTCCCGCTTCGGCCGGCTGCTCCCCGGGCAAGGTCTCAGGTGCCGCCGGCGCGGCCGTCCCGCCCGCTTCCTCCGTTCCGCCCGCTTCCTCCGTCCCGCCCGCTTCCTCCGTTCCGGCCGCTTCCTCCGTCCCGCCCGCTTCCTCCGTCCCGCCCGCTTCCTCCGTTCCGGCCGCATCCTCCGTTCCGGCCGCATCCTCCGTTCCGGCCGCCTCGCCGGATTCACCGCCGTCTACTGTTTCCTCTCCGCCCGCCGTTTCACTCCCATCCCCCCCGTCCCCCCGGTCAACGGTTCCGAAGGTGGAGTCCAGGAACGGCTCGATGGAGTTGTGGAGCAGATGATCGTAGGCGCCGAACCCCTTGGCCACCGAGAACGCCAGCGCCAGGAGCGGCACCAACGACAGGACGGTGATGTAGGTCATCGAGGAGGCCTGGTTCATGCAGTCGTTCCTCGACAGACCGCGCACGGCCAGGTAGCCCATCCGGGCCACGCGGTAGCCGATCGCCCGGAAGGTGGGAAACGAAGTCAGGTCGACGTCCCAGACGCCGTGCGTCAGAAAACTGCGACCGCGCTCGAACAGCCGCCTGAGCCTGCCGTGCGCCTCATTCGGATCCTGTTTCGCCGGTCCCTTGTTCATCTGTTCATGTCCCTGCTCCGCCGGACCTCATGACGCGATCGGCTGGTACTTGCCGTAGACGCGCTCGAGTACGGTACAGATCTCTCCGAGCGTCGAGCCGGATTCGACCGCCTCGACCAGGATCGGCAGCAGGTTGTCGCTGCCCGCCGCCGCGCGGCCGAGCCGTTCGAGGTGCGCCGCGGCCGCCTTTCCGTCGCGTTTCGAACGTACGCGCTCCACCTCCGCGATCCGTTCGTCGCGCAGGCGGTCGTCCACTCGAAACGGCGGGGTGGACTGCTCCTCGACCTGGTATCGGTTGACCCCCACGACCACGCGCTCCCCACTCTCCACCTGGAGCTGGTCCTGGTAGGCCGCCCGCTGGATCTCGCCCTGGATGTAGCCCCGTTCGATCGCCGCCACCGAACCGCCCAGCTCATCGATCTTCTGCAGGTATTCCCGAGCGCTTCGCTCGAGCTGATCGGTCAGGCTCTCGATGAACGGCGCGCCGCCCAGCGGATCGACCGTGCCGGTCACCCCCGATTCGAAGGCCAGGACCTGCTGGGTCCTGAGCGCCAGCACCGCGGCCTCCTCGCTGGGCAACGAGAGCGCCTCGTCGCGCGAGTTGGTATGCAGCGACTGCGTGCCGCCGAGCACCGCCGCGAGCGCCTGCAGCGTCACCCGCACCACGTTGACGTCCGGCTGCTGGGCGGTCAGGGTCGACCCGGCCGTCTGGGTGTGGAAGCGCAGCCGGCAGGACGCGTCGCTCCGGGCGCCGAAGCGCTCGCGCATCAACGAGGCCCACAGCCTGCGCGCGGCCCGGAACTTCGCGATCTCCTCGAAGAAGTCGTTGTGCGCGTTGAAGAAGAACGAGAGCCTCGGCGCGAACTCGTCCACGTCGAGGCCGGCCGAGAGCGCGGCCTCGACGTAGGCGCATCCGTTGGCCAGGGTGAAGGCCAGTTCCTGCACCGCCGTGGAACCCGCCTCGCGCATGTGATAGCCGGAGATCGAAATCGGGTTGAAGCTCGGCAGTTCGCGAGCGCAGTAGCCGATCAAGTCGGTGGCGATGCGCATGGCCGGGCGGATCGGATAGCGGTACGTGCCGCGCGCGATGTACTCCTTGAGGATGTCGTTCTGGACCGTGCCGCGCAGCGCCTGCGGTTCCATGCCGCGCCGCCTCGAAAGCGCCACGCAGAACGCCAGCAGCACCGCGGCGGTGGCGTTGATGGTCATCGAGATCGAGACCCGCTCGAGCGGGACGCCCGCGAGCAGTCGATCGAGGTCGTCGAGCGTGGCGATCGAGACGCCCACCTTGCCGACCTCGCCTTCGGACAGCTCATGGTCCGGGTCGTAGCCCATCTGGGTGGGCAGGTCGAAGGCGACCGAGAGTCCGGTCTGGCCCCGCTCGAGCAGCGCGTGAAAGCGCCGGTTCGTTTCCCGCGCGTCCCCGAAGCCCGCGTACTGGCGCATCGTCCAGGGCCGCCCCCGGTACATGCTCGGATAGACGCCGCGGGTGAACGGGAACTCGCCCGGAAAGCCCTGCCGTTCCAGGTATTCCTCGCGATCCCGTTCGCCCGGCAGATAGAGCGGCTCGATCGGAATGCCTGAGGCGGTCTCGCGGGCCGCGCCCGCGGAACCGGCCCGCTCCCGGAACTCCAACAGCCGCCGATCCAGATCGTTCATGCCGGCTCTCCGGCCGCGTGATGCCGGCGGTAATACTCGATCAGCCGCGCCATGTCGGCCGGCAGCGGCGCCTCGAATTCCATCCGCTCCAAGGTCACGGGGTGGGTGAGCCCCAGGCGGAACGCATGCAGCGCGTGGCGTCGGATCTCGGCGTGCGGCAAGCCCTCCGCGCGGCGGCGCTCCCGTTCGGCATGCCAGCTCTGGCTGTAGCGCTTGCCGTAGACCTGGTCCGCCATGACCGGAAAGCCGATGTGGGCCAGATGCACCCGGATCTGATGCGTCCGGCCGGTGTGCGGCCAGGCCGTGACCAGGCTCGCCCGATCGAACCGTTCCACCACTTCATAGAAGGTGGAGGAGGGCTTGCCGCGCTTCGGATCGACCATCATCCGATCCCTGGCTTTGAGATCCTGGCCGATCGGCAGGTCGATGTAGTCGGAATCGAACGGCATGCTGCCGACCACCATGGCGCGGTACTGCTTCTTGACCTGTTTGGTCTTGAACTGCTCGACCAGGTGGGCCCGGGCGTGATTCGTCCGCGCCACGACCATCGCTCCCGAAGTCTGTCCGTCCAGCCGGTGAACGATGCCGGGCCTGAAGACCACTCCGACCTTCGCGATCGACGGGTCGCGGTGGATCAGGGCGTTGACCAGCGTGCCCCGCCTGGTCCCCGGACCCGGGTGCACGATCATGCCGGCCGGCTTGTTGACCACCAGAATGAACTCATCCTCATGGAGGACGTCGAGATCGATCGGTTCAGGCTGAGGCGAGCTCTCGGTGATCGCTTCCAGCACGGCCTCGATGCGGTCGCCCGGTCCGACGCGATACGCCGGCCGCACGCGGGCCGCGTTGACCGTGATCTGCCCGGAGGTGATCAGTCCGGTCAGAAAGGACCGTGAGTACGCGGGATAGAATCGGTTCCCGAGAAAACGGTCGATGCGGGATCCAGCCTCATGGTCGCCGATCTCGATCACCACCGTGGTCGATTGCGGACGTTCCGGATTCCCTGGAATGTCTGAGGTCTTCGAAGTCATGGAGAGTCGGTCGCTTCCAGTCGGACGAGGTCGGTCGAGATCGGCCGAGTCGAAAAAGAATTGCGCAAATGCGCGATCCTGTTACTCTTGCCCAGCTTAACGCTAGACAGAAAGTTCCGGTGGTGGAATCCAGGCCGCACGCTCCATCTGGACTGTCTAGACGGCATCTACACAAAGTCGACAACCCAACGATCGAAGTATGTTCATCAAGATCTCCAGCTCGCTCGTCGTGTTCGGTATTTCGACCTTCCTGGCCGCGCCGGGCGCCGCCCTGCCGGTCGATCGCAGTGTGTTGACCTGGCCCGGCGAAGCCGACCCGGCCGCCCAGAGCCCGCCCGGCATGACCTACATTCCGGGTGGAACCGCGATCATCGGCCTGGATGAGAAGGAAATCCAGGACATGGGCCTCGAGAGCATCGTCGATCTGCAGATCCTGGCGGGCTCGGTACCGCGCCGCGAGCTTCCGATGAAGGGCTTCTACCTGGACACCGCCGAGGTCACCAACCACGAATGGCAGCTCTACCTCGAGGCCACCGGGCAGGACCCGAGCGAGGATCTGGTCCAGTACTACTGGAAGGACGGGAAGGTGCCGGAGGGTCAGGAGAATCACCCGATCACGTGCATCTCGTTCAAGGAGGCCAGCGCGTACGCGGCCTGGGCGGGCAAGCGGTTGCCGACCGAGGAGGAGTGGGAGTACGCGGCCCGGGGCGCCGGCGGTTTCCTCTACCCCTGGGGCAACGAGTTCGACAGCTCCCGGGCGCACTGCTCGATGAGCAAGATGGTGGGCGGGCGCCGGACCCAGGAGTGCGGCACCCTGGAAGCGGGCGGGAGCCCCTTCGGCGTGCTCGACATGGCCGGCAACGTCTGGGAGTGGACCAGTTCGCCGTACGTGGGTTATGAAGGATACGAGGACATCAAGATCAAGACCCGCTACACCAAGGGCCGGGCGGAGAAGTACTCGGCGACCGCGCTCTTCAACGCCCAGAAGCTGGTGATCCGGGGCGGCTCCTGGCAGAACCCCAAGACCGCTCTGATCAGCGCCCTGCGCCAGCCCGCGGACGCGACGACCTGGAACACGACGGTCGGCTTCCGCTGCGCCAAGAGTGCCCAGGCCGGCATCGACGTGCTGGCCGATTCCATGGCGGCCGTCGGGCGCCACTACTTCAAGGGGTATGAACTCGACCTGAGCGCGGCCCAGGTCGTGGAGGTCACCGAATACGACGACACCAACGCGGTCACCTCGCACCGGGGCATCATGTTCGCTCCGATCAAGAGCTGGAAGAGCCTCGCGACGGTCCAGAAGCAATCACTCAAGGATCCGGTGGTGGCCGGCCTGCTCTACACGTCGGAAGAGATCATCGTGCCGCGCTTGAGCCCCGGCGCGTACTGGGTGGCGTACCAGGCCGCCGACAAGCGGGTCGACGTTCCGAAGGACGCAACCTTCCCCGAGGAGGGCTGGGTCTACCAGGGCTGGGAGGAGCACGAGGCCGCCAACCCGGCGAAGCCGGGCAAGCAGGCCTCCGGAAAGAAGAGCTCCAAGCCGGGCCGCAACAAGCCCGATCCCGCCGATTCAGCCGATTCAAAGGATGCAAAGGAAGAGGCCAAGCCGGATGACCCGCCGGAAGAATCGGAGGAGAAGGACGAGGGGGAGCAGGAGCCCGCCGAGGAGCGCTACGAGGCTTCAAAGGGCAGCGTGGTCTATGACCGCAGGCAGGACCATCTGCTGCTGATCAACCGGTCCAATCTGGTCCAGGCCGCCCTCCCGCTCGACGAGGTGAAGGACAGCGCCCGGCCGGCTCCGTCCCAGTTGAAGATCCAGAAAACGGGTGCGGACGAGCGCCGCAAGCTGCCCGCCACCGAACGGCGCACCTACGTCTTCACGATCGCCCTTGCGGCCCGGAAGGCCGTGACGTTCGAGCTGCCGCTGCGCTTCCACCCGAAGCCGCTCGATCTGGCCGCGGACAAGGGCGGCCAGGTCACCGACGAGGTCGGCATCGAGGACCGCTGAACGGAACGATTCGGGCAGCGTGTTCCCGTTCGCCGCGCCGGAGTTCCCCTAGCTCCGGCGGCTCTCGTTCGAGGCGCGCCGAAACTGTAGGTTGAGCGCGTATTCCGGACTCCAGAATCACGGAAACCGACGCGATGGCGAGTGACATCCCGAGCCAGTACGATCCACAAGCGGTCGAGGACACGATCTACCGGCGCTGGCAGGAGAGCGGGGCGTTCCGGGCGGTTCCCGATGAGCGGGTCGAACGGTACGTGATCATGATGCCGCTGCCGAACGTCACCGGCGCACTGCACATGGGCCACGCCATGGACAACGTGATGCAGGATCTGCTGATCCGCTGGCATCGCATGCAGGGCGACAACGCGCTCTGGCAGCCGGGCACCGACCACGCGGGGATCGCCACCCAGGCGGTGGTCGAGAAACGGCTGATGGAACTCGAGGGCAAGTCGCGCCACGACGTCGGCCGCGAAGGACTGATCCAGCGCATCTGGGAGTGGAAGGACCAGTACCAGGAACGCATCGTCTCGCAGCAACAATCCATGGGCTGCTCGTGCGACTGGAGCCGGCAGCGGTTCACCATGGATCCGGTCTGCACGGCCGCGGTGCGGGAGGCGTTCTTCCGGCTCTTCCGCGACGGACTGATCTACCGGGGCAACCGGCTGGTGAACTGGGACTGCCAGCTCCAGACCGCGGTCTCCGACGATGAAGTGGTGCGGGAGCAGAAGCCCGGCCGCTTCTGGCACTTGCGCTATCCGGTGCTCGACCCCGCGCCCGGCGAACCGGAGTTCGTGGAGGTCGCCACCACCCGGCCGGAGACCATGCTGGGGGACACCGCGGTGGCGGTGCATCCCGAACCCGCCGCCCAGCTCGATCGCGTCATCCTACGGCTCGAGGAGAAGCTGCAGGCGGCACCGGCGCGGGAGCGGCCCGCGGTCCTCTTGCAACTCGAGGCGGCGCGCGATCGGAGGAGTTCGCACTTGCCCCGTCTGGAACAGCTGGCCGGCATGGCCAAGGCCGGCCGGCGGATCCGGCTCCCGCTCGTGGGCCGCGAGATTCCGTTGATCCTGGATGAGTGGGCCAAGCCGGAACTCGGTTCCGGCTGCGTGAAGATCACCCCGGCTCACGACCCGAATGACTACGACGTCTGGACCCGCCATCGAGATCGGATCAGCGCCATCAACCTGCTGAACCCGGACGGCAGCTTCAATCGAAACGCAGGAATCTATCAGGGCCTGGACCGGTTCGAGGTGCGCCGGCGGGTCGTGGCCGATCTGGAAGGACAGGGCCTGGTCGCGGACGTCGAGGAGCGCGAGCACGAACTCGGAATCTCCGACCGTTCGAAGACGATCATCGAGCCGTATCTCTCGGAGCAGTGGTTCGTGCGCATGGGCGACGTGGACGGCGGCGTGCGCTTCGGGCAGGGCACCGGCCGGGAATTCAGCAGCGCCGGCCTGGCCCAGGCGGCGATCGATGCCGTCGCCGGGGACTGGCGTTCCCCGAGCGGACGGAAGTTGACCTTCCACCCCGATTCCGAACGTTACGCCGCGACCTATGTGCACTGGCTGGCGGAGAAGCGCGACTGGTGCATCGGCCGCCAGCTCTGGTGGGGCCATCAGATTCCGATCTGGTCGAAGAGGGTGGCGGCCCACGATCTGCCCGAGGCCGTGGCCGACGTGCCGAATGCGCCCGAAGACGAGCTGTGGTGTTGGGTCTCCGACTCGGAAGGCCGCCAGCTCAGCATCGCCGAGGCGCTCGTCGAGGCGGCCGGCCGCGACGACGGCGATCCGTTCGAGCTGCAAGTCTGTCCCCGCGACCAGGCCGCCCAGGAACTCCATGCGCCGACTCTCGAGGCCGCCGGCTTGACGCAGGAAACCGACGTGCTCGACACCTGGTTCAGCTCGGCGCTCTGGCCGTTCTCGACCCTGGGCTGGCCCGATCCGGAGGAGGCTCCCATCGGAGCCTCACAGCAGCCGCTCTCCGCGGGGGACGGGGTCGACAGCCTGCGCTACTACTACCCCGGTTCCTGCCTGGTCACGGCCCGCGACATCATCACCCTCTGGGTGGCGCGCATGGTCATGCTCGGCCTCTACTGCGAGGGCGACCTGCCGTTCACCGACAGCTTCATCCACGCCAACATCCTCGACGGCAAGGGGGAGCGGATGTCGAAGTCGAAAGGCAACGGCATCGATCCGGTCGACATCATCCGGCGCTACGGCGCCGACGCCATGCGCTACGTGCTGTGCGACATGCAGACCGGCACGCAGGACATCCGCCTGCCGGTGCAGGCGATCTCGCCCTTCACCGGCAACCTGATCGAACTCGCCCGCGCGAAGCACGGCCGCACGATCTTCACCTACCTCTGCCCGGAGACCGGTCAGGAATTCGACGTGCTCGGCGGCATGCCCGACCTGCCCCAGGCCGAGCTGATCTCCGATCGCTTCGAGGTCGGACGCAACTTCTGCAACAAGCTGTGGAACGCCGCGCGATTCGCGCTGATGAACCTGGAAGACCTCGGTTTTCGCCCGCTCGCGGCCGATGAGCTTTCGCCGGAGGACCGCTGGATCCTCTCGCGGCTGGCCCGGGCCACCGCCGGAGTCCAGGCCCAGCTCGAGGCGTACAATCCGTCCGCCGCGGTTTCATTCGCCCGCGAGTTCTTCTGGAACGAGTTCTGTGACTGGTATCTGGAGCTGATCAAGCCGCGCATGCGGGATGCAGGACGGCGCCAGGCGGCCGGCCAGGTGCTGGCCCTGGTGCTCGACCAGACCCTGCGTCTCTTCCACCCGTTCGTGCCGTTCATCACCGAGGCGCTCTGGGAGAAGTTGAATCAGCTCGCTCCGGAGCGCGGCATCAGCGAACCGATCGAACGCGAGGAGCAGCTCGCGCTGGCCGCCTGGCCCAGAGTGCGGGCGGACGACCTCGCGCCCGGGACGGAACAGGAGTTCGAGTTGCTGCAGGGCGCCGTCCGCGTGATCCGCGACCTGCGAGCCCGCTACGGCGTGTCGCCCCAGGAGGAACTCGAGGCCGTGATCAAGGCCGGCGGCGCGTCCCTGGAGGTGCTCGGCCGGCTTCAGGTCCACGTTCGCGGTCTGGGTCGGCTGAAGAACTTGATCCTCGCCGAAGACCCAAATCGCCCCCGCCTCGCGGCCACCGGCGTGGTGGGCGACGTGGAGATCCACGTGCTCGGCCTGATCGACGAGGCCAAGGAGCGCCAGCGCCTCGAGAAGCAACTACTGAATCTCGAGCGGCAGCTCCACGGCATCGCGGCCAAGCTCGCCAATCCGAAGTTCATCGAACAGGCGCCCGCCCAGGTCGTCGAGAACGAACGCCGGAGGCAGGCCGAGTTAAAGGGCGAGAAGCAGCGGATCGACGAGCATCTGGCCCAGCTGGATCAGTCCTCATCGGGGGGCTCATCGGGCTCATCGGGGGGCCCCTCGGGCAGCGCGTAGCGTTTGGCGCCCTCGCGGTCGCCCATCGCCTGGCAGACGCGCGCCAGGGCTTCTCGAACCGGACTCGTGTCGATGGTCCGGTTCGATCGGGCGGCGACCTCCAGCATGCGCTCCAGATTCTCGCGCGCCTTGCCGAACTCGCCGCGGCGTTCATGCAGCAGGGCCAGCGCCCGGCAACTGCGCAGCTCCCCGGGATGGCGGAATCGGCCGAGCTGATCGCGCGCCCGCCGGTGTCGATCCAGCCCCTCGTCGATGCGCCGCCCCCCCACCGCGAGATCGGCCAGCGCCTGCTCGGCCCGCGCCACACCAAGCAGATCGCCCACCTCGTGGGCCGCCGCGAGGGCCTCCTCGTACGCCTTCCCAGCCTCCGCGTAGTGCTGCTGCCGCTGGGCCTCGCGCCCCGCCTGAAGCGATTGGCGGCCCCGCAGGAAGCGGGCTCGCCGCGGCTCCTCCAGGGTTCCGAGAGCACGCGTCTGACGGGAAAAGACGTCCTCTTCGAAGACCCGGTCGGCCACTCGCGCCGCCCGCCGCATCTGTTCCAGCCGCAAGGTGTCGGCACCGTTCGACTCGACGTAGACCAGCAGATTGTCGTCGACCAGGTAGACGACCTCATACGGCCGGGACCGGAAGAGCTGCTCGAGCTGCTCGTCGCCGTCGGATGCGGCCGCTTCCTCGAACAACGCCGCGAAACTCCGCACCGGCGCGGGCTTTTCGTCTGATCCGAAGGGGCCCGGGGGGCTGAGCAGCGTGGAGATCAGGATCAACACGGGTGGGAACATGCCGAGAGGATAGCCGGCTCCGGCCGTCTCGAACGCGAACAACATCGGGACGATAAAAAAGATGTGTCGGGTCGATTCCGACACGCCCGAGTTTAGGTGGAGATTTCAACGCCGCTTAGAAGCAGCGGCCGCTTCCCCGGCAGGCGCTGCGCAGGGCGATTCCCGACACGCGGGTTGACACTCCCGGGGGAGCAGGTATCAATAGGGGCATGATGAGGAAACACGCGACGACAACGACCCGGATGGCCCGGATGACTCGGATGACTCGGATGACTCGGAGTCACCATCTGACCATGGCCAGGCAGGTGTTTTGGTACACCGACATCACGGCCCGGCGGGTTCGCGTGCCCTAGATCAGCTTGATTCAACGAATCGCGAAACGCCGCCGGGTGAATCTCCCCAGTCGGCGTTTTTTTCGTTTCGGAGTTCGCACCATGTGCCATGCCAGGATTCGCATACCGCAAAGTTTGCAGCAGTACACCGGGGGCAACGGGGAGATCCTGGTGGACGGCAAGACCGTGGCGGAGGCGCTCGCGTCGCTGTACGGCACCTATGAAGCGATCATGGACCAGGTGCTGGATGGAGACGGGAACGTGCATCGTCATCTCGGACTGGAACTCGACGGCAAGGACATCCGGACCCTGGAAGGTCTCACTTCGCGCCTGGAAAGCGGCGACGTGCTCTCCATCATCCATCTGGAGCAGACGACCAGCACGGGCTGATCACTCTGATCTGTCTGAATCAGTCGGGGAGCCGGTCCAGCTGTTCTCGCAGGGGTTTCGCCTGGCGGTCCTTGTCCGAAACCAGGGGATCGGAAACCGGCCACGCGATCCCGATGTCCGGGTCGTTCCAGACCACGGAGAGTTCACCGCCCGGGTCGTAGAGTTCGGTGCACTTGTAGGCGACCTCGGCGGTCTCGGAGACGACGCAGAATCCGTGGAGGAATCCAGGCGGCACGTAGAGCTGGTGGTGCTCGCGATCATCCAGGTGCACCCCGACCCAGCACCCGAAGTGGGGCGACGAGCGCCTGGCGTCCACCGCCACGTCGAAGATCGCGCCTTGCAGCACCCGCACCAGCTTGCCCTGGGGCTTCCGGTACTGGGCGTGCAGGCCGCGCAGGATGCCGCGGCTCGACTTCGAGTGGCAATCCTGCACGAAAACGGCGTCGATGCCGCCCTCCTCGTACTTTTCGGCGTGGTAGCTCTCGAAGAAGAAGCCGCGCGGATCAAGGAACACGTCCGGCACCACTTCGATCACACCGGGCAGATCGGTCGCTCTGAATTCCAAGGCAGATCCTCGGTCAACCCCCTTTCCGGAGCTGGACGGGTCAACTTAATCCCGAGCCGGCCGCAAAGCAACCCGTCCCGGTCTTGCTACGATTCCGCCCGACATGGAATGGATCGTGGGCCTCGCGGCAGGGCTGGTCGCCGGATTCATCAACACCGTGGCGGGCAGCGGCTCATTCCTGACGCTGCCGGCCTTGATCTTCCTGGGCTTGCCGGCCCAGGTGGCCAACGGCACGAATCGGATCGGCATCCTGGTGGCCGGGGTGGTTGCGGTCTGGAGCTATCGCCGGCGCGGCCTGCTGCAGCTGTCGCGGGTGTTTCCGCTCCTGCCGCCGGTGCTGCTCGGCTCGGTGCTGGGAGCGCTGCTGGCCGTCGACCTGCCGGCGTCGACCATGGACCTGGTCGTCGGCGTCCTGATGTCGTTGATGCTGCTCTCGCTGGTCATTCGTCCCCGACTGTGGCTGGATCGACCGCGGCCGGAAGTCACCCGGAACGGGCCGCTCGGTTTTCTGGTGTTCTTCGCGATCGGGGTCTACGGCGGTTTCATCCAGGCCGGCGTCGGTCTGTTCCTGCTGTCCGGACTGGTCCTGGTCGCGGGATTCGACCTGGTGCGGGCCAACGGGATCAAGGCGTTGCTGGTGCTGCTGTTCACGCTGCCGGCCACGCTGATCTTCCTGGTCCACGATCAGGTGGTGCTGTCGCTGGGGCTCTTGATGGCCGCCGGGCAGGCCGCCGGGGCCTACCTGGCCGTGCATTTCGCGGCCCGCGCCCAGGGCGCCCGGGACTGGATCCGCTGGTTGCTGATCGTGGTGCTCGCGGCCACCGCCCTCAAGCTGTTCGGCGTGCTGCCCTGAACCGGAGACCGCGGGCCGCCTCTTGACGGAGTGGACCGCAGTCTCTCTCCTGAGGAGCATGGCCACGACGCCCCTCGCCGCGGCATTCCGGAACACATCAGACGAGGACCCAACCATGAAGCGCACCTCCCTCCTGTCGTCCGTGATGGCGCTCGGAATCCTGCAGATCGCATCCGCCGTGGAGCAGGACGACAACCTGATGACGCCGGAGCACGTCGCCCGGCTGAAGGAGGTCACCTCGGCGGTCATTTCGCCGGACGGCACGCAGGTGGCGTACACCCTCGCGGTGCCGCGGATTCCGTTCGAGGACGAGAACGGATCCTCCTGGACGGAACTGCATCTGGCCGACATGGAAGGCAATACGCGGCCCTTCATCACCGGCAAGGTCAACGTCTCGGGCGTGAATTGGACGCCCGACGGGAGCCGGATCTCGTTCCTGGCCAAGCGCGGCGACGACGAGCACAACTGCCTGTATGCGATTCCGGTCGACGGCGGCGAGGCCCGCCGGGTGCTTTCGCACGAGACCGCGATTTCCGCCTACAGTTGGAATCCCGACGGCAGCCAGGTCGCGTTTCTGGCGACCGGAAAGCCGGATGACGAAACCAAGCGGCTGAAGAAGAAGGGCTTCGACGTCGAGATCTACGAGGAGCAGCTCCGCTTCGTGCGCGTCTGGATCGCCGCGCCCGGCGGCGACGAAAAACCGCGCAGGCTCGACCTCGAGGGCAGCGCCTCCGAGCTGGCCTGGAGCCGGGCGGGCGATCGTTTGGTCCTCGCGCTGGCGCCCACGCCGCTGATCGATGACAGCTACATGCGCCGCAAGGTCCACGTGGTCGACCCGGCCGACGGCTCGATCGTGGCGCGCTTCGACAATCCGGGCAAGCTCGGCGACATCGCCCTTTCCCCGGACGGCCTGCACCTGGCCCTGATCTCCGCCGCGGATCTGAACGATCCCGCCGCGGGGCGCCTGATGGTGGCCAAGGCCGGCGGCGGCCCGCTGACCGACATCCTGCCCGATCTGGAAGGGCACGTGACCGCCATCGCCTGGCGCAACCCGAACACGATCGCCTTCCTGGCCGACCACGGCACCAGCACGTCGCTGGAGGAGATCTCGGTGGACGGCGAAGACCGCCGCACGTTGCTTCCCGCGGGCACCGCGGTGCTGCATGGACTCACGCTGTCGAAGAACGGCCAGGCCGGCGCGACGCGCAGCGACAGCAGGAACCACCCGGCCGAGGTCTACGCCATGGCCGAGGGCGCCCGCATCCCGCGCCGGCTCTCGGACAGCAATCCCTGGCTGGCCGACCTGAGGTTCGCGGAGCAGGAGGTCGTGCGCTACCAGGCCCGCGACGGAATGGAGATCGAGGGCGTCCTGATCCACCCGCTGGATGAGCAGCCGGATCAGCAGTACCCGCTGATCCTGGCGGTTCACGGCGGCCCGGAATCGCACATCCAGAACGGCTGGCTGACCCGCTACTCCTATCCCGGCCAGGTCGGCGCGGCGCGGGGCTACGCGGTGTTCTATCCGAACTACCGGGGCAGCACCGGGCGCGGCGTGGAGTTCTCGAAGCTGGGCCAGGCCGACTACGGCGGCGGCGAGTTCGACGACCTGATCGACGCGGTCGACCACTTCATCGAGGCCGGGCTGGCCGACCGTGAACGGGTCGGCATCACCGGCGGTTCGTACGGCGGGTTCGCCACGGCCTGGTGTTCGACCCGGCACAGCGAACGTTTCGCGGCGGGCGTGATGTTCGTGGGCATCAGCGACCACCTCTCCAAGGCGGGCACGACCGACATTCCCAACGAGATGTTCCTGGTGCATTCGCGCAAGCGGATCTGGGACGACTGGGAGTTCTTCCTGAAGCGCAGCCCGATCTACTACGTGCAGCAGGCGCGCACGCCGCTGCTCATCCTGCATGGCAAGGACGACCCGCGCGTTCATCCGTCCCAGTCCCTGGAGTTGTACCGGAACCTGAAAGTCCTGGGCGAGACCCCGGTGCGGCTGGTGCACTATCCGGGCGAAGGCCACGGCAATCGCAAGGCGGCCGCGCGCTACGATTATTCCCTGCGCATGCTGCGCTGGTTCGACCATTATCTGAAGGGGCCGAAGGGCGAGCCGCCCGCGCATGAGCTCGACTACCCGCTCGACCGGAAGAAGGGGAAGAACGGGCAGGACGAGGCGCCGGAGCAGACGGAGAAGGCCGAGCAGAAGGCCGCCAACTGACCGATGGAGATCCGGTGAGACCGTACCTCGATCTGCTCCGAGACATCCGCGACCACGGCGTCCGCAAGTCCGATCGCACCGGCACCGGGACGATCAGCACGTTCGGCCGCCAGATCCGGTTCGATCTGAGCGAGGGGTTCCCGCTGGTGACCACCAAGCGGATTCACACGCGCTCGGTGTTCCACGAACTGCTGTGGCTGCTGAAGGGCGACACCAACATCCGCTACCTGCAGGAGCACGGTGTCACCATCTGGGATGAGTGGGCCGATGAGCACGGCGAGCTGGGACCGGTCTACGGCCGCCAATGGCGGGCCTGGCCGACTCCCGATGGCGGCCGCCTCGATCAGATCTCGCAGGTCGTCGAACAGATCCGGACCCAGCCCGATTCCCGCCGGCTCATCGTCAGCGCCTGGAACGTGGCCGACCTGCCGCGCATGGCCTTGCCGCCTTGCCACACGTTGTTCCAGTTCTACGTGGTCGAGGGACGGCTCTCCTGCCAGCTCTACATGCGCAGCGCCGACGTGTTCCTCGGCGTGCCGTTCAACATCGCCTCGTACGCGCTGTTGACCCGGATGGTCGCGCAGGTGACGGGCCTCGAGCCGGGCGAGTTCGTCCAGACGTTCGGGGACGCGCACATCTACCTGAATCACCTGGAGCAGGTCGAGCTCCAGCTCGGCCGCGAGCCGTTCCCGCCGCCCGCACTGAAGCTCAATCCGGCGATCGACTCGTTGTTCGACTTCCGTTACGAGGACATCGAGCTCGAGGGCTACCGGTATCACCCGGGCATTCCGGCGCCCGTCGCGGTATGAGCCTGAACCTGGTCGTCGCGATCGGTCCCGATCGATTGATCGGCCGACAAGGCGCGCTGCCCTGGCGGCTCCCGGCCGACTTGAAACGCTTCCGGCGGCTGACCATGGGCCATCCGATCATCATGGGCCGCAAGACGCACGAGTCGATCGGCCGCCCGCTGCCGGGGAGGCGGAACATCGTGGTGACCCGCCGGGCGGACTATCGGGCCGACGGCTGCGAGGTGGTCCATTCCTTCGACGAGGCGCTGCGCGCGACCCAGGCCGAGGAAGAGGTGTTCGTCATCGGAGGCGCCGAGCTCTACGTCGAAGCACTGCCCCGGGCGGAGCGCGTCTACCTGACCCGGGTGGAGGGTTCCTTCGAAGGCGACACCTATTTCCCGGACACCGACTGGTCCGGCTGGCGCGAGGTCCTTCGCGAAACGCACGAGGCGGACGCGGAGAACCCGCACCCGCACGTCTTCTCGACGCTCGAGCGCTCAGACGCGTCGTGACGGCCGGCTTTCAGCCCTGCTTGACCTCGAGCTGCTTCGGAAGGCCATCCTCGTCGAGCACGGTCACCTCCGCGATCGCCTGAAGATCCTCGAGCACTTCCTCCGCGTTGCCGACCACCACGATCAGCAGGTGTTCCGGGTCGATCGCCGACTGCGCCACGCCGGCGACGTCCTCGGGAGTCGTCTCGACCACGCTGTCGAGGTAGGCGTCGACGAAGCCCGGTTCGAGACCGTGCACCTCCAGCGACCACAACTCGGCGGCGATCGAACCGGGCGTCTCGTGATCTCCGGCGAACGAGCCGAGCGTGTACGACTGGGCCTGTCGCAACTCCGCCGCGCTCGGCGGTTCGTCGCGCATGCGCTGGATCTCGTCCAGGATCGCCTCCACCGCCTCGCCGGTGGAAGCCGTCTTGCTGAAGGTCGAGACGAAGAAGCGCCCGCCGAAGCGCTCTGACGAGAACCCGCCCCGAGCGCCGTAGGTCAGCCCCTTCTCCACCCGGATGGTCTTGTTGAGCCGGCTGTTGAACGCGCCGCCGAACACCTGGGAGAGGATCCGGCCGGCGAAGTAGCGCGGATCATGGCGCGTGAAGCCGAGTTGCCCGACCCGGATCTGGCTCTGGATGGCGCCCGGCACGTCGACCAGCACGATGCGCGTGGGCTGCTTCGCCGGAAGCTCCGTCAGCCTGGCGCGCGGCGCCTCGCCCTGGGCCTTCCAGTCCTCGAAGAAGCCCTCGGCCAATTCGAAGGCCAGGTCGGCCGCGACGTCGCCGGCGAAGTAGAGCACCGCCTGATCGGGACGCGCGGCGCGCCGCCACCACTCGGCGCAGTCCGCGGCGGCGAGCGCCTTGACCTCTTTCGAGCTGCCGCCCGGATCGCGGGCGTACCAGTGCTCGCCATACAGCCCCTTGCGGAATTCCCGTTCGGCGATCGAGGCGGGCTGCTTCTCGGCGATCGACAGGCCGGTCAGGGCCTGGCGCTTGAGCTTCTCGAACTCCTTCTCGTCGAAGGTCGGGAACTTGACGACTTCCGCCATCAGTCGGGCCAGCCGGCCCAGCTCACCCGACACGGCGCTGCCGGTGACCCCGGCCGAGTCCATGCCGGCCGAGGCCGACAGCTCGATCGCGTGGGTCTCGAGCTCCTCGGCCAGTTCCTGGGCGGTCTTGCCCCGGACGCCCTTGGTCAGCATCTGGCACGCCAGCGCGCCGGCGCCGGGCGCTTCCTCGCGGTCCTGGAACGCGCCGTTCAAGAGTCCCAGCCGCATGGAGACGATCGGCACCTCGTGGTTTTCGACGACCACGACCTTCAGTCCGTTGGCCAGTTCGCGTTCCACGCTGGTCATCGGCACGCGCAGGCTCAAGAGCTTCGCCACCGGCGCCGTCTCGGGATACCCCTCGGGCCGCTTCGCCAAGGCCTTCGGCCCGCGCCGCTCCGCCATGGTCGAGGTGTCCGGCGGGCCGCTCGGCTTCTCGGCCTCGTCCTCCGCGCCCTTATCGTTCTTGCCGAGCAGGCCGCCGAGAACCGTCTTCAGCATGCCGCCCAGGGTCGGCTTGATGCGCACGGTGATGCGCCGTTCGGGCACCAGGTAGGTCTCCGCCACGCGCCGCAGATCCAGGACGGTCATGGACTCGATCCGCTCGGCCCGCGCGTTCAGCGTCTCGGCGCCGCCCAGGAAGACTTCGGCAGTGCCGACGAGCTGGGCCTTCGACACGACGGTCATCGATTCGTCCACCAGATCGCGCCGGAAGTTCGCCTTGGCCTTGGAGAGCTCCGCCTCGGTGACGGGTTCGGTCTTGATCCGCTCGAATTCGGCATCGATCAGCTTCAGGGTTCCGTCGAGATCGCCGAACGGCAGCATCACCGCGCCGGCGGCGACGACGCCGTCCTGTTCCATTGCGAAGGCGCCGCCCATGGCCATGGCAGCCTTCTCCTCCTCGTCGACGACCTTGCGGTAGATCCGGCTGCTCTCACCGCCGCCCAGGATGGTCATCAGCATTTCGAGCGGCAATGCGTCGGGGTGATCCTGCGGCACGGTCCGGTAGGCGGCGGCGACGATCGGAACGGGCCCGCGCTCCTCCTGGATCTCGAGTTCCAGCGGCTCCTCGCGCAGCGGCTCGGTGACGCTCACGCGGGGCGGATCGGCGCAGCGCGGAATCCAGCCGAAGGCCTTCTGCGCCTCTTCCTCGACCCACTCGTGGTCCACGTCGCCGACCACGACGAGCGTGGCGTTGTTCGGCACGTAGTAGGTCTCCCAGAAGCGCAGCAGCTCCTCGGAGGTCGCGGCCCGCAGGTGTTCGATGTTGCCGATCGGCGACCAGCGATAGGGATGCCGCTCGTAGATCTCGGCCAGCAGCTTCTCCATCACCGACCCGTACGGCTGATTCAGCCCGAGCCGCCGCTCCTCCTCGACGACCTTGCGTTCGGTGGCGAACCCCTCCTCATCCACCCGCAGCGCCGACATGCGCTCGGCCTCGAGCCAGAACACCATCGGCAACTGGTTCCGCGGAACCTTCTGGACGTAGACCGTCTGGTCGAACGCGGTGTAGGCGTTGCAGTCGCCGCCGGCGCCGCGAATGAACTCGAAGTGGTCTTCGGGCCCGAGCCGATCCGTCCCGCGAAACATCATGTGCTCGAACATGTGCGCGAACCCCGTCCGCTCCGGATTCTCATCCTTCGACCCGACGTGATACCAGACCTGGATCGCCACCACCGGACACGACCGATCCTCCAGCGTCACGACCCGCAACCCGTTCTCGAGCGTGCGCTTGTGGAAGTCGTATTGATCCGCGCCCTCGAGCGGCGCGGTTACGATCAGGGAAAGGACAACAAGCTGCCACCACTTCATGGTCGTTCCTCAGAATCAGGATGGAGACGAACCAGCCTACAGCAAGCCCCCGACACTTTGAACCCGGTTCAATCTGTCACGATTCATGCCTTCCTCGAAGAGCGGAGGAAATGGTGCGACGCAAAGTGCCGTAGTTATCACGACTCGACCCTTCGGTTCGTCCCTCACCGAAAGCTGCTCGAAGATCCATGGGTCGGCGCCACCCCGATCATCGGTCGCGCCCTCCTTTTTCTCTCCCCGCCAGAAAAGGAACTCGTGCGACTTCCACGACCGGCCCCACACGGGCCTGAGTCGGTCCGCCGGATCGTTACGGGGTACCGTGCCGCGCGGAGCGAAGCGAGCACGAAACGGTACCCCGTCGATACGGTGGCCTCACGCGCCCCGCGTCCCATCGCCCCATCGCCCCCGCGCCCCATCGCCCCCGCTCACGCTCAAGGCAAAACCTGCACCGTCACCGGTTCCGACACATAATCTCCTCTCACTATCGCCGCCAGCGTCAGCTCCCCCGAGACGACCGCCGCAAGATCACCCGGTTCCAGCAGCGCCGCCGCCTCGGCCCGCCCCAGCTCGTCAAGCACTCCGCAGGTCCCCGGCAGCGCGGCAGTGCCACAATTCTCAAAGGTGAACCAGACCAGCGGATCGAAGACCAGCGGAATGTACAGGTTGCCCACCGAGAAACCCGGCGACGACCCGGACGCAGACGCAAGAATCAGATACTGCCGGTTGGCGAGCCCCGGGCCGCCGCGCATGCTCAAGCTGAGATCATCCCCCAGCGACGAGGACAGTTGCTCCGTGTTCGCGATCAAGGCTCGAGGCGGAGCCACCGAAATCTCGAGGTACGGGTACAGCGTCACCGGACCCTGGCCGTCATCCACCGTGATCTTCAAGCGAACCCGGCCCAGCAGCGGACCCGACGCACGCACCGGAAGCAGATAGACCCCGTCGCCCTGCGCCACCGGCTCTCCCAGCAGGACCGCGCTGGCTCCCGGGTCCACCGCACTGACGTCGATCGACTGCATCGGCGTGGTCACGCGGTCGCCGTTCCAATCCCGCAGAACGATCTTCACCGTCCTGACCGGCTGCACACCCGACAGCAGTGTCAATTCGCGTGGAATCACCTCGCTCTTGAGATGGTCCGGCCGGCCCAGCCAATCCGCCCGCCACTCGACGAACTTGTCGATGAGTTGGTCGACCGGATCGGGTTTGTTGACCTGGTTGCCCCGAACATTCAGCGTCATGTAGTACTCGCCGGTGGCGCAGCCGGTCTGCCCGGTGCAGGTCCCATCCTGGTCGCCGATCCGCGCGATCTGGATGAACCCGACCTGGGCCGATTTCAGGAAGTTGGGCGGGGGCGAGCCGCAACCGGTCGGGTTCGAGTTCGAGCAGGAGCAGCGTCCATCCCCGCCCATGTTCCGGGCCGCATCCATGGCCTTCACCAGACGCGTCGCCAGATCCGCGGCGCTTTCCCGAAAGGCGCTTTCCGCCGCGGTCACCACCGGAGAACCGGTCAGGATGTTGCCCTGGATCGCGTATGTGATCGTGCCCACCGTACCGGTCACACCTCCGGCCCAGTCAGCAGCCTGGCTGCCGGTGAAGGTCAGGACACGACCCTCGAAATCCACGATCCCCATCTGCCGATTCTGGAACCTCGCATCGAAGTGCTCGATCACATCCAGGATTTCCTGCGGCGAAAGCCGCTGCTGCAGCCCTTTCCACATCAGTTGCCGGTTCCTGGCCCCGTTATCGATCTCCGCCTGGGCCACGCCCGCGCCCACGCCGACCCGGATCACCGGCAGGAAGCGGACCAGATTCGAGCCGTTGATGCAGGTGGCGCCGGCAACGGCCACTTCACCGGTCGCTCGATCGACCGCCAAGATCGACCAGGTGGCGCGCGCCGCCGGCATGGTCAAGAGCAGCGCCGCCAGGCAAAGCGAGGCCAAGAAAAGTCTTCGCATCATCGGCTCCATTCTGGCTTCCAGAGGCAGCGGGCGACCCGCCATCCTACCACAGGCTGACACTTTGAACCCGGTTCGCATCGCCCTGCCGTTCTGTCCGTTGCGCCCCTCACGGGAAGCGGCCCAAAGCATCCATTAAGTCGGCGGCAGCGCGGCCATCGGCCGCGCCCTCGTTTCTCACGGCACTCAGGAAAATTCGTGCGGCCGCCACGGTCGCCCCCGCTGGGGCCCGAGTCGGTCCGCCATGGTCCGACAATTCTTCGAGGAATCACCGAGTTTCCCGCTCGGATTCGAGCGGATCGTCGACTCTGGAGGGAGGTTCCGAGCTGCAGCAGCGAATGTGATGACAAACCTGGAGGCACTCATGCGAACCTCGATTCTTCATGTGATAGCTCTGACGGCTCTGGGCTTGGCGTCCGAGGCCGCAGGCCAGATCCGTCCGATTCCGATC
>Ga0326597_10003882_pt1 | contig 21250 bp, 16 predicted proteins | sample RVTome_12_FD_203789 | JGI IMG/M metagenome (GOLD analysis project Ga0326597, IMG submission 203789) | Soil microbial communities from uranium-contaminated site in the Upper Colorado River Basin, Wyoming, United States - RVT100D185 | ecosystem: Environmental > Terrestrial > Soil > Contaminated >...
CCACCCAGCCCTCGGCAGGGTGGGGCACCAGCAGCGGCAGCAGCGGGGCGGGCTCGTTCAAGCCGGGGTCGAGCCACTGATCGTAGTCCCGCGCCTGCAGGATGACGGGCATGCGCTCGTGCAGGGGCTTGAGCAACTCGTTGGCCTGCGTGGTCAGGATCGTGCAGGAGTAGATGATTTGCCCCTCCTTCGCCCAGGACTCCCACAACCCGGCGAAGGCGAAGGGGCTTCGATCTTGCTTGCAGATGAACACCGGCTGCTTGCCGCCGGGATCTTCCTTCCACTCGAAAAAACCGTCGCTGGGGATGAGGCAGCGCTGGCGCCGGAAGGGCGCCCTGAACGAGGGTTTCTCGAGTACGGTTTCCGAGCGCGCGTTGATCATGCGCGCCCCCATTTTGGGGTCCTTTGCCCAGGGGGGAATCAAGCCCCATTGCAGCCACTGCATCTGCCGGTCGCTTTGGGCGTCAGGCCGCAGCACCGCTGCGACCAGTTGCGTGGGCGCGATGTTGTAGCGCGGTTTTAGGCCGGGCAGCGGTTGCACGTGAAAGCTTTCGAACAGCGCCTGCGGCGCAACGCTCAGGGCGAATCTTCCGCACATCGTTCCTCCTGTGTTGAAACTGAAAGCGTTCTTCATTGTATATCATGTACCCCACCTTACCCTGTCCCTCTCACACCAATGGGGTAACAGCGCCGCCCGTTGCGGGCGGCGCTGTGCTTTCGACCTTGCGCTTGCTCTTTGTGTCCATTACAATCAAACAGATGCTTTGTGGGATATACTATCCCACCTTGGAGAAAAGCCATGAGAATCGAACTTGCCGCATCTTTGCTGTATGCATTGCGTGACCGCCCCTTGGGCCGACGCACGCTGGTGCAGCGCACGGGCAGTACTGAAAGCACCGTGCGCACCCACCTCAACCAGCTGTCGGTGCGCGGGTGGGTGACGTTTGCCAAAGCAGGCACTCACTTGACGCCCGAAGGAAGGGACGCATTTACGCCGTTGTTTGAGGCGGTGCGGGCCGTTGCCGCACTCACGCTGGGGGAGTTGGGGATAGATCAGTCCCAGTGCGCGGCCCACCTGCGCGGCGTGCAGTTGCCGACATCGGCTTGGTCCTTGCGCGATCGAGCAATTCAGGCGGGGGCTACAGGCGCGCTGCTGCTTTCTTTTGCTGAGGGACTGGTATTTCCCGACACTCAGGAACCCCTGGGGTCGGTGAATCCCGCCTCGGAGCGGCTGTTGCTGGAGACCTTTCCTTCCTTGAGGTCGAAGGATGCGGTGGTGATTTCGTTCGCCGACGAGCCCGCCCTCGCCGCAGGAGGGCTTTGGCGCATGGTCAGCGAGCTGTTGCAGCTGAAGGTTTTTCAATCTCAACGGAAAGGAGCGTGAGCGTGCCGCCCTTTGAAGGCGGCGCGCGCAAGCGCATGGTACATAGGGTAAGGTCGTTGAAGTCCTGTTGCGGATGGCGACTCGTGCTGTTTCTGGCCTTGATTGGGGCATGTTTCAACGCAGGGTGGGCCCAGCCCGAACGCGTCGTCCTCGATGACCGCGGGATGACCATTCCCCTTCCGCCGTCGGTGGAGCGGGTGGTGGTGGCAGGGACGCCGTTGTACGCGGAGATCCTGGTGGACTTGGGGGCCTTGAATTTGCTGGTCGGTGTGACGGACTCGCCGGACAACCCGCCCCAAGTGGCCGACGTGCTCAAGATAGGACCTTCCTTCCCCAGCCCGAACATCGAGTTGATCATCGCGCTTGAGCCGGACGTGGTGCTGGGCGCAGTGTTCGACGTGCGCGACCAACTGGAAGCCGCCGGGCTGACCGTGGTCACGCCGGTGGCCTTCATCACCGGGATCGGCGACCTGTTCACGGCGATCGAAGCAGTGGGCCTGGTGGTGGGCAAGGAAGCCGAAGCGGCGGCGCTGGTCAGCGCCATCAGTCGCCAGATCGTGCTGGTGGAAAGCGCGGTGGTGCAGGAGGAGCCCGTGCGCGCCGCCTTCTTGTTTCCTTCCGCTGACGGTCCGCCCTTTGCCGCAGGGAAGGGCTCGATCGAGGGGGAGTTGCTGACGCGCGCGGGCGGCTCGAACGTCTTCTCCGACGTGGCAGGGGGGAACGTCGTGAGCTTGGAGGAGCTGATCGCGCGGGACCCGCACGTCATCTTCACCGCTCCCTCCCAGCTGGCCCTCATCAGCGGCAATCCGTTGCTCTCGGGGATTTCGGCGGTGAAAAGTGGAAAAATTTTCGGCGTCAAGGCAAGCTCGCTGACCTCCACGCGCGTGGCCGACACGTTGCAAGCCATGGCCAAAGCCTTGTACCCCCAGGCTTTCCCCGACCAAACGAGGTAATCGCCTGTCCATGCACTCGGGCGCTGCACGCTGGATGTTTCTCGCCTTGGCGCTGCTGGTGCTGTTGGGGTTGGGGGCGGGCGTGGCCATCGGGCCGGTGATGATCCCTTTGGATCAGCTGGTGGACATCCTGTTCAAGGGCTGGGGCGCAGAGGACAAGCCCGCGTTCGCCCAGATCGTTCACGGATTGCGCGTACCCCGCGCATTGACCGCAGCGCTGGTGGGATGGGCTTTGGCGGTGTCGGGGGCCGTGATGCAGGGGGTGTTTCAAAATCCCCTGGCAAGCCCTTACGTGCTTGGCATCGCAAGCGGCGCAAGCGCGGGGGCCGCGTTGGTCATTGCCCTGGGCTTGCAGGGCTCTTTGGGCGGGTTCGCCCTGGCCATCGGCGCATTTGTGGGAGGCGCCGTGGTGGTATGGGTGGTGCAGCACCTGGCTCGTCTGCGCTCGGGCCCCGTGCGCACGGACACGCTGATCCTGGCCGGGGTGGCCCTGGGTGCCTTATTTTCGGCGGTCACGACCTTGCTCATCTTCTTGAGCGGCGAGCAGTTGAAGGCCATCGTGCTGTGGATCATGGGCGGGCTTGGCCGGTCGAGTTGGTCGTATCTGACGTGGCTGGCCCCCGTCGTCGTCGCGGGAACGGCGTTGTTGTTGCCGTACGCCCGGCAGATGAACGCGCTGGCCCTGGGGGAAACCGGCGTGCGGCACCTGGGGGTGGATTCCAAGCGCCTGCACCGCGTCCTGCTGGGGGTGGTCACGCTCATGACGGCTTCGGCGGTGGCGGTGGCGGGCACGATCGGCTTCGTGGGGCTGATCGTGCCCCATGCGCTGCGCTTGCTGATGGGGCCCGATCATCGTTTGCTGCTGCCCGCCTGCGCCCTGGGCGGGGCGGCGTTCCTGATGACTTGCGACACCCTGGCTCGCACGGCGTGGGCGCCTTTGGAGCTGCCGGTGGGCGTGCTCACCGCGATGGTGGGGGCGCCTTTCTTTCTGCTGCTGTTGCTGCGAAGGCAAGGCAGGGGAGGGCTGTGAAACTGTCAGTGCGGGGCGTCTCGTTTGCCTACGACGGCGCTTTCGCCTTGGAGCAGGTGGATCTGGAAGCGCGCCCCGGTGAGGTACTTGCCCTGACAGGTCCCAACGGGGCCGGAAAGACCACGCTGCTGCGCGTGATGTCGGGTGCGCTTGCCCCTTGCCAAGGAACGGCGTACCTGGACGCGCTGGACGTTGCCGCGCTCAAGCCCCTGCAGATCGCGCGCCGCTTGAGCGTTTTGGAGCAAGAGAAGCCCTTTTCGTTTGACTTCTGCGCGCAAGAGGTGGTCTCATGGGGGCGACTTGCCCACCGCAGGCGTTGGGGTCGTTGGAGCGACAAGGACCAGCGCGCCGTGCAGCGCGCCCTGGAATTGACGCAAACGCAGGCGTTTGCGGGGCGCGTGCTGCGCACGCTGTCCGGCGGCGAGCGACAGCGGGTTTTCCTGGCGCTGGCCTTGGCCCAGGAACCCGAAGCCTTGCTGCTGGATGAGCCCACGCTGCACCTGGACCTGAACCATCAACTTCAATTGTTGGATTTCATCCGAGGCCTTGCCCGTGACGGGCTCACTGTGGTGATGGCGCTGCACGATCTGAACCTGGCCGCGCGCTACGCCGATCGCGTGGCCGTGCTGCGGCAGGGGCGCTTGGCGGCCTACGGCCTGCCCGCCGACGTGTTGACCGAGCGGCGCATTCAGGAGGTTTGGGGCGTGCGCGTCAGGGTGCTTGCCGACCGCCAACGCCTGTGGATCCTGACTTAGCTTGAAGGTGTCTGGTGGGATCGCGCGCCATGCGAAGCGCTGGCGATGTCTCCATGGAGAGCGGGCATTGACCTCCGTCCGGTTTTAATGAGATTTTCATCTGGAAAGAACCGTTTTTTCTCACTCCCCTGGGTACGCTTGTGGACGTGAGCGGGACAGTAGTCTGCATTGGAACAGACGTGATTCCTTGGATTCATGGTTTTGCTTGTTCACCATACGACCATGCTTGAGGGGATAAGGGTGGCCTTCAATCCATATCCAATGGTTTCTGCTTGTTTAGCAGTTGAATGTAACTTATACTGTTTCGGTAGAACCAACATCGCCAGGCAGGAGGAGCCATGCGCAATAAAGTTGGAATGCTCGTTGTGGTAGTCGCTTTAATGCTGAGGCTGGGCGTTGCTTTCGAAGCCTCAGCCGTCGATGAGGACAGGCTGATCGAGAGGTTCGTTCAGAAACTGGATCAGTTGGTGGGCCGTTGCGTCAACCTGCTTGAGAACGCCTCCAGCGTCGCAGGCATGGACCGCATCGCGGCCGCGTGCGAGCGTGCCGTGTTTGTGCTGGTGCACCAGTTGGAGCGCCAGCTGGGCCACGAGATCGAGTTTGAGACGTTCCACGTCTGCGTGTACAACGAGGCGCTAGACCATACCGCCTGCTTCGACCCGATCAACATCGTGGGCTAAAAGGCCGTTCGTAACGGCCGACTTGCTCTTTGAAGTTCAACACGGACAAGGGACCTCACTTGTCCGTGTTGATTCTTTTGCGGGCGCCGACTTATACTTTCAGCAGGTGAAGCGGCTGATATGGCAAACGATGCTCCGATGAACCGACCGCACTTTATCTTCGGCGCCAACGATTTCATCTCCAGGTTTGAGCGGGACGGAGCCGAGACGCGCCTGCTGGCGAAGGTCGACGACGTGGAGGTCCACAAACAGACCGTCCCCGCGCAGGTTACCTTCTTCCTGGATTCCGCCGACGAGTGGCAGGGCTTCGAGTTCATCTATCTGTTGCAGGGGAAACTGCGTTACCTCGACCTCGATGCACCCGCGCTCACCCTTGGGCCCGGCGACTACATCGCCCGTCACCTGGTGAACCAACGCACCTATTTCAAAGCCGAAGCGGATACCATCCTACTCTACCTGTCTTCCCAGCCTTCCTTTCAATACTTGCGAAAGCGCGTCGACGAATACGTGCAGTTGGCGGAGCAGATCGAGCGGGACGAGTACACCGATGGGCATTGTCGTCGCATTCAGACGCTGGCGCGGCGGGTGGGGGAGCGCATGGGGCTTACCGGCCCGCAGCTGGCCAATTTGCTGTACGCGGCTTTCTTTCACGACCTGGGCAAGGCCAAGGTGTCTCGCCAGATCCTGCGCAAGCAAGGCCCCCTGACCGCGCAGGAATGGGAGGTGATGAAACAGCACACCGTCTGGGGCAGCGAGATGTTGTCCAGCAAGGATTTCCTCAAAGAAGCCGCGGCCATCGTCGAGCAGACCCACGAGACGGTGGACGGCACAGGCTATCCCAAAGGTCTGAAGGGGGAGCACATCTTGCTGGAGGCCAAGATCATCGCCGTGGTGGACGCCTACGATGCGATGACGACCGATCGCCCGTACCGCCGCGGGCTACCCCAAGATGAAGCACTGCAGCGGCTGCAGCAAGGGGCCGACACCCAGTTTGAACCCAAGGTGGTGAGCGCCTTTCGCCAGCTCCTGGAAGAACAGAATCTGGTGCAACACGCCTTGAACCCCGAGCTTGCACAGCTGAGGCAACACCAAGTGTTCCTGAAAATCAGCGAGGCCATCCTGTCCAACCAGGACATTCAGATGGTCCTGGATCAGGTGGTGTCGGCCATCGTGTCTCATTCCTCGTTTCGTCGCGCGGCGCTGGCGCTGTACGCCCAACCCGTGCTGCGCACCTCTACCCAACCGGTGCAGATCGTGCGCGTGGCTTGCGCGGGCCTTACGCCAGAGGAAGAAGCCCGTTTGAAATCAAACCCGCTTCCCCCGCAGGAGCGGCCCAAGCTATTCGACGAGCGTTTCAAGGTGAGCCATTCTTATTACATCCCTCATGACCAGCTGCCCTGGCACGATCATCCTGGATTCATCCGCAGCGAGAGCGCGCCTCCCCTTTCAGGGACGTGGCATCCGGATGACTTTCTGTGCATCCCGTTGGGGATGGGGGACAAGGTGATCGGCATCCTCTCCTTGGATGAGCCGCAGGACGGACGGGCTCCCACGCACGTGACGCTCGAACCCATCGAGGTCTTCGCCAATTTTGCGGCGCTTGCCATCGAGCGCGCCAGGCACGTGCAGGCATTGCAGGTCTTTCAGCGAAGGCTCAAGGGCATTTATCGGTTAAGCGAAGGCATGCCGGGGCTGGATTCGATTCAAACGCTGATCGACAGGACCATGGACATCCTGGTCGAGAACTTCTCGTACGAGCACGCCTCGTTGTTTCTCAAGGACGGCGACCAGCTCGTCTTGAAGGGCTTTCATTCCGTATTGCCCCGCGAGCAGATCGACTTCTCCCGCATCGAGTGCATTTCCCTGTCTCAAGGGGTGTGCGGGTGGGTGGCGATGCAAGGCAGGCCCGCGCTGGTCGAGGACACCTGCGTTGATCCGCGTTATCTCAGCGCTCACCCCGACATTCGCGCAGAGCTTGCCGTGCCCATCCTGGACAGCGCGCAGACGCTGGGGGTGTTGAACCTGGAGAGCGTTCACCCTATGGCTTTCAGCGGCGAGGATCTGGACCTGTTGCAGGCGCTGGCGCGTCAATTGGGGGAACGCATCGCCAACCTGCGCCGCCAGCAGGCGCTGCAGGATCAGGCGCTCCACGATCCGCTGACCCAGGCGTTCAATCGCCACTACCTGTCCGAAATGCTCTCGCACCAGCTGCATGGCCTCAACCAGCATTTTCCGGTGTCGCTGATCATGATTGATTTCGTCAATTTCCGTAAAATCAACGACCGGTTCGGCCACTTGGAGGGGGATCGCGTTCTGCGCGAAGCGACGGCGTGTTTTCAGCAGAGCGTGCGGTCACAGGATGCCGTCATCCGCTACGGCGGGGACGAGTTTTTGGTTGTCCTGCCCGATACGACCAAGGCGAGCGCGCTTCGCGTTTGCAGCCAGCTCAAAGCAAGGCTCAAAGACCAGGACTGGGGGATGAAGGGGATGCAGATTGCCATACGAACCGGCGTGGCGACCTGGGAGCCGGGCGCGCGGAAAACCTTCGAGCAGGTGTTGGAAGAAGCCGACGCCTGGCTGTTCCGGCCCGCGCCCCATCAGGAAGCCATTTAGAGTGCCTAACAAAACTGGTTCTGTTCCTAAGCCGAACTCAAGCGCGCATAGAAATGGGCTGATGGATTCTTAACGTCTTGCAAGGAGGTCCATGCGCATCGTGTCTCTGGTGCCAAGCGCGACCGAGATCGTTTGTGAGCTGGGGTTGCTCCAGCAACTGGTCGGCGTTTCGCAGGATTGCGACTGGCCGCCCCAAATTGCCGGCAGGCCGGTGCTCAGCGAGGCCATCGCCGGCAGCGGCCTGCCCAGCGCTCAACTCGATCAAGCGGTTCGCAGCCGGGTGCATCAGGGCCGCAGCGTCTATCACCTGGACGAGCGTCAGCTGCAGGCGCTCAAGCCGGACCTGATCCTGACCCAGGAGCTATGCCAGGTGTGCGCCCCGGCGTACAGCGACGTGCTCGCCGCCGCCAAGATCCTGGACCAGGGCACCCGCATCGTTTCCCTGGAGCCCACCACGCTCGGCGAGATTTTTGACAACATCAAGCTGGTGGGCAGCCTCACGGGGCAGCTGCAGCGGGCGCAACAGGTGATCGCGACCCTGGAAGGCCGCATCGAACGCGTGCGATCGCGCGCGGACTGCGTCGAGGAGCGCCCGCGGGTGCTGTGCTTGGAGTGGCTGGAGCCGCTGTTCCTGGCGGGGCACTGGGTTCCTGAGATGGTCGAGATCGCGGGCGGCGAGGCATGGGGGGACATCGGCGAGCCGTCCTATGAAGTTCTATGGGAGGAGATAGAGCGCTTCAACCCCGAGGTCATCATGCTCATGCCCTGCGGCTTCGATCCGCAGCGCACGGCGCAGGAACTGGAGCTGCTTGCCGAGCATGAGGGCTGGCACGAGCTGGCCGCCGTCAAGCGGGATCAGGTGTACTTGGTTCACGGCTCGTTCTATTTCAGCCGGCCCGGCCCGCGCGTGGTGACGGGGCTTGAGATCCTGGCCAAAGCGCTGCACCCCAAGTTGTTTTCCGACCTGGCGCTGCCGCAGGGGGCGATGTACAAGATGGGGAAATGGTCATGAAGATCTACACCAAGACCGGCGATCGCGGCCAGACGGGCCTCATCGGGGGCAAGCGCGTCAGCAAGGCATCGCTGCGCATCGAGGCCTACGGCAGCGTGGATGAGCTCAACTCAGCCCTGGGCGTGGTGCTGAGCCAACTGGAGAAGACGCCCTTGCACGATAAGATCCGGCGCATCCAAAATGACCTGCACCTGTTGTGCGCCGATTTGGCCGATCCCAACCTCGCCGGCAGCACCCCGCGCGCTTCTCCTGACCACGTGGCCGCGTTGGAGAAGGAGTGCGACGGGTTGGAGGCTCAGTTGCCGGCGCTCACGCAGTTCGTCTTGCCGGGCGGCGCGCCGGCGGCGGCTCTGCTGCATTGGGCGCGCACGGTGGCGCGCCGGGCGGAGCGTCGCGCCGTGGAGCTGGCGGTGCAGGAAGAGGTCAACCCTTTCGTGATCCAGTACTTGAACCGCCTGTCTGACCTGCTGTTCTTGATGGCGCGCTGGGCGAACGTGCACGCTGGCGTGCCGGAATTGCATCCCGAATATCGTTAAGGGCACCCAACCCGACTGGCTCTGCTTTCGAGGCCACTTCAGATTGCTGAGGGCGGTGTTAAGAAATGGGAAAAAACTTGTACTGACCGTCATCCCCGCGAAAGCGGGGATCCAGAAAATTAGGTTTCAATCTGGATTCCTGCTTGCGCAGGAATGACACCTTTAAGAGTGCAACGGCGCCCCCTTGAGGGAAGGGCTTCTTTGTTTTCCCTCTCCCCCTGTGGGAGCCTTTTCACTTCCTCTCCCTTGATGGGAGAGGATTGAGGTGAGGGTGAATCACATGCCACCTTCCCCCTCATCCCAACCTTCCCCCACCAGGGGGGAAGGAGTTATCTTTTCTCCCTCTCCCTCGCTGGGAGAGGGTTGGGGTGAGGGCGCCAGCGGAGAAGGAGTGGTTGAAACAGCCTGGCGTCCTTGGTTTGATTTGCGCGATTGCGTATAATCCGCTTCCCCAACGAAGGGAGCGGAAATGATCAGCGACGAAGCCCTGTTGGCCAAAGCCATTGAAGCGCAAAAGCACTCGTATTCGCCGTACTCGCACTTTAAAGTGGGAGCCGCCCTGTTGACCAAGAGTGGAAAGGTCTTTTGCGGCACGAACGTGGAGAATGCTTCTTATGGACTGGCGCTGTGCGCCGAGCGCACGGCCATCTTCAGCGCGGTGGCGGCGGGGGAACAGGAATTTGCAAAACTTGCCGTGGTCTGCGACTGCGCCGACGGTTGCCTGCCCTGCGGGGCGTGCCGACAAGTCATGGCCGAGTTCGCCCCGGACTTGTACCTGATCCTGGGCACGGGAAACCGCCACTTCCAAGTGACCTCGTTGTCGGCGCTGCTGCCTCAGCCTTTCCTGCCAAGTCACCTGCGTGCCTGATACTGATGCCAACGATGTTGTATGTGCTTGCGTTAGGGGCGCAGCATGCTGCGCCTCTACGACTACAGCACGCCCAGGCGCACGAAGTAACCTGAGAGAATTCCCACAAACAGGTTTTCGCTCATGTCCTGCAACGCGAGCTCGAGCTTGAATTGAACGCCGAATTGTTGAGCCAACCCCTGAAGAAAATCGATGCCCGCCATCAATTCCGCGCGCCGCTGCGGATAGCTGGCGGTGGCCAGCCAGATCTCCTTCAGCTCAAGCACGCCTTTGGGCGCCACGATCACCAGGTCGTAGCGCTTGCCGGTGGGGTTTTCCAGGAAGGGCAGGTCAAAGGGGGAGCCCACCGGCGCGATCACGGCGTCCACGGTGGCAAACAGCTGCGTCTGCTGCTTGAGCAGCCCGGCGATGGCGTTGACGGCGAGCGACTCGACCAACCCTTCGGTTTCGTCAACGATGAGCACTTTGAGGGGAGCTTGTCCCCATGCAGTGACAAACAGCATCAAGGACAAGGCCAGTCCAATGATGGCGGGTTTAAGAACCTTGATCGACAGCCCGTTTTCAGCCGCTAAAGACTTCGGCTCGATTGCAGAACAAGTGTTGTTGGGCACTCGAAAAACTCCTTTCGGCTAGCTCTGGCAGGCGGCGACGCCCCAGGCGCCCGCGGCCCCGACCGGGAGGCGGCCAAAGCGATCCAAACGCCAGAGTGTGGCTGGCTTTTTGCCGCTTGTGGGCAGAGGGGTGAAGTCGAACTCCTGGGTGGTGACGTAGAGCGTTCCGCCCGCGTCCACGGCGAGCTGGAACGGCTGAACCAGCTCGGCAAAAGGTTCAGTGCCTTGCAGGTCTTGACTGAGGCGTATGATTTCCCCTTCGAGGTAGTTGCCAAGGAAGATGTCGCCTCCCGAGCCGCTGGCCACGGCGTGCCAGGGGAAACCCACGTCCACCTTCTCCGGCTTGCCCACGCTGGAGCCGAGTACCGATGAGCGATAGAGGTACCAGTTCTTCTGCGTGCCCGCGCCTGCGGTGAACAGCAGGTGGCCTGCAAACGGCCTGCCTGAGGGCGTGTTGGGGATGAAGGCCAATTGGCGCACCTCCGGATCGCGCGGGTTGATTACGCTCTCCAGTAAATCGAGCAACTCCTGCAGATCCGATGGTTTTACGATCTGGGTCGCTTCCGAGTTCCCTGTGGGGTTAACCCTCCAGATGCCGGTGAACTCCGTCTTTCCGGGGAAGACGCCGGTGCCCATGAACAGCTCTCCGGCGTCGTTGATCGTCATCCCGATCACGAAGGCGGTGGGCACGCGCGCCACGATGTCGCCACGATTGCCGTCCGTCGCGTAGCGCACGATGCGCGTTTCCGGAACGTCGTTTGGCTCCACGTCGCCGCCGCTGTGCAGTGCGAACTCGGCCACGTACAGCCCGCCGCCGGGAGCGCACGCGATGGCGGTGGGAAAACTCAGGCTGGATGCAATCGGAACCACGCCCTGCAACTCGAAGTTGGCTTTGGCCAGGGAACCCGAGAACCGCAGGTTGAGGTCCACTTCGGGGATGCTGACATGGACTGAGGCGCTGCCCTGTCCCCAGGAAACACCGCCGCTCAGCAACAGCAACAAGACGCACCCCATGCTCCAGCGCACGAACTGCCCAAAATCCATGAACCGCTCCTTTTTCAATTCCGTCAAAGCCTGTCGAGTCCCAGGGCTTTGAGCTTCGCCGGGGTGGGTCGTCCTTGGTCGTCCCAGCCGCGCAGCTGGTAATACTCCTGCAACATGACTTGCATGGCCTCGTCCGTCAGCGCCTTGCCGTCGGCCGGACCGCCGTTTTGCAGCGGCCGTTTGAGCCGGGCCGGCAGCGAATCCTCCTTGCGCGTAAACCCCTCGCGCACGTTAAACATTCGGGTCAGGTTCCAGATGCGCTCGCCGACCTGCGACAGTTGCTCGGAGGTGATGGAGTACCCCAGCGCGGGCAGCCACTCCAGCGCGTAATCGAAACCGTAGCCGGTGAACGCGCAGCCGATGAGGCTCCACTCCAGCGCGGTGTTGTGCTGCTCGTCCATGACCACTTTGGCGTGGCCCGCGGTGCCGTAAGGATCGCGCTTGCCGCCGAAAGCGTCGGAGGCGATGGGCCAGGCCCGCATGTGGCAGGCGCCGCGGTCGCTGGTAGCGTAGGCCAGCGCCATGCTGAATGACCCGCGCGGGTCGTAGGCGGGCAGTTCCAGGTGCTTGACCTCGACTGCCGCCTCCAGCGCCTCGGGCTTGCCGATCTTTTCCGCCGCGCGGCGCGTGCCCTCGGCAAGCAGGTCGCCGATCCCTTGACGGTGGGCGATCATCTGGATGAGCTCAACGCTCTTTTCGCGATCCCCAAAGGAAATCTTGTAGTCGATCAGGCCTTTTTGAGAACACTCCATGGCGAAGCTCACGGCGTTGCCCAGGCTGATGGAGTCCATGCCCAGTTGGTCGCAGAGCGTGGCGATCTTGGCCACCGTGCTCAGGTCGTCGATGCAGCAATTGGACCCGTTCATGCCGATCGTCTCGTACTCCGGCCCCCAGCCGGTTTGGATCCCGGCATAGGGTCCGGTCTTGGGGCTCACGTTAAAGCCGCAGGCCACCCCGCACAGGTCGCAGGCCACCTTCCCAAGCGAGTTGGCCTTGATCTGATCCAGATTGATCTGGTCGGCGCCCTCGAAGGTGCCGGCGGTCCAGTTGCGCGTGGGCAGCGTGCCGGTGGCGTTGGTGATATCCACGATCTGGGGCGTGCCGCCGTCGCGGATGGATTGCAGCTCCTTGCCGGTGGTCAGCCGCATCATGTGCTTGGCGACCAAGGGCCTTACTGCCGCAGGGATCACCTTCTTGCCCTTGGCGGCCACGGCCTTGAGGTTTTTTGAGCCCATCACGGCGCCACCCCCGCCGCGCCCGGCATGGTGGGTGCCGTAATCGCTGGAAACGGTAGCGAATTTCACCAGATGCTCGCCGGCAGGCCCGATGCAGGCGGTCTTGTACTGCTCCAGCTGCTGGCACGTTTGGCTGATGGTCATACCCCAAAGCTTGAAGGCGTCCTTCAGCTGGGCTTTTCCGTCCTCCAATTGCAGGTACACCGGGTGCTTGGCGCGGCCCGTAAACAGGATCGCCATATGGTCGGGCAGCGCGTGGCGCATGGCGCTGGGGAAGAATCCCCCGGAGTAGCTGTCTGCGAACGTGCCGCTGTGGGGCGATTTGGTGGCTACGCAATAGCGCGTGGCCCCCGGAGCCAGGCCCACCAACGGTCCCCAGGCGAAGATGAGCAAGTTTTCTGGGGACAGGGGATCAACGCCAGCCTTGAGATCCTTGTACAGATAAGCGGCGGCGAGCCCTTTGCCGCCGATGAATTTCTCGAGCCATCCATCCGGGATGGGGTCGGACTGGATCTTGCCGGTGGTCAGGTTCACGCGTAGAACATGATAGTTCATTCCGCCTCCTTGAACGCTTAGTAGAGTAGCTGAGGGAGGCCGGCAGGGTCAAGGTCTCAGCGGACTTTCTCCACGCACCCGAGGTTGTCGGCATCCTTGCTGACGCGGTACTCGTGGTCGGCGCTTTCCACCAGCGATGCCTCGTGGGAGACCACGATCACCTGGCCTGCACGAGTTCCCAGCGCCTTGAACAGGTGCTCCAGCTGCCGCACGTGGTTCTGGTCCAGGAACACGGTGGGCTCGTCGAACAAGAGCGGCAGCAGCACGCCGCCGGCGTCGCTGATCACGGCATGGATGGCCGCCCGTAGCGCCAGGTTGATCAGCGCGCGCTCCCCGCCGCTCAGGATCGCAGGGCTCATGCGCTGCTCGTCGGTGCGCACCACCTCGATGTCGAACTCTTTGTTGAGCTCGATGCGGTCGTAAGCGGGGCTGGGGTCCATCAGCGTGAAGAAGTCGTTGAACACCTTATTGAGCGCGGCCAGATTCCGCTGGCGCAGGTTCAGCCTGATCTGTTCGTACAGGTCGCCCAGGCGCTGGACCTCAGTTTCCAGCGAGCCGAGCCGAGCCAAGCGTTCTTTCTGCTGCTGGATCTCCAGACCGAGCTTTTCCAGTCGTTCCCAATCCGCTTTGAGTTTGCCCTTCAATTCGCCCAGAGCGCTACGCTTGTCGTCAATGACTTTTAGTTTGGTTTCAAGTTCCAGAAGCCTTTGACCCCGTTGGTTGATTGCGACCTCAAGTTGCTGAATATCCTGTTCGCCCAGTTGGCCTCTGAGTTCCTCAAAGGAATGCGTGAGGTTGATCAGTTCCTCTTTCTGCCTGTCGCGCAGTTGCACCACGGCGGACTGTTGGGCTGTACGTTGTGCGACCCGTTCGGCCTGATGTTGGAGTTTTTCCGCGATCTCTTGGGCTTCCTTAAGGCGCTTGAGATCCGTCTTCACACGCTCCTGGCGCAGCATGAGCTGTGTGTTTTCCTCGGCAAGCGCGCGTTCTTGTTGTTTCAAGGCTTCCAGCGCAGTCGATTCAACGGTGTGGAATCGCTTCGATTCTTGGAGTTCCTGTGCAAGTTGGCTGTGCTTGTCTTTTGCCGCTTGCCAGGATCGATAGGACGTTTGCACTTCCTCCTGCAACAGCGACAGGCCCTTATTTGCTTGTTCAGTCCTCTGCGTGCAAGCTTCCAGTTGCGGCTCGATGGCTTCAAGCTTGCGCATGCACTCTGCCAGTTTCTCGTTCAACGGATCGGCGTAGTCGGCAAGGGTTGCTGCGGTGACGGGTTGTTTGCAGGTGGGACACCGTCCAGCGCTTACCAGTTCTTCCACCTCCTGGGCTTGTTCTCGCAGCGCCTTATGCTGATTTTTCAGTTCTAGATTGCCAGCTCTCAGGTTGTCAAATTGCGCTTGTTCTCGTTCGCATAGGACCTTTTGTTGAGCGATCAGGGCTTTCAGATCCAGGGTTTCCAGCGCCTCACAGCGGATGCCCAGCTTTTCCAGATTGCGGTTCAGGTTGGTGCCGAGTCGCTCCAGGGTTTCGTTGACGCGTTGGGCTTCCTCAGTTTTCCGCCCGACTTCGCCCTCCAGTCGCCCGAGGGTCCTTTCTTTCTCACGCCTTTCTCCCTGCAAGCGTGACCGTAAAGGGCTCTTCTCTTGAAGGTCCGAGGTCGCCTTGTCGACGTCTTGCTCCAACTCCGCCACCCGGTCTTGGAGGGGCACCTCTGACGAAACCCTCAATGCCTGCCACCATTCCTGACGCTGAAGCTGGCGCTGCTGGTTTTCAAGCTCGCCGTGCTCGGCCTTCAGTCCCCGTATTTCCTCCTTCAGCTTCTGGAGCTGCTCCTCGCTTTGATCGTACTGGGCCTTGAGTTGTCCGTATTCTTCTTGAAGCGCCCGCATCTTTTGCGCGGTCTGTTCGAAACGATTTTGCGTCTCTTGCAGCGTGCGCCTTTCCTCCAGCGCCTGCATGTGAAGATTAGACATCTCGTTTCGTTGCCCGTCGAGCTGGGCCAGCTCCCTCTCGAGTCGTGCCAGTTGGGCTGGCAGGTCGGCGGTTGTCAGCTCTTTGTGTTCTGTTTCGCTCTTTTTCAACGCGCCTTGCAATTCATCCTGCCGTCGGCGCAGCGCTCTGCGGCTCTCTTTGTCCAGACGTTGCTTGTATTCGTCGATCTTGGTCAGCCGCAGCAGGCGGTCGATGATGCTCTGACGCTCCTCCTGGGTCGCCCGGATGAGTTGATCCACCTCTCCCTGGCGCACATACAAGCAATGGGCAAAATCTTCCCCGCTCATGTTCAGCAGGGCCTCCATTTGCTCGGCGATCTGCTTGACGCCTGTGGCCTTGGCGATGCCGTTCTGGCTGAGCAGGCAATCAGATCCTTCCGCCAAGACCCGTTCGCCGCTTCGCTTTAAAGTCAGATAGACCGTGTACTCATCGGCGCCCAATGTGAAGCTGACCAAAAGGGAGCCTTTGCGGGCGCCGTCGCGCAACACCTGCCCCATATCGCGGCCGGTGATGGCCTTGGTCGAACTGCCGAACAGCCCAAAGAAGACGGCCTCCAGTAGCGACGATTTTCCAGAGCCGTTGGCGCCGGTGAACACCGAAACCCCGCCGGCGAAGTCCACCGCCACCTCCCGGTAACAGAAGACGTTTTCCAGGACCGCGGATTTCAATTGCAGTTGCTTGGGTACGGTCACAGATCCGCCTCGTCGAGCAACTGCGTGGTTCTCTTGTCCACGTGGCTGACGAGCACGCTGGGGTCGCGCAGGACCTCGTCCACTTTGTGGGCCAAAGGCGAAAAGGATGCCCCCTTCAGTGCGCTGGTGATGGCTTCGTCCACCTGTTCGATGTGCGGGAGTTGGGCCATCGCTGTGGAGGGAGAACTTTGCTGGTCGCGCTGCGTGCGTTTGACGCGCACGTAGAGCGCGCCGCGTGAAACAGCCTCTTCCTGAAGCTGGCGGGGCGTCAGGGGGCAGTCGCCCACCTCGATCACGACCACGGCCCCCGGCACAAGGTGAGCGAGCGCTTCCAGCTCGGAGATGGGATCCTCGAGCGGCTCTTTCGCACTTCCCAGATAGAGGAACGGGCGGGTGTCCAGCTCGTGCCGTTCCAACCTTAGCGTTTCAAAATCAAAGATGGTGAAGCCGCGTCGGTCGCGCTCGCTGGAGGAGAACCGCTCGGTGGAACCGCAATAGCTGACTGCCACGTCGGATTGCCTCCAGACGCAATCCTTGTGCTCATGATAATCTCCCAGCAGGATGAGCCTGGCCCCGCATTGAAACAGTTCCTCAAGCAACAGCTCACCCTGTTCCCTGGGCACTGCAACCACATCGAGCATCTGGTGCATCACCAGGATGCCGCCGTCCACCTGAGGCGGCTTCACCTGCTGGCGATGGCGGCTGACGTAGTCCATCCCCCAGACGGGCACTCCCTTTAGATCAAAGAGGGTTGTTGGGTTTAAATGTTTGGCAAGGCCCAATTGCGCGAACAGATCAAGCCATTGTTTTCCGCGCTTGCCGTCGTGATTGCCTGTCACCCCGAGGAACGGGATGCCGCAGGCCTTCAGGCGGCTCAACTGGCCAAAGATCTCGACCAGGTCTTCCGTCGTCGGGAAGCGATTGTCGAACAAATCTCCGGCGTGGACGAGCGCGTCCACCTTGGTCTCAATGGCGACGTTGACCACCTGCTCGAAAGCCTTGAAGAAGTCGTCGCGGCGGTCCTGGAGGCCATACTGGCGAAAACCCAGATGGGTGTCCGCCGTGTGCAAAATGCGCATGGCGTCAGCTTAGAAAGCCCTGCAACAAACCGCAAGGCGGCAGGCGTTGAGCTCGTGGTGGAGGTGGAAAAAGGGCGCTGCGCCTGCAGGAGGCGCACTCCGCAAGCGCAGCGTTTCAGCGATTGGTTTTACGGGTAATCGTGGCTCGTGCGGAACACCGGGCACGGGTCGGTCTGCGTACGGGTCACCTCGTAATAGAAAGCTTCCGCATCGGCGCCTTGGGGCGCCTGCTGCTTGGAGATCGTGGCTGCAGGATGGAACAGCGATCGCTGCAGCTCCTGCGCGGAAAAACCACTCATGCCTTCATAGGCGCAATACCATCGTATCTCGAGCAAACCGCTCGGATTGCTCGTGTGGAAGCCAAACCGTGGGTCCACCCAAGACATGGTTTCCGGCAGGGCCTGCTCCGTGTCGAGCACCAAACTGCTCGGAATGTAGGCACTCGTCGGGTGGAGGATGTCGGTGAACGCCATGGTCCCCGCCCCCAGTGTGAGCCCCAATGCCAGCATGAACGCGTGTTTCAGAGAATATCGCACCTGTCTCACCCCCTTCAGATTCACGCCGATCATACGTCGTAGGTAACGAAAAAGACGTAATTGCAGTTACCCGTGCACAGCCGATTTCGGTATCGCGGAACACCGCTGCCGTTAACGGATCTGCGCCATGGGCAGCCGGCGCAGGCGCCTGTGCCTTTTGGATCGCTTCAGGGATTGACTGGGAATGGAGGCATTGACCTGCCGGCGCTCGGCGAGGTACGATAGGTCCATGCCATAGAAGCCGGTTGCCAGGAGGATCTGCGGCGGTTTTAGTGTGTGGCAGAGATCACAGTTAGGTCAAAAATCGTCTGTTATACTGAGGGCCGAGTAAGGAGGCGGACATGAGCGTGTTCAGGCACTGTATCCTGTTTTTGCTCATCCTGGCGGGTGTAGCAGTCTCGGGGTGGGCGCAGACGACGACAAGTGAAGGGTTCTTCCTCATCAAGCAGGGAGATTTCAGTCAGCCCCTTTACCCGTTTCGGCAGAGCAACTCTGCTTTGATTTTCTACAACTTTAACAACGACCAGTCGAACACCGGTTTTGAGGTCCCCGAGCGCAGCCTCATCATGTTGCACGTGGACCAGCTCACCAATCAGGTGAGCCTGGTGCTGATCCACAGCTCTGCGCAGAACCCGGCGGGCGGTTCGGTCAGCTTCTCGATCGACGGGTTGCCCACGGGCGCGACGCTGGATCTGACGGACGACGCGTCGGATTCCTTCGTGTTTTCCCCGCCCACGCTGCAGGCAAGCTGGCAGTGGCTGCCTGAGCACGACGACGGCGTCATCATCGGCAACCTCGGGCAGGACTTCCAGATCACGATCACGCCCAACTTCATCTCCGGCGTGGTCGGCTGGGATTACGTGGACGGCCAGACGCAAATTTCCAGCCCCTTGCCCAACATGGTCGAGCCCGTCACCATCATCGGCACGCTGAACTCGCCGCCGGTGGCGCACTTCACGGTGTCGCCCGCCACCCTCAACATCAACGTGGGCGTCACCTTCGACGCCAGCGGTTCGAGCGATACGGACGGCAGGATCGTCCGGTACGAGTGGGATTTCGACGGCGACGGCGTCTTTGAGGTCAGCTCCACGCGGCCCAGCGTCCAACACGTATTCGTACAGGGCGGCACGGTGCGGGTGACCCTGAGGGTGACCGACGACACCGGGGGCATCACCACCTTCACCCAGACGTTTGTGATCGCCGAGGAGATCGTGTCCGCGATGCGCAGCATCTCCACGCCCCAGGCGGTGCCCGGCCTGCCCTTCCGCGTCACGGTGGAGCTGAACATGCGGGCGGACATCAACGGCCTGGGCTTGGATGAAAGCCTGCCGCCCGGCTGGGAAGTCACGCCCATTGACAACGCCGGGGCCACGTTCAAGCGCTCCGAGAACCAGTGGATCTTCCCCTCGATTTTGCGGGCAGGCGAGGTGCGCCGCATCGTGTACGACGTGACCATTCACCGAGACAGCACGGGCGCAGGCCCATTGCCGGCGGGCCTTGCGATCCGCGGCAGCGTGGACAGCGCCGCGCCCGCCTTCCGCGCCCCGGTGAGCGGCGAAGACGCGTTGGAAGTGACCTCGTGCCTTTCGATTCCGGTGGCGCTTGCGCACATGGATCCCAACACGGACATCGTGGACCTGCGCTCCTCCGAGCAGATCACGTTCGATCAGGTGCAGCGGGCGGTGACCTTCTGGATCGAGGAGGTCGGCGTCCCACAGACGTGCGATGCCCTCGTGAACCTGGACGCGCTCAAGGAGCTGACGGCGCGTCAGCTGCTCAACGTCCCGGTGGATGAAACCCTGGATCACATCAGCTTCACGAACGGGGCCAGTCCCACGGTCACGCGCAGGATCCTGACGCCGCTGCCCTTCTACCAGCTGTACTTGCAGGCGCGCGGCGGGGACCTCTTCCGCGTGGAGATCGAGATCACGGCCGACCAGGATTATCATGGATTTGCCATCGGCGAGAATTTGCCCGAAACCTGGGCGCTGCGCCCGCTGGACAACAACGGCGCCGCCTTCAACCCGCGCACGCGGCAGTGGCTGTTCACCACCGATATCCTCAGCGGCGACGTGCGCAAGCTGATCTATGAAGTGGTGGTCCCATCCGACGAAACCGTCGGCGCCTTCTCGATCACGGGCTCGGCAGGCAGTCGCGCTCCCACCTTCCAAAGCAGCATCAATCAGGATGAAGGGCTGGAAATCGTGGAGTGCCTCGCCATCCCCGTGGCCGTCGCCCACTTGAACGTCGAAACGGAGGCCATTGACATCGCGCTGTCCAATCAGGTCAGCTTCGGCCAGATCCAAGTGGCCATCGCCTATTGGCTCGAGGACCAGGAAGTGATTGGCACGTGCGGCAAGACGATCGATTTCGACGTGATGAAGTCGTTGATCGCCTACTGGCTGACGGATACGTCGGTCGACAAGCCTCTGGGGGGGAGCTTCGAAGACGAAGGTTTTTAGCGTGTTAAAAACTGGTTCTGCCCCCGGGCCGACCTCAACGTGAGGGCGGGGTCAGGGGCCTTTTTAGGGTTGTTAACATGGTGCAAGGAGGTTGCGCCGCCTCATGCCACACGTTGGACGGCGCGATGAGGTATGAAAAAAAATAGAGCAACCGCGCGCCGGGTGCGCGCCGATCATCGAAGGGGGTTGGGCAACATGTCACTGGGGAGGGCGTGGCTGTTGGCATGCGTCGCAGTGCTGCTGGGGGCAGCGGCGACGTGGGGACAAGCTGGATTGGGAGTGGACGTTCTGCAGCAGTTGGATCTGACCACCATCACCGTCAGCAACGGGGATGGCCGGCCGGAAACCACGCAAGTGACCTTGACGTTGTCCGCTCCGGCTGCTGAAGAAGTTGCGCTGGATTTGGTCCTGGTGGTGGATCGCTCGGCCACCACGGACATCGGTTTTGTGCAGGAGATCGGGGAGAGCTTCCTGGAGGCATTGCCCTCCAACGGGCGCATCGCGCTCGTCTCATTTGCCGAAGAAGCCGCGCTGGACGTGGAGCTGACCGCCTCGACCCAGTTGTTCCGCGACGGCCTGGACAGGCTGCGCAACATCGGCAAGACCGCCGTCGGCGACGGCATGTTCGAAGCCACCCAGCACCTGCTGCAGCGCGGACGCTCTGACGCCCTGTGGCTGGAAGTCTTGATCACCGATGGCCGCGCCAACGCCGGACGCGACCCGCGCCTGCAAGGCCAGCGGGCGGCCGACAACGGAGTCCAGATCGTGACCATCGGGCTCGGCCGCAACCCGGACGAGAACCTGTTGCGCGAGATCGCCTCAGCCACGGGCGGCTCCTTCTTCAGGGAGTTCAGCCTGGCGGCCGTCGAAGAGGTTTATGATCGAACCCACTTCACCTTTTCGGCGTCTGACCTTTCGATCGTGGAAACGCTTGCGCCCGGCATCGTCTACGAGCAGGGCCTGTTCAACCCGCCGAGCCGCGTGAGCGCCACAACGCTTGGCACCCGGCTGGAGTGGAGCCTGGGGGCGTTGGAGGCGGGCGAGCAGTGGAGCTCCATTTTCGCCATCAGCGCCACCCGAGAGGGCTTTTACCTGGTGAACCAGGCCCCTTCCGAGCTGACGTTCACCAACTTCCGCAGGCAGCGCATCACCCAGCCGCTGCCGTTGCTGCAGCTGAACGTGCTGCCGCCTCTGCCGCCGAACCAGCCCGCGGTGG
>Ga0326597_10003884_pt1 | contig 21236 bp, 17 predicted proteins | sample RVTome_12_FD_203789 | JGI IMG/M metagenome (GOLD analysis project Ga0326597, IMG submission 203789) | Soil microbial communities from uranium-contaminated site in the Upper Colorado River Basin, Wyoming, United States - RVT100D185 | ecosystem: Environmental > Terrestrial > Soil > Contaminated >...
GGGCGCGCGGTGGGGCCGCGTGATCGACCGATCACGCGGAAGGGCGAATGTCGAATGGCGAAGAGCGAAGAAGCGAGCCACGAAGCTAAAGAGTGGGGGAGCGGGGCACAGGGATTTCAGATTTGAGGATTCAGAGGGGGAACGGGAAGCTAATCGCGGGGCGATCGCACTGCTTACAGTGCTCGCTGTTACCCACATTTTGGCGGTCGTGGGTGATGGCGTCCCGGCGGGACACACTGAAATTAGCCCAGCCATTCATGGCTGGGGGAGCCGAATGGGTTCAAGCCGAGTCCCGTAGGGACGCCTGATCCTTGGTATGCCCACTTTCAGTCGTCCCTCCGGGACTTGGATCTGTATTGCCGCTTCTTTTCCCACCGATGAATCGGTGGGCTAATCTCGTCACGTCCCTCCGGGACGCTAAACATTTACACGACCTGCCCAACACGGCTATCCGCCCCCCCCGCCCACGTCTCCCACCTCTAACAGCCCGTTGAAAAACCGTAGCGTCGCCCCTTGTGGGCGGCGCTAAGCTGGATTCCTCGTCACCCACAAGGGGTGACGCTACATTCGTCACGATTCCCAATGAGTTTTTCAACGGGCTACTAACGGAGGTGGTAGGCCACGGGACAGCGGGTGTGACGCTCAAGGCGTACCTGTTCGTACAACGGCACCAACGGCAAGACTCGCCCCACACTTTATGGTGCGGAAGTTTCTTCGGGATTTGCGGCCCGTCCGAGAATATAATGGCTAACGGCGTAAGCGAGGTCACAGCGTTGTGTTACGCGCCTCAGGACGTAAGCCCGATAGGTTCGCTGGAGAACTGGAAGTTTATTGCCGAAGGGCCCTCAAGAGGTACATGGGAGATTACGAACTAAGAATGAGTCGTCTCATCTTGCTATTGGCAAGCGACAACCCCGCCGCCCAAGGGGTCGGGCCGCTCTACCTGGGAGAAAGATCATGAGAACGGGATTCACCTTCCGATTGCGCACCATCCAACGACTTACAATTCTGTGCATAGCGCTGAGTTGCCGCCAGCTTAGCGCCCAGTACACCGAAATCGACATTGACTTAAACATCGGTGGCGTACAAGCGGGGGTCGAGGTTCTGACCCGCGGACCGGTCCACGAAGCCTTCGCCGAGACGGTGACCTTCGATCCGCGGCCCGCCGTGGTCATTCCCCGCGCACCGGGGGAACTCATCGAGGAAGTTCCGCCGGACCAGAGACCGGAGGGCGCCCACGTCGCCTGGATTTCGGGCTATTGGGGATGGGATGACGAGCGTCGCGACTACTTATGGATCAGCGGCGTCTGGCGTTCCGTGCCGCCGGGTCGGCAGTGGGTGGCCGGGTACTGGCGACCCGTCGGCGGCGGGGTCCAATGGGTGTCGGGGTATTGGGCCGACGCCGACATCGAGGAGATCGAATACCTGCCCGAGCCGCCTGACATGATCGAAGAAGTCGTCGTCCATGCGCCTTCACCGGACTACACCTGGTTCCCTGGGGTTTGGGTGTGGCAACGCACCGGGTACGTTTGGCGCCCGGGGTATTGGTCCGAGCTGCGTACGGATTGGGTTTGGGTCCCGGCACATTATGCGTGGTGCCCGCGCGGGTACGTCTTCGTGGACGGCTACTGGGATCACGTGATTGGGCAGCGCGGTGTGTTGTTTGCACCGGTTTATTTCGAGGCCACGGCGGCCACGACGCGAGTCAGCAACTACTCCCCCAAGGTAGCGATCAATCTGGACCTCTTCACGGACCATCTGTTCGTCAGGCCGCAATGCCACCACTACTACTTCGGCGACTATTATGCCGCCAAGTATCAAGACGTGGGCTTCTATCCCTCCTTCACGTTCCAGGCCCGGCGCTATGGCTACGATCCGATCTATGCCCATCTGCGGTGGGATCATCGTCATGAGAGCGATTGGGAGCGGCGGGTCGAGTCGGCGTATGTTTACCGACGGGATCATGAAAGCGCCAGGCCTCCGCGGACCCTGAGCGCCGCGATCGAGCTTCGCTCCCGCGGTGCGGCGCCCGAAGGGCGGAGCCTCGTCTTGGCCACGTCGATCGAGGGAATGGCCAAACGCCAAACCGGCGCCGTGCGGTTCAAACGGGTGGATGCCGACGAGCAAAAAAGCATTGTGGCGCGGACCCAGGCTACCCGTAAATCGCGTGAAGCGCGGTACGACATGGAAGCGAAAGACGCTCGTCCCGCGCTCGAAAAGTCCGTGGAGAGGGCGGAGCCGGTCCGGGCCATACGGCCCAAATCGCCGATCCTGGCCATCCCCAGCCGCGAGGACGGTAGTAAGGCGCCGCCGCAAAAACAGGCGGCCCCGCAACCGGACCCCACGGTAAGGCCAAAACCCAAGAAGGCCCAGGTCGAAGTTCCCAAGAATGATACGGACGCGGGCAAGTCGAAGGCCAAAGGCAAGAGCAAAACCAAGAACAAAGACGACTGATCAACGGTCGCCGGGCATCGGCGTTGGGTGTGTCTGGGCTATCAGGGTGCGAAACCCAATACGGCTACCTGCTTCAGAACTGAAGTACGAATAGGACTCAATGCTTGGGCAGGGCCTCGACGAGTTGGTCGATTTCGCGTTCGGTGTTGTAGACGTGGGGGCTGGCGCGGAGGCGGCCGCAGCGGACTGCAATCACGATGCGGTGCTCTGATTGAAGGTGATGTTGAATCGGTTCCGGGGGGTGAACGTCGGAAAAGAAGGCCACGATTCCGCTGGCCTCACCGGGCATACGCGAGCTGACCACCCGGTATCCCTTGTCGCGAAGCCCCTCCGTCAGTCGATCGGTCAACTGCAACAGCCGGTGCGAAACTTGTTCGACGCCGATCTCCTGAAGCAGGTCGATCGCGCCGCCGAGGGCGTAAATGCCCGCGAGGTTGTAGCTGCCGCTGTCGTAACGCCTGGCCGAGTCGGCGAACTCGAACTGATAGCGGCTGTAGTTGAACGGCTCCTTCATGGACATCCAACCGATGCTCGTGGGCCGTAGATGTCCCTGTATCTCCTTGCGCACGAAAAACAGACCCGCCCCCTCCGGAGCGCAGAGCCACTTGTGCCCATCGGCGGCCAGGAAGTCGATGTTCATTCCCTTGACGTCGATGGGGAACACGCCGAGCGATTGAATGGCATCGACGCACAGGAAGACGCCCTTGCTCTGGCAGTATTCACCGAGCGTGGCCAGATCGGTACGGAACCCGCTGGCAAACTGCACGGAGGAGATGGCCACCACCCGCGTGCGGCTGTCGATGGCTTCCATGAGGCGTTCGAGCGGAACGCGGCCGTCCTCCTCGAACACCATGCGAACCTGAACGCCCCGCGAGCGCAGGGCCATCCACGGGTACATATTGGCGGCGAATTCCGCGTTGCTGGTCACCACGTTGTCGCCGTTGTTCCAGCTCAACCCGTTGGCCACGAAGCTCAGTCCTTCGCTGGTGTTCTTGCAGAATGTGACTTCATCCGGTTTGCCGTTGATCAGCTCCGCGATCTGCCCGCGGACGCGATCGGCGTGCTTGTAGAACTCTCCGTGGATGTAGGAGTTCTCCTCGGAGTGTTTGAGATACTCGCGCACCGCATCCGCAGCGCGGCGAGTGATGGGTGAGACGGCCGCGTGGTTCTGGAAGTTGTAATTTCGCGTGATCGGGAACTCGTCCCGAAGCGCATCCCAATCCATGGTATTCTTACTCCGCTGCCTGTGGGAACCCCCCCCGAAATCCATTGACCTCGCTTTGTCGCCGCACCGACCGGCGGTACGCGTTTAGGGCGAAGTCTTGCTCTCTACCCATCCTCCGCCCCTCCGGGGCGGCGATGGGGGCCGACGCAACCAGGGGTTCCGCATTGCTCCACCCCTGGCTACATCCCGTCGCCCCGATGGGGCGAGAATCGGCAAACAACTACACGGGGCGGGCGGATCGCTTCCAGCATATTATATGATCGGGAAATGTCTGAGGCGTCCCGACCTGGGTTTTCCCCCCAACGGCGAACCCGAACGCGGGTTCGCCCTCATATCATAGCGATCGTTTGGGATTGTTTCTAAGTGGAGACGCAGAATAATTCGTCGGAATCTGACAAATGCGTCAGCTTGCGCGGGGACTCCGCGCAGGCTAAAGCCTGCGGCTCGCTGCTGCGTCTGGTAATTTCCGGACGCAGGTACCGATAACGCGGCGGGCGTGTTCAACAGTGCCGCAGATTGTCGCATTCAAGGAGCCAACGTTGGGGGCAAGGCAGAGGGGCCTTGCCGCTGACGGCCGTGGGCGTATCATCGCCATCCAGCGCGGGGGGTTTTGCGGACAATCAACGCCCATGAACATCACCATCGTCACAACCGGCGGTACGATCTCCAAGACCTTTAACGAGGCCGACGGATCGCTGCGCAACGACCGCCCGGTGATCGAGACGATTCTCGCGGGGCTTCGTCTGCCTGACTTGACGGTCCGCTACCTCCACGTGCTCTCCAAGGACTCCCTGGAACTGACCGATGACGACCGCCAATTGATCGTCGAAACTGTCCGGCGGGTGCTGCCGGAGTCCGACGCGGTTGTGATTGCCCACGGCACGGACACGCTTTCGATAACGGGTGAAGCGCTTCATCGGGAGATTCCCGATATCCGAGTTCCGGTGATCTTGACGGGTGCCATGAGGCCGTACGAGTTCCGCGACTCAGACGGCCAACAGAACATAACCGAGGCCCTTCTCGCTTGCCGCCTCGCCCCGCCGGGCGTCTACGTGGCCATGCACAACCGACTTCTTCGTTTTCCCGGCGTGGTCAAAGACCGAACCTCGCTCAACTTCGTTCAGTCAACCTCCGAGCCACGGGCTTCAAGCCCGCGTGAAGCCTCGGTAGCCTGAGCAGATGCGCCATCCCTTCGGACCGGAAAGGGAGGTAGGGAGTCGTTATCGACCTATGAACGCTCATCCGCTCCTCCAAAAGCTCATTCCGATCCTCTACGAGGACGAACACCTCATTGCTATTGACAAGCCCGCGGGGGTCGATTTGGGCGGCTTGCCGAACGATCAGGGGACCAGTTTGGTCGAGTTGGTGAAGACACTCCGTGGGCGCAACGAAACGCTGCACCCGGCCAATCGCCTCAGCCGCTTCGAATCCGGCGTGCTCCTGCTGGGGAAAAACCCCGGTGCGGCGGCGCGCATCCGCACCATGCTCAAGTCGTTCCGGTTGGAGCAAGAATACGTGGCCGTGGTCAGCGGGCAAATGAACAAGCCGATGCTCATGTTGGATTCGCGGCGCGATTCCAGGGAAAAAAAAGTTGCGAAGGGGAAGCGTCCTTCCCGGAACCCGCGTATGGCGAAGCGTGCGGCCCCGTCCGCTTCGCCGGCGCTCCGAACCGTTCTCCGGCGGCTGGAGCAGGGCGAACATCGCACGATGATCCGTTGCGAGACAACCGCTCCCACGACTCACGCCCTCCGCGCCCAACTCCGCTCCGTGGGCTTGCGGCTGATGGGGGACCGCGTTCACGATCGGGCGCCGCGGCTGATGGCCCATGAGGATACTTGTCTGCATCTCTCGCGTGTACGGCTCTCAACGGGCGGTCAAAAAGACTCCATGACGATCCGCGCGCCGGCGCCCGGAGGGTTCGCCGTCGCGCTGCGCGGCGAGCGTGACGTGCAACGCCTTCTGCACGCCGCACTCGTTAGGCGTTTGCCTTGCCTTCTGGAACCGGAAACGGATTCTTACCGACTGCTCACCGGTCCCTCGGAGGGTTTGTCGGGCCTGATCGCGGAGAAGTACGGACCCGTGGTGGTGCTCCAAGTGCTCGAAGCTTCGCCGCGGTGGACGGAGGCTCTTCCCCATGTTGCCCGATGGTATCGTGAACTTCTTCGAGTTCAGGCTGTTTATGTGAAGCGGTTTGTGAAGGACCGCACGCAAGTCAAGGACGACCTTCAGGAGGCCTTGCGTTCGCCGAAGCCTCTGCTCGGCGAACCCGCGCCGTCGCAGATCGAAACCCTCGAACGAGGATTGCGCTTCGCCATTCGACCGTACGACGGCTTTTCGGTCGGACTGTTTCTCGATCAGCGCGACAACCGTGGTCGAATTCGCGAGATGTCGCGGGGGAAAGACGTGCTCAACCTCTTCGCGTACACGTGCGGCTTTTCGGTGGCAGCGGCGGCGGGGGGAGCGAAGTCAACGATCAGCGTCGATGTCTCGCCGAAACACCTGGAGTGGGGCCGGACCAATTTCGCCCTCAACGGCATTGAACTCGCTAACCACCAATTCATCGGCGACGACGCCACGGCGTATCTGAAACGAGCGAAGCGTCAAGGCAAAGAGTTCGATATCATCGTCCTCGACCCGCCGAGTTTCGCCCACGGGAGAAAATCAAAAAATGATTTCTCCATCCTCGAGGATCTGTCGGGTTTGGTGCGTTCCGCCGGAGAGGTTTTGCGCTCCGGCGGCGTCATGATGGTGTCGACGAATCACCGTAAGCTGTCGCGTCGCGGCCTGCTGGATCGCGTTCGTCAGGGTTGCGGATCGCGGCGCTGCGAAGTTCTGGATACGCCGCCTCTCCCGCCCGATTTTGCGGCAGACCCGGACCACGCGAAGTCGGTTTTCGTGAGGTCGGGGGGCGCACGGACGGGGCGTGCAAACGAAACGGCCGACGTGCCTACGTGAGTCGGAGCGTCACCGCGTCGAGGGAGATGGCGCGTAATCGTTTAGCCGCGTCGATAGCAAGGCTGCGACATCGGCGTTCGCGTGCTGTTCCTCGAGCTCTTCCAGCAAGCGCTCGAATTTTTCCAGCCTTCGGCGGGCGAGCTCCCGCACGGGCTCGAAACGAAAGGAGTCGTTGAGCCGCGCCGTCCAGAACTGGTATTCCTTTTTTCGCCGCCAGGTATCGAGCACGGCCTGCACCGCTTTGCCTTCGACTGCCCCGCGGCGGATCGCAGGCCACAGGGACAGGGTGCCGAACTCCTGAAGATTGTCCGCTTCGGCAATCACCTGGGCCTCGATCAAGTCGGTGTCGCGATTCCGAGCTCCTCGGACGGTCCGTGCGGCCAGGTCCAGCGTATCTTTGGGTAACAAATCCGACAGGCTTCGCTCCATCAACAGCGTCCCCTGTTCGTGGTCTGATTCGGAAAGGGGTCCCAAAAGAACCTCAATCCGATCCACCGCTCCTTCGCGGAAGCGGGTGATCCAACCGGCGGCGTGATACAACCCTGCGGCGACGATCACCGCCTCATTGGGCCTTTGGGATTGGATCATCGGCAATCGAGCGATGTGCTGCGCCGAGAGTGCGACGCGGGCGGAGTGTTCCCAAAGGAACACATCCGCATCTCCACGGGGAGTCGGAATGGCCAAGTCGGCGCGTGCCCGTTTCCAGATGGCCTCGAAATCCATCGCCGGTTACGTCCGTGCCTCGAGTCGCGAACCCCTCGTCATGCCGGACGTCTCCTTTCCCCCGACCTCCCCAATCCTGAACCGGACGAATGATTGTAACCGCGGATCGCTAGCAAAGGCTACAACAAAACACCGGGATTCGCGGGCGTTAATATTCGTTTTACTCGCGACTCCAGCCTTATTCTAAGAGTTGATAGTAAAAATTGCGTTTTTTTGGGGTCCAGCCCGCCCCGCAGATGGCCGTTCTAATTTCTTGTTCCGTAAGATGATACGTCGTTCCTGCGGCGGATACGACGTTTTCTTCCATCATTACTGAACCCATGTCGTTGGCACCAAAAAACAGTGCAAGTTGACCTATCTTCACACCCTGGGTGACCCAACTCGATTGGATATTGGGGATATTGTCCAAATACAGCCGGGCGATGGCCGTCATTTTGAGGTACTCAAAAGCATCGGCGAGGACCAGGTGCCGACCGTCGGGAAGCCCTTCGTATGCCGCCTCAAACTTCGGAACACGACCCAGCGGCGTGTCGCCGGGCTGAAAGGTCCAGCTAATGAAGGCCGTGAATCCGCCCGTCTCGTCCTGCAAGTCGCGGACTCGGCACAGATGCTCGATGCGCTCTTGAACCGTCTCGATGTGCCCGAACATCATGGTAATGCTGGTCTTCATCCCGATCCGGTGGGCCTCGCGCATGACGGTCAGATATTGTTCGGTGTCCGTCTTTCCCTGGGCGATCTTGCGGCGGACGCGGTCGACGAGGATTTCGCCGCCGCCGCCGGGAATCGAATCAAGCCCCGCCTCTTGCAGTCGCAGCAACACTTCGCGGACCGTCATGCCGAAGATTTCATGGAAGGCGTGAATCTCCGGCGGGCTGAAGGCGTGGACGTGGATCGACGGATACTCTCGTTTGATAAAGCGCAGGAGATCGAGGTACCACGAAAAGGGGAGCATCTCCGGGGGAACCAGCCCGCCCTGCATCAACACCTGGGTTCCCCCGATGGCGAGAAGCTCCTCGATCTTTTGGCCGATCTGAGCGAATGACAGCACGTATCCGTCGGGCAGGTCATTTCGTCCCGTATCGGTCCCCGGCGGATCGGCCTTGAAATTGCAAAAAATGCACTTGGCGGTGCAGTAATTCGCGTAGTTGATGTTGCGATCGACGACGTACGTTCGATAGGGTTCGGGGTGCAGCCGCAGGGTCACTTCGTGGGCACGCCGGCCCAATTCGTGAATGGAACAATCCGTGTAGAGGGCGAAAGCGTCTTCGTCGGAAACGCGGGCCACCCGCGGGGGAGCTGAAGAAGAGGGCGCTAGGCTCATGCTACGATCGCGTCCTTCCGCGCCGTGATCAGCCCGTGGAGCGTCGCAAACTCCAGAAATCTTTTCATTCCCGCCATTTGGCGCGCCCCGAGCGTGAACTTGAGGCGCTTGGTGAGGTAGCGTTTGGCGAGGGCGACCGGCCAGTTCAACCCCGGTCCAAAATCCGCCGCGATCAACTCCGCCGATTTCACGCCCGCATCCCGAGCTCGGGACAGCCTCGGCGCCAGGTCGCTTACTTGCAGACCACGAGGCGCCGCCCACACGGCGAACACAAACGGCAGCGAGGTGAGCGATTTCCACGCCGACCCTAAGTCGGTCTCGATGTCATAGTCGATCAGGGTGTTGTTGACGACTTTGTCTCCGATGAGCAGGACGGCCTCGCATTCCTCGACGGTTTCGCGCCCGGTAAACGGCAGCATCTCCAGATGGCGGCCGTACATTTCCCGCCAAATGATCGTGGCCAATGCCGCCGAGGTGTGCGAGTCGCCGTCCACGTGCAGTCGCTGAATCGCTTCGGGCACGACGCGGGAGAACACCCGTACGGTGAGCGTTTCCCCGTCGCAGCCGATGCAGGCATCAGAAACAACTTGCCAATCTCGATTCGGCTGGGCGAGGTCGATCACCGGCACGAGGGCGGCGTCGACGGTTCCGGCGTCCAACAGCCCGGCAAGGCGCGAGGGAACATCGTGCACCAACTCGACGGCCCCGTCTGCATCAAGCCCCGCAATCAACGGCTTGGCGTTCAGGAAGGAAACGACGCCCAGTCGCCAACAACGCTTCGGTTTACCAAGTTGAACCAACATCGGGTTGGGATGTTAACGCCGCCGACCTCCTTCAGCGATCATTGTAGGGGGGGTCTCTGCGACGGACACGTCCCTGTGCGGTTGACGTGATCCTTTCACGCCTTTTGAAAAGTCGTGACGATTCCCGGAGTCATGCCCGGAAAGGGCTCGGCATTTGACGCCCGGGCGGTCGTTGGTTAGGATTCCCGCGGCGTGGTCGACTCCAACCGGCGAACATCAGGGATAGGCATTCCGAGTGTCCGGCCTGGGCCGGATCGCAAACGCTCGGGACACTGGGCGCTTGTTATGTCCTGTATGCTCTTGGTCTCACCGGTGGGCTGTACCGTTGGTCCGTCCACCTTCGAAATCGTCGATTACCGCAACCCGGGCGACGCCAAGCGCTATCGAGAATCGTTTGACGAGGCGTATTACGACTGCGATCAGAATGGAAATGTGAACATTGTTTTGCGGCGAACGGGCGGGCGCTCGGCTGGGGAATCCGAGGTCACGCAGATTGTCCGAATTCGCAGCGTTTGGCGGCCGGTCCCCGGCAAGACGGGGTCGAACGCCACGCAGATCAACGCCACGGTGAGCTACTACATCGTCGAGGGCCGCGTGGGCGACACCTTGGAAGGGGCCGGTTGCGTCTTTTTTACGCAGAACCGCGCTGAGAACGCCTTGAGCGGATCGCTCGACCGCGCCGTACTACTCCCCAAACGACAGCTCACTTCCGGTGAGGCGCTCTTTGCCCGCGCCGAGTTGAGTGGAGAATTCCGCGCCACCCGCGACCGCCGCCAAGTGGTGCGGATCATGAACGAGGCTGACCGCCACTTCGGGCCGTTGCCATCGAAATAACCGAAGCGTCAGCAAAGGATTCAGGCCTCCCGGCATGCTGTCGCCGGTTCGGCGATCCGCCGGCAGCGTCGCGCGGCGACTTCTACTGAAACAGCTTTCAACCCTCCGCACCGGCGAAGTCCGGCCAACCGAGCTTTCGATGCGACCCGCTTGAGTATGGGCGCCCTTGACCGCCGTCTTCGGGCAAAGCGGCGGAGCCGCTCTTTTCGCATACTATTCGCCTACTTGAGCCTCGTCGCGGTCCGGTCCGGCTTCGAGTTTTTCGACGCGATTGCGAAGCTCTTTGCCTTCATCGCGGAGCTTGGCCAATTCGTCGCGGAGTTCCTTGACCTGGACCTGCTCAGGGGCGGCGGCGGTGATCTTCTCCATGGCCTCCTTGGCGGCCTTGCGGATGCGGTCGCTGGGATCGTTTGCGGCCAACGCCGACAAAACCGGAAGCGCAGGGCGGGCGTCGTCGCCGAGATCGCGCAACGCGGTAATCACGGACTGCTGCATCCGGCGCTGCTCGCCCTTTAACGATTCGAGCAGCGTGCTCACGATTCGGTCGAGTGCGGCGTCGGGCAAATGCACATTCTTAGCGAGTTCACTCAGCCCGCGCATCGCCGCTGATCGGCACTCGCGGGGCTTGCCGCGGCGGGTCCATTGCAGGAGAGTTTCCAGCCCCGCGGCGTCCGGCTGCTTGCCCAGCCCTGAGAGGGCCGCGGAGCGGATTTGCTCCCTGTGCGAAGGCCGATCGAGCAACGCGGGCAGCAAGGTTCCGGCGTCGGGCGGCTGAAGCTTGGCATACGAGGAGACGGCTTCGGCCTCGACACGATAGCTGGCGTCGCCCTTGGCGATGATGCCCCGAAGGACCTCCATGACTTTCGCGTCCCGATGGAACGAGCCGAGTTGTCCGACGACCGCGCGGCGGACCTTGGGATGCTCGATGCCCAGAGCTGCCAGTAACACATCGCGGGCCTGGTCGCCGCCGGCCTTGCCGATGGCGCCGGCGATTTCGTCGCCGACGCCCCAGAACTTCTCCGCCCTCAGCGCCTCGCCGAGCAAGGCGGTGTCTTTGTCGTTCTTCGACTCGCCGAGGTTCGCCGCAGCGCGAATTCGGTCAATGGGGTGCCGACCGCCCTGGAGTTGCTCTTTCCACAGGTCCCGGCCTTTTTGTTCCTTGAGTTCCATCAAGACGGCCTGTTGCGGGTCGACCAGCACCATCGCGGGTCGCTTGGGCAGCGGGAAGTAGAAGCGATGTTCTTTCTCCGTCACGTTGCCCTGAAGCAAGGCGGGCGGACCCTCGTCGAAGTGAAATTCGAACTCCAGGGGGAAGTGGAAAGCCTCGGATTCTTGGGTTTGCTTCACGACCACCTTGGCGAGCTTTTCGTCATCCGCCCAGTCGAAGGCGACATTGACGACGGGCGCGCCCGGGCGTTCGGTCCAGTCATAGAAGAAACGCTCGAGCGATCGGCCGGTTTCGGACTCGAACGCCTGGCGCAGATCGGAGGTTTCGACGGTCTGATGGGCGTGTATCGTTAGATAACGATTCACCGAGGCCCAGAACTGGGCGTCGCCGACGCGATGCCGCAGCATGTGCAGAATGCTCGCCCCTTTGGGATAAGCGCGGCTGTCGAACATATCGCCGGAATCTTCGTACCGCCGGTCCACGACCGGCGCCTTCTTGCCACCCGCGATGGCGTTCTTCATGTCTCGATAGATTTCATAGTCGTATTCATCGCGTCCCAAGTCGTGCTCGGACCAGACCGCATCCAGGTAAGTGGCGAAACCCTCGTTGAGCCAGGTGTGGGCCCAATCTTTGCAGGTCACCAGGTCTCCGAACCATTGGTGGGCTAGTTCGTGGGCGACGAGGCCGTCGGAGCTGGTGTCCAGATGGGCGCGTTCGTCGTGCAATGTGCGCGGGCCGAGCGTCGTCGCGCTGGTGTTCTCCATTCCGCCGCCAAACCCTTCGACGCAGACCTGTGCATACTTGTCCCACGGATACTCGACACCGGTGATGTTGCTGAAGTGTTCGAGCATGTCCACGGTCTTGTCGAAGCTTCGGCGTAAGTCGTTTCTGTGTTTCGGCGGCACGTAGTAGGTCACCGGTTTTCCGCGCCAGGTGTCTTGCTCCGTGTAGAACTCTCCGACCACCAGGGTCATCAGGTAAACCGCGTGCGGTTTATCTTGCAGCCAATGAAACGTCGTGGTCCCATCCTTATTGTCCGTCTTGGAAAGCAGGCGCCCGTTGGAGACGGCCTCGTTGCCCGCCGCGACGGTTACCTTGATCTCGGTGGTTTGCATCTCGTTGGGGTGATCGAGACAGGGAACCCAATACCGGTTGTCGATCGTCTCACCCTGCGACCAGACGACGTACGGCACGTCCGGCTCGGCGTCGCTGGGGCCGAAAAAGTGCAGGCCTGATTTCGGGTCGGATAGGGAATAGGTGATCACTATTTTTGCCCCCGAACCCGCGGACAGCGGCTTATCTCCGAAGAACACCTCGATGAATTCGCCGCCGTTGCGATAATCGGGGGAAACAGGCGGGTGCGCATCACGAGTCAGGGTGAGCGCGCTCACGTCGAAATCCACCGCATCGAAACGTATGCCGGAGACCTCGCGAAGTGCCACGACATCAACGGCGGCCGTTGCTTCGACATGCTTGGCCGAGAGGTCCACACGCAAGTCCAGGGCGACGTGCTTGACGTCCACGGGCCGGTCGGCGGCGAAACGGAGCGGTTCCGTGGACGGCGGGGCCTTGGCGTCGAGCAGAAGAACAAGCGAAAGCAATCGGGGCAGCCATAGAACAACCACGTTCTTCCTCCTTTGAACCAAACCAAACGTCCGGCACAACGCCGGTAGGTCGAGAAGTGTAGCGAACGGCATGCCGCGGCAACAGGGCCGAGCACATGGCCGGCATAGTTCTTCATAGAGGACAAGCCCATTTCGAATCGGATCCGCGCTCCGCTGAAACAGGATTGGTCGCGTAAAACACGGTCCGCTCCCTCACGGTCGCGGCTCGGAGAAGATGCGCCGGCCCGATTCACTACCCTTGCTCTTGTCATCAATGTGGAGGTTCGAGCGGCCCCGCCCGTGTGCGCTAACCGGGATCCGCCTAGCCCGGTATTCCGGCGGACAAAGGACGGGGCGCACCGGCACTCGCCGGTGGAAGGGCGCCGAATGCCCTGAGGGGTCAAACCAAGGGACCGACGCTGAACAGCGACTTTGTGATCGTCGCTGCGGACGATTGCCATAGTCTGGGCCTGCGAGCCGCAGGGTCCGCGGTGGCGTGGGGAACGAATCACTCGAGACGTTGCGGCGAAGTGGAGCCGCGTCCGAAAACACGCCCGCAAGAAGTCGGCACTCGCCTGATAGCGCCGGTACTCCGTTGAGCCGGGCATAAAGCGAGCAACACGGCCGATCGTTTGCTCCCAATCGGTGATATCGTATTTTTTCCCCATTGGGGAACGAGCGGTTGATAATCGGTGGGATGCTGGAGGGGGAAGTTTATGCTAGTGACAACTTCGGCGGCGCGGCGGTTGGTAATTCCATTCTTAGGCGCGTCATGTTGCCTGATGACCGGACTTGGCGGCGACTTGGGTCGGCCATCGGTGGTTGATGCGGCCTTACCCGACGCCATGCCGTCTCAACGGGTCGGCGAACCGGAGGTCAACGAAGCATTCGGCCTGCGGGAGAGCACCATCGCGACTCTAAACGTAAGTTCGTTGCCGGCGAACCGATTGTCCGTCGCGGTTCCCCTGGGCAACGACTTGGCGCAGCTCGAACTCGAGCCCCATTCGGTACGGTCCCCCAACTATCGGGTTGAGGTTCATTTCGGCGACGGAACCTTTGCCGAAGTTCCGGCGGGTCCGGCGCGCACGTATCGAGGCCGAATCGCGGGTATGAACGGTAGCGCGGTCGCGGCATTTAAGGACCAGGACGGGCTGCACGCGAGAGTGCTCTTGGCGAACGGCGACCAATACTGGGTTGAACCCCTTGCCCCGCAATTCCCCGGAACCGCGCGCAGCCTGCATGTAGTGTACCGAAACGACGATGTGCTTCCATCCATGAGCCAGTGCGAGGCGCACGACGGCATGAGATTGCAGCAAGAGGCGCAAAGCGCGACTTTGTCGGCGACCGGGGCCTGCGGCACCGGTCTGTGCATTGCGGAAATTGCCTGCGACGCCGACGTAGAATTCTATCTCCGGTACGGCACGGTGTCCGCCGTCGAGGACCGGATCAACGCCATCATCAACGGCCTAAACATCGAGTACGAACGCGACGTGGACATTCGGCACGAGATCTCGGCGATTATCGTTCGCGTGGCGGAGCCTGATCCCTATTCCGCGACCGCCTCCAGCCCGTTGCTGACTGAGTTTCGCAACCATTGGCTCAACAACCACGGCAGCGTGCAGCGCGACACCGCGGAATTGTTCACGGGCAAGGATATCGACAGCAACGTGATCGGGATTGCGTGGCTCGGGGCGATCTGCGGCAGCTACGGTTTTTCCGTGGTCCAATCGGACTGCTGCGGCAGCTTCGCATGTGCGACGGACCTTTCGGCGCACGAGTTGGGGCACAACTGGAACGCAGGCCACTGCGATTGCGCCGGCACGCCGAGCTGGACGATGAACCCCTACATCACGTGCTCCAACCAATTCCATCCGACGCTCTCCATTCCGGTGATGACGACCTTCCGCGACTCGCGGACTTGTTTGGCGGCCGGAAACAACTGTACGTCGAATGCCGATTGCGACGACGGACTCTATTGCACCGGCGACGAGAGTTGTAGCGGCGGCTTGTGCGTCGCGGGCACGGCCCCTTGCACGGGGCAATTGTGCGACGAGGCGACCAACGCCTGCGCTCCGTTGATTTGCAACAGCAACGGGGTGTGCGACGGGGAGGAGGATTGCACCAATTGTCCCAGCGACTGCGCCAGCGGCAGCGGCAACGCCTGTGGGAACGACGTATGCGAAACGGGTTCGGGAGAGACTTGCCTGAGCTGTCCACAGGATTGCAACGGAAGGCAAAACGGTCGGCGAGAGGGTCGGTATTGCTGCGGCCAGGGAGGCTTCAATCCCGTCGGCTGTGAGGACGGTCGCTGCACTACGGGCGGAAACACCTGCACGAATGCGCCCGGAACGCCTTCGTGTTGCGGAGACGGATTATGCGAGGGTGTGGAAACGGGCTGCCAATGCGCCATCGATTGCGGCGCGCCGCCGACGAGCGAATCGACCTGCTCGGACTCCGTCGACAACGACTGTGACGGCCTTAAAGATTGTAGTGACCCGGACTGTGCGGCGGCGCCGAACTGCCAGGTTGTCGTCACCTGCGGAAACGGCGGGTGTGATCCGGGTGAGGATTGCTATTCCTGCGCATCGGACTGCCGAGCGCAACTGGGCGGCAAGCCGGCGGGGCGTTACTGCTGCGGCGACGGCGTAACCCAGTCACCCGAAGGGGACAACCCGGGCCTGTGCGGCGGGAACGACTGACCGAACGCTCCCACGATTGCAGGCGGCGAATTCGGCCCTGTCTGTACGGTCGTCGCAACGCACCGGGACGGCTCGAATGCGCCACGCACAGGGGTGGCGCGAGGTTACGGCTCGACCGTCTTGGTGTTGCGGTACCACACCAGGCGGTCGTCACTGAGGCCTGAGCCGGAGCGGCGATCGAGCGTTCCGACCACGTCGTTCTTGCCGTCGGCATCGAGGTCTACGATCAGTAGGCTGTTGACGTAAGTCGAGGCATCGACTTGGGCGACACCCACGCCCGTACCGCCCGGCGTCGCACCGGCGTCCTCTCCGGAATCGGACTGCGAACTGCCCCGAATGATCGTGTTGGAAGCCCAGGGATCATAGGCCGACCTACCCAGCGTGGCGTCGAACCAGAAGACGCCGCCGCCAACGGCCGCCAGAAGCTCGACTTGGCCGTCGCCGGTAACGTCGCCCAGGGCGATGGCCTGAGGCTCCTGATCCGCGAACTCCGTGAGCGTGTACACCTGCCATGGAAAGTCGGTACGATCGGGCAGCGGGTCAGCCGGCGGGAATTCGGGTTCCAAGGTCAGCGAGTTCGGCCGACGGAACCATTGAATAATCCTTCCATTCGTGGACCGTACGACCACGTCCATAAAGTCGTCGGAATCGACGTCGCCGACGGCAAGGATGTCCGCTGCGGTGTCGATCTGTCCCACGGGTCGCGTCTCCCAGGCATCCGCAAAATATCGCCAATTGGTCGGGGTACAACACCCGTCGTCTGAAGTCCCAGCCAGCCCGAGACAGTCGGCCGCGCCATTGGGACACGGCGCCCCGTCGTCGAATCCGCCCACGCACCGGTCCACGTCGCCGTCGTTGACGCCGCTGGCAACTGCCGCCGAACCCTGCTCGGTGAGCGGGTTGCGGGCCCATCGGACATTGAGGCTTAGGGAGTTGGTGTAGGTGGCCACGACATCTAGATCGTCGTCGCCGTCGACGTCATAAAGGGCAATGTCCTTGACCTGAGGCGCATCGGACAAAACGGTCACGGGCACGCCGCCGCTCAGCCCAATCCCGTTATTTACGCCCCAGTTCTGGGGTGTTGCCGCTAAGGCGGGTCCGGGGTTGATCCAAAGGTCCACGGTGTTGAGGGGATCCTGTTGTCCGAAAGTTTCGCAAGAAGCCGGATTGAGGGCCACTACGATTTCGTCGCCTGGAAATCCGTCGAGGTCGGCGACCGCGAGCGCCGTGAATCCGGACCATTCGGGCTTTGTCTTGGACTCCTCAATGTCTTTGTGCGCGTTGCCGGGAAAGTGCTCGTGTCCGGAGCTGTTTCGGTCACTTACAAATGAGTTGACGAGGGCCATTTCCGTCCAGCGGTCACCGTCGGGAACCAGCGCGGGATCAGCGGGGTTAAAGAGTACGATGATCTGCCCGTCCATATTGCCGAGTTCGGAGGGTTCGCCGTTCCCCTGGCATGTCGGGCAGAATGTCGTCAGGCCCGACGCCTTCACGAGAACGACGATATCCGGGAATTCGTCGCCATTGATCTGCCCTAGCTCTACGCCTGCGATGACGGCAATCGGCGTAGTACCGCCCAGGTTAATCGTGCGAAACGAGATAATCCCGGCGGCGTCGCGGCGCTGGAGGTGTACTTGAACGGGTTGCGACTGGTTCCATCCGCTCACCAAGTCGAGCAGTCCGTCCTGGTCGATGTCGCCGGATACGACAAACTTCGGACCAGCGGTATCCTCCTCCACGGGATCGACCTGGAATGCGGTGAAGAAGCTCTGCGTCTCCTCCGTGGGAAGCTCGACATTGGCATCCCCAGGATCCGTTCCAGGCACGCCGATCCCGCCGGTGCCCCCGGGCGACGCCGGTGCGTCGGAGAATTCGCTGTCCACCGCGGCCGGGCCGGCGCCGCCGTTATCGGCAGTACCGCCGCCATTCTGGCCCGTGTTGCAGCCAAGGACGACAGCCAGCGTCACTGCGGTGATCGCCAGCACTTTCAAAACCGTAGTCTTCATAGGGAACTCCTGAGTCGATCCTATTAGTCTGAGCAACCGCTCTGCCGGCGCGCGTGGATCGCGGTTCTGACACGGGCGCCCACATACCGCTCCGGCCGATCCGATCAGTACATCATCGGGTTATCGGTAGATCAACGGGCGGACTTGTGGGGAAGGGCGGCGATCTGCGGGCGTCCGATAAGTGAGAGGCGCCTGTACCTACAACATCCGATAACCACAGGGGTTGGAGAGCGTCTCCGATCGACAATCGGCGATCGGCCATCGAGAATCCGCCTTTAACAGTGCTTGGAACTCGAAGCAAAGGTCGCCATGAAGGGTGGACGCAATTCAGCGGAACGATATCTGGGGCTCGACGATCAAACCCTGGTCGGGCAGTGTAGCGTCGATCATTACCGATCGAGCGGTCCGGGTGGGCAGAAACGCAACAAGACCAGCTCGGCCGTGCGACTACGCCACCATGCAACGGGTTTGTCGGTTACGGCCGCGGATGATCGTTCTCAACGGGTCAACATGGTGCGAGCGATCCGGAGGCTACGAGAGGCCATCGCCCTGCACGTACGCGCCGAGCTTGGGCTGGAGCGTTATCAGCCCAGTGAATTGCTCGGATCATGCATCGCTCCGGACGGACGGCTTGCGGTGGGGCAACGCGACGGTCGCTATTTCTCCGCCGTTGGCGAGGTGATGGATGTACTCGCCGCGTGCGGAATGCGGGTCAGCGACGCGGCGGAGCGGATCGGGGTCTCCACGGCGCATCTGGTCAAGTTCGTTCAGAACGACCCCAAGATGTGGGACCGGGTAAATCAGATGCGCGCCGAAGCGGGCGTTAAGCCCCTTCGTTAACGGGGATTTTCAATTGTCGAATCCTTCGAGGCTCAGGACAAGCGTCGATTGTCGATTGGCCGGGAAGTTCTCCATCGAGGAGCTGGACTACCTTTTGCCGGCGGAGCTTATTGCGCAAACGCCGCCCCCGCGGCGTGAAGACGCGCGCTTGCTCTTGGTGAATCGGGCGGCGGATACGATTCGCGACCGCTGCATCGCCGACTTGCCGGACTTGCTTCGATCCGGTGATCTCCTGGTACTCAACGATACCAAGGTCCTGCCCGCCAAGTTCACCGCGCGACGTAAGACCGGCGGCGGGGTTCCGGGGCTTTTCGTCGACGAGGAATGCCCCGGCCGGTGGCGGGTCTTGCTCGAAGGCTCGAAGCGGCTGCGGATCGGCGAAATCCTCGCCATAGGCTCGCCGGGTGGACCGCCGGCGTCGATGGAGTTGCTCACTGGCCATGGCGGCGGAGAATGGTCGGTCCAGGTGAGTGCCGCCGGGACGGTCGAGGAGATTCTTAACCGCGTCGGTCAGGCACCGTTACCACCCTATATCCATCGGAACACGCATGATTGGAACACCGATCAGCTTGACCGCGACCGATATCAAACGGTTTATGCGCAGCGGCCTGGCGCCATAGCGGCCCCAACCGCTGGAATCCACTTCACCGAACCGCTTCTCGATCGGCTTCGAGGCGCCGGCGTGGACGTAGCCTTTGTAACCTTGCACGTCGGGCTGGGGACCTTCAAACCGATTGTCGTGGACGATCTTTCGGAGCATGTAATGCACGCGGAGCGTTATGATCTTCCCACGGCGACCGCGGAGGCCGTCGAGGCATGTCGTGCCCGCGGCGGCCGCGTCGTCGCCGTGGGCACGACGACGGTTCGGGTGCTCGAATCCTCCGCTGCCTTGTGCGATTCCAGAGCGATCCATCCCGACGACGGCTCGACCGGGCTTTTCATCTACCCGCCGTACGAGTTTCGGACGGTCGATGTGCTGCTGACCAACTTCCACCTTCCGAAAAGCACGTTACTCGCCCTGGTGATGGCGTTTGCGGGCGTTGAACGCGCCCGCCGCGCCTATGCCCACGCGATCAAACATCGTTACCGCTTTTTTAGCTTCGGCGACGCGATGCTGATCGCCTGACCTTACCACAGGCCGTGCCATTGGGGGTTGCGACGGGTGCGCAGCCCGGTTAGCATCTTTCGTCCGCGGGGTGTGGAGTTCGAGGGGCGGGCGAAGGAGAGTTGAACATGCGAAAAGTTCGATACGTATCGGCGTTTCTCACTATGCTAGGATTGGCCGGCTGCGCCGGGACGGCCTCTCGCCAGTTCGTGTCTCAGGTCAAGAACAAGCCGGCGCCGGATTTCGAGCTGACCGCCCTCGACGGGGCCAAGGTCCGGCTCAGCGATCAACGCGGCAAGCCCGTCCTCGTGGCCTTCTTCGCCTATGGCTGACCGCCCTGCCGTGCGGAGGCTCCGCACCTCAGCAGAATCGCCGACGAGTACAAAAAGGACGGGTTGGTCGTTTTTGCGGTCAACGCCTGGGACGAGGATCAAGAGATCCTCAAGCAATACGTCGAACAGAACAAGCTCAACCAGCGGGTCTTACTCTATGGGGGGGAGACGAGCGATCGCTACGGCATACCGAGCCGCAGCGTCCCCACCATCTTATGGGTCGATCGCTCCGGCATCGTGGTGGACGTTGATCCCGGATCGGGTGACGTGAAGAGACTCGAAATCAACACGAAGAAGCTGGTGAACGGCAAAGGTTGACGCGCACTCGTTCCTAAACGAGCAGAGGGGAATTCGGGATCAGTCGCCCGCGCTCCGATCAAGTCAACCGCCGTAATAGGTGCGGATGATCTCGCTGGCCTTGTTGTTGCTTAGGTTGATGGCCCCGAGGAGGCATCCGCCGGGGACCCGCCCAGCGAGTGGACAGGTTTTGCGGGTGACCGACTCGATGTCGGTCTCGCAACGGATTTGCGCGGCCCTACTCCTCGCCCGTGCGAAGGTAACGGATGACATATTCCATCATCGGGCGAGCGGTGCGAACGTTCCTTTCCGTTTGTAGTTGCTGTTCGAGGAAGTCTGCGACCTCGAAATCACCAGGTCCGGACACCTCGCAAAACCCCGAGACGATGGTCATTCGAATCATGGCATCCGGCTCTATCGGCAACATTTGTGTTAGCAACTCGCGTGCTTGCTGCTTGTCCGGAGTGCGGCTCAGGTACGTCGGAACATGCCGCCGAATCAGCACGCTAGGAAGGTCATTTGACATGTGGTTTAGATATTCCTGAAAGAGCTCAGCCGCGCCGAGACTGTCGGCGCGTGCCATGAACTCGCGGACAGGATCCCACTGCTGGTCATCGGGGTTTTCCCGACTCGCGTGCAGCGCCTCAGACCCGGGTGCCAAAAGGGGCTCTTTTTCACTCTCCGGGATGCTCGGATCGCCCAACTGCCTTTGAAACAGGACATCGCCGCGCCGAAAAACGTTCTCCTCCTGCTCAAGCAATTGGTCACAAAACTCCAGAAACTCCTCAGGAGGAACCCTCCTTCTTAGTAGCCCAAGAGCGCGTAGACTTCCGCTTCGTTCTGAATCCTCACGAGCGTGTCGACGGAGCA
>Ga0326597_10003885_pt1 | contig 21234 bp, 21 predicted proteins | sample RVTome_12_FD_203789 | JGI IMG/M metagenome (GOLD analysis project Ga0326597, IMG submission 203789) | Soil microbial communities from uranium-contaminated site in the Upper Colorado River Basin, Wyoming, United States - RVT100D185 | ecosystem: Environmental > Terrestrial > Soil > Contaminated >...
AACCCTTGCCCCGTGAACGGGAAGACCTCCGTCCGCCTCGGCTCGAGGCGCCGTCTTAGCCGTCCATCCATTTCCGCGAGAGCAACCGGAGTTCTCCGCGTTCCCTCCGCACCACACTCTCCCAGACGGGCCTCGCTCTGCCGGGTTTACGCCCTCGACCAGAATGCTCGCCAGGAAGACACACCGGTCGTCCACCGGAGACACATGCGCGGACCATGGATCGCGACAACCGGGAGGAGTCAGGCAGGCGGTGAGACCGCCGGGGAGAGGTTCCGAGGGAGGATGCTCAGGACTTGATTTCATAATCTCGTGTAGGGTAGGCGCCGGCCCACCCTACACGAAACGCCCTTGGCAAAGGGCGATCCGTATCAGGGAAAACCTGATACGGATTTATGAAATCAAGCACTCAGCGGGGCTTGGTGGCGCTGCGGCTCCGCAGGTACTCCGCGATGAGCTCGTCCAGGCTCTTGTCGGCGGCCGGCAGAACGACCGGCTTGGCCGGAGGGGGTGGTGGAGGGGGTGGCGGCTGGACCTCCGCCTGCGGCAGGCCGTCGGCTGCCAGGAACTGGCCGGCCATGACCTGGCGCATGATCCGGTGGTGCTGCTGGTCCATGAAGGTCTTGATCTCGGCTTCCGGGGCCTTGTCTCCCAGGGCGTCACGGTAGTTGATCTTCTCCCGGGCAACGATGGCCCCCGCCCGGAACACCAGGGTCAGCACGTACGGATTCTTCCGGCCCAGATCCTCGGTCTGGATGTGGTATTCGACGCCGGCGTGCGTGACGTTGCTGTTGAGTCCAGGAATCATCGGTGGGCACAATCACGGTTAGGAGACACACGATAGCAAATCCCGGTTCCTCCGGCAAGGAAATTTCTCTTTGCCCTGGCCGCTCCATCACGGCGGTGGTATAGTACATCGTCCCGGGGCCCGGAACCGCAGGCACGCGAGCCGTCCATGTTAGATCAATCCATCATCCCGACCCTGATGCATGCCGGGCGCTTCTTGGTGTCCCTGACCATAGTGACCCTGGCCCTGTTCTCCGTCTACTCGCTGGCGGTCATCGGCGAGCGGTGGTGGACATTCCGCCAGTGCCGCCGGGCCTCCACCGGCCTTCTCCGGCGGGTGCTGGAAGATGTGGACCGGGGAAACCTCCGGGCAGCGCTTCTCACCTGCGACGCCGGGAAGGGCGGTCACCTGGCCCCGGTCCTGGCCGCCGGCGTGGGCGAGCTGGTCCCGCTGGCGTCGGAGAATCCGGGGCTGCATGCCGGTCCCAACCTCGACCGGGGCGTGGCCTCGGCGCGGGAGGCGATGCTGCGGGTGACCGGGACCGAAATCGGGCGGCTGGAACACCGCCTCATCTCCCTGGCCACTTTGGGAAACATCAGTCCTTTTGTCGGGCTCTTCGGAACGGTGATCGGGGTGATGCGGGCCTTCGAGGCGATTTCCCGGACGGGCAGCGGCGGCCTGGGAACCGTCTCGGCCGGGATCGCCGAGGCCCTGGTGGCCACGGCCGCCGGGCTCTTCGTCGCCATTCCGGCCGTCACGGCCTACAACTACTTCGTCTCGCGGGTCAAGGCCTGTGCCACCGAGATGGACGGCGCGGCCTCCGAACTGCTGAGCCGGGCCCAGCGGGCCGCTTGGGGCGGGCGGGACGCCTAAGCGCGGGAGGCACCTGGATGGCCATGTCCCTGCCGTCGCGCGCATCGGATCGGCGCGTGCTGTCCGAGATCAACGTCACCCCGCTGGTGGACGTGACGCTGGTCCTCCTGATCATTTTCATGGTCACCACGCCTATGCTCCAGCGGGGGACCGACGTCCAACTCCCCCAGGCCCAGCAGTCCGAGGCGAAGGAAGAAGAGCGGATCACCCTGACCCTCACGCGCGAGGGGCGGCTGTTCCTCAACCAGCAGGAGGTCCCCCGGGCCAGCCTGCGGGAGCAGCTCTCCACCCTGGTGCGCGGCCGCGAACGGGTGGTGCACTTCCGGGGCGACGCCCAGGTCCCCTACGGCCTGGTGATCGAGGTGATGGATGCGCTCAAGGCCGCGGGCATCGAAACCGTGGGGATGATCACGGCCCGTCCGTCCAGTTTCGGGCGCCCGTAGAGGCGTCCCTCGATGCAAGGGCACCCATGGATGTCTTCCGCCAGATTCTCGTCCTGCTCGCCACCTTCGTCATCTGGATCATCAGCACCCTCGGCTACACGGGGATCGTGCTCGCCATGGCGATCGAGAGCGCGTGCATTCCCCTGCCCAGCGAGGTGATCATGCCGTTTTCCGGGTACCTGGTGAGCCAGGGGCGTTTCAGCCTGTGGGGCGTCTCCGTCGCCGGGGCCCTGGGCTGCACCCTGGGGTCAGCGGTGGCCTACGCCGCGGGCGCCTACGGCGGGCGACCTTTCATCGTGCAGTACGGCCGGTACTTCCTGATCAGCGCGCACGAGCTGGATCGCGCGGATCGCTGGTTCGCTCGCTACGGAATGGCCGCCACCTTCATCAGCCGCCTGCTGCCGGTGATCCGGACATTCATCTCGCTGCCGGCCGGCATCGCACGGGTCCCCTTCATTCCGTTCCTGGCGTACGCCTTCCTCGGTTCCCTGCCGTGGAGTTGGGTGCTCGCCTACGGCGGGATGCTGCTGGGCGACCACTGGGATCGCGTGGGTGGGGTGCTCCACTCCCTGGATGTTGTCATCGTGCTGGTCCTCGTCGCGGGGGTGGCCTGGTTCCTCTGGCGCCATTGGCCGCGACGGGTCCCCCAACCGGAAGAGGAGTAGGGTGACACCATGTTTGGCTTGCGAATGTTCCGCCGCACTGACAAGTTCTTCGACATGTTCAACGAGGCCGCCCGCAACATCCACCAGGGGGCACGCGCCTTCCAGCAGATGCTGGAGGACTTCCGCGGGACGGACGAGCAGTGGCGCGCGGTGGAGGAGTACGAGCACGAAGGGGACAAGATCACCCACCGCATCCTCCGGACGCTCCACCAGACGTTCATCACCCCCGTGGACCGCGAGGACATCCACAAGCTGACCTCGGCGCTGGACGACGTGATCGATTTCATCGAGGCCTCCGCGGCACGGATGGCCATGTACCGGGTGAGCAAGCCGACCCCCGAATCCCAGCGCCTGGCCGGGATCATCGTTCGCTGCACGGACCAGATCGTGCGCGGCGTGACGGCCCTGCCCCGGTTCGAGCTCATTCAGGAGCACTGCATCGAGATCAACCGCCTGGAAAACGAAGCGGATGAAGTGGCTCGGACTGCGATCGCTGGCCTCTTCCTGGGGGAGGCCCCGCCCATCGAGGTCATCAAGTGGAAGGAGATCTACGAGACGATGGAGACCGCCACCGATCGGTGCGAGGACGTGGCCAACCTCCTGGAAGAGATCAGCCTGAAGCATTCCTGACTCCGCCATGACGGGGTCCCCCAGGCCCTGAAGGATCCGATCCATGTCACCGACTCCCCAGCCTGCCCAGAACGTGCCAGGCACGGAGGCCGCGGCCAGCTCCGTTTCCCTCCGAATCCTGACGGCCGCAGGGGAGCTGGAACGGCTTGCCGTTGGCCAGGGGCTGGGGGCGTACTGCCGGTACCGGGCCGGGGAAACCCCGCGGATGCTCGGCCGGGTGCTCAAGGCCCCCGAGGGCCGGGTGGTGGCCGCGCTGGCGGGAAACGCCCTCGTCGGCTACCTGGCGCTGTTTCAGCCGGGCCCGGAGGAACGGTGGGGGCAGCGGCCTGCGGCCGGCCTGCTGGAGCTGGGGGCCCTGGAGGTGGACCGCGCCTGGCGGCGGCGCGGCCTGGCCCGAGCCCTGCTCAAGGCAACGTTCGCCGAGGGTGAGCTGGATCGGTCCGTCGTCCTGGCCCCCCAGTATGCCGTGGACTGGGACGTTGAGGCGTCGGGACTCACCGGGCGGGAGTATCGCGATCTGATTCTTCGCCTGTTCCGCCGGCACGGGTTCGCGGACTTTGTGACCGACGAACCGACGGTGGCGGCTAACCCGAAGAACTTCCTGCTGGTACGTGTCGGGCAGAAGGCCCCGCCCGATCTGTACCAGGCCTTCCGAAGTCTTCTCACCGAGACCGCACCCCTGGTGAAGCCATCGGAAGCCACCCGGCAGCAAGCATATCTCGGCAGCGGGCTCACGGCCATCCGCCAGATGAATCAGCTTCCCACCGAGGAACGGGAGGCCATCTACCGGCGCCTGATCCCCCCGCGGGTGGTCGAACTGGTCAGCGTGGATCCTGCCACGGGGCGCGACCTCGAGGGGAACCGCCTGGTCACCTACATCTCCCCCCCGGACCAGGGGTTCGTTCGAATCGAGGTGCGCCGCCGTCCCCGCGATGAGGATTGTGTCTTCCTCCTGAAGCTGACCCAGCCGACCGACGAGTTCCTGGAGGTCGCCTTCCTCATTGTGAACGACCCCCGGGCGGAACGGTTCAACGTGGATCGCGATCCCGCGGGCAAACCCGTTGGGATCCTGTCCGGCGTCAGGAATCCGGGGGAGGAGCTGCGCGCCATGCGGGCGGGACTGGCACCCGGGCAGGTGCGCCGGGGCCTGCGGATGTTCCGGCAGGTCCTTCCCCTAGTCGAGTCCTTCTCCGCCGAGCTGGGGAAACAGCAGATCTCCGCCGAGGCGCTCCTCTACCACCATGCGATCCTGTACGAGCGCTACGGCTTCGGCTACCTCACTGGGCGCGACCGGCTGGAGGAGATCCATCAGGGGTTCCAGCCCGCCGGGCCGCTCGCCCGGCGCCTGGATGGGTCCACCCCATTCCGGATGCCCGAAGCTGCTGGGACAGTCCGCGGCCGGAGTTGGGCCATTCACGACGGGATCCTGGGGGAACCCTGGCGAGTCCCCCGACTGTACAAGATCATCGGGCAGGCCATGGCCATGCCCACGTTCCCGAACCCGGTATATTGAGCCCAGATAATGCCATTGAACCGCAAAGGGCGCCGGTACCAACGGCCTCGCCGTTGGTGCGCAAAGAATCCCCCGGTATTTCCAGAGCCAGCGAAGGGGATGTGCGGGACAAGGTCCGGAATATTCTGAAGAGCCGGGTCCCCTCGGCTTTTTGAGATCCCGCAGGCCTTTGCGGTCTTTGCGGGCTCTGCGGTGAAATGTTTGGGTTGAGGGGGCGTGGCGTCTGCCGGAGGGCGGGCGCCGGGATCAGAGATTTTCCAGGGAGGCGATCATGCTGGTCGGCCGACGGATGCGGACGTCCCTGATCACCGTGAGCAAGACGGCAACGCTGGCGCAGGCGCGCGAGCTGCTCCATAGCCACCGGATCCGCCACCTGCCGGTGATGGAGGGGGATCGGCTGCTCGGTATCCTGACGGACCGGGACATCCGACAGGCCGCCCCCAGCAGCGCCGCGGCGTTCAACCCCGACCAGATTGCCGCCTTCCTGTCCCAGATCCCCGTGACCGAGGCCATGGTCCGGAACGTCCGCACGGTGAGCCCCTTCACCACCATCGAGGAGGCGGCCAAGCTGATGATCGAGCACAAGATCGGGTGTCTCCCGGTCACCGAGGCCGACCGGTTGGTGGGCATCATCACCGAAACCGACATTCTAGGCGTGCTGGTGGACGTTATGGGCATCCGCGAGCCCAGCGCGCGGATCGAGCTCACGCTGCCGGACCGACCGGGCGCCCTGGCGGAGATCACCCGGATCATCAAGGCCCACGAGGTCAACATCAGTAGCATCGTCACCCTGCCCCATTGGGAAAAGGGCAAGCGCCTGGCCATCATCCGCTTGAAGACCATGAATCCTCAGCCCATCCTGAAGGACCTGGCTGCCGCAGGTTTCGAGCAACCCCCGCTCCAGCTCAAGCCGTCGTAGGCGACGACCCTCGCCGGGCCCCAGGACCCTCGGTGGTTGCCGGCAAGCGACACCGGGCGAGAGGTCCCCTGAGCCATCCCGTTCTCGCCGCACGCCGCTCCCGAGGAATCGGAACGTTGTTTTGATCAAGCCAGGGGGGAAGTGTTCTTTCCATCCCAGGCCGGATAGGACTGACCGCAAGGCGTGCACGAATCGATGCAGCCTGTCTCAAAAATCCCCACCAGGAGCATTCTCATCACGGGAGAGGGGGCATCCCGAATCCGGTGCGTTACCTCCACCATCAAAATATTTAGGCAATTTCAACGTCTTATTGGAGGCGGAAAGGAGAACCCAAAACACCGCGTGGAGTATGGAACCTGGCATGGAGATTGCTTTCTGAAATTTTGCACGATTTCAACCACCCCAGCGCCATCTGCCATGATGCTTGGAGCGATCTGAAATGCCCCTCACCTGGATTGACATTAGCTTGCTTACCATGGTCATCAGCCTTGGGGCCGTCCTCGTGATGCAGAGTCTGATCTACCTCAACCAGCGTGACGCCCAGGAGGTTCGACGGAACCGCCAGGCCCTCTGCGGGCGTCATGAGTGGGTGCGGCTCGATCCCGCCACGGGTCTGATCTGCCGCCTCTGCGGCAAGCATCCCGGCTAGATCTGCACGTCCGTCCCCATGGGATTCGAGCCAGCCTGACCCGTTGTCAGGTCAAGCTCACCGTCCCCAGCCTCCCTGTCGCTGCCTTCATTGTCCCCCGCAGAATCTAGGACTCTCGTGCCCGTGGATTCTCGGTCCTCTGCGGTCCGGGGCCGCTACGGAAGCAGCGGCGTGCCCCTTGCCGTGCGGCCATTAGCCTTGACTTTGCCTACCCCCGATTGTACGCTCTGCCGTGCTTTACCCCTGCGCCGCCGAAGGAGTCGTGTGAATGTTCGGCATCGGCATGCCGGAGCTTCTCGTCATCTTCGTGATCGCCCTCCTGGTGTTCGGGCCGAAGGAGCTGCCCAAGATCGGCCGGACGATCGGCAAGGCGATGGCGGAGTTCCGCCGGGCCTCGGACGAGCTGCGCGACGGCATCCAGCGGGAGATCGACCTTGCCGAGCGGGAGGAGCACCCGCCGAAGCCGAGTGCCGAGGAGCCTGTCGGGACGCCATCGGGAGAGACTCCATCACCGGCCCCCGAGCACCAGGCCAGCGAGGCCAAGCCAGAGGGGGCCGCGCCTGTCGAACCGGACCCGGCCTCGCCCGAGACCACCCTAGCGAAGGAGCCGACGGAGACGCCCGCCGAGCCCTCACCCCAGGTCCAGAAGGACACGGCGTCCTCAGCTCACCCCCAGCCCGCCGAGATCCGGAATGCCTGAAAGCGCCAGGATGCCCTTCCTGGCTCACCTGGAAGAGCTCAGGAAGCGGCTGATCGTGTGCTTTTCCGCCATCGGCATCGCCTTCCCCCTGGTCTTCTACTTCCGGACGACGCTCCTCCAGCTCTTGCAGTGGCCCCTCACGACCGATGTCATCATGGGGCGGCGTTTTCCGTTTGTCGCCTTCCGATCCAAGCCCCCCATTGCCAAGCTCACCGCCCTCGGCCCCGCCGAGACACTCTGGACCCACTTCAAGGTCGCCTTCATCGCCGGGCTGTTCGTGGCCCTCCCCGTCGTCTTGTACCAGGTCTGGAAGTTCGTCGAGCCCGGACTTCTGCCGAAGGAACGACGGTTTGCCCTGCCCTTTGTGATCCTGTCTACGTTCTGCTTCTTCCTGGGCGCCCTCTTCTGTTTCTTGATCGTTCTCCCCCTGGCGCTGCAGTTCCTGCTGACTTTCGACCCGACGATCCAGCAGATGCCCCGGTTCAGCGAGTACGTGGACTTCACCCTGAGGTTCCTCCTGGCCTTCGGGGTCATCTTCGAGCTGCCACTGGCCATGACCATCGCCGCGCGCCTGGGCATAGTCACGCCGCAGTTCCTGGCCCGGAACCGGAAGTACGCCATTCTGCTCAACTTTGTCATCGCCGCCATCCTCACCCCCACCCCGGACATCTTCAACCAGAGTCTGATGGCCCTCCCCATGTGCCTGCTGTACGAAATCGGGATCCTCTCCGCCCGGATTGTCGCCCGCCCGCGGAAGACCGCCGAGACGTAGGCTACCTGGCAATTCGGCAATCAGGCAATCTGGCAATTTGGCAATCTGGCAACCCGGGAGAAGGGGCTGCGCAGTCGTTTGACCAGATCCAGGCTGGGTGTCGGAAGGATCGGGAAGGGGGACCGCCGCTACGACGGCGAGACCACCTGTTCGATGAAGTATCGGTGGAAGCGGTCGTCGGGGGTAAGCTCAGGGTGGAAGGCGGTAGCGAGAAGATGGCCTTGCCGGGCGGCCACGGCGGCGCCGTCAGGGAGGCGCGCCAGCACCTCGACGCCGGGGCCAGCCTCCTCGATGATCGGGGCGCGGATGAAGATGGCCCGATAGGCCGGATGGCCGAGGACCGGGACGGACAGATCGGCCTCGAAGCTGTCCACCTGCCGGCCAAAGGCGTTCCGGCGGATGGCAATGTCCATGGCATCGAGGGCAGGCACGCCCGTGACGTCGAGCCGCTTGGCCAGCAGGATCATCCCGGCGCAGGTTCCCCACATGGGGAAGCCGTCGGCCGCCAGCTTCCGAAGCGGCTCGATCAGGCCCGAGGTCCGCATCAGGCGGACAATGGCCGTGCTCTCTCCGCCCGGGAGGATGAGGCCGTCCAGGCTCTCCAGGTCCTTCGGGAGCCGCACCTCGGGGACGACTGCCCCCAGCCGGTCAAGCACCTCGCGATGCTCGCGGAAATCCCCCTGCAAGGCCAGAACACCGATGATCGCCATACAGAATGACCAATGACAAATGACCAAATCCCAATGGGCTCTTTGTTCTCAGCACCCATTGGTCATTGGCTCATTGGTCATTGGAAATTGACCCCCTACCACCCCCGGGCCGCCAGCAGATCCTCCTGCTTCATGGAGCGGACGTCCAGGCCAGGCATGGCCTCTCCCAGCCCGCAGGAGACCTCGGCCAGGATCTTCGGATCCTTGAAGTGCGTCGTGGCCTGGACGATGGCTTTGGCGCGGGCGGCGGGATCGGCCGACTTGAAGATTCCGGAGCCGACGAAGACCCCGTCCACGCCGAGCTGCATCATCAGGGCGGCGTCCGCCGGCGTGGCGATCCCACCGGCAGCGAAGTTGACCACGGGCAGCCGGCCCGTCTGTGCGACCCCTGACACCAACTCATGTGGCGCGCGCAGATTCTTGGCCTCGGCCATCAGCTCGTCCTGGCCCATTCCCTGGAGCTTCCGGATGGCGCCCAGGACCGCGCGCGCATGGCGCACGGCTTCCACCACATTGCCCGTCCCCGCCTCGCCCTTGGTGCGGATCATGGCGGCCCCCTCGCCGATTCGGCGCAGGGCCTCGCCCAGGTCACGGCAGCCGCAGACGAAGGGCACCGTGAAGGGGTGCTTGTAAATGTGGTGCTCCTCGTCGGCCGGCGTCAGGACCTCGGACTCGTCGATGTAGTCCACCCCCAGCGCTTCCAAGATCTGCGCCTCGACGAAGTGGCCGATCCGGCACTTGGCCATCACGGGAATTGTCACGGCCTTCTTGATCTTCTCGATGACCGTCGGGTCCGCCATCCGGGCGACCCCCCCGGCCGCGCGGATGTCGGCCGGGACCCGTTCCAGCGCCATGACGGCGCAGGCGCCGGCCTCCTCGGCGATCTTCGCCTGCTCCGGCGTGACGACGTCCATGATGACCCCGCCCTTCAGCATCTGGGCCAGTCCCGCCTTCACCCGCCAGGTTCCCGTGTCCATGTACGCTCCTCCCATCGCGCCGAGACCTCACCCCCGAAGGGGTCGCAAGCTTTTACCGGCCACTGAAGGGACCGGGGGGCCGCCCTGTCTCCTTGTCATAGGGGGCGTGGCGGATGTCCTTGCCCTCGACCAGGAAGACCACCATCTCGGCGATGTTGGTGGCGTGGTCGGCGATCCGCTCCAGGTGGCGTGAGACCAGGATCAGGCGGATGGCCCGGGGGATGGTCCGCGGGTCCTCCATCATGAAGGTGAGGAGCTCGCGGAAGACCTGGTTCTTCAGGGCGTCTACCTTGTTGTCGGCTGGGATGACCTGGCGGGCCAGCTCCGCGTCCCGGCGGACGAAGGCGTCCAGGCTGTCCCGCAGCATCTTCTGGGCGAGGTGGCTCATGATGGGGATGTCAATGTAGGGCTTGAGCTGGGGCTCTTCGTTCAGCTCGATGGCCCGCTGGCAGATATTCACCGCCTGGTCCGCCATCCGCTCCAGGTCGGTGGTAATCTTCATGGCCGTGGTGATGAAACGGAGATCCTTGGCCGCCGGCTGCTGCAGGGCCAGGAGGCGCAGGCAGTCCTCGTCGATCTCGATGTCCAGGGTGTCCACCTTCTGGTCGGAGGCGATCACCTCCTCCGCCAGGCGGGAGTCCCGGTCCACCAGGGAGGCCACGGCCCGCTCCACCATGGTCTCCACCAGGCTGCCCTGCTTCAGCAGCTTTTCCTTGACCTGCTCCAGCTCTTCGTGGAAGTGCCGCGGCATCCGACCCTCGCTAGCGGGACCCCTCCTCGCCCCCCCTCACCCTCCCCTCCCCGGGTACCCCCTGGGTGCGGGGGAGAGGGTCTCTGCGCATGAATCAGCCAAAGCGGCCGGTAATGTAATCCTCTGTGCGACGGTCGTGGGGGTTGGTGAAGATCCTTGGGGTCTCTTCAAACTCCACCAGCTCGCCCAGCAGGAAGAACCCCGTGTAGTCCGACACCCGGGCCGCCTGCTGCATGTTGTGGGTGACGATGACGATGGTGTACTCGTGCTTCAGGGTGTGGATCAGATCCTCGATCTTGGCGGTGGCGATGGGGTCCAGGGCGGAGCAGGGCTCGTCCATGAGGAGGACCTCCGGCTCCACGGCCAGGGCCCGGGCGATGCACAACCGCTGCTGCTGCCCGCCCGAGAGGCTGAGGGCGCTCTCGTGCAGCCGGTCCTTCACCTCGTCCCAGAGGGCGGCCGCCTTGAGACTCCGCTCCACGATCTCGTCCAACCGCGAGTTCCGGTTGCCGTAGATCCGCGGGCCGTAGGCCACGTTATCGTAAATGGACTTGGGAAAGGGGTTGGATTTCTGGAACACCATCCCCACCTGCTTCCGTAGCTGCGACACGTCTACCTCTGGGTCGTAGATGTCCAACCCGCCGATCCGAACGGTCCCGGAGACCTTCACATCGTCGATCAGGTCATTCAGGCGGTTCAGGCACCGGAGCAGCGTGGTTTTCCCGCACCCTGACGGGCCGATGAGGGCCGTGGCCTTGCGCCGCGGGACCTCCATGGTGACATTGAACAGCGCCTGGGCCTGCCCGTAGCTCAGGTTCAGTTCCTTGACCTGGATCATGGGCTCCACGATGGTCGGCATCACCCGCTCCGGGCCGCCGTCGCGGCCTGTGGGATTATGCTGCCGGGGGTCCGCCTTGGTCAAGGGAAGAGTCAGGAGATTGAACACAGGAGTCCTCCATCCGGCTCAAAACGCCGAGCCGGCGTACTTCTTGCGCAGCCGGTTCCGGATCAGGATGGCCGTCAGGTTCAGGACCAGCACCACCCCCAGGAGCAGGAGCGCGGTGGAAAACACCATGGGCCGGGCGGCATCCACGTTGGGCGATTGAAAGCCGACGTCGTAAATGTGGAACCCGAGGTGCATGAACTTCCGCTCCAGGTGAAGAAACGGCCAGAAGCCGTCCAACGGCAGCGATGGGGCCAGCTTGACCACGCCGGTGATCATGAGGGGCGCCACCTCCCCTGCCGCCCGCGCCATGGCCAGGATCAAGCCGGTGAGGATGGACGGCATCACGGCTGGAAGAACCACCCGCCAGGTCGTCTCGAACTTCGTCGCACCCAGGGCCAGCGATGCCTCGCGCATCCCGCCCGGGATCGCCGCCAGCCCCTCCTCCGTGGCGACGATCACCACCGGAACGGTGAGGAGCGCCAAGGTAAGCGAGGCCCACAGGATCCCCCCCGTCCCGAATGTCGGGGTGGGGAGGGCCTCGGGATATAACCAGCGGTCGATGCCTCCACCCACGAAATAGATGAAGAAGCCCACGCCGAAGACCCCGAAGACGATGGAGGGGACGCCGGCCAGGTTGTTCACCGCGATCCGCACGGCGCTGACGAAGGGACCCTGTTTGGCGTACTCGCGCAGGTGGAAGGCCGCCAGGACCCCGAGCGGCGTGACCACCAGGCTCATGATCATCACCATCATCACGGTGCCAAAGATCGCCGGGAACACGCCCCCTTCGGTGTTGGACTCGCGGGGGTCATCGCTGACGAACTCCCAGACTTTACTGAGGTAGAACCCCGTCTTGGCCAGGAGGCCCATGGTATTGGGTCGGTAGGCTTGGACGACCTGGGCCAGGGGGAGGTCCTTCTGCTTGTCCCCGGCGGCCGCGACCACCACGCTACCCGTCAGGCCCCGCTTCAGCTCGGTGAGGGCGGCCTCGTGCTCCGCATACTTCGCCTTCCACGCCGCCAGGTCCTGCTGGAGGCGGTCCACCTCCGGCCTGCTCTTCACGCCCCGGAGTTCCAGTTTCCGCAGCTGCAGCCGGATCCTCTCTTGAGCGTAATTGATGGCGCCGATCTCCTTCCGCTCGATCTGCCGGATCGCCTGGAAGATGTCCAGGGCCTGGGGCAGGCGTGCCTGGAGCGCCGTCCAACCGGCGTCGGGTCCCTGGGCCACGACGCGCTCCCCCTCCTTCACCGCCCTGATCACTCCGTACAGGTTCCCCCACTCCCGGCGCTCGATCACCAGGGCCTCCGGAGGGGTCTCCCGCTTGGCGATCTTTTCCTCCTCCACCCAGAGGAAGTCCGCGCCGTACAGGTCCCGGTTCCCGACCTTGAGCTGGATGCGGTACCGCTCGGGCGTCCCGGGGGGCGCGCCAGGCTGGGGGATTTTCTCCCGCTGGGTGACCTGGCCCAAGAGGACCGTCCCATCGGTCAAGGTCAGCCGGACCACGGCCGAGGGCCAGAAGAACCCGAGGCCGTTCGCCATCACCAGAAACACGAGCCCGGCCACCATGATGAGGCTGATGGCCAGCGCCCCGCCTGTAAGCCAGATGAAGGGCTCGCCGCTCTTCCAGAAGCGGGTCATAGGTACCGGTATTTCCGCCGGAGCCGGAGTCGGACCATCTCGGCCGCCGTATTCACGAGAAAGGTCATCACGAAGAGCAGGAACGCCGCCAGGAACAGCAGGCGGAAGAGCGAGCCGCCTACCGGGGCCTCGGGCAGCTCGACGGCAATGTTGGCCGAGAGCGCCCGGAAGCCATTGAAGATGCTCCAGTCCATGACCGGGGTGTTGCCCGTGGCCATGAGGACAATCATGGTCTCACCCACGGCCCGGCCAAAGCCGATCATGATGGCGGAGAAGATCCCCGGGCTCGCCGTGGGGAGGACGACGCGCAGCGCGGTCTGCCACCGAGTGGCCCCCAGCGCCAGGGACCCGGCCACCAGGTGCTGGGGGACATTGGCCAGGGAGTCCTCGGCAATGGTGAAGATGATGGGGATGACGGCGAAGCCCATCGCGATGCCAACCACGAGGGAGTTCCGTTGATCGTAGGTGAGTCCCATGACGCTCAGGAGCCAACCCCGGTAATCCCCCGAGAGGAAGAGCCGTTCCACCACGCCGCCCAGCGTAAAGGAGAGCCACCCCCCCAGGGCGGCGATGGGGATCAGAAGCGCCACCTCGGTCCCGGGCCTCACCCGTCGGCGAAAGGCCACGGGAAGGAACCGCCATCCACATACGGCCAGGAGGATCATGCCCGGGATCACGAGCGGCGTGAGGAAGAGGCCTGGAACGACCTTCTCCACCTGCGGCGCCAGCCACAGCCCGGCCAGAAACCCCAGGACAACGCTGGGCAGGGCGGCCATGATCTCCACCGTAGGCTTGACGATCCCCTTGAGGGTCGGGTGCATGAACTGTGAGGCATACAGGGCCGCCAGCAGGGCGACGGGAACGGCGATGAGCAGGGCGTAGAACGTTCCCTTCAACGTCCCGTAGATGAGCGGGGTCAGGCTGAACTTGGCCTCGAAGTCGTCGGTCCCCCCCGTGGATTGCCAGACATACTCCGGTCCCTTGTAGCCCTCATACCAGATTTTGCCGAACAGGCTGCGGACGGTGAACTCGGGGTGTGGGTTGTTCAACGCCCAATGGGAGAGACCTCCTGCGCCGTCGGCGATGAGCAGCCCGTCCGCCTTGGGGGCAAAGGTCATGGCGCGAAGGTCTTGGCCTCCGGCCTGCACCGTGAGGAGCGTCTTTCCCGATGTCCCGTAGTGCAGGCGAACGGTACCAGAGCCATCGGCCGTGAGGAACCCCTTGTCCCGGGGGGAGGCCTGGATGGCCACAACCGGTCCGGGGTGCCTGGCGAACTCGTGGATGCGGACTAGCCGCCGTTCCCCCCCATCATGCTGGAGCGACTGCCACGTGCTGACGCCTCCCGCCGCGTCCCCCAGGATGAGGGTCCGGTCCCCCAGGAGGAATCCGAGGGCCGTGACCCCGGTGCCGGGATTGCTCGTCACCTGCACCGCCCGGCCGACCCTGGGATCGCCCGGCTCCCGGAGGTCCACCCGGACCAGCTCGCCGGAGGAGGTGCCCACGAAGAGATCGTCCCCCCGTCCGTCCAGGGCCAGGGCCGTGATCTGTCCCTCGACGGGAAGGGAGAGGGCCTGACGGAATTCCTCCCTGGTCGAGGGGCCGACCAGGGCCTTGGTTTCCTTGACCGCCACCAGGGCGAGATCCCGCGGACCCAGGTGCGCCACCGTGATCCCGCCCTTTGCCGGTACGTAGGCCAGGTGCCGGATCGGTCGTCCCTCCAGATCCATCCTGAGCGGTCCTCCGACGACGAGGTCGGGCTCGATCGTCCGCCCCCCCTCCGCATGCGAGACCGTGAATCTCACCTCGACCGGAATCGCGCGCCCGTCGGAAAGCCCGAGGGCGAAGGGGCCACGGCCCAGGGGAGAGGTGGTCATGACCCGCGCGCCGTCCAGACCGGGAAGAGAGACATCCTGAGGCGCTTTCCCATCCTTCACGGAAACGAACCGGATGCCAGAGGGGCTCAGCAGGTAGGCAATCTCCCGGTACTCATCCACGCCGACATCCAGGACGCTCGAGGTCGTCCCGCCGGAGACCTGGCCCACCTGGGTCGCCGTCGGGAGCGTGAACAGCGGATAGACCTCGATCGCGATCACCACCAGGATGGCCAGGATGGAGCCGATGATCGCCACCCCGCCCAGGGTGACGACACGGCGGGCAAGCCGCTCCACCAGCATGCGCCGCCCGAGGCGCCCCAGAGAAACGACGACCGGGCGGGCCGTCGGAAGCGGCTCGCCCGGTTTCAGGACCTTCGTTGCGTCCGTCACAGGGATTCCCTAGAGAACCTTGCCCACTTCTTCCCTGGCGATGGAGTTCGGGACCGGATAGTAGCCGTCCTTGATCACCGCCTCCTGCCCCTCCTTGGTGAACACGAACTTGATGAACTCGCGCATCAAGGGGTCCAAGGGCTTGTTCGGGGCCTTGTTGATGTAGACGTAGAGGAAGCGAGAGAGGGGAAACTTCCCCGCATACGCGTTGTCCGCCGTCGCCTCCACGCAGGCCGCGCTGGCCTTCTCGGCCAACGGCACGGCCCGGACCCCGGCGGTGGCGTAGCCGATGCCGCTATAGCCGATGGCATAGCGATCCACGGTCACACCCTGGACCACGGAGGCGGAGCCGGGTTGCTCCTTGACCTCGTCCTTGTAGTCGCCGTTCTTCAGGATGTGCTCCTTGAAGAAGCCGTAGGTCCCCGAGGCGGAATTGCGGCCGAACAGGCTGATGGGGCGCTTGGCCCAATCCCCGGTGAGGCCGAGCTGGCCCCAGGTCTTGATGTCTTCCTTGTACCCGTACCGCCGGGACTTGGAGAAGATGGCGTCCACCTGCTCCATGGTCAGGCACTTGATCGGGTTGTCCTTGTTGACGAAGACCGCCAGGGCGTCCACGGAACTCCGGAGTCCCACCGGCTTGTACCCGAATTTCTTCTCGAAGGTGTCGATCTCGGTCCCCTTCATGGGCCGGGACATGGGGCCGAGCTGGGCCGTCCCCGAGATCAGCGCGGGCGGCGCCGTGGAGGAGCCCTTGCCCTCGATTTGCAGCTTCACGTTGGGGTAGTACTTGCCGAAGCCCTCGCTCCACAGGGTCATGAGGTTGTTCATGGTGTCGGACCCGACGCTGGACAGGTTCCCCGACACGCCGCTCACGGACTTATAGGACTGGAGCGAGGGGTCCACCTTCAAAGCCTCCGAAGCGCCGGCGAGCCCTGAGATGGCAAGGCATCCTACGAACACAGCCAGGGAAATGACCACAGACGCGGACCATCTCGACTTCATCAGCTTCATCCTCCTTTTGCGGTACCGGGCGACCCACGACACGGCGGTGAGATACGCCGCGACCCAGGCGACGAACAGGATGACATCCAGGAGTGGCTTCATGTGGGACCCCACGCTTCCTACACCCCCTCCCGTCACGCCCGGGAGTATCGGCCGGAACTGTTACAGTCCGATGACAAGGAAGTGAATTCTCCGGGAAGGGGATGAATTCTGGATGAAATCCCGGACGTCGTGTGGGTCGGGCGCTACACCGCGGCGTGGGAGGCAGGGACGGCGACAGGGAGGGTGATCTGCACCCGGGTTCCCTTCCCCGGCTCGCTCTCGATGGCCAGGGTCCCGTGGTGGGCCTGCACGAGGTGCTTCACGATGGCCAGGCCCAGGCCGGTCCCGCCCAGGTCCCGGGAGCGGGCCTTGTCCACGCGGTAAAACCGCTCGGTGATGCGGGGAAGGTCCTTTGCAGGGATGCCGATGCCGGTATCCTCGACGGCGATCTCGACGAGATCGCCGTGGTCGATTGGTCGAGTTGTCAACTCGTCAACTCGTCGCGCCGAATCGACCATTTGACCTGTGGACATATTGACTAGTCGGGCTGTGACGGTGACGGAACCGCCCTCGGGTGTGTACTTGACGGAGTTGTCAATGAGGTTCACCAGGATCTGCACCAAGCGATCCCGATCCGCCAGGACAGGAGAGAGATCATCCGGCACCTCGGTGGTGAGCCGGATGGCCTTCCGCGTTGCCTGGGGCGAGAGGATCGCCACCGCCTGGCGGGTCGCCTCAGGCACGGCCACCGGCCGAATGGCGAGCGGAACCTTTTCCAGCTCGATGTTGGACAGATCCAGCAGGTCGTTGAGCAGGCGCCCCAACCGCTCGGCGTGCCGGTGGATGATCTCCAGAAATCTCCGAGCTTCCTCGCGTTCCTCCAGGCCACCGTCCAGCAGCGTCTCCGCATACCCCCGGATCGCGGTAAGGGGAGTCCGCAATTCGTGGGACACGTTGACCACGAACTCCATCCGCACCTCTTCCAACCGCTTGAGTTGGGTGATGTCTCGTAGGGCCAGCACCGTGCCCTGGTAGGCCCCCCCGGCGTCCCGGATGGCGACCGCTGTCCCGGCCAGGACGCGCCGGCGTGGGTAGGGGAGCGCGACCTCGGCGCTGGCGGTCCCGACCCCCTGGGCCGCCGCCTTGAGCAGCTCGTCCAGCTCGTGGCTCCGGACCGCCTCCAGGGGCGTCTGTGCCAGTGCCGTCTCCTGCTTGATGCCCAGCAATGCCTCGGCGGCCGGATTGACCAGGGAGATCCGTCCCCGCGCATCGATGACCAGCAGGCCCTCGGCCATGCTCTCCATGATGGTCCGGATGCGGCGGCCCTCCGTCTCGAGCCGCTGGAGTGTCTCCTGCAGGTCAGTCGTCATGGCGTTCAACGCGTCGGCGAGATCCCCCAGTTCGTCGCGGGAGCGGATCGAGAGACGACGGCTCAACTCCCCCCGTGCCACCGCCTGGGCGAACCCCGCCATCTGCCGGAGGGGCCGCGTAATCCGGTGGGCCCACAGCAGGGCGATCCCGGCCGCCACCGCGAGCGAGACCAGGGCCACACCCAGGAAGTCGCGCCGGAATCGGCTGAAGCCGTGGGCCACTTCCCTCACGGGGATCGCAAGGCGCAGGATCAGACGGTCCCCCTCAGGCTGGGGAACCACCTGGGCGAAGTAGGTCAGATCGCGCGACACCGTCCGGCTGAAGCGAACCGCCTGCCCGCTCCCTCCCGCCAGGGCCTGGGCGACTTCAGGACGGGTGGCATGATTGTCCATCCGGCTGGAGGGCTCGTCCGAATCCGCCAAGACGCGGCCATCCGATGCGATGACCGTCACCCGAGCTCTCGTGCGCGTGGCGGCGCGGCGTGCCCAGACGTCCCCCTCCAAGCGGGCCGCCGCGACCTCACCGGCCAGGAGTGATGCCTGGGCCTCGAGCTTGGCAATCGCCTGCTCTTCGAGGGCCGCTCGCTCCCGCCGCCCCAGCATCAGGCCCACCAGGGTCAGGCTGAAGGCGATCAGCAGCGCGATGGTCAGGACGGATTTGGCCAGGATCGTCAGGCGCATTATTCAATGACCGATGACCAATGGGCCAATGACCAATGCGTTCTTCCCCTCACCGGGTACCCCTTGGGTGCCCTCTCCCCCGCCGCGGGGAGAGGGGAGGGAGAGGGGGGATTTGGTCATCCCGCCATGGCGGGATTGGTCATTCCCTGTCGTCCCGGCACTTGTACCCCAGGCCGCGGATGGTGAGGATCAGCCCGGGGTGTCGAGGATCGTCCTCGACCTTCTCGCGCAGGCGCCGGATGTGCACGTCCACCGTCCGGGGTTCCACGAAGCGATCCTGGCCCCAGACCTGATCCAAGAGTTGCCCGCGCGTGTACACGCGGCCGCGGTGACGCAGGAAGAACTCCAGGAGGCGGAATTCCATGGCCGAGAGGGAAACGGCCTGGCCACGCTTCGTCACCTCGTGGCGCGACGGGTCGAGACGCAGATCACCCATGCGGAGCGGCGCCTCGCTGGCGGCCAGGGGCGCCGCCATCCTTCGGAGAACCGCCTTGACCCGCGCCACGAGCTCGCGGGGGCTGAAGGGCTTGGGGACATAGTCGTCCGCCCCCATCTCCAGGCCCACGATCCGGTCCACCTCCTCGGCCTTGGCAGTCAGCATGATCACGGGAATTCCCTGTGTGGCAGGTGACCCTCGGAGGCGGCGACAGACCTCCAGGCCATCCAGGCCGGGAAGCATGAGGTCCAGGATGACCAAGTCCGGCGGCTCGCGTGTGATGAGATCCAGGGCATGCTTCCCGTCGCCGACGACCCGGGCGGATAGGCCGGCCTTCTCCAGGTGATACTTTACCAAGTCCGCGATGTCCCGCTCATCCTCGACGACCAGGATAGTGCCCATGGGATCTCCTGGAGAGCCCTCTTCCCTTCCCCTGGCCCGCTTTGGGGGTGGCCGGTGGTCTGGACGGCCAGGGCATGATAGGAATGGACCGACCGCCGGGGCAAGGGAATTCCTCGCCGGGAGGCGAGTCTTTCTCGAATCCAGGTATCACAGCCGGATTACAGGATGATGACAGGTGCCCGACCGAGGGGGCGCGGACCCGGGCGGCAGAGCCACGAACGTTTCGGACGGGGGGAATTTCGGGTATAGTCAGGCAAACTCTCCCGAGGCGAGATCCAATGGTGCGGCACAAGGTCAAGGCGTGGGTGGTCTTCGGGGGTCGCGTCAAATTCGGCGACGGCCGGGCCCAACTCCTGGAACTTATTGAAGAGCTGGGCTCCCTCAAGAAGGCGGTCGCCAGGCTTGGAATGTCCTATCGAAACGCCTGGGGATACCTCCGGGAGCTGGAGCAGGCGGCCGGCTTCAGGATCCTGGAGCGAGGGCCCGGCGGAGGCCCGGCCAGCGGAACCCGGCTCACCCGGCGGGGGAGACAATTTCTCGCCCGGTACCGCCGTTTCCGGGAGGGCGTCGAGAACAGCGCCACCCGGGAGTTCAAGCAGGTCTTCGGGGGCAGGTGAGTTTTTTTTGGGGCTTGACTATGCTTTCCTAAGCATATAGACGTGACGTGCCGGAAGGGTCCCTCCGGGAGGGGAGCAGACACAGAAAAAGGGGGAGGAGGATTCAATGCGCCAGACGATCCGTGGCCCTCGCAGTCTGAGAATGGGGACCGCCCTCACGGTGGGCCTGATCCTCGGAACGATTGCGGCACCCCGGCCGGCCCTCGCCGGGCAGCCGGTCATCCTGTCCACCACCACCAGCACCCAGGATTCGGGGCTGCTGGATGTCCTGGTGCCGTTCTTCGAGAAGAACACCGGCACCAGCGTGAAGACGGTCTCAGTGGGCACGGGCCAGGCCCTGGCCCTGGCGGCGCGGGGCGAGGCGGACGTCTGCCTGGTGCACGCGCCGGATTCCGAGAAGAAGTACGTGGCGGACGGACTGTTGCTCAATCGGCGTCTCGTGATGCACAATGACTACATCGTCGTGGGGCCGACCGAGGACCCCGCCAAGATCAAGGGCCTGGCCAGCGCCGCGGACGCGCTGAAGCGCATCGCCGAGGCCAAGGCGGCCTTCGTGTCTCGCGGGGACAACTCTGGCACGCACCAACTGGAGAAGAAACTCTGGAAGGAAGCGAAGCTGGAGCCGGCCGGCGCCTGGTACCTTCAGGCCGGGCAGGGGATGGGCGCGACGCTCGGCATCGCGTCGGAGAAGCGGGCCTACGCGCTGACCGACCGGGGCACCTTCCTGGCCTTCCAGAAGCGGGTGCAGCTCGTGAACCTCGTCGAGAAGGACCGCGTCCTCCTCAACATCTACTCCGTCCTCGAAGCGAATGCCACCAAGTTCCCCCGGGTGAACGCGGCTGGCGGCAAGGCCTTTGCCGACTTCATGCTGTCGAAGGAGGTCCAGGACATCATCCGGATCTTCGGCGTGGACACGTATGGCGAGCCCCTGTTCTTCCCCGACGCGGGAAAACGGGAGGACGCCCTGTGAGAATGACCAATCCTCAATGACCAACTCCCCCCTCTCCCTCCCCTCTCCCCGCGGCGGGGGAGAGGGCACCCAAGGGGTACCCGGTGAGGGGAGAACACATTGGTCATTGGCTCATTGGTCATTGGTCATTTGAGCAACTGTGCGGTGCGTAAAATAGACGACAGTTCACTTAGGACCGCACAGTCCGGGGGGAGAGTCCGAGGAGGGGCGGCGGCCCGCCCCTCTCGGTAGGGCCCGCGGGGAGGGCCGAGAACTTGCCCCGTGCCTTGCAAGGGCGAGGGCCTTCCCCGCGAACGAAGCGGCGCGAGCGAACGTGTAGCCCAACTTTCGCGCCGCTGAGTATAGGGGTGACCGATGGAGTTGATCTGGAAGGGATTCTTGGAGGCGGTGCGCCTGATCGTCACGGGGGATCCCGATGTCCTGCAGATCACGTGGCTTTCCCTCCAGATCTCCGGGGGCGCCACGCTCCTGAGCCTCCTG
>Ga0326597_10003886_pt1 | contig 21231 bp, 17 predicted proteins | sample RVTome_12_FD_203789 | JGI IMG/M metagenome (GOLD analysis project Ga0326597, IMG submission 203789) | Soil microbial communities from uranium-contaminated site in the Upper Colorado River Basin, Wyoming, United States - RVT100D185 | ecosystem: Environmental > Terrestrial > Soil > Contaminated >...
GCGACCGAGTGGAGGAAAATCTCAATCCCGTCGGGCGGGCTTTCTACAGCGCGTCCACGTTGATCTGCACGCCGGCGTCCTTGGCTCAAGAAGTCGGCGCCGCCTTGGGCGCGCAAGCCGGCGAAGCACGCTTGCGCGAAATTGTTCTCGGCGGCGGCTTCACCCGTTTCCGCCGCGCGACGCAGACGCCGTTCAATCTGATTCTTGAAGCGAAGCCGTAAGCCGCGCGCTTTCCCCGACTCCTTTTTCTCCCCCTTCAACCCTGATCTCCACTTTGTGAAGGAAAAAGATGGTTACCGGCTTGACCATGACGGTACCGGTCTTACGGGGAATAAAAAAGGGTGAGCGAAGCATCGGGTCGGACTTGCCCGACCTATCAAATCTCCGGCTGAGGGCCTCGGGCGTTAGCCCGGCGGTGAAGGCATCCGAAAGCCGAGAGGGTTTTGATTTGGGTTTGGCATTTCAGGTGCCGCAGGCGTAAGCTCGTGGGTATTACTGATCCGGTGAGTTAAGATCCGCGAATAGGAGGTAGAAGCATGAAGAGGAAGCTTGCGTTGTTCGGGAGTGCAATGTTGATGATTTGCTCGATTGGCGAGGTGGCTGCGCAGCCGAAAGAACTGAAAAGGATTCGCCTTAACGTTTTCCGAGTCGACGCGGCGACGGTGGCGGCGCGCGTCCACGGTTATTTCGCGGCCGAAGGATTGGACGTCGAGATCACCCCGACGCCGAACTCGACCGACCAGATGCGCGGTGTGAGTCAGGGCAAGTTCGAGATCGCTTCGACGGCTTTCGATAACGTCTTGGCGTGGTCCGGCCGCCTGTCTGCCGAGGCACGGGCAGGCGAAGGCGCCGAGATTGTCGCCGTGGCGCAAATTTCAGATAAGACGGTGATCCCTGTATTTGTCCGGCCCGAGATCATGACCTGGAGCGATCTCAAAGGCAAGAAGCTCGCTGCCGACGCGGTGGACACCGCCTTCGCATTGGTGCTGCGGCGGGTCTTGCTGGCGAATGGGCTGGACATGACACGCGGCGACTATGAGTTCGTCGCCGTTGGCGCCCCCGGCGCGCGGTTCGAATCGATGGTCAAAGGGGAAACCTTTGCCGGGACACTCACCCCTCCGTTTGACGCTAAAGCGCTCAGCGCCGGCATGCGGCGCATCGGCGATTCGAAAGAAGTCTTGCCCGATTATCCGAACACGCTCTTCGCGGTCAATCGCGAGTGGGGACAAAAAAACCGCGACACCCTGGTGAGCTATCTGCGCGCGTGGCTCAAAGGCATGAGTTGGGCGAAAGACCCGGCCAACCGCGAGGCGGCGATCAAAATGGTCGGCGCCGAATTGAAGCTCGATCCCAAGCAGGCGGCGGATAGCGTCGACGAACTTTCCTATACTGGCAACTTAAACCTACTCGGCTTGCAGGTCGTGCTCGATCTTCGAAATCAGTTCGGTTTTAAACTTGCGAAGGGCGATAAGCTGCCGATTTACTACGACGCGGCGTACTTCAATGCGGCAAGGGGAAAATAGGCATTCACGGAGGCTTGCTTCTCCCTCGCGAGCATTCGGGATTGAATTTCCTAACCCTGCTCCTGAATTTGGTTCTAAGTAAACCTCGCCTCTTGAGGCGGGCACAATTAAATGGGGTTTCCAAAGGGGGCGAGCATCCCCTTTGGTCGCGAGCGGGGTTCAAACCCCGCTTGCGAATTCAAATTGATGAAGCCGACGATGGACGATGGCGATCTGGGTTAGAAAGGGTCGAGAACGGCTGGACCTCTTTTCGGATAAGAAAAGAGGGATCGTCTTGGACCTGCCGGCCGGATTCGGGCAAGAGTCCGCTCATTTGCGGGAGCTGGGATTTAAGACGATCCTCGCCGATCTTTTCCCCAGGCCCGCCAAGAACGAAGCCTTGATCTGGGTACGCGCCGATGCCATGGCGACGTTTCCATTCGGCAACGAAACCTTCGATTATGTTCTCAGCAGGGAAGGGATCGAGCACTTCGAAGATCAAGCCGGCTTTCTCAACGAGTGCGCGCGGGTGATTAAGGCCGGGGGATGCCTGGTCGTGACGACTCCTAACGTTACCAATCTGCGCTCACGGCTCAGCTATTTTCTGACTTGCCAGCGGACGCTCAGGCGCGGGCTGATCAATGAGGTTCAAACTCTGAGAGGAACCAGCGAAGACGGGCGTCTTTACCACGGCCATGCCTTCTTGATCGACTATTTCAAACTTCGGTATCTGCTCAAGCTTGCCGGGTTCGAAACACTGGAGGTCTACACGGATCGCTATAGCCCCGCGTCGCTGGCGCTCTCCTGGTTAGTGCCCGTTCTTTATATCGCCACTCGCGTGTCGATTGGCATCTCCGGGAAGAAGTTTCGCGAAAAATATAAAATAGCCGTCGATCGTTCGATCTTCGATGAAATCCTGAGCCACGTCTTCTCCAAGGCGCTGCTCTTCGGCAAACGCATGATCGTCGTCGCGCACAAACGGGCAGCAACCGGCGCCAGTTAGCTTCCCTCAAATCATCTGCACTGCTCCGCCAGGTGAGGGTTGTGACTCTCTAGCCCACCCTCACCTTGATCCGTCCAATAAGGGGCGAGGATAGAATTTATCGAAAGCAAACTCACGATATTGGGACGCATCGCTAGCGCAATGCTTTTTGGACGAAACTAAAATCAAAAACTTTGCTGGGCGAGAGTTCCTTGCCGGTCTCGCCCAAGGAGCGGTGTCAGAGCGGTGTCAGGCTTCAATATAGTGATTGCAAAAGTTCCAGGCTTGAGAGATAGAAAACGTTACTCACGCTTTTTTGATCCTCCTTGTTTGCTCTCTAGCGCCCGTAAAGTCGCCGCTAAGTCCTTCGGCAGGGGCGAAGTCCACGTTCGCTTTTTCCCCCGGTAATCCAGCCCAAGGCTCGCAGCGTGCAGGAACTGGCGTTTGAGCCCGACCTGTTTGCGGAAACGTTTGTTGAAGGCGAAGTCACCGTGCTGGTTGTCCATGACCACGGGATAGCCGAGCTTGGCGAAGTGAAGCCGGATCTGATGCATGCGACCCGTTTCGATCCTCACTCGCGCCAGGGTCGTATCGGAAAATCGTTTTTCGACTTTGAACCGAGAGACCGCCCGAGCCGGTTTGCCGTCGCGTCCGGGCAGCGGCGAATCAATGACGCCTTCGTTCTGCGGCAGCCGCCCCGCGAGCAGGCAAAGATAGGCTTTTTCCACCTGGCGCGTTTCGAATAAGCTTTCCAATCGATCGGCAGTCTCTTTTTCTTTGGCGACCAGCAGAAGACCAGAGGTGTCTTTGTCCAGGCGGTGTACAAGCGTTGGTGTGATGCCTTTTTCCCGATAGCGGCTTTCGAGAACGCCCAAAACGGACTCGCGCTTGGTGACGGTTCTTCCCTCCTGGACCGCAAGACCGGCGGGCTTGTCGAGGATGAGCAACGAATCGTCTTCGGCGATGATTTCAATTCTAGCAACGGCTTTGTCGAGTCGTGGGGGCGCGGAACCCGTTTCAAACGGTATGTAGAACAAAATCCGGTCACCCGCTCGAATGACGTCGTCGGGCTTGGGATGCTTGCCGTTGAGCCTGATACCGCTTTTTCGAAATAGCTTTCTTACGTAGCCGATGGGAAATCTTTTCTTGAGAAAATTCTCAAGTTTCTTCGGCGTCTCATCGGGCGTAAGCACAATCTCTTCGGGCATATCAAAGCATTAACGGCATAGCGGGCATGTCGTCAAGCGATGAGAATCCCATAATTTGCAATTGTCTAAAGATTAAGATAGGTTACATTCCATCGCCTACAGAGTCGGCGCGCCGCGTGCGCGCCTCGGTGAGGTTGTTATTGAACCGTAATGAGTCGGTCGATGCCCTTCGTAAAAAAATCGATCAAATTGATGGCAAGATAGTCGGACTGCTGAACGATCGGGCTTCCGTCGCCCTGAAAATCGGCCAGGCCAAGAGTCTAAGCAACGATCTAGTCTACGCCCCCCATCGCGAAACCGAAGTCCACCGCAGGGTCATCGATCTCAGCCGCGGTCCCCTTCCCGACCGGGCGATCGGCGCGATTTACCGCGAGGTCATTTCGGCCACTCGGGCCCTCGAATCCGAGCTGAAGATCGCCTATCTCGGACCGGAAGCGACCTATACCCATCTGGCGGCCCGGGAGAAGTTCGGCTCGGCGCCGGAATTCATCGCGGCCAAGACCATCGGCGAAGCGTTCCAGGAAGTCGAGCAGGGACGGGCGTCGTTCGGCGTCGTGCCGATTGAAAACTCCACCGAAGGGGTCGTCGCCCACACCTTGGATCGGCTGGTGGAATCGAAACTGAGCATTTGCGCGGAAATTTTTCTCGACATCCATCACTGCCTCCTGTCGCGAAGCGGCCGCGGCGAAGATATCCGGCGGGTCGTTTCACACCCGCAGGCGCTGGCCCAATGCCGGCGCTGGCTCGAAGGCCACTTCTCAAATGCGCCTGGGGAAGAAGTCGCGAGCACGGCGCAAGCAGCGGCCATGGCGGCGGCGGATCCGGCGCTTGCAGCGATATCGAGCAGCCTGGCAAAGGAAGTCTACAAGCTGGAAATGGTCGCCGAAAATATCGCGGACCATAGCAATAACATTACCCGGTTCCTCGTGATCGGGCGCAAACAACCGAGGCCGAGTAAGAAGGACAAGACGTCGTTGGTCTTTTCGGTGAAAGATGAGCCGGGCATTCTTCATCGCATGCTGCAACCGCTGGCCAAGAGCCGCATCAATCTGACCAAGATCGAGTCCCGGCCGCTTAAAGACAAACCCTGGGAATACATGTTTTTCATCGACTTCAAGGGCAATAAGGAAGAAGCGCGGGTCAAGCGGGCGATCCGCGATCTCGAAAAAAACTGCCTGTTCATGAAAGTTTTGGGCTCTTACCCGAGCGGCGTATGAAAACGCTTGAACAAGTTCCCGAATACATTCGCTCGCTCATTCCCTATGAGCCGGGAAAGCCTATCGAGGAGGTGGAGCGCGAGTACGGCATATCGAGCTCGGTCAAGCTCGCCTCCAACGAAAATCCGCTGGGGCCGTCGCCGAAAGCGCTCAGCGCGATTCGCGAGCGGCTGGATCAGTTGCATCTCTATCCGGACGGCGACTGTTTTTATCTCAAGCGGAGTTTGGCGACGAAGCTCGGAGTGGCGCCGGAGAATTTGCTCTTCGGCAACGGCTCTAACGAGATTATCGAGCTGGCGGCGCGGACGTTTCTGCGGACCGGCGACGAAGCGGTGATGGCGCGCCAGGCCTTTGTCGTCTACCAGTTGATCGTCCAGGCGGTCGGCGGCAAAAGCATGGCGGTGCCGCTGCGCGACTTCACGCACGATCTCCCGGCCATCGCCGATGCCGTCACCCCGCGCACCAAGATCGTTTTCCTGGCCAATCCGAACAATCCGACCGGAACGATCTATCGGCGCCAGGAGTGGGAGAGCTTCCTGAAGAGGATCTCGCCCGACGTTCTCCTGATCGTCGACGAGGCTTACTTCGAGTACGTGCAAGACCCGGCCTACCCGGATTCGCTACGCTATCACGAAGAAGAGCGCGCCATGCTGACCTTGCGCACCTTTTCCAAGCTGTACGGTCTGGCGGGTTTAAGAATCGGCTACGGCGTCGGGCCGAAAAGTTTAATTGCGATGATGCAGCGCGTGCGCCAGCCTTTCAACGTCAACGCCGTCGCCCAATGGGCGGCGCTCGCCGCGCTGGATGACGCGGAGCATGTGAAGCGTAGCCTCGAGGTGAACGGCGAAGGTTTAAAATATCTTGCGCAGGAACTTGGCAAACTCGGACTCGATTTCGTGCCGAGCTGCGCCAATTTCATCCTGGTGCGAGTGGGAAAAGGTCAGGAAGTTTTCCAGAAGTTGCTCGCTCAGGGCATTATCGTTCGTCCCATGGTCGGCTATCGATTCCCCGAGCATGTGCGCGTGACGGTGGGGACGATGGCAGAGAATCGCCGCTTTATCGAGGCGCTAGGAAAAATTATCAAAACGTTTTAGGGAGTGTCACGGGTGCTGATGTTTAAGAAAATGGTGGTTGCGGGAGTTGGGCTGATCGGCGCTTCCCTGGCGTTGGACATGCGCCGGCGCCGCCTGGTGAAAGAGATCGTCGGGTACGGACGAAGCGAGAGTAATCTTCGGATCGCCAAGCGAAGAGGGATCATCGATGCCTATTTTCTGCGCGACACCGACCTTCCTTCGGGCGTGGATTTTTTGATGATGGGAACGCCGGTACAAGCGATCGTGCCGCTAACCGAAGCGTTCTTGCCGCGGCTTCAGTCCGGCTGCATCGTCAGTGACGTCGGCAGCGTCAAGGCCGAGATTGTCAAAGGGATGGAGCGCATCCTCCCGTCGGACATTCACTTCGTCGGTGCCCATCCGATTGCCGGCGGGGAACAATGGGGCGCGGCGGCGGCTTATGAAAATATCTTCCTGGGGCGGCGCTGTATATTGACGCCCACTAAGAAAACCGCGCGGGCCGCCCTGCGTAAGATGGCGCGCCTGTGGCGATTGGTCGGGGCCAAAGTGGAAATCATGAACGCCGAACGGCATGATCGCGTCCTTGGCGTGGTAAGCCACCTGCCGCATGTTGCCGCCTATGCTCTGGTCAATACCCTCGTCCAGACGAAGGTCGACGGGGTGGATCTCAAATCCTATTGCGCCGCCGGTTTCAAAGACCTCACGCGCATCGCGTCGAGCCGCCCGGAGTTATGGCGCGATATCTGTTTGCTTAACCGCAGGGCGGTCTCCAGCTCTCTGGAGAATTACATTCGCAACCTGGAGCGAATGAAGCGCTGGGTCGACAGCGGTAACGGTCGCGCGCTCGAAAGCGCGTTCGCCCGCGCCAACGAAATTCGGGAGCAAATGGGTTAACCGATTGGGTGTAAGCGCAGTGCAGACGCAACCAAGGAGCAATTGTTGTTAACTACAGAGACACAGGGAGCGCAAAAAAATTCGAATTTCGAAATTCGAATTTCGAAATTTTACTCCGCGCCTCGGCGGTGAGTTTTCTTTTTGTATGAAGCGTATCGAGCCGGTCAAAGAACCATTGCGCGGCGAAGTCACAGTGCCGGGGGATAAATCGATCGCGCACCGGGCGGTCATTCTCGCCAGCATCGCTCAGGGGCGCAGCCGTATTTTTAATTTATCCGGCGGCGACGACAACTCCCGCACGGTCAAGGCGTTTCGCCAGATGGGCGTAGAGATTTTTCGGGACGGCGACGCTCTCTGTGTCGAAGGCAAAGGTTGGGAGGGAATTCGCGCTCCGAAGGAGGCCGTCGATTGCGGCAATTCCGGCACGACGATGCGGCTTTTGTCCGGTCTGTTGGCGGGACGGCCGTTCCGCAGCGAACTCGACGGCGACTCATCCTTGCGCCAGCGGCCCATGCAGCGCGTGATCGATCCCTTGAGCCTCATGGGCGCCAATATCAAAAGCAAGGGCGGCGCGGGCTTGGCGCCGCTAGAGATCGAGGGAGGCGGCCTCCACGGCATCGATTACCGGATGCCCATCGCCAGCGCCCAGGTGAAGTCAGCGATCTTGTTGGCGGCGCTCCAGGCGCAGGGGAAGACGACCTTGGAAGAGCCGCTCAAGTCGCGGGATCACACGGAAGTGATGCTGCGCGGCTTCGGCGCCGAGATCGCCGTGAACTGCAAGAGCATAATGATAGCGGGAGGACAAACTCTCGCCGGGCAGGATGTGCGAATTCCAGGCGACATTTCTTCGGCGGCCTTTTTCCTGGTCGCTGCGGCGATGATACCCGGTTCCGATGTGACGATCCGCAACATCGGCTGTAACCCGACGCGCGACGGGGTTATCCATTTGCTGCGGCAGATGGGAGCATCGATTGAACTTCGCCATGAACGGGCGGAAGCGGGAGAGCCGGTTGCCGATATCCGCATCGTCGGAGGAAAACTGAAGGGCGTGGACGTGGGAGGGGAGTGGGCGGCGCGCACCATCGACGAGTATCCGATCCTGGCGGTGGCGGCCGCGTTGGCCGACGGCGTGACCCGGTTTTCTGACGTGAAGGAGCTTCGCTATAAAGAGTCTGACCGGATCGCGGCCATGACCGAAGGGTTGCGGCAAATCGGCGTTCAAGTCGAGGAGCGCGAAGATGGCATGACGATTCACGGCGGCAATAAGCTACGGGGAACTCGCGTGCGCAGCTTCGGCGACCATCGCGTAGCGATGTCCCTGGCGGTCGCCGGCCTGGCGAGCGACGGCAGGGTGGAGATCGACGATGCCGCTTGCGTCGACATATCGTTCCCAGGCTTCTTTGACCTCTTAGGGAAAATCTGTTTGCATTAGAAGGGGATAGGTAGGATAGTCCCTGGACAAAAGGCGGCATGGTTGATCGTTGCAATTGACGGCCCGTCGGGGGCGGGTAAAAGCACCCTGGCCAAGCGCGTCGCGAGGGAGTTCGGGTTCATGTATTTGGATACGGGTGCGTTGTACCGGGCGTTGGGGTTAAAAGTTTTGCGCCAGGGAGCGGAGGTGACGGATGATATCCGTATGGCGCACCTGGTGGAATCGACCGACATCGACTTGACGGAGCAGGACGGCAAGCTGGAAGTCTTTCTCGACGGGGAAGAGGTCTCGGCGTTGATCCGAACGCCGGAAGTCAGTCAGATGGCTTCCAAGGTGTCGGCGCTCAAAGCGGTGCGACAAGGGCTGCTGGAGATTCAGCGCGCATTGGCCCGCAGGGGCAGTGTGGTGGCCGAGGGGCGCGACATCGGCACGGTGGTTTTTCCCGAGGCGGAAGTGAAGATTTTCCTCGACGCCTCGGCCAAGGAACGGGCGCGTCGCCGGTCTGAAGAGTTGCGCGCCGCGGGCCGTCCGGTGAGCATCGAGGAGACCCAGCGTGAAATGGAGGAGCGCGACCGGCGTGACAGCGAGCGCGAATTGGCGCCGCTGCGCAAGGCCGAAGATGCGCTGGCGATCGATTCGTCGAGACTCGGCGCGGAGGCCGTCGCGGAGCGGGTGATAAAGGAAATTCGCAGTAGAGCGTTAGAAACTTAGAAAGATCGGAGTTCGAGTCCATGGTTCAAGAAGAAGCAAAAACCGGCGCGACTGAATTTGAAGCGATGTTCGAGGAAAGCCTGCGCACGGTCAAATCCGGCGGGGTGGTCAAAGGCCACGTCGTCGGCATTACCTCGACGCACGTACTGATCGATGTGGGTTACAAATCGGAGGGGCAGACGCCGATTCAAGAATTCACCGACCGGCAAGGCAACTTACAGGTCAAAGTAGGCGACGAAGTGGACGTCTATTTCGACTCTTCGGAAAGCGAGAACGGCGGCATTGTTTTATCGCGCCAGCGCGCTGAAAACATCAAGGTGTGGGAAGATATCGAAAGGTCTTTTAACGAGGGAACCGGCATCGAAGGGCGTATCCTCGGTAAGATCAAGGGAGGCTTCAAGGTGGACGTTGGGGTGATGGGGTTTTTACCCGGCTCCCATGTCGATATTCGACCCAGTCGCAACCTCGATAAGTTTATCGGCACGACGGACCGCTTCGCGGTGCTCAAATTCAACCGCGCCCGCGGCAACGTCGTTCTTTCCCGCCGGGCCTTGCTCGAGAAAGAGCGCGATGGTCTGAAACAGGATATTCTCAAGATTTTGGAAGAGGGCGTCATCATCGAGGGAACGGTCAAGAATATTACCGGCTACGGAGCGTTCGTCGATTTGGGCGGCATCGACGGCATTCTTCATATCAGCGATATGTCCTGGGGACGCATCGCCCATCCCTCCGAGGTAGTTCACGTCGGGGACAAACTCCAGGTCGTGGTGTTGAAGTTCGACGCCGAGAAAGAACGGATATCCCTGGGCATGAAGCAGTTGACGCCCGATCCCTGGAATACGGTCGCCTCCAAGTATCCGGCGGGTTCCCGGGTGCAGGGCAAGGTGATCAGCATCATGGATTACGGCGCGTTTGTGGAACTGGAAAGCGGCATCGAGGGACTCATTCATATTTCCGAGATGTCCTGGTCGAGGAAAATCGCGCACCCTTCGAAAATTCTTCAGGTGGGGCAGGAAGTCGAAGTGGTCGTTCTCAACGTCGATCCGGGCCACCGGCGCATCTCCCTCGGTCTCAAACAGGTGATGGCGAACCCCTGGGATGCGGCCAGGGAGAAATATCCCGTGGGTTCGATCGTCAAAGGTCCGGTGCGTAACATCACCGATTTCGGCATATTCATCGGCATCGAGGAAGGCATCGACGGACTGGCGCATGTTTCGGATCTCCACTGGACCAAGAAGATCAAACATCCCTCTGAGCTTTTCAAGAAAGGCGATATCGTCGAGGCCAGGGTGCTCGGCATCAACGTCGAAAACGAGCGCTTCTCCCTGGGGGTCAAACAGATGACGACCGACCCGTGGAAGATCATCGCCGAACACTACCCCGTGGGTTCGAAGATCAAGGGACAGGTTACCAGCGTGCCGGATTTCGGAGTGTTCGTGCGCATCGAGGAGGGCGTCGAGGGGCTGGTCCATGTTTCCCAGTTGAGCACCGAGCGCGTCGATAAGCCTTCGAGCCTCTATAAGGTGGGCGATGAAATCGAGGCCGAGGTGATTAATCTCGACCCTAACGAACGCAAAATCGGACTGAGCGTCCGCGCGCTGCGCAAATCCGAAGAACGCCAGGAAATGGAAAACTATCTAAAGCGAGAAAAGGAAGGCGGCCGGTTCTCCTTCGAAAAGCTTTTGAACGACGAGCTGCGTCTGGACCGGGATGAAAGCAAAACCAAGGAATAGACCGATCGGTTCTTGAATCTGCTCGGATTAATCGATGGCTATAAAGCATCCTATACTGAAGGGGCTCGGGGTACTATTCGTTTTTATTTTGGTGATGTTCGCCGGAGTGTTTTTCTACGCTTATCTTACGGGCGGCGACTCCAGGGTGATATCGATGTTCTCGGGCGACGGGATCGGGGTATTACAAATCGAAGGGACCATCGACGATTCGCAGCCTGTGTTGAGCGAGCTTAAACGCTTCAAAGATGCGCCATGGATCAAGGCGATCGTCGTGCGCATCGATACCCCGGGCGGCGCGGTGGCGCCGACCCAGGAAATCTTCGAGGGGATTCAAAAGGCCAAAGCGAAAAAGCCGTTGATCGCTTCCTTGGGATCGATGGCGACTTCCGGCGGCTATTACATCGCCAGCGCCTGTGAAAAAATCGTCGCCAACCCCGGCACTCTGACCGGCTCCATCGGTGTCATTATGCAGTTCAATAACGTCGAGGAGCTGATGAAAAAGATCGGCGTCAAGGGCTACAACGTCAAGAGCGGCCTCAACAAAGATCTCGGCTCGCCCTTCCAGCCGCTTTCGCCGGAGGGACGGCAGATCCTACAGTCTCTGGTCGACAACGTGCATGGCCAATTCGTCAGCGCTGTGGCGAGCGGGCGAGGCATGGACGAGGCCCAGGTGAGAAAGCTCGCCGACGGCCGGGTTTATTCGGGCGCTCAAGCAAAGGAGATCGGTCTGGTGGACCAGTTCGGCACTCTGGAGGATGCCATCGAGCTTGCCGCCAAGCGCGTCGGCATGGAGGCGGAACCCGCCGTCTACTATTCCCGGATGGAACAGGAACGCTGGTGGGATCGCTTCATGTTCGGCGTTTTCGGCAGGCGTTTCCCGAGGGGCGAAGCGGCCTGGTTGCGTTACGAATGGTCTCCCGCGTTACTCAGATGAACTCGGTCGTGGGCCGGTGTCGCGTCGCAAGAACGAATCAGCTTTTTGTGCTTGAAGGGGGAGGTTATGACAAAGAGAGATTTGATCGACGAGGTGAACAAGAGGTTCCCTCATCTGTCCCGTAGAGACTCGGAAGTGATCATCAACGCCATATTCGATTCGATGGTGGATGCTTTGGCGCAGGGAGATCGCATCGAGATCCGCGGTTTCGGCAGCTTCGTGGTAAAACATCGGCGGGCGCGCCAGGGGCGTAATCCCAAAAGCGGCGCCCTGGTCTCGGTCTCGGCGAAGCGCGTGCCGTTCTTCAAAGTGGGAAAAGAACTGCGGCTGCGGGTGGACGGCAAGAGTTTCGACGGCGTGGAGGAAGGAGTTTCCGGGTGAAGCAGCTGTGGGCTCCTTGGCGAATGGTCTATATCGACCAGGGCGCGAAGGAGAGCGGCTGTATTTTTTGCGATAAATTCTCCGTCGCCGATCCCCGCGAAGCGTTGGTGTTGATCCGAACCCGACATTCCCTCGTCATGCTCAACAAATATCCCTACAACAGCGGCCATCTGCTGGTCGCGCCCCAACGCCACGAAAAGCACCTTTCCGGCTTGTCCGCCGAAGAATACGGCGATTTGAGCGAGGCGTTGCGCGGCTCCGTGGACATCGTGCGCGAGGTGTTGCAACCGGGCGGAATCAATCTGGGAATGAATCTCGGCAAGTGCGCCGGCGCCGGCATCGAAGACCATTTGCATTGGCATATCGTGCCACGTTGGGAGGGCGACACCAATTTCATGCCCGTCGTCGGTGAGACCCGTGTGATGCCGCAGCATCTGCTCGATAGTTACGACCGATTGCAGTCCCACTTCCAGCGGCTATCACATTGAGCCTAAGTTCAAGCGACGAAACGATTTCTGGTTTTCTCAGTGCCATGATAGGATAGGCGCAGGGTTGGTTTTTGGGTGACAGGAAAAATTTACCAAGGGAGGCGGATCCAGTGACCGAAGCAAAGACATTAGGGGAGCTCAAAAAAAGCGGCGTGGCAGTGCTGTCGGTGCGCGATGAAATGCGCAAAAATCTGGTCAACCATCTGGAAAGCGGCGAGCGCATCCTGCCGGGAATCATCGGCTACGACGATACGGTCATACCGGAAATCGAAAACGCGATCCTCTCCGGACACCATATGGTATTCTTGGGGGAGCGCGGCCAGGGCAAATCGCGCGTCATCCGCGGGCTGATCAGTTTATTGGATGAGCGCATACCGATCGTTGAAGGCTGCGAGATCAACGACAATCCCCATAAACCGATCTGCCGCGCCTGCCGCAAGAAGGCGGCAGAACTGGGCGATGCGCTGCCGCTCGAGTGGATCGACCGCGACCATCGCTACGGCGAAAAACTGGCAACGCCGGATGTCTCCATCGCCGATCTGGTGGGCGAAATCGATCCGATCAAGGTCGCCGAGGGACGTTATTTGGCGGACGAGGAAACCATCCACTACGGCCTGGTGCCGCGTACCAACCGCGGTATTTTCGCTATCAACGAGCTCCCGGACCTGACCGAAAAGGTTCAAGTGGGATTGTTCAACCTGATGGAGGAGAAAGACGTTCAGATCAAGGGCTACAAGATCCGCCTGCCCCTGGACGTCGTCATCGTCGCCAGCGCCAACCCCGAGGATTACACCAGCCGGGGGCGGATCATCACCCCGCTTAAGGACCGCTTCGACGTACAGATCCGCACTCATTACCCCAAGAATATCGAGGACGAGATCGTCATCATGGAGCAGGAGGCCGCGCCCCTCAGCGGGCGCACTCGCAAGGTGGAGGTGCCGCGCTTCCTGAAGGAGATCCTCGGCCACTTGACCTTCGAGGCGCGCAAATCCAACGAGATCAACCAGTCCTCGGGCGTGAGCGTGCGGGTGACGATCAACAACTTTGAAAGCATCGTCAGCAACGCGGAAAAGCGCGCGCTGCGCTGTAAGGAAAACGACATCGTGCCGAGAATGAGCGATCTGCATTCCGTGCTGGCGTCGACCAACGGCAAGATCGAGATGGAATACGTCGGCGAGGACAGAAAGGAAGACGACCTGGTGGAAAAACTGCTCAACCGCTCCATCGTCAAGGTCTTCGACCAGTATTTCAGCCTTAACTCCTTGCAAAAGGTTATCGAGTTTTTTAACTCCGGCTGGGGCATGGAGGTCTCCGACCAGATGGCCTCGCAAGACTATCTGGAAGGAATCAAAGAGATTCCCGGCCTCAAGGAAGCGATCCGCACCCTGGGCATCGAGGATGCCCCCTCTCTGATGGCTTCGGCGACCGAGTTCGTCCTCGAGGGCCTGCATCTGCACCAGAAACTCAACAAGGAAATCGAGGGCGGCCGAGCCACCTACGGCAAGTAGATTGCCGTGCGCCGCCCAAGCGCCGGCCCGCCGAACATCCTCCTTTATGGTGCACATCCGCTACAGCCGCTGGGACACGCGCCGGCGCGATTCCATGGACGCCGACAGCGTCTTCGATCAGTTAAACGATTACATGAACGACACCGGCGATCTCCAGCAGGCGATGCGCCGGCTGATGCAGAAAGGGATCAAACAAGGCGAAAAGCAAACCAAAGGCATCGACGATCTGCTCCAGCAGATCGCGCGCGAGATGCGCAAAATGTACGACGAGCACAAGCTCCAGTCCGCCATGGACGAAGTGCAGGAGCAGTTGGAATCGATCGTCGATCAGGAGCGCCAGACCCTGGAAGAGCTCGACCAGTCCGGCCAGGACACCCAGAGCAAAAAACAGTTCCTCAACGACCTGCCGGGCAAGACCAGCGAAGCGGTGGAGAGGCTCACGTCTTACGGCTTCGAGAATGCCGACGCCGAGAAAGAATTCCAACAACTGCTGGCGCAACTGGAGCAAATCCGCAAGCTGGAGAATTTTTTGCGGCGGGAAGGAAGTTTGTTTCGCGGCCAGACGCCCGTTGATTTCAAGCAATCCCAGGAACTGATGGAGCGCATGGAGGAGCTGCGCCGCCTAGAGAGCCAGCTATCGAGCATGCAGCTCAAGGACGTCGATAAGGAGCTGTTGGAAAAACTTCTCGGCGGCGACCCGATGCAGGACTTCGAAGGAGTCATGCGCATGCAGTCGCTGCTCGAAGAAGGGGGCTACGTTGTCGAACAGGGAGAGCGCTTCGAGCTGAGCCCGAAAGGAGTTAGGCGCGTCGGCCAGTTGGCGCTCAGAGACATCTATCGGCAACTGCGGCGCGACGGCATGGGGCGCCACCAGGCGCGCTACCGCGGCAGTCATGAACTGCTAGTCGAGACCAGTCGTCCGTACGTGCAGGGTGAGCCGCTCCATATCAACATGATCCAGACTTTGAAAAACGCGCTGCTGCACGGCGGCGGCGTGCCGGTACGGATCGGGCCGAAGGACTTCGCGGTATACGAATCGGAGCATACGACGCGGGCGGCCACCGTGCTGCTGTTGGACATGAGCTGGTCGATGAGCTGGGAAGGGCGCTTCGCCGCGGCGAAAAAAGTCGCCCTGGCGATGGAGAGCCTGGTGCGCTCGCTCCACCCGCGCGACTATTTCGGTATCGTTGGTTTTTTCACCCGCGCCGTCGAGCTTAAAGCCAAAGATCTTCCCCAGGCGACCTGGAACATGGGCGATCCGTTTACCAACCTGCAAGACGGTTTGCACCTGGCTTCGACTCTGCTGGAGCGGCGTCCCAGCGCCAATCAACAAATGATCGTGATCACCGACGGCCAGCCGACGGCTTATTGCCGGCAGGGGAGGCTTTACTGTGAGTGGCCGCTAAGCTTCGGCGGCATCAGCCAGCGGGCCGCGGAAGAAACCTTAAAAGAAGCCGAGCGCATAACGCGCAAAGGCATTACGATTAACACCTTCATGCTCGACGACAGCCCCGTCCTGCGCGGCTTCGTCGACGATATGACCCGCATCAACAAAGGCCGCGCCTTCTACACCCGCCCCGACCGCCTCGGTGAATACCTCCTGGTCGATTACCTTTCGCACCAGCGGAAAAAAGTTTGAACGCCGTAGTCGTTGTTACGTTGCCACCGGCGAATGACCCTTCACAAACACGAGCCACGAATACGTTTCACGGTTTTCCCCGGCGCCACACGACCACGATTCACGAACACGAGTCACGATTCCTCGAGCGAGAGATGGCCAGAAAGCGAGCCACACAGTCGAAAATCGGTTCGAAAATCCAGCCGCGTTTCTGAGCGAGAGCGCGGGATTATTAAGAAAGAAAGGTTGGCCTTAGTTTCACGGCAGGCGCTTACGTAAGCACTAGAATCCAGATTCAGGCTCGACCCCAACCACAAAAGATTTGACCCCTAGCCTAGTCGTCGGATTGCGTCATCAGAGAAGGCTTTACAAATCATTGCCCCCATTGTAAAAGCAGGCCAACTGACAGAGTCGCGAACCGTAATATACAGAAGGAATGCGGTTCTATACGGAACTAGATAATCTTGGTTGGATCCATTGAGGAGGGCAGATGGCGTTACCAGGTTATAAGGACATCATCGAACTTGTAAAAGCGGGTGCAACGATTGAAGCACAAGAGAAAATCATGGAGCTGCGCCAGTCCGCACTCACTATTCAGGAGGAGAATATTCAGCTTCGGAATCGGGTGCTGGAACTCGAAACACGTGTAAGGGAACTCGAAACCACGGAGGGCGAACCATGTCCTCGATGCCGCAAGAAAACCTGGGTAGTGGAAAGTAGCAAGCCCGATCCCACCTTTGGCGATTTGGGAGGCATCCGGCGCACTTATAAATGCGCGGAATGCGGACTCAGCGAATCGACGATGGTCACCCCAAAGTGAATCCAACAATCCGCTCAAACCGATCGCGCATAGAACGCGCTCCGGTTTAGCGGTACGTTTGACAGCCTTAAGGAGACCTTTGCTCGGCTTCCTTCAGTGAGGTATCGTGCTGAACAATTGGAATTAGCTCTCCTGAAGAATCCGATAAACGTAATTATGGATACAAGACAATCTGATTGAATCATGCCAGTTCGGGGCTGAGCTTCTTTATGTTAAACTCACGTTGGTTAATTTCCCTTGCCACTTCGTGAAATTCAATTAGTATTTCTGAGACTGCTTTAGCTGCTGTTCCGCAGTGGAGACGAACGAAGAGAGCTTGTCGCAGTTTTGTCTCATCGGGACGGGCGAAACTAGACCGGCGATTGATCGTGTGAGGCTTACGATGAAAAAGCCAAGCATTACAAAAAGCAACCACCTCCTACCCTTCGGCGAATTATCGCCAGCGCAGTTCGAACGTTTGTGTTTGTGGTTAGTGGAACGCGAAGACTACCTGCGCCCGGAACATCTTGGCGAAGCGGGACGCGAACAGGGCCGCGATGTGATCGCTTATCGCGCGACCGACAGCGGCGAACAACTGTGGTATTTTCAGTGCAAGCGTCACCGGTCAATCAGCGCCGCGACGCTCATCGAAGAAGTCGAGAAGTACAACGATCTGGTCATCGCTGACCCGACGAAAAAGCCTTTCGGCGTTGTATTCGTCACCAACGCCGCACTCTCTGCCGATGCGCGCGAAAAGGTGCGCGAGTTTTGCGGCACACACGGCTACGATTGCGAATTCTGGGCTCGCACCGAGCTTGATCTGCGCGTCAAAAAACACGCGGACATCGTCGCGGAATTTTTCAATCTCACGCTGCCGCCACTGCCCCGCGACAAAATCTCTATCGCCCGTTTGCCCGTCACCGGCCCTGACCTCTTTGGCCGCGATGTCGAATTGGAACGGCTCGACGACGCCTGGGCGAATCTCAATACCAACATTATCACTTTCGTCGCCTGGGGTGGCGTAGGCAAGACGGCGCTCGTCAATCACTGGCTGAAGCAACGCATGGCGCGGGACAATTATCGCGGCGCAGAGCGCATCTACGGCTGGTCGTTTTACAGCCAGGGCACGAGCGAACCCGCGGCCTCTGCCGACCTGTTCATTGACCAAGCGTTGCGCTGGTTCGGCGACACAGACCCGATGCAAGGTTCACCATGGGATAAAGGCGAACGGCTGGCGCGCTTCATCCGGCAAACGCGCACGCTGCTCATTCTCGACGGACTCGAACGGCTGCAACATCCGCCGGGCCCGCAGGAAGGGCGACTGAAGGACGCGGCGTTGCAGGCGCTTCTGGTTGAGTTGGCAGCACAGCAAGCAGGACTGTGCATTATGTCGACCCGCGAGCGAGTCGTTGATCTGGTTGATTTTGAAAACGGCACGGTCGTACAACACGAACTCGAACACCTATCGCCGCAAGCAGGCGTGCAGCTTTTGCGCGCACAGTACGTTAAAGGCGACGACGACGAACTGGCACAGGCAACAAGGGAATACGGAGGCCACGCGCTGGCTCTCACCTTACTGGGCAGTTACCTCGCGGATGTCTGCGGCGGCGACATTCGTCGGCGCAACGAGATCGAGAGTCTGGAAGAAGACGTGCGGCACGGTCGCCACGCCGAGCGGGTGATGCGAGCGTATGAAAAATGGCTCGGCGAACGCGTAGAACTGGCGTTGTTGCGCTTGCTGGGGCTGTTTGATCGTCCCGCTGAAGCCGGATCCATCGCAGCCTTGCGCGCCGCGCCCGCTATTTGGGGGCTGACCGAAGCGTTGCAGAATTTGAAAGAGCGCGAATGGCAGCAAGCGTTGGCAAAGCTGCGACGGATCAAGCTGTTGGGCGCGGCATCGGCCAGTGAGCCTGACACGCTGGACGCGCATCCGCTGGTCCGCGAGCATTTCCGGCAGCAACTCAAACGTGAACGCCCCGACGCCTGGCGCGAAGCAAACAACAGGATCTACGAACACCTCAAGCGCACGGCTAAAGAATACCCTGACACGATTGAAGAGATGTCGCCGCTTTATGCCGCGGTGGCACATGGTTGCGAATCAGGTAGGTACCAAGAGGCAATGGATGAGGTGTTCTTTCGGCGGATTCGTAGAGAGAATCAGGCCTTTAGTATCCACAAGTTCGGTGCATTCGGTACTGAACTGGCGACCCTGACCAGCTTTTTTGACCGGCCCTGGCAACAACCTGTTTCCTGGCTCACTGAAAAACAAAAAGCGTTTGCCCTGAATGCGGCAGGTATTTGTCTTCGAGGGCTGGGACGTCTGAAGGAAGCGGGTCAGGCTATGCGAACAGGGCTGGAGGCTCGTATTTCTCAAGGTGATCGGGCTAACGCCGCCGTCGAGGCGGGCAATCTTTGTGAGCTCTACCTGATCATTGGGGACCTGCCTGAAGCCTTGCTCCTCGCCCAACAGAGTGTCAAACTGGCAGACCAAAGTCGGGCAGACGTTCACCAGATGACGAGCAGAACAACGCTGGCGAATTCCCTGCATCAGCTTGGTCGCCTGGCGGAGGCAGAGGTCCTCTTCCGTAAGGCTGAAAAGATGCAAAAGAAGGGGCAACCTGAACTACCGCTGCTCTACGCGTTGCGCGGATTTCAGTACTGCGATCTGCTGCTGAGCCAGGGAAAATATCAGGAAGTACAAGACCGTGCTGTCCAGACCCTTGAAGGGGCAAACCAGATTTTAGGAACTTTTTTTATCGCACTGGACAATCTTTCGCTGGGACGAGCCTACCTGCTTCAGTCCCGCCAGACAGCCACGGGCAATTTCGCGCAGGCGCTAGAGTTTTTGCAACGCGCCGTGGACGGGCTGCGTCTAGCAGGGCGACAGGATTATATACCGCGCGGACTGCTGCCGCGCGCGGCGTTGCATCGGGTCAGGGGCGACTACGGACGGGCCGAGCGCGATCTGGCAGAAGCGCTGCGCATCGCCTCGCGCGGCGGGATGGGTTTGCATCTCGCTGAGTGTCATCTGGAATCTGCGCGGCTTCAGCTTGTGCGGGGCAACCAGGACAAAGCTCGCGAGCATTGGGCGACAGCCAAAGAGATGATCGAGCGCATGAGCTACCATCGCCGCGACAACGAAGTAAACGAGGTTGCACAGCAGCTACGTTGAGTAAAACAACACAGTTGGCACAAAGGGCTGTCTAACAAACGGTTCGACCGGAGCGCGGCAAGCGAGCGGTGAAGGGGGGTCGCATCTTTACCTTTCACATTCACGCGCCGAGAGTACAGCGTTACCGTCCATGAATCTGAAAAGGAGGGGTGAGCGTCGGAATCGGCACTTCAATCACTGTGGGACGATGGCTTTGCTGCGCCTCTTCGAGCGCCTGATCGAGTCGATCTGGATCTGTTTTAATTCCTTTCGCGCCGAAGACTTCAGCTAATTGAGCAAAGCTTGGGTTCTTGAGTTCTGTTCCTATCACTCGGTCTCGAAACAAATCAGAAGGGTCAAATCTTTTGTTGACAGTCAAGCGTCGGAGGTCTTTGAAAGTTCGGCATGGTCAATTTCGTCGGGCGCAAGATGCGTGAGGGAACGGTCTACCGAAAGCCAACGACTTGCAACAAAAGATTTGACCCGTTTGGCGTTTTCTTCGACCCCCTGGCCGCGCAATGAATTCCGATGGTAGACCCTGTCATGTTCCTGTCATATTGCTTGCAGGTCTGCTCAGAGGCAGCCAATAATAAGACATGAGCAAAGTATATTTACCTGTCATAGCCATGGTCGGGAAACCCCTGATCGCCCAGGAGTTGGTGCAGAGATTTGGAAGCGGACGATACTATTTTCCGATTCTAGAAGAGCCGTGGACAACACGGCCTGACGCCAGAGGTGAGGTGCTAAAGTTAAATAACCTATTGGCGCAGATTCGACACGAATATCTTATCATTGGGGGCTGCGGTGAAAGTTCAATTCAGATGCTTAAAGATATTGTCCCCGACAGCTACTGGCAAAAAAGTGTTGTAGTGATCAGGGAGGCCGAGAACCTGAGAGAGGCGTTAGAACCACTTCGTAAGTACATGACGCGCGGCGAGGGAGATTTACACCGCATTCAAACCCACGAAATTAGCTCTTTAGCAGAAGGTGATCGGATCGCAGTGATCGAGCATTCCGAATCACTAGGTGAAGTGATCGCAGAAAACTATTGTGCATTTTATGGCTATAAAATAATAAAAGTCCCTCCGGCGTCCGAACACGATCTGGATAGTTGCGAAGATCTCTTGCGGGGTTGGAATTGTGCGCCCGACAATTCGGACCGTTACGTTGCGCAGCAGACATTGTTTGAGAACCTCAGAAGCAGAATCGGTAAACTAGAGGAAAACCAGCTACATCGAGTGTTATTTTTTACCAGAGGGCTTCCTTACGGCGTGCTCCCGTTTAAATCTCCGGTAACCCATTTGATGCAAGAAAGAAATTTGGGGTCGCAACTCATGCGAGGACTGTTACGGGTTGGGAATAAACGAGGAATCGCTCTTGCGCTAATTTGTGATCCAGGGGACTTGCCGGATACAGAAGCTCAAACAGTGAGACAGTTGTTAGCTAGCAATGGTGTAGAGATTCTAGATTTACTCGGAGAAAAAGCAACCAATCATCGGTTCATTTACACAATCCAGTATTATCCATACGATTTCGCAATGATCAGCAGTCACGCTGGTGAAGTAAACGGGAGACGTATTACTGAAGAATTCATCAATAC
>Ga0326597_10003888_pt1 | contig 21228 bp, 15 predicted proteins | sample RVTome_12_FD_203789 | JGI IMG/M metagenome (GOLD analysis project Ga0326597, IMG submission 203789) | Soil microbial communities from uranium-contaminated site in the Upper Colorado River Basin, Wyoming, United States - RVT100D185 | ecosystem: Environmental > Terrestrial > Soil > Contaminated >...
GACCGCATCGAGATCACCGAGGCCGAAGTCGAGATCGAGTCGGAAGGCGCCACCAAGGCGATCCGGTTCCAGCGCACCGGACCAATCTGGCTCGGCCTGGTCTCGGGCGTGCGCTTCGAGTTGCAGGGCTGCAAGAGCGCCTGATCGGCTCGTCGCGTCTCAGAGCATTGCGCGGATCGATTCGAGCTCGGAGCGTATCTTCCGATAGCGGGATCGGTGATCGGTCTCGATCGCGAGATTGCCAGACTCGAGCGCGCGACCGGCGCCGAACTCCCGCAACTTCTTGCGCGCGCCCGCGATCGTGAAGCGCTGTACGTAGAGCAGTTTCTTGATCAGCAAGATCATGTCGATGTCGCGCCGGCGATACAGGCGTTGTTTCGATCGCGATTTCTGCGGCGCCATCCAGCGAAATTCGGATTCCCAATAGCGCAGTACGTAGGGCTTGACGTCGGTGATGCGACTGACTTCACCGATTCGGTAGTAGCGCTTGCCCTGAGCGTCTTCTTCGCGCTCAGCGACGCCATTTGCGGCCGGGGATTTGCGTTGCGACGCGGTCTCGTTTGCCAACTGCCCCCCCACTCAAAGCAGCTCGATGAAAGGAGCCGATCAACAAAGTGCGGATTGGTCTCTGGGTTCCTGCAGGCTGTAGCCTGCCATTTAAGCCAAGCGACAGATTCAAGCGAGGCGGCCGGTCCCCTTCAAACCACTCCCGTCGGTCGGGGTCTCTTCGTCGTTCAAGAGGTTCTTTAGCACGAGACTGGGTTTGAATGTGAGTACCTTGCGCGCTTCCAGAAGAATTTCTTGACCGGTCTGGGGATTCCGGCCCTTTCGAGAGTTCTTGCCGCGGACGACAAAATTTCCAAATCCCGAGATCTTCACCTTTTCACCATTGGCGAGCGTGGTTTTGATGGCATCGAAAACCTTTTCTACCAGCTCCGCAGACTCTTTCTTCGAGAATCCAACCTGCTCGTAGATCTGTTCGACGATGTCAGCCTTGGTCATACGCGTTCTCCCGTAAGTCTCGCTAACGGAGCTCTCCCTTGAACCGATGTGCCAGCATCTTGACGATGCGATCAGTCGTCTTCGTCACTTCCTCGTCCTTGAGGGTCCGATCGAAGCGCTGAAATACCAGCCGAAATGCGAGGCTGGTGCGCCCAACGGCGATTCCCTTTCCCGCGTACCGATCGAACAACTCCACCAGGATCAAGTCTTTCCCGCCAGTCTTGCGAATCGCCTCGAGCACTTCGCCCGCGGGCTGGTCCACGTCGACGACCACCGCCAGGTCTCGCCGAACACTCGGTTGTCGCGACACCTCTTGGAATCGAACCGTCTGCTGGGGCAGCGCCACCAGCGCCTCGAGGTCCAACTCCATCACCGCACAACCGAAGTCCAGCCCAAACGCGGTGGCGACATCCGGGTGCAGCTCGCCAATCGATCCGACCACGACTTCCCCCACCTCGAGCGCCGCCGCGGCCCCCGGATGCAGATACGGCGGAAGGCTCGCGCTCGGAAACCATGCCACATAACCCAGCTGGTTCAAAAGCTTTTTTGCGATGCCCTTGAGTTTGAAGAAGAGCGGAGCCGAAGCCGATGGCTCCCAGAGGCCCCGCTCTTCGCGCTGCGCAATCGCCGCCACGAGGCTCAGCGGCTCCTCCGGGAGGCCCCCACCCCAGCGCGAGGGTTCGGCGCCCACGCGATACAAGCGGGCCAGCTCGAAGACCTCGATCCGCTCCACCTGCCGGCTGCGATTTTGCTGGACGAGGCGGAGGATCGAAGGGAGCAGCGTCGTGCGAAGCAGCAGCTCCTCCTCGCGAATCGGATTCACGAGCCGCAGGGCGCGGCCCCGTGGGTCATCGGGGTCCAGCTGGAGCGCCTCGAGCCACTCCTCGTTCAAGAATGGCAGCGTCTGGCACTCGATCATGCCCGCGGCAACGAGGACGTCCCGGGACTGTTCAGCGAGGTTCCAGAGCCGCGGCCGCTCGACGCCTCGCAGGACTCCGATCGGCTCCGTGACCGGAATCCGGTCGTAACCGAGGATGCGCGCCACCTCTTCCGAAAGGTCCTGGTGGAGGTGCAGGTCGGTGCGGTGAGACGGAATCGCACAGACGAGTTCGTCCGCCTCGCCCGGCGCACAGCTCACGCCCACCCGCTCGAGCAGCACAACCATCTCCTGCTTCGAAAGTGACGTTCCGAGCAAACGGTTCGCCCGATCGGTCGGAAAGCGAATCTCTCGCGTCACAGTCGGCCCTGCGCCTTCCGCCACGGCGCTACCCGCCGCAACCTCCCCACCCGCGAGTTCGGCGATCAATCGCGCTGCGCGGTCAGCAGCCCGCTGAATGCCGAGTCGATCCACGCCCCGTTCGAATCGATAGGAGGCTTCCGTCTTCAATCCGTAGCGCTTTGCGGCGAGCCGAACGCGGCCCGGATGAAAGTGCGCGCTCTCGATCAACACGTCGGTCGTCGCATCCGCGACTTCCGTGTTCGCTCCCCCCATCACGCCAGCCAGTGCGATCGCGCGCTCCGAGTCCGCGATGACCAGGTCTTCTGCGGAAAGCTCGCGGGCCTCACCGTCGAGGGTGGCGAGCTTTTCACCGGCCGCGGCGCGCCGCACCACGACGGTGTCGCCGCGCAGTTTTGCGAGGTCGAATGCGTGCAGGGGTTGTCCGAATTCCAACAACACGAGGTTGGTGACATCGACGACGTTGTTGATCGAGCGAATTCCCGAAGCGGCGAGCTTCGCGACCACCCAGTCGGGCGAGCGGCCGACACGCACGCCCCGCACGATTCGCGCCACATAGTGGTGGCAATCGTCCGTGGCTTCGATCTCGACGCGGATCGCGTCCGCAGCGGCTGAACCGGTTTCTGGCGGATCTGTTTCCGGCGCCCGCACTTCGCCACCAAAGAGCGCCCTGACCTCTCGCGCCAATCCGATCAAGGAAGTCGCATCGCCGCGGTTCGGCGTGATGCCGATCTCCAACTCGCGATCGCCGGTCGAAATCACATCGGGCAGCGAAGCACCCACAGGCGCGCCTGGATCGAGCACCAGGATACCGTCGTGGTCGTCTCCGAGTTCGAGTTCGCGATTCGAGCAGATCATCCCGGTCGACACGACGCCTCGAATATTGGCGGGTTTGAGAACGCTGCCGTCGGGAAGTTTCGTTCCAACCGCCGCGAAAGCGATCTTCTGGCCTGCGGCGACATTCGGTGCACCGCAGACCACTTCGATGGCATCACCCTCGCCGAGATCCACCTCGCAAATGGAGAGTCGATCCGCATTCGGATGCTGTGCGCACTCGCGAACCAGACCCACGCGAATCTCGGAAAGATCGGGGCCCGTCGAGCTGATCTCGACATCCTCGAATCCGCTGAGCGTGAGGCGCTCGACGAGATCAGCTTCTGCAGGGAGATCGATGAACTCCGCGAGCCATCGAAGCGATACGCGCATCAGACCTGCTCCAACACGCGCAAGTCTCCTTCGAAGAGCAGTCGGATATTGGGGATGCCGTAGCGCAACAGCGCGGTGCGATCGACGCCCATCCCGAACGCAAAGCCCTGGTAGCGATCCGAGTCGATCCCGCAGTTTTCGAGCACCTGGGGGTGGATCATCCCGCAGCCCCCCCACTCGATCCAACCACTGTTCGAGCAGACGCCACAACCCCGGCGTTCGCACAGCAGGCATCCGTAATCCATCTCAGCCGAGGGTTCGGTAAACGGGAAATGATTGGCGCGAAAGCGCAGTTCGATCTCGTCTGCCATCAGGTGGCGCCCGAAAGCGTGGAGCACGCCCTTGAGATCGCCGAAACTAACGCCTTCGTCCACGAGGAACCCCTCGATCTGGTGGAACATGGGGTAGTGCCGCGGGCTCAGATCGTGTCGGTAGACGCGACCCGGCGCGATGAATCGAAAGGGCGGCGTTCGACCTGTCATGGCCCGGATCTGGACATTCGAGGTGTGGGTGCGAAGTACGTTTCCGCCTTCTACGTAGAAGGTGTCCTGCTCGTCCCGGGCGGGGTGCACCTCTGGAATGTTCAGCGCTTCGAAACAGTGATACTCGGTTTCGACTTCCGGTCCTTCTTCGATCGAAAACCCCATCGAGGTGAAGAACTCCACCATCTCCCTGAACACGCGCGTGACCGGGTGAAGGTGGCCCGCCGGCGGTTCGGCGACGCCGGGAAGCGTGGTATCGAGGCGCTCGGCGCCGAGCGCGCGATCGCGGCCGCTGCGCTCGAGCGCTCGGCGGCGCTCGGCGACCGCCTCTTCGATCCGCTGTTTGGTGGTGTTGGCGAGTTGGCCGACCCGCGCTCGCTCGTCGCTCGCGAGATTGCCGATGCTGCGCAGCACACCGGCCACCGAACCCTTCTTTCCCAGGTAGCGGGCGCGGACTTCCGTGAGCGCCTGCCGACTAGCGACTGCGGCAATTTCGCGGCGCGCCTCTTCCTCCAGCCGCTCGAGGTTGTCGATTCCGGCCGACATGGACGCTTTGCCCAGCTAGGCGGACTGTGACTTCGCGAGGTCTGCGAGCTGGCCGAACGCCTTCGGGTCCGTCACCGCGAGTTGGGCGAGGATCTTGCGGTCGACTTCGACGTTTGCGCACTTGAGCCCGTTGATCAGCTTGCTGTACGACAAGCCGTTTTCACGCGCCGCCGCATTGATTCGCACGATCCACAGTGCCCTGAACGTCCGCTTTCGCTGCTTGCGGTCTCGGTACGCGTAGCGCCAGCCGTGCTCTACGGCCTCTCGGGCGGTTTTGAGCAGTTTGCTGCGTGCACCGTAATAGCCCTTGGCTTGTTCGAGAATGCGATTGCGTCGCTTTCGCGCAGCGACGCCGCGTTTGACTCGCGGCATGTGACTTCCCCTTTATCGATTCATCGATTCATCGATTCTGTTGCGTCGCAAGACCGCCAGTTAGAGGTACGGGATCATCTGCTTGACACGCCTTTCGTCGACGGGATCGACGAGTTCGTCCTTCCGCAGATGGCGCTTTCGCTTGGGCGACTTCTTCGTGAGGATGTGCTGCTTGTTCTTCTGTGATCTCACGATCTTCCCGGTGCCGGTCTTCTTGAACCGTTTGGCTGCGCCTCGGTGGGTCTTGACCTTCGGCATGCTGAATCCCTTTTCACTCGACTTCTCGCGCCCTCCGAAGAGGTTCGCTCAGTTGTTGATCTCGGCTTCTACTGCTTCAGCAGACACGGAATCGTCCGGCGCCTGCGCTTCGATCCCTGACTTCGATTCTGCTTCGACGTCTGCCGACCGCTTGCCTGCGACATCGGCCGCCGGATTTGCCGGCTCGGATGCATCGCCACTGGCTTGCGCGCGTCGGATCGCCTCGGCGACCGCTTCGCGATTGGGCACGAGGATCATCGACAGAAACCGACCCTCCATCCGCGGTGGGTTCTCAACGTTCGCAATGTCACTGAGCAATTGCGTCACGTGCTCGAGTTGCCGGTAACCGAATTCGCGATGAACCATCTCCCGACCGCGATACATCACCGTCACCTTGACCTTGTCGCCGTCGACCAGGAAGCGCCGCGCGTTCTTGAGTTTGAAGTCAAGATCGTGCTGATCCGTGCGGGGGCGCAGCTTCACCTCCTTGAGGGTCGCCGTGTGCCCCTTGTTCTTTCCCATCTTCTTCTTGCGCTCGTACTTGTAGCGCCCGTAGTCCATGATCCTGCAAACCGGGGGCTTCGAGCCGGGAGCGACCTCGACGAGGTCGAGTCCGACTTCCTGCGCACGCGTCAGCGCTTCCGATGGAGCCATCACGCCGAGCTGTTCTCCGTCATCCGCGATCACGCGAATCTCCGACGAGACGATCAACTCGTTCATGCGGGGCACATCCTCCTTGTTTCCAACTTTCCGAAAGTCGGCGATACCTCAATCCTCCGAGCGCGATACGCGTCGTTCGCGCACATTTGCAGCCAGCTCGCTCACCAACTCATCGAGCGCTACGGCTGTGTTCGACTGCTTCGATCCGCGCCGGTGGCGCGGCGTGACTGTTCCGTCGGCCTCTTCCTGATCGCCCACTACGAGCATCAGGGGAACCTTTTGAATCTCGGCCTCGCGGATCTTGTATCCGAGCTTTTCATTGCGCGTGTCCAGAAACACCCGGATCCCAGCGCCCTCGAGCGCCGCCTGAACCCGCTCCGCATACGCCAGATGGCGATCGACAATCGGTAGCAGAGCGACCTGAACCGGCGCCAACCAGAACGGAAAATCCCCCCCAGTCATTTCGGTATAGAGCGCGATAAAGCGTTCCAGGGAGCCCAGGATCGCGCGGTGGAGCATTGCGGGCTGGTGGAGCTTATCGTTTCGGCCCACGTAGCGCAGCCCGAAGCGCGCCGGCATCGAAACGTCCACCTGGAGGGTCGAGAGCGTCCAGGCCCGGCCCATCACGTCCCGGAAAACGCACTCGATCTTGGGGCCGTAGAAGGCCGCCTCGCCGGGCTTGATCGAACACCCATGGCCGGCTCGCTCGACGGCCTCCACCAGCTGCCTCTCGGCGACGTCCCAGTCCGCGGGGTCGCCGCTGAACTCCGCCGGGCGGGTGGAGACCGCGACCTCGGCCTCCGCGAGGCCGAGCGCCTGGTAGACCTCCCGCGTCAACTCGAAAAAGGAATCGAGCTCGGCACTCACCTGCTCGGGCTCGCAAAAGACGTGCGCGTCGTCCTGTGCGAGCGAGCGAACCCGCGACAGGCCTGTGAGGGTTCCACTGCGCTCGTTGCGGTGAAGTCGGGAGAATTCAGCAAAGCGGATGGGCAGGTCGCGGTACGAGTGCTTCTCGGTCGAAAAGAGGTGACAGTGGCCCGGACAGTTCATCGGCTTCAGGCCGAGTTCTTCGCCCTCGTCGCCCTCCAGCATGAACATGTCTTCCCGGAAGAGCTGGTAGTGGCCCGAGGTCTCGAAGATTTCGGTCCGAAACAGCTGGGGGGTCATGACTTCCGCGAAGCCGTACTTCGGGTACAGCGAGCGAATGAAATCGACGAGCCCGTTGTAGAGGATCATGCCCTTGGGTAGATAGAAGGGCGAGCCCGGCGCGATCGAGTCGGTGAAGAATAGCTGTAGGGCCGCCCCGACCCGTCGGTGGTCGCGGCGCTTCGCATCCTCGATCCGGGCGAGGTGTTCCTGCAGTTCCTTCTCGGTCGCGAAAGCCGTTCCGTAGATCCGCTGAAGCATCGGATTGCTCTCGTCACCGCGCCAATAGGCGCCCGCGGACTCGATGATGTTGAAGGCGCCGATCTGGTCGGTTCGCTGTACGTGTGGCCCGCGGCAGAGGTCGGCGAACTCACCGTGGCGGAAGATCGTGATCGGCTGGTCTTCGGGTATGTCCGCGATCCGCGAAACCTTGAGTTCTTCGCCGCGCGCCGCAAAAAACGCCTCCGCGTCCTCCCGGCCCATCACCTCGCGCACGAACTCCGACTTTTCGGCGAGGATCTTCCACATCTCTTTTTCGATGTCTTCGAGGTCTTCGGGCGTGAAGGGGCGCTCCACCAGAAAGTCGTATTGGAATTTCTCGCTGTGGTCCGTCCGGCCGACGTCGACCTGCGCGTTTGGGAAGAGGCGCTTCACGGCGTCCGCCATCACGTGCTCGGCGGAGTGGCGGATCACTTCACCGGCTTGTGGATCTTTGCCGGTGACGATTTCGATTGCCGCGTCGGCCTCGAGCGGCGCGCGCAGATCCACCAGGCGGCCGTCGATGCGGCCCGCGAAGGCGGCCCGCGCGAGCCCCTTGCCGATGGTCTTGGCGACGTCCAGGACCGTCGAACCCACGGGAACCGCCAATGTGTTGCCGTCCGGCAATCGGATCTGGAGTTCACTCATCGATGCTGGAGCAACATCTGCGTTCGCAATCCCGGACGATCGGGGTGACAGGGGCTGCCGGCGTCGTGCGCTGAAGCACCCTGGCCCATGGCTGAAGTGGTTGGCACGGGCGGTTTCGAACCGCCGACCTCCGCCGTGTCAAGGCGGCGCTCTCCCGCTGAGCTACGTGCCATCATGATCCCTAAGGACGCGAATTCAATACCGATTTCGACTACGGGTGTCAATCGCGTGGTGCTCGTCGAATTCCTCCGCCAACGGCTGCGGATCGAGAAGCTCCACCCGGAGGCGCATCTCGTCGCCTTCGACGCGCAGTGGGACCAACTCCATGCGGTCGGAAACCGAGCGTTGCAGCAAACCCAGGAACTCACTCGGCGATTGGGCGGCATTCAGCTCGAGGACGGCGCGGCCGGGCGAAATCTCGCGGGGGATCGCGGCGCGCATCTTCAGCTCCTCCAACAACACCCGGCGGATCTCCGCATAGACCCAGTATTCTCCGAGGTTCTCGAGGATCAGGCGGCTTCGGATCTGGATCTCTTGCCCCGGGGGAGCCAGCAGCACACCCGCCCGCGTCAAACGCTCGCGGATCCGATCGCGATCGACGAACACGCTCACGATCACCACGTATTCTGTCTTGACATCGAGGTCGGAGCCGAACAGCCTCGGCCCTTCACCGCGATCTTCGACGACCTGGAAGCGCGTCGCGTACTCGAGCGGATCGTTTCCGAGGATGCGCTGTAGTTCGGCGGCCGCCTCCGATTCGGCCTGCAGAGCTTCGGCATCGCCCGTCTCGTTGTCGATTGGCGCGCCAACCGCGGTCGCGAGCAGATCCTCTGCGGTCTCTCGAACCGCATCGAGCAGGCCCTTGCGAACGGCGGCGTCGCGGGGCGAAGCGGAATCCGTCCGCACGGGCGCGACGCCCACGGATTCGACCCGCACCACGTCCCGGGCCGCCGCGATCGGCGCTTGGGGAAAACCGTTGAGTGCGAGCAGCATTCCCAGCCCGAGGGCGCGCGTGTCGAGCCGGAAACCGAGCGAGAGGCCGCGACCGGGCAGGCCGTGCAGCCGCGCCCGCGTCCACTCCTGACCCCAGATGCGGCTCAAATCGACAACTCCGTCACACTCCGTCCGAACAACCCGTCGACATCGGCCAGCAGCGCCGCATTGGCGCGGACCCCGGATACACCGTTTAGCGAAAGAATCGTCTCGCTTTCACCCGGAATCACGAGCCGCACGGCCACGCGGCACTCGCCGAGGTTTTTCTCGAGCAGGTCGCGAAGCGCGCGCAACCGGTCGGGCGACGCCTCGTCCTCGCGGACCGTGATCTGAAGCTTCGTCGAGAGCTTTTCCTCCGCGCGGTCGAGTTCGAGCACGTCCCGGACCAGGATCTTCGGCGGATCGCCTGACTCGAGCGTTCCCGATACCAGCAGCGGGATCGGCCCCGTCTCGCCATTGCCCTCGATCGCCCCCTTGATCAAGTTGCCGAACTGCGCGAACGGCTCGCTGAAGATCACGAGATCGAAGCCGCCCTGGAGATCCTCGAGCGTACCGAACGCCATCAGCGCGCCCCGCCGCGTGCGCGTTTCCCGCAACGACGTGAGGATCCCGCCGACCCGCACTTCCCTGCCGTCGAAGCCCTCCGTATCGTCGGAGGTCACTTCGGCGAAACGCGCGAGTCGATCGGCGGCCTCTGCGAGCGGATGACCCGACACGTAGAAGCCGAGCACCTGTTTTTCCAGGTCGAGGCGCTGCCGCTCGGCCCACTCGGGCGTCTCGGGCAGCTTCGGGCCTCGGACCTCGCCGCCGCCCGCGCCGCCGAAGAGGGTTCCCTGGCCGATTTCGCGGTCGCGCTGGGCGGCGGCGCCCGCCTCCAGCGCGCTGTCCAATCCGGCCCATACCGCGGCCCGATTCGGGTGGAGCGAATCGAATGCGCCGCATTTGACCAGGCTTTCGACGACACGGCGATTGACCCGACGGCCATCGATCCGGTTCGCAAAATCGAAGAGACTCTTGAATCGACCGCCCTCGCCCGCGCGCGCCTCGAGGATCGAGTCGAGCGCGCCCTCCCCCACGTTCTTGACGCCCGCCAGGCCGAAACGGATGCCTCCGCTGACAACCGTGAAGTCCCGCGCGGACTCGTTGACGTCCGGCGGCAACAATTCGATCCCGTGCTGGCGGACGTGGGTGATGTAGCGGCCCAACTTGTCGTTGTTGCCCGCCTCGGTGGTCATCACCGCGGCGAGGTATTCGCACTCGTAGTTCGCCTTGAGATAGGCGGTCTGGAAGGTGATCAGCGCGTAGGCGGTGGAGTGCGACTTCGCAAACCCATAGCCTGCAAATTCGGCCATCAGCTTGAAGACCGCTTCGGCCTTCTGGCGGTCGATGTTTCGCTCGATGGCCCCGGAGACGAAGCGCTCGCGCTGCTGCTCCATCTGTTTGGCCTTCTTCTTGCCCATCGCGCGGCGGAGCAGGTCGGCCTCGCCCAGGCTGTAGCCCGCGAGGCGGTTGGCGATCTGAAGCACCTGGTCCTGATAGACGATCACGCCAAGTGTTTCCGCGGTGAGCTCTTCGAGTTCGGGGAGCAGGTACTCGACGTGCGTGAGACCGTGCTTTCGGTTGACGAAGTCGTCCACCATGCCGGACCCGAGCGGCCCGGGTCGGTAGAGGGCAACGATCGGGATCAGCTCCTTGAAGCTCTGCGGTCGCAGCTTCGCAACGAGTTCGGTCATGCCGGCGGACTCGACCTGGAACACGCCCTCGGTATCGCCGCTCGAAAGCAGCGCGTAGGTCTTCGGATCGTCGAGCGGCACAGCTTCGATCCGAAAATCCGGATCACGGGTCTCGCGAATCCGGCGCTCCGTATCCGCGATGGTGGTGAGGGTCTTGAGTCCGAGGAAGTCGAACTTGATCAGCCCGAGCTTCTCCACGCAGCGCATGTCGAACTGGGTCATCACGTCGCCCGACTTCGGATCGCGATACAGCGGCACCTGTTCGATCAGCGGTCGGTCGCCGATCACGACACCGGCCGCGTGGGTAGAGGCGTGGCGCGTCAGGCCTTCGAGGCCGCGCGCGGTCTCGAGCAACTTGGCGACCTGCCCATCGGCCTCGGCGCGGGCGCGCAGATCGGCTGACTGCTCGATCGCGTCGTTGAGCGTGATCCCGAGGGTTTCGGGCACCATCTTCGCGATGCGGTCGACATCGCCATACGGCATTCCGAGCACCCGGCCCACGTCTCGAATCGCCGCGCGCGCCTGCAGTTTTCCGAACGTGATGATCTGCGCGACCCGCTTCTCGTCGTCGCCTTCGCCGTTGTATTTATCCGAAACGTATTGGATGACCCGATCCCGACCCCGCATGCAGAAATCCACATCGATGTCGGGCATCGAGATCCGTTCGGGGTTCAGGAATCGCTCGAAGATGATGTCGTACTCGATTGGATCAATTCCGGTTATTCCAAGCCCATAGGCGACGAGGCTACCCGCCGCCGAACCGCGCCCCGGGCCGACCGGGATCCCCTCGCGCCGCGCGAAATCGATGAAGTCCGCCACGATCAGGAAGTAGCCCGCGAACCCCATGGGTCCGATCACACCGAGCTCGTGCTCGAGCCGCTCCTGGTAGCCGGCGAATTTCGGGGGCAGCGGCTCGTCGGGCGCGAGTCCGAGTCGCTCGCGCAAACCCCGCCAGGCCGCGGCTTCGAGCACCTCGTCTTTCGTGGTTCCAGCGGGAACCTGGAAATCCGGCAAGTGGTACTCACCGGTATCGACGCCGAGATCGAGGTCACAGCGCTCCGCGATCTCGAGGCTGCTCGCCAGAGCCGACGGGTGATCCCGGAAGACTTCCGCCATTTCGTCGCCGGACTTCAGGTAGAAACCCTGCCCATCGAACTTGAACCGGTTCGGGTCCTCGAGCGTGGAACCGGTGCCGATGCAGAGCAGCGCCTCGTGGTGCTCGTGGTCGCCCTGGCTCAGATAGTGGCAGTCGTTGGTCGCGAGCAGCGGGAGGCCCATGTCGACCGACATCTTCACGAGCTCGGCGTTGACCGTGTCCTGGTCTCCGATGCCGTGGCGCTGGAGTTCCAGGTAGAACCGATCGGGAAAGATGCCCGAAAACTCCTCCACGAGGCGCCAGGCCTCCTGCACCTGTCCGCCCGTGATCGCGCGTGAAACCATCGAAGAGAGGCAGCCCGACGTCGCGATCAACCCCTCGCTGCGCTCCCGCAGCAGATCCAGATCGATTCGCGGCTTGTAGTAGAAGCCCTCGAGATACGCTTTCGAGACCAGGTAGACGAGATTGCGGTAGCCGGTTTGGTTGCTCGCGAGCAACAACAGGTGATTGATCGCGTCGAAACCGCTGGAGTCCTTCTCGCGCTTCTCCTTCGAGAATCGCGATTCGGCGGCTAGGTAGGCCTCGCAGCCAAGGATCGGTTTGATGCCGGACTCGCGCGCGCGCTCGTAGAACTCCACCGCTCCGAAGAGATTGCCGTGATCGGTCAGCGCCACCGCCGGCATGTTCAACGCCTTGGCGCGCTCGAACAGCGGATTGATCTTGATGGCGCCGTCGAGCAGCGAGTACTGGCTGTGCAGATGAAGATGAACGAAAGGGCTATTCGACACCCGGTGATTCCTCGCGGGAGGCGGGTTCGCACGTCCCGACAGCGCGCCGATGGCGGTCCGTCACTCCCACTCGATGGTAGCGGGTGGCTTGGATGAGATGTCGTAGACGACGCGATTGATTCCCTTTACCTCATTGATGATCCGGCTGGAGATCGCCGCGAGCACCTCGTTCGGCAGCCGCGCCCAATCCGCCGTCATCGCGTCGACCGAAGTCACGCAGCGAACCGCGATGACGTTGTCGTAGGTGCGCTCGTCGCCCATCACGCCCACGCTCTGTATCGGCAAAAAGACCGCAAAGCCCTGCCACATCTGCTGATACAGGCCCGCGCGGGTGATCTCCTGGATCACGATCGCATCGGCTGCGCGAACCGCTGCGAGCCGTTCGGCGGTCACATCGGCGATGATGCGCACAGCGAGGCCCGGGCCCGGAAACGGGTGCCGTCCGATCGCGGCCTCGGGAAGCCCGAGCTTGCGTCCGACCTCGCGCACTTCGTCTTTGAAGAGTTCGCGCAGCGGCTCGACGAGTTCGAGCCGCATCTCCCCGGGCAGCCCACCGACGTTGTGATGGGTCTTGATCGTGACCGATTGCCCTTTGACGGACACGCTTTCGATCACGTCGGGGTAGAGGGTGCCCTGTACGAGGTAATCCGCGCCGCCGAGTCGATCGGCCTCCTCCTGGAAGACCTCGATGAACACCCGTCCGATGATCTTGCGCTTCTGCTCGGGATCCACCACGCCGGCGAGTTCGCTCAAGAAGCGATCTTCCGCGGCCACCGTAACGAGCGAGTGGTCGAGCACCTCGCCGAAGAGTCGCTCGACCTCTGCGCGCTCGTCGGCGCGCAACAGGCCGTTGTCGACGAAAATGCAGGTCAATTGATCGCCGACTGCGCGATGGACCAACGCCGCGGCGACGCTCGAATCCACGCCGCCCGAAAGCCCGCAGATCACGCGGCCGTCGCCGACCTGCGCGCGGATCCGTTCGACCGCGTCTTCGACGAATGAGTCCATCGACCAACTGGGGCGGGCGCCACAGATGCCGATCGCGAAGTTCGTGAGAATCGCGGTACCGCCTTCGGTGTGGACGACCTCGGGGTGGAACTGGACCCCCCAGAGCGGGCGTTCCCGATCGCGCACGGCCGCGAACGGCGAGCCGTCGCTGGTGGCGAGCGTCTCGAAATTGTCGGGAAGGCGGAGCACGCGATCGCCATGGCTCATCCACACCACGCGTTCGGCGCCGCCCTCGAGACCCTCGAACAGCGGATCGTCGCGCTCGATCTTCAGCAGCGCGCGTCCATATTCCCGATCATCGGCTTTTTCGACGCGCCCGCCGAGATGATGAGCGAGCAGCTGAAGGCCGTAACAAATGCCGAGCACCGGGCAGCCGATCTCGAGGATCGCGGGATCGAAGCGCGGCGCTCCCGCGTCGAGCACGCTCGAGGGCCCTCCGGACAACACGATGCCCACCGGCTTCCAGGCGCGCAGGGTCGCTGCATCGACAGTCCCGGGTTGGATCTCGCAGTAGACGCCCTGCTCGCGGATCCGCCGCGCAATCAGCTGGCTGTATTGCGCACCAAAATCGAGCACGACGATGCGATCAGCTGCGAAATCGCGTTGCTCGGGGACAGGAGCCATTCGCAGTAATTCGCTCCAATTCCACTTCCACTGCCGCCAAATGGGCTGCGGAAGTCGGTCGGGTTCGAGGCTGGGAACGATCGAAACCTACTCGATTCGATAGTTCGGAGCTTCTTTGGTGATGATCACGTCGTGGACGTGGCTCTCCTGGAGACCCGCCGACGAGATTCGCATGAACCGCGCGCGGCGCCGCAGCTCGTTGAGATTCGGCGCTCCGATATAGCCCATTCCCGACCGCAAGCCGCCGACGAGTTGGTGGATGTTGCTCGTGAGGCTTCCGCGGTAGGGAATTCGCCCTTCGATTCCCTCGGGCACCAGCTTCGAACCGTCCCGCACATCGGCCTGGAAGTAGCGGTCCGCACTTCCGTCGGCCATCGCGCCGAGCGATCCCATTCCGCGGTAGACCTTGTAGGAACGTCCCTGGTAGAGGACGACTTCTCCGGGCGCTTCGTCCGTCCCGGCGAACAAGGCGCCGATCATCACGGTCGAGGCGCCGGCCGCGAGCGCTTTGACGACGTCGCCCGAAAACTTGATCCCGCCATCGGAGATCACGGGCACATCGGCCTTCTGGGAGACCGCCGCACATTCCAGCACCGCGGTGAATTGAGGCACGCCCACACCCGCGATGACGCGGGTCGTGCAGATCGATCCGGGGCCCACACCGACCTTTACCGCCGACACCCCGCACTTGATCAGCGCCTCACAACCCTCGGCGGTCGCCACGTTGCCGCCGATCAGCGGGAGATCGGGAAAACTTCTGCGCAGTGACTGCACCGCATCGAGTACGCCCTGTGAGTGCCCATGTGCGGTGTCGACGACGACGACGTCCACGCCCGCATCCACCAGCGCCTGGGTCCGCTCGAGGCGTTGATCGTCGACACCGACTGCGGCACCGCACAGGAGCCGCCCGAATGAATCCTTCGACGCGTAGGGGAAGCGCTCACTTTTCTCGATGTCCTTGATGGTGATCAGCCCGCAGAGCACGCCGGAATCGTCGACCACGAGCAGCTTCTCGATCCGATGCTCGTGCAGGAGTTCCTTGGCTCGGTCGATCGTCGTGCCGGGCGGAACCGTGACCAGGTTCTCACGCGTCATGACCTTCGAAATTTCCTGATGGGTGTCGCGCACGAAACGCAGATCGCGGTTGGTGAGGATTCCGACCAATTTGTCGTCGCGGGTGACGGGCACGCCCGAGATCCGGTAGCGGGCCATGACTTCGAGCGCTTCGTAGATCCGCTGCTCGGGTTGCATCGTGATCGGGTCGACGATCATGCCCGACTCGCTGCGTTTGACTTTGTCGACCTCGCCGGCTTGGGAGCTGATCGACATGTTCTTGTGAATCATGCCGATGCCGCCATTCTGGGCCAGGCAGATCGCGGTCTCGTGTTCGGTGATGGTGTCCATCGCCGCCGAGACGAGGGGAACATTCAGGGAGATTTCGCGGGTCAGCGAGCAGCTGAGCTCAACGTCTGCGGGAAGCACATCGCTGGCGCCAGGCGCGAGAAGGACGTCGTCGAACGTCAGACCTTCTCGGATGAGGCTATCGCTCATGTCGATGCTTTTTCGCTCGCTTGTTACTCGCTGGGCCGAGAGAGCGCGCTGTATTCGTCCCGATTCGCGGCTCCGATTGGGCTGGAAGGGTAGTGGTTGCGCGTTGGCGGGTCAACCCGACGAGAGCGCTGACGTTTTCGACGGCAGAGCCCGAACCAGCCGGATCTCAGGGAAGAATCCGCAGGAACATTTCGCGGAGCAGCACTTCGGCGGTGCCGCCCTTCCCGATCGGGATCAAGAAGAGCGAGCTGTCATCGAATACCGACAGATTTTCGCGCAGCGCTTCGGCCTCCACGCCCGCGTCTTTCTCGAGTAGCAATAGGTGGAAGATCCGCGCGCGCGGCAGCGCGCGCAGCGCTTCGGAGGCGGGGCGGATCGCTTCCAACGCGCCCGCCACAGAGCCGGTGAGAACCATCAGGGCCCCGATCGCACCGTGTCCGGCAAGCGACCAGAGCGCGGAAAACCGCGGATTGGCCGGGATCTCCACGAGTTCGAGACCGACCTGGTCGTCTACCTCCAGCCGGCCCAGCGCGCCCACGTGATCGATCGAACCGGATTCGGAGCGGTCGCGCATCGCGGCGCCTGGAAGGTTCGCGATCAGCCGGCTGAATTCACGCGAGGCGGCTGGGTCCGAGGCAACCACGAGCAGCCGCGCATCTCGAACCTCGTTTGCGTCGAGCTTGTCGAAGCCCATCCACTCTCGCAGGCGCGCTCCGGGAGCGTGCGAAAACAGGCGCTCGGCGACGGGCGCCTCGGGCTCGTCCGATGCGTCGCGCAACTCGACCATGCCGCGCTGGATCAGCGTGCGCAGGGTGCGCAACACCTGGTAATCGGGAAACGAGCAGTGGTCGATCACATCCCCGACACGCGAATAGGCTTCGAGCACCAGCAGGACCTCCTGGGTCAGCGGGTGGATGACGACGGGAAGCGACGATCGGCGGATTTTCAGATGGACGCGCGAGTCGAGGGGAGGCAGGCTGTCGGCTCGAAGCGCCCACTCCTGATTCTGTCGCAATCCTTCCTGCAACAGCGCGCGCGCCGGCTTGTCGAGGGAGGGTTCCTCGGTTACGGAGCCCGGCGCAAATCTGAATTCGCCGCGATCCCAGGCCAACAATCGGTACAGCGCCTTTTCGCCCGTAATGGGTCCAACCACCGCGTGGATGATCTCGCCCGCCCGCAACAAGACCCGCCCGGTTTCGGCAGTCCCCGACTCGCTGCTGCGCCGGAGGTCGACAATGCCGGTCTTCTGGCTGACGTGGAAGAGCTGCAGCAGATCCGCGAGCGCGAGTTGAGAGAGCTGCCCCCCAACTCCGCCGACGTCTTCACTCGAGGACCTGCGATCGCCTTTGTCGTGAACCCGCTCTTCGAGCAGGGCCTGAACGCGGCGCGCGACCGCCGCGGGATCGACGGGCGGTCCGGCGATCTCGCCGCCAACACCCCCGCGCGCCGCTTCGCTCGCATTGTCAGCGAGATAGATCACGCCCATGGTTCGGGTTCGCGGATTCGCCTGCAGGATTCCAGCGAGCTGCGCTCCATCGATCAACGGCAAGGCGAACTGCGCGATCAACACGGAAGGAGGCTGTGACAGCGCGTTCTCGAGGGCCGCGGCTCCGTGGGTGACCACGTTCGCGCCCAATCCGAGCTGCTCGCACGCGGCCACCAGACGCTTGCCGCGTTGAAAATCCCCGTCCGCGATGAGAACCACCACGCTCAATTGCTCTCCGAACCGTACATTTCATGCTGGGCGCGCAGCGCCAGGTGTTCGACGAGGTTGCGATCGCAAGTCTGGAAAAACCGCGTGCGATCGCGGTCGGGAGCGTCTTCGCAGATCATCGCGTACGCGGACCCTTCGCCAAAATAGATCAGAAAGGGCGGCAACTCGCCCAGCTCCCGCTTCGAAACCCATCGAATCTTCGAGGTCTCGGGATCGCCGGCAGCCTGCTCTTCGGCCTTCTGCTGGTCGGCATTCTGCTGGTCGGCATTCTGCTTGGGCGGCTCGCCCAGAACCGAAATGGCGACCTGTCCGTGCCGGCCGCGCAGTGCGCCCAATCCAGCGGCGACCGATTCGCCGAGCATCTCTCCGGGCGACGCAAACAGGAGCGATCGGGTCCCCGACCGCCTGATGGGTTCGGCGAGAACGAACTCGGCGATCTCGATGACCGTCTCGCAGCGCTCTTCCGCGCCTGCTTCGAGCAACGATTCGAGACACGCTGCGATCGGCTTGTCATCGAGAACCCACTCGCGCACGAGACTCGACCCATCGTTTTCGATGCGCTCGTCCAGCAGTCGGATCAGCGACTCGAGTTGGGTTCCATCCGAGGGGTAGCTTGCGGTGGCAACGTGGACCTTGGCGCGGCTCCTCGGCCCGAGGATCGCGAGCACTTCGCTCGCATGGAGTTCCCCAAATGCGCGCCGTTTGAACATGGCGGCCCCCAGCGCATCGGTCTCGGGAAGCAGAACGAGAAACCTCCCCTGCCCATCCACGGAAAGCAGGTCCGATGAGCGTTGGAGTCGCGTCAATTGGGCGACGGCCTTGCCGATCCACTGGCGAAATGCGACATCTCCGAACTGCGCGCGCAAGCCGTCGAGAGGTCCGATTTCGACCTTGAGAATCGAGAAGCAACGCCCATGGCGATTGGCCTTTTCGATTTCGTTGCGGACGGAGTTGTAGAAGTACTCGAAATCCGTGGCACCTGTTGCATGATCCTCGACTGACTTTCGCTCCAGAGCGGCATAACGCAGCGCGTTGCAGAGCGCGGTCTGGGCGAATGCGGCGAATTTCTCCGCACAGGATCGATCGACCGGATCGAAATCCTCGCCGCCGAGTTTGTCCGTCAACCGAATCAGTCCGACCACGCGAGATTCGTCCCGCAAGGCGAGATAGAGCGCCTCGCGCTCGTCGCCCTCTCGGTCACCCCAGTGCAGCAGGGCCGACATCGCGGTCGAATCTGCGAATTCGCGCGGCAGATCTGCAAACGCCACCAACTCCAGTTCGCCCTCCACCCGCACCAATCCACGCGCCGACGCGAGTTCCATGGAGTCGCTCTCGGGATCGGTGGCGACCCAGAGCACTCCGCCCTGGGCGCCGGTCTCGACGCACAGCCCATCGATGATTCGCTCGCCAAGTGGTTCGACGACCAAGAAACCGAACAGCGCAGTCGCCCGCTGAATCAGGCTGCGCTCATCCAGGTATTCGATGTTTTCATCCAGAAGCCTGGCGTGTTCGTTCCGCAGGCGGCGGCCTTGCAACACGCCGTCCAACGTGCTCGTCAGCGTCTCTCGATCGAAAGGCTTGAGTAGATACTCGGCGGCGCCGAGCTTCATGGCATCGACGGCGGCTTTGACGTCAACCACCCCCGTCACGACAACCACATCCTGATCGGGGTTGCGCTGCTTGACGCGGTGGACGAGTTCGTTTCCGCCCATCTGGGGCATCACCAGGTCCGTCAACAGGATGTCGAAGGTGGAGCGCTCGAGGACGCGAAGCGCCTCTTCGGCTCCGGCGGCGGTTTGCACCTCGAAGCCGGCATCGGTGAGCATTCCCTCCAGCAGTTCGCGGAAGTAACGCTGATCGTCCACGGCCAGGATGCGCCCTTTGGGCATCCGATTCCCCTCACGCGTGCGCGCGTGCCGCACCGGCTTTTCCGGTCCGATCTCCGCGCGCCCTGCTGCATTCCGCGCACCCGAAGGCGCTCGCGCCACTGAAAAGCGCGCGGCGTCGTTTCTCGGCAGCCTGTCGGGCCCGCAGGGCCCCGGATCACGAACTGCCGATCACGGCACTTCGTTCATCGGCAATTGGCGCTGCCATCTTCACGATTCCCGATCGGCGATCGTCCTCGAGGTCCTCGCTCCAGACACCGATCAGCGAGTGCGGGGTCGCGTCGACGATCTCGACCCGGATCAAGCTGCCCGGTGCGGGCGCGGATTCTGTCCCGGCTGAAAAATTGACGACCCGGTGAAACGGGTCTCGCCCCGAAAGCTGCGCGCCACCGCGGCGACTCGGCCCCTCCACGAGGATCTCGGTCGCCTCTCCGACCCGCGCCCGGTGGGCGTCGAGCGTGAGCGAGCGCTGGAGTTCCTGGAGTTGCTCCAATCGCGCCTGCGCAACCGCTTCGGGAATCTCGCCCTCCAGCGCTGCCGCAGCCGTTCCCGGTCGTGGCGAATACTTGAATGAAAACGAATCTGTAAACGAAATTTCTCGAACCAACGCGAGGGTGTCCGCAAAATCGGCATCGGTTTCGCCGGGAAAACCGACAATCAAGTCCGTGGTAATCGCGAGATCCGGACGGCTCGCGCGCAGCCGCTCGATCAACTCGCGGTACTCGTCCGCGGTGTGGCGCCGTCTCATCCGTTCGAGAATCCGGCTGGATCCGCTCTGGACCGGCAGGTGGATGTGTGGACAAAGCACTTCGAGTTCGGCGTGCGCGCGGATCAGTTCGTCGTCGAAGAAGATCGGATGCGGACTGATGTAGCGGAGCCGCGCGAGACCCGGAATCTTGGCAATTCGACGCAGCAGGCCCGCAAATGAATCTTGCGGGTCGACCGACCGCAGATCCGTCGCGACGCTGGCAGCGCGCGCGGCGGCACGCCTCCGATCGTGCCGACCATAGGCGTTCACCGTCTGACCGAGCAGGGTGATCTCGCGAACCCCCGACGCGACCAGATCCTTCGATTCGGCGACGATCTCCTCCCCCGCGCGACTGATCTCCCGACCTCGCGTGGAAGGCACGATGCAAAAGCTGCAGAACATGTCGCAGCCCTCCATCACGGTCACGAAGGCTCGGCCGGCTGGATCTCCCGCCAGCGATGGATGGCGCAGCGGCAGATCGAAACGCTCCTGCGATCCGATTTCCTCGGTCTGCGAGTCGCGGACTCCGCGAAGCGCCGCGGCCGCCATCTCGGGGACCCGGCGCAGATTGTGGGTGCCGTAGACAAAATCCAACTGCGGGAACCGCCGCAACAGCGCATCGCCCTGCTGTTGCGCGACGCAGCCAGCCACGCCGACGGTGCGCCCCCGGGCCAATTGCTTCCATTCGCGCAGCTTGCCCAACTCGCTGTAGAGGCGGTGCTCTGCCTTGTCGCGAATCGAACAGGTATTGAGAATCAGCAGATCCGCATCGTCCATCCCTCGAGCCGACTCCCAGCCGTCGTGAAGCAGCAGGTTTGCGACCTTCTCCGAGTCGTGGACGTTCATCTGGCAGCCGTGGGTGCGGATCCAAAAGCGCCGGGGCGAAATCAAGGGCCCTCCATCTCCCGCGCGCTGCGCGGTGGCCGTCAATTTGAAGGAGCCCCTCGCGAGGAGCGCTCCAGCGGGGGAGTGGGCATGAGGCTACCGGAACGCGCTGTTACCGCCAAACCCACAGCCCGCGATCGCCAGAAGCCCATTTCCGACATTCACCTTTCCGTCGAAATGCTTGAAAAATAAGAAAAAATAGGTCTCATTACAATGAAACTGGATCCGCACACAAATACGGTTTGACTAATCGCGCCGCCCGCCGCATACTGACCTCAGGCCAACAACCCGGAGAGCTTCCAGACCAGCCAGGCCGACACCTTCAGTTATGGAGTGGCGGTGGATTTGGCATTTCTGACCGAAATGTCCAACCTCTCACCCCCCATC
>Ga0326597_10003889_pt1 | contig 21217 bp, 17 predicted proteins | sample RVTome_12_FD_203789 | JGI IMG/M metagenome (GOLD analysis project Ga0326597, IMG submission 203789) | Soil microbial communities from uranium-contaminated site in the Upper Colorado River Basin, Wyoming, United States - RVT100D185 | ecosystem: Environmental > Terrestrial > Soil > Contaminated >...
CACCGCGAGCCGACCAGCCAGAGGAAGGAACGCTCGCGGAGGATGTCCGTGCCCCACGCCTCGCGGGCGATGGCAGGCCAGGACTTGCCTTCGCGCGGCCGTGCCAGCCGGCCTTCATTGACGCGCCAGACGACCGACAGCATTGTGGCGAGCTCGAGCACGCCGAGGGCCATGGTCCCGAGGAAGAAGTTGTTCGTGGCCACGGCGAAGGCACCGATCCCGAACCCGGCGACGTTGCCCAGGACCTGGAACAGCCCGACAAGGGCGGATGCCAGGCCGACCTGCTTCGACGGCACGAGGTCGGGGACGTAGCCCTGGAAAGGCCCCTGCGCGAAGTTCGAGCTGAACTGCAACAGCACCATGAACGCCGCGATCGTGAGGATCGTGTTCGAGCTCGCAATCCCGAACAGGAACACGACGTCGAGGAGCGTCCCGATGAGGATGTACGGCTTGCGGCGGCCCCAGCGACTCGTCGTGTAGTCTGAGATCGAGCCGACCGTCGGCTGGACGAGCGCGGCGATGATCGCGCCGGCGAAGTTCAGGGCGAAGAGCGTGCTGCCCTCCGAGCCCGGGCTGTGGAGCGGCCCGGCCTCGAACTGGATCCGGCCGCCGAGGATCGCGGTCAGGCCGGTGAAGATCGAGGACAGACCCAGCCAGTACAACGAGAGGCGAACGAGCTGTGTCTTCGGCAGGTCCGCCGTCGGACGATCTCCTGCACCGACTTCGGCCGGCGCGTGCGCGAGCTCCACGTCCCTGCTCCCCTTCCCCGTTCCTGCCTGGTTGGTGCATGTGACGCGCGGGCGTCGGGATTGTCACGGGTCTGCCGGGCGACCCTCCCCGTCCAGTGTCGCGGTGGTCCGGATGGGCACGAGTCGTCGATCCGCGGCGCCTGGGGCTACGAACCGGAAGACCGATCGATCGAGCGAGTAGATGGCGGTCGCCGCGATGCCGATGCGCCCGAGGCGGAACGTGAAGACCGGGTTCTCGCGGTTGCCCGCGTAATGGTGCGCGGCGCCATCCGCGGTCACGACCGCGAGGTTCGCCTGGCCGCCGAACGTGTCGTGGAGCGCCCCGAGGAGGTGCGGCACGGACTCCCCGTCGCGCCACTCGTCCTCCAGCCAGCGGGCCCCGACCTCCGTGTCGGCGCGACCGTGGATCCGGCCCTGGGCGCGGTAGCGAGACCGCCAGTCGCGATGGAGCAGCAGGTCGCCGTTGTGGCTGAAGCTGTACCGCCCGGCCGGATCGTCGAAGGGCTGGGTGTCGTGCGGGCTGATCGTCGAGAGCTTCGAGGGGCGGCGAAGGTGGACGAGGGCCGAGGTCGTCTCGTGCCGGCCGACGGCCTCGCGGGTGGGGTCGTCGCGGAAGGCCCGGACGTCGCGATGGCTCCTGATGTGGCCGTCCGCGTCGAGCCACGCCGCTCCCCAGCCGAAGCCGGCGATCCCGAACCGCTCGAGGCGCTCGGCGAAGTCCCAGAGCTCGTCGAGCCGAAACGGCTCCGCGGCGCGGGCGACGAAGTGCTCGCACATTGCGCCGGATCATACGTCGGGGCCTGATGGCCCTATGCGCACTCGGCACTGGTGGGCAAGGATCGTCTCATGGTCACCCGGAGCCGCGCTGGCCTTGCGGGCATGATCGTGGGGGCGGCGGGTCCGCTGGCGTTCTTCGCCGTCCTCTACGGCCTGTGGCTGGCCTCCGATCGCCTGGTCCACGTCGGTCCGCTGGATCGGGGCTCGTTCTTCTGGGTCGTCCTCCTGCCGCTGTGGTGCCTCTCGCCGTCGCTGGCCGCGCTCCTCTGGCGCGGCCGTCCCGGGCCCGACGCGGCGCGGATCGTCGCGGTTGCGGTCGGACTCGTGCTCGCGGTCGTGGCGAGCACGATCCTGTGGATCGCCGGAACGACCGATCAGGGTTCCTGCGAATTCGGGCCGCGAACCGAGGCGCCGGGACTCATCGTGCCGATGGGAGCGATCGGGATGCTCATCGGCGGCGGCTGGGCGCTGAACGCGATCGTCGCGGCGTCGGTCGTGGGCGCCGGGCGGCTCGGTCGCGGCGTCGTGCTCGGGATGGTCCTCGCCCTCGTCCACTTCGTCATCGTCGTCGTCGCCACGGGGCTTGTGATCATGCTCACCGGGGGCTGCAATCGGCCACAGTGAACCCGAGCCGGCGGGGGCGGGGGCTCATTCCCGGATCGTCGACTCGTACTCGGGGAAGTAGCGGCCAATCACCACGAGTTCGAAGCTCCTCAGGATCGACGCTGGCGCCTCTCGCTCGAGCAGGAACTCGAATGACCGCCGGACGAGATCGGTCGGGTCGCTCGCGCCCGGCGCGAGGCGCTCGAGGTCGGCACGGGACACGGTGACCTCGTGGCGACTCGGTACCGCGTCCGGCTCGCCGAGGCGCACGGAACAGGTCCAGCCCTTCGCGGTCGGTCGACAGTCGAGCTCGATCGTCGTCATCGGTCGGAATTCTGGCAGGCGGGGCACCAGTAGGTTGTCCGGGGCAGCTCCGCGCCCTGGGCCGCGGAGCTGACCAGCGTGCCGCAGCGGCGGCATGGGCGGCCGGCCCGGCGGTAGACCCAGAGCGGCCCGGGCGCGAGGGGCCGGTGGGTGACGGGATCAACCGTTGTCACGCGCTCCGGGCCCCTGGACCGCGCCGAGCTCTCGACGAGGATCCGGCGCGCGGTCGCAACGAGCCGGTCCAGCGTCGCGTCGTCGAGCTCGCCGACGCGGGCGAAGGGGTCGACGCGCTCCATGAACAGGGTCTCCGACTTCACGACGTTGCCGATCCCGGCCAGCGCCCGCTGGTCGAGGAGTGCCACGCCGATCTCCGTTTCGGCCCGCGACGGGTCGCGAAGCCGCCGTCGCGCCTCATCGGCGTCGAACGCCGAGCCGAGCAGGTCCGGCCCCAGCCGCCCGAGCGAGGGGTGGATCGCCTCGGCGCGCGTCTCGAACAGCTCGACGACCGGGGCGTCGAAGCAGACCGCCACGGCGCCGGGGACCTCGAGGACGAGGACCGCCCGGCCCGGGGCCCGTCGCCAGGGCTCGCCGGGCCGGTAGCGGTGCCACGTGCCCCGCATCCGGAGATGCGTCCGCAGCTCGAGTCCGTTGTCGAAGCGGATGAGCAGGTTCTTGCCGGTGGCGAGGACGTCCGCGATCGTGGCCCCGACGACGCGCTGGACCTGGGGTCCGGGAACGCGGGCCCGCGCCGCAGTGACCGTTCGCCCGGCGAGGTGCGGGCGCAGCCCGGCAGCGATCCGTGCCAGCGTGTCGCCCTCGGGCATCGGTGATCGGCTCCGGGCCGGAGCTCAGCGGTCCCGGAGGACGAGGCCGCGATAGCCGGCGACGAACCCTGCTCGGACGAGTGCTTCGCGGTGCGGCGACTGCCCCACCGGCAGCCCGTCGACCTTCGTCACGACGAGCTCCCGGTCACGGCCCTCACCGATGAGCCGCCGGAGCGCAGGGACGGCGACCGCGGCCGCGTCGGGATCGTCGAACACCGGGAGCGTCTGGAGCGTCCTGCCGCCGCGCTCCACGTAGAGCGCGGCCACGCCGTCGACGAGAACCACGGACGCGCCTGCCGCCCGCGGCAGCGGCCGCCGATCGTCGTCGCCCCGGCGCGGCCAGGGGATCGCAGCGCCATACGGGTTCGCCGGGTCCGCCGCCGCGAGGAGGTGAACCGCGGCCGCACCACCGCGAGCCGTGGCCGGGTCGCGGACCGCCCGAAGCCGGTCGATCGCACCGGCCAGCGCGAACTGGGCCGCCCCAAGCCCCTCGATGAAGTAGCCACGCCGGATGCGGCCGGCGTCCTCGAGGGCCCGGAGGACCGGGTAGACGCCGGCGAACCCGCCGTCGATGCCCTCGGCCATGACCGCCTCGCGGACGAGGACGCCGTGCCGATCGAGGAGGGCCAGGGCCGTGGCGTGGAGCCGCTCCGTCGGGCTGCCGCCGGAGCCGTCGACGTCGACGAGCGACCATCGGCCGGCGGCCTCCGGCGGTCCCAGGGCCGTGAGTCGCCCGGCCCGCGGCCGGGCGGTCGAGCGAGCGGGCCGCTTCCAGCGCAGCGCCCGGAGCGGGGCGAACGTGTCGTTCGTGACCTCGCCGGCCCAGACGAGGTCCCACAGCGCGTCGAGCACGTCGCGGTCCATGCCGCCGCCGGCCGCTGCGTGGAGATCCCGATAGAACGAGGCGCCGCGGCTCACGAGGTGGGCGCGGATCGCCTCGTGCCGCGCCCCGCCCGGCCGCTCGACGACGTCGGCCAGCCGCGCCGGGCGCAACGCCTCACGCCCGGGCCGGTAGAGGACCACCCGCCCGTCGTCCCGGCCAAGGCTCCCCCGCCCCACCCATGCCACCTCGCCGAGGGCGCCGAGCTCGTCGAGGAGGCGCGGCTGGTAGCCCGGGATCCGGGCCGGCAGGACGTCCCGCTCCAGCACGGAGGCCGGGATCGCCACGCCCGACAGCTGGTCGACGACCTCGGCCAGGCGCTCCAGGGCGGTCGTTCCACGGAGCGGGGGCAGCGACTCGCCGACCGCCGTGACCCCCTGCCAGGCCGGCAGGAACCGCCCCAGGGCGGCCGGCTCCACGGGCTCCACCTCGCGCCGGAGCCGCGCCAGCGACCGCCGCCGCAGGAGCCGCAGGACCTCCGGGTCGCACCACTCGCGTTCCGTCCCGTCCGGCCGGAACTCGCCCCGGACGAGCGAGCCCCGCTCGGCGAGCCGCTCCAGGGCGTCCTCGACGACGCCGGCCGGAAGGCCCCAGCGGCGAGCGGGATCGACGGCCAGGAACGGCCCGTGCGTTCGCGCCCAGCGCGCCAGCAGCCCGTCCAGGGCCTGGGCGACGGGCACCAGGAACGCCTCGGGGAGACCGGCCGGCGGCGAGACCCCGACGCCGTCGCGGTAGCGGCCGGCGTCCTCGATCGCGATCCAGCGTTCCTCGTCGCCGATCCTGGCGGCCACCGCCCGACGGGCGGCCCGCAGCTCCGCGAGCCAGGCCTCGGCGACACCCGCTCCGCCCTCCACCCGGGCGCTGATCTCGACCGAGTTCAGGTCACCGAGCCGCCGCAGCACGTCGTGGAGCTGGTCCACGGTCCCGGCCTGCCGGTCGTCGGCGAGGGCCTGCAGCGACAGCTCGAGGTCGGCGAGCGCGTCGGCGTCGAGCAGCTCCCGCAGCTCCTCCTGGCCGAGCAGCTCGCGGAGCAGATCGCGATCGAGGGCGAGGGCCCCGGCCCGGCGCTCGGCCAGCGGCGCGTCGCCCTCGTACATGTAGGCGGCGACGTAGTCGAACAGGAGCGACGCGGCGAAGGGCGACGCCTTCGCCGTCTCGACGGCGTGGACCGTGATCTCCCGGCGCTCGACGGCGCCGAGGACGTCGCGCAGGGCCTCGAGGTCGAAGACGTCCGAGAGGCACTCGCGATACGTCTCGACCAGGATCGGGAAGCTGCCGTAGCGGGAGGCGACCGCGAGGAGGTCGGCCGAGCGCTGGCGCTGCTGCCAGAGCGGCGTCCGCGTCCCCGGCCGGCGCCGCGGCAGCAGGAGCGCCCGCCCGGCGTTCTCCCGGAACCGCGACGCGAAGAGCGCCGAACCGCCCACGTTCTCCAGGACGAGGTCCTCGACCTCGTCCGACGACGGGAAGAGGAGCGCCTCGATCTCGGCCAGTCGCGCGGCGCTCCCGTCGCCCTCGCCCTCGGGCAGCCGGACGGCGATCCCGTCGTCCGACCAGATCGTCTGCGCCTCGAGGCCGAGGCGCTCCCGGAGGCGGTGCTCGATGGCCAGGGTCCATGGGGCGTGGACGCGTCCGCCGAACGGCGTCAGGACGACGAGCCGCCAGTCGCCCAGCTCGTCCCGGAAGCGCTCGATGACGATCCGCCGGTCGGTCGGCAGGGCGCCGGCCACGTCGCGCTCCTCCTCGAGGTAGGCAAGGAGGTTCTCGGTCGCGAGCTCATCGAGGTCGTGGTGAGCCCGGAGCCTGGCCGCCGCGGTCGCGCGTCCCTTCGCCCCGCGGCCGAGGTCGGCTTCGGACTCGCGGACGAACGCCCCGATCGCCCGTCCGAGCTCGACCGGCCTGCCGATCGCATCGCCCTTCCAGAACGGCACCTTGCCGGGAACGCCCGGCGCCGGCTCGACGATGACCCGGTCCGGCGTGATGTCGAGGATCCGCCACGAGCTCGCACCGAGGATGACGACATCGCCGTGCATTCCCGCCCGGAGCTCGTAGACCTGCTCCTCGTCGAGCTCGCCCACCCGGCGGCCCGGCGTCCCGGCTTCGCCGGCCAGGAACACGCCGAACAGGCCGCGATCGGGGATCGTCCCGCCCGACGTCACCGCCACGACCCGGGCGTCCCGCCGGCCCTCGACGACGTCCGTGACCCGATCCCAGACGACCCGCGCCTTGAGCTCCGCGAACTCGTCCGAGGGGTAGGCGCCGGCGAGCATCCCGAGCACGCCCTCGAGGGCCTCCCGCGAGAGCGTCTCAAACGGCGCCGCCCGGGTCACGATCTCGAGCAGCTCGGCGACCGTCCAGCGGTCCATGACCGTCATCGCCACGAGCTGCTGGGCGAGGACGTCGAGCGGGTTGCGAGGCATGACCGTCGTCTCGATCGCGCCCTCGTGCATCCTGCCGACGACGACGGCGGCCTCGAGGAGATCGCCCCGGAACTTCGGGAAGAGGACGCCCTTCGAGGGCTCGCCGACCTGGTGGCCGGCCCGGCCCACGCGCTGGAGCCCCGAGGCGACGCTCGTCGGCGACTCGACGAGGATCACCAGGTCGACCGCCCCCATGTCGATCCCGAGCTCGAGCGAGCTCGTCGCGACGAGGGCCGGCAGCCGGCCGTCCTTGAGTGCCTCCTCGATCTCCAGGCGCTCCTCCCGGGCGATGCTGCCGTGGTGCGCCCGCACGAGCGCCTCGCCGGCGAGGTCGTTGAGCCGGTGGGCCAGCCGCTCGGCCAGGCGCCGGCTGTTGGTGAAGACGATCGTGCTTTTGTGGGCCCGGATGAGCTCCAGGATCCGCGGGTGGATCGCCGGCCAGATGCTCGTCCGCATGTCGTCGCGCCACGCCGGCCCGCCGGGCTGGTCCTCGAGCGGCAGGACCTCGCCGAGCCGGCTCATGTCCTCGACCGGGACGACGACCTCGAGGTCGAGCGCCTTGCGGGTCCCGGCGTCGACGACGGCGACCTCGCGGCCGAGCCCGGTCCCGCCCAGGAATCGGGCGATCGTCTCGAGCGGACGCTGCGTCGCCGAGAGCCCGATCCTCTGGAGCGGAGGGGCGCTGGCGGGCCGCAACCGCTCGAGGCGTTCCAGGGACAGGGCGAGGTGGGCGCCCCGCTTCGTGCCGGCCACCGCATGGACCTCGTCGAGGATGACGGTCTCGACGCCGCGGAGCGTCTCCCGGGCGGCCGAGGTCAGGATCAGGTACAGGCTCTCGGGGGTCGTGACGAGGATGTCGGGCGGCGTCTTCGCCAGCTGGCGGCGGGCGTCCTGGGGCGTGTCACCGGTCCGCGACGCGATCGAGATGTGCGGCGGGTCCTGGCCGAGTCGCTGGGCAGCGAGCGAGATTCCGTGGAGCGGCGCCCGGAGGTTGCGCTCGACGTCGTAGGTCAGCGCCTTGAGCGGCGAGACGTACAGGACGCGGACGCTCCCCGGTCTGTCGCGCTGGGGCGGTGGCGTCGGGTGGCGAGCCAGCCGATCCAGGCACCACAGGAAGGCGGCGAGCGTCTTGCCCGAGCCGGTCGGGGCGTGGATCAGCGTGTGGTTCCCCGCCGCGATCGACGCCCAGCCGCCCGTCTGGGCCGGCGTCGGCGCCTCGAACGCGACTTCGAACCACGCCCGCACCGGGGCGGAGAACGGTGCGAGCGGGTCGGCGTTCGGGGCGGGCACAGACACGGTCGTCACGGGCCGAGCAGTGTAGCGCGCGCCGGCCAATTCGACCAGATGTTCTGTTTATCCCATCGCGACATCGACCGGTGAGTGCCCGGTAAGGGCGACGCGGCATCGTGGCGGGATGGAGGACATCGCCCTCGGCCGGGTGTTCCGTCAGGTCCGAGTTCGCCGTGGCTGGCGCCAGGTCGATGTGGCCGACCGCGCGCACGTTTCCCGGAGCACGTACTCGGAGACCGAGCGCGGTCACCTCGATGCCTGCTCGCTGTCCACGCTCCGCCGGGTCGCGGCTGTCCTCGAGGTGCGACTCACTCTCGAGGCCAGCTGGCGCGGCGGCGACCTCGGAAGGCTGCTGTCGAGCCGGCACTCGGCCATGGCGAACGCGGTCGCCGGCCGGCTGGTAGCGGCCGGCTGGCTCGTCCGGCCGGAGGTCTCGTTCAACCACTTCGGTGAGCGGGGGGTCATGGACCTCTGCGCGTTCCATCCGATCACGCGAACGCTGTTGATCGTCGAGATCAAGACCGAGCTTGTCGATGTCGGTGCGCTCCTTGCGACCGCCGATCGGCGCGCGCGCCTCGCGGACGTCATCGGCCGATCCGGCGGATGGGAGCCGGCGCGGGTCGCCTCGTGGATCGTGGTCGCGGACGGTCGAACGAACCGGCGGGTGGTCAGCGCTCACCGGGAGCTCATTCGTGCCGCGTTTCCGGGGGATGGGCGCGCGATCGAGGGCTGGATCAGGGATCCGGGCGGCGCCGCTCGGGCGCTCTGGTTCCTGCCAGATTCCAGCTTCGCCGACACTGGGCAGACTCGGAGACCGGTGAAGCGGGTTCGACGGCCCCGGTCACGTCCCGGCTGAACTCAGGAGATCGGCCCGGCCCGCGCTTTGGCGTGCCGGCAAGCGACTCAACCGGGCCTACCGTCGCTTCCACCGGAATCTGGCAGGATGCCCGGCGGCGCCGGATGCGGGCACGCTCAGCGCCGGATGCGGGCACGGGCGGACGTCGCGTGCCGCGGCAGCCGTGGCCGGGGGGGGGTCGGGCCGCTCGGCTCGTGCCGGGCGGGCCATTGGTCACGAGGAGCCCGGACGCTCGGTCCCACCCCACGGGCCATCGGTCAGTATCGTGTGGATTGACAGCTTTGCGAAAGTTTGAGCGAAACGGACCAGCTCACATCGAAGCGCAAGCAGCACTGTCGCCGTCCCGGCTGGTCCGCCAAGCGAAGGGAAGTCGAAGGATGTCGAGCTTCAGGAAGTGGGCGACGCCCCTGGCCATCGTGGCCGCGGCACTGGTCCTGTGGATGGAGATCCCGGTCGAGGAGATCCGGCCGGAGACCCTCGGCGGAGACGGCCTCCGGAGCATCGTGACGGTCGCCTTCTGGGTCCTCGCGATCGTCGTCGTGGCGCTCCTCTTCGGTGACCGGAAAGCGGCCGACGCCGATGTCGTCGAGGTCGAAGGCCCGGCCTTCACCCGATTCCTCTTCGGCAACACGCGGGCCGGCCTGTTCTGGCTGCCCATCCGCATCTTCGTCGGCTTCTCGTTTCTCGAGGCGGGCCTCCACAAGGCCTTCGATCCGGACAACGCCTGGCTCGGCGGCGGTGGCGCCCTCCGCGGCTACTGGGAGCGCGCAGCCTCCATTCCGGAGGAGGGCCGTCCGCCAATCAACTTCGAGTGGTATCGCGATTTCATCAACGTCCTTCTCGACAACAACGCCGAGGGTTGGTTTGCCTGGCTGATCACGTTCGGTGAGATCGCCGTCGGGATCGGGCTCCTCATCGGGCTCCTCACCGGCGTCGCGGCCTTCTTCGGGGCCCTCATGAACATGTCCTTCCTGCTGGCCGGCTCGGGGTCGTCCAACCCGGTCCTGTTCACCTTCGGCATCGGGCTCATCCTCGCCTGGCGGGTCGCCGGCTACTACGGCCTCGACCGCTACCTCCTGCCGATGCTCGGAACCCCGTGGCGGGCCAAGGTGTCCACCCGCCCGCCGTCGCAGTCGATCAGCTGATCAACCGGGCGCCGGCGGCGCCCAGCTCCCCTCCGCCTGGCCCACCTCATAGAGCGACCCGGGTTCCCCCCACCCGGGTCGTTCGCTGTCCCGCAATCCGCGGGCCCGGCGGGACCTAGGCGCGGTGCGCGACGACGGCCTCCGGATCGGCCGCCCCGACGGGGCCAGCCGCCCGCTGGACGCGGAACCCGGCACCCTCGAGCAACCGGCGGGCGATGGCGGCCCGGCTGGCCCGGGCGAGGGGCTCGACCGGATCCCGCTCCGCGACGGTGACGACCGCCTCCCAGGCCTCGGCGGAATCGGCGGCTGAGCGGACGTGCCGGCGCAGCAGCTCCGAGCCCAGGCCCCGGGCCCGGAAGGCCGGAGCGACGCCGACCCCCAGCAGCAGCCGGGGCTCTTCGGGCCGCGCCGAGATCGCCGCCCCGACAGCCCATCCGGCGGCGGTCGCGACCGTCACCCGGGCGCGGTGCTGACTGCGGAGGGCGGCGAGGACGAGCGCATGCCCGACCGCCGGATCACCGGGGGCGAGGACCCGCTCCGCCAGTCGGAGGCGCGCCCAGGTTGCTGCGTCGACGTCCTCGACGATCGCGGGCTCCGCGGCGGGCGGCGCAGGCTCGACATCGGCTGCCGCCGGCGGACCGACGGGGCGCTCGCCGACGGCTCGCTCGCCGACCCCCGGCATGTCGAGGTCATCGAGAGGTCGCCACCAGCCGAGGTCGCCGGCCGCCCGGGCGAGGGCCGGGACCGCGAGCTCGCGCACGAGAATCGCCGTCTCGACGGCTCGTCGGTCCGCGGCATCCTGCGTGCCGTCCATCCGGAGTCCGGCGTTCGGCTCGTCCTCGAGCCACTCCGGCAGCGGGGCCTGGCCGTACTGCGCGGCCTCGGCGGACCAGCGCTCGCGCCAGGCCGCGGGCACGGCCGCGGGTGGCTCGAGGTGCAACGCCGCGAGCCAGGCGAGCGACCAGCTTCGCGGCACGACCCGGTAGGCGTCGTAGCCGCCACCACCCGTGGCGAGCCAGCGGCCGCCGGCCCAGCGGTGGGCGACGGCGTGGACGAGGCGGGCGGCCTCGCCCATCGCCGTCGTGGTGACCCGCAGGTTCGCCAGGGGATCCCAGGCGTGGGCGTCGGCGCCGTGCTGCGAAACGACGGCGTCGGGCCGGAACGTCGCGGCGACCTCGGGCAGGACCGCCCGGAGCGCGGCCAGCCAGCCGCGCTCGCCCGTGCCCGGATCCATCGGCAGGTTGAGCGAGGTCCCGGCCGCCGTCCCCTCGCCGAGCTCGGCCACGAACCCCGTCCCCGGGAAGAGCGTCCGGCCTGACTGGTGGATCGACAGGGTGACGACGCCCGGATCGGCCGCGTGGATGGCCTGGACCCCGTCGCCGTGGTGGACATCGAGGTCGATGTAGAGCACGCGCAGGCCATCGTGGCGGGCCCGCGCGATCGCCAGGGCCGGGTCGTCGTAGACGCAGAACCCGGACGCCCGGTCGGGCATCGCATGGTGGAGCCCGCCGCCCGGGTGGAGCGCGTGGGCGGCGGCGCCGCGGAGAATCGCCTCCATCGCCCGGATCGAGCCGCCGGCGACGGCCGCGGAGGCGTCGTGCATGCCCGCGAACGCGGGCGTGTCGCCCGGCCCGATGCCCGCCTCCCAGCTCGCGAACGGCTGCTCCGAGAACCGCCGAACGACGCCGAGATACCCGGCCTCGTGGACCCAGCGCAGCTCGCGGTCCGGCGCCGGCTCGGGCGGCAGCTCGCGGATCGGCCCGCCGCCGGCCAGCTCGGTCACGGATCGGATGAGGTCGATGCCGGGGCCGAACCGGCGGGGCGTCAACGGATGGCCGGGCCCGAAGTCGTAGCGCGCCGACCACGGGCCGAACACGAGGATCGGGCGATCGCGGTCCGCGGCCACGGTCGTCGCCTTCGGCGCGCGTCGGGTCGTCGTGGCCGTCGTGGCGCTCACGCGCGGCACGATACCTCCGATGGCGCGCGGGGCCGTTCGCCGTGCGGCGTCGCCGCCGGTCGCCTGCCCGGGTCGGAGTACCATCCTGCCGTGGACTGGCTCGCGGTGCTGCTCGTGGCCCTCGTCGTCGTCGTCATCTGGCGCGGCCCCAAGACGATCCCTCAGATCGGCGCGATGCTCGGGCGGGGCGTCAAGGCCGCCCGCGAGGAGGCGAACGAGCTCCGGGGCGACAAGAGCGACTCGGACAAGCCGCCGACTCCTTGATGCGGTCGGGCGACGGCCCGCCCCCGCCTCGTCCGGCGGCCATCGATCTCGCCGCGGCGATCCTCGTCTTCGGGGGCCTCTTCGGCTTCAGCCAGCTCCTCGTCGGCGATTACGTGCTGACCGGCAGCCTGCCGGCGAAGGACCCGATCCGCGGTGTCGCCTTCATCGCCTACGGCGCGGCCGTCGTCCTCGGCATCGCCATCCGGATGGGGCGCGCCTGGCTGCCCGCCCTCAATTTCGCCCTCCTCGTCGCGCTCCTCTACCTTCCTGCGGCCGGCCGGCCACTCGTCCTCGCCCTCGTCCTCGGCCACGCCGGGGCGGCGGTCCTCCTGGTCCGGAACCGGCGCTGGTTCTCGGAGATGGCTGCCTGGCGGAGGCCCACCTTCAGGACCGGCGGCTGATCGCCCTCAACGGAGCGCGAGCGACCGCAGGCCCTCGATGGTGAGCCCGCGGTCCCCGAACGGGAGCGCCTCGCCGGGGGCCACGTCGACGACCGGGTAGGGTGCCCAGTCGACGGTTCCCGCGGCGGCCGCGACCGGCAACCCGAGGCCGTGGGCCAGCATCTCGACGCCGGCGTGGCGTTCCGGGGCCAGGCTCGTGACGACGACGCCGGCGAGCCGGGCCCCGGCCGCCGCGACCTCCCACCGGATCGCGTCCGAGGTCTCCCCCGTGGGATCGGCCGGGTCGACGACGACCACCTCCCGGGCACCCGCGATCCAGCCGGTGGCGCGCCGGCCCGGGATCCCGGCGGCCCAGGCCGCATCGACCCGGGCGAGATCGGGCAGGCGTCGCTCGATCGCCGGCCCGCCCCTTGCGTCTCCGATGGCGAACGCGGCCCGAACGTCGCTCGGGCTGGCGAGCGGGCCGAGGGCGTCGAGCTGCTGGAGCGTCACGAACGTCGGCTGCCAGATCTCCATCTCCGCTCCACGGGCGGCCGCGAGCGCCGCGTCCGGCCGCAGCCAGATCGCCTCGGCAACCTCGTCGGAGCCGCCGCCGATCTCCGTCCCGGGCGGCACGAAGGCGGCGAAGAACCGGACGTCGAAGCGGCGGACGAGCGAGATCGGGGTGACCCACCGGGTGAGCGAGATCAGGTCGGCGGCCTCGATCGCGATGCCGGTCTCCTCGGCCGTCTCCCGAATGGCCGCCACGTGATGGGCGAGTGCTGCCGACGGGGTCATCCCGCCGCCCGGGGCGATGCCGAGCCCCAGGTTCGCTGCCGCCGCGGCCTGGGAGATGCCCGCGCCGGCAAGCGCGGCAGGGTCGGCATCCGCGGGATCGACGCGGCCGCCCGGAAAGACGTGGATGTCGGGCCCGAAGGCCATCGTCGCGGGCCGGCGGGTCAGGAGGACCTCCAAGCCGTCGGGCGCCGGCCGGAGGATGACGACGGTCGCCGCCGGGAGCGGGGGCGCAGGCTCGTTCATCGGACGATCCGGGCCCGACGGCAACGGATCCGGGGCCGGGCGGGGGCTCACAGCCGAAGCCGGTAGGCCAGCAGCCGCTCGCCGGGCTCGAACTCCCAGTCGAGGCCCGGCTCCCGCTCGAACCCCAGCGATTCGTAGAGGGCCCGGGCGGCCGCCATGAATGGCCGGGTAAAGATCCCGATCGACGGCCGGCCGTCGGCCCGGGCCCGGGCGATCGCCGCCTCGACGAGCGCCCGGCCGGCACCCCGGCCGCGTGCCGCCGGATCCACGGCCAGCATCCGGATCGTGGCGGCGTCCCCGAACTCGCCCTCGGCGTACGGCCCCTCCGGGCCGGGCACGTACGTCATCCCACCGAGGAGGCGGCCATCCGCGGCGTCCAGGGCGACGAGGACCGGCACCCTGGCGGCCCGCGAGGCCACGTCCCGAAGCTCCGCGTAGTACGGCTCGTCGGTCTCGCCGACCTCTCGATAGGCCGCGACGGTCAGCTCCCCGAGCGCCTCGAGCTCCGCGGCTGCGACCTCGCGAACGACGATGCCGGCGCTCACAGGGCGGCTGACTGGTCGCGGAGCTGCTCGGCCAGCGCATCGGGATCCGTCACGGGGACCTGGCAGGCGAAGCTCCTGCAGACGTACGCGGTCGGCTTGTCGCGGAGACGCGTCCGGCCCTCGAGGAGCGGCACGACGCTCGAGCCGGGATCCGCCGCCAGCGCCACGACGCGCCCCGGATGGAAGCCACCCGAGGCGACCGCGAGGAGCTCGCGGGTGCCTGGCTCGTCGAGCGAGCCGACGATCGCGATCTCGGCGATGTCGGACATCGCCAGGTCGATCGCCGAGAGCCATTTCGCGAACGCCGTCGGGTACCGCGCAGCGAGCGGCGCGACGGCGGCGATCGCCCGCTCGGCGGCGGTCCGGTAGCGGCCTTCGCCGGTCAGCGCCGCGAGGCGCAGGAGGACGTGGGTGGCCATCGCCCCGCCCGAGGGCGTGGCGTTGTCCTGGACCTCCTTCGGGCGGGCGATCAGCTGTTCGTGGTCGTCGGCCGTGTCGAAGAACCCGCCCGCGGGATCGCCGAACCGCTCCAGGACGGTGTCCATGAGCTCCCGGGCGGTCGCGAACCAGCGCTCCTCGAAGGTCGCCCCGTAGAGCGCCAGGAGCCCGTCGGCGAGACAGGCGTAGTCCTCGAGGACACCCTCGCCCGTGGCCCGGCCGTCCTTCCACGAGCGCTTCAATCGACCGTCCGCGTAGAGCCCGCCGACGACCGTCTCGGACGCGGCGGTGGCGATCCGCGTGTACCAATCTGCCAGGCCGAGGCGGACCGCGTCCGGGCGTGCCCCGAAGAGGCGGATGGCCTCACCGAAGGCGCCGATGGCCAGCCCGTTCCACGCCGCGAGGGCTTTGTCGTCCCGCGCCGGTTGCGGGCGGGCGGCCCGGTGCTCCGACAGCGCGTCGGCCGCACTGGCCAGCTGGCCGCGGACCTCGTCCACGGGGAGGCCGTAGATCCGGGCGACCTCCTCGTCGGTCCGGGACCTCGTCAGGATCGTCCGGCCTTCCCAGTTGCCGGCCTCGGTCACACCGTACCTGGCCTCGACCAGCCGGAACCAGGGCTCGTTCTCGAGGACCGTCCGGATCTCGTCGGCCGTCCAGGTCACGGTGGCGCCTTCAACGCCCTCGGTGTCCGCGTCGAGGCTGGCGGCGAAGGCGCAGTCCTCCGTCCGGAGCGAGCCGCGCATGAACCCCAGCACGCCCTCGCCCACGGACCGGTACCGCTCGTCGCCGGTCTGGGCCCAGGCCTGGAGGTAGACCCGGGCCAGCTGGGCGTTGTCGTAGAGCATCTGCTCGAAGTGGGGCACGAGCCAGTTCCGGTCGGTCGCGTAGCGGTGGAAGCCGCCGCCGAGCTGGTCGTGGATGCCGCCGTCGGCCATCGCGTCCAGGGTCCGGCGAGCCATCGCGAGCGGTCGCGGATCGCCGGTCGCGGCGGCCCGCCCGAGGAGGAACTCGATGGTCATGGGCTGGGGGAACTTGGGGGCGCTGCCCCAGCCGCCGGTCGCGGCATCGAAGCCCCGCTCGATGAGCATGACGGCGGTGTCGAGGATCTCGGGCGTCGGCGACGAGGCGCCCGCCTCGGCCGCCGGGAGCCGGGCGCCCTCGGCGAGCGCGGCCGCGAGCCTGGAGCCCGATCCTTCCACGCCGTCGCGGTCCTCGCGCCAGGCTCGATCGACGCCCTCGAGGACCTGCCGGAAGCTCGGCATGCCGTGGCGAGGCTGGTCCGGGAAGTAGGTCCCGCCGTAGAACGGCCGGCCATCGGGCGTCAGGAAGACCGACATCGGCCAGCCGCCGCCGCCCGTCATCGCCTGGACGGCGCCCATGTAGACCTGGTCGAGGTCGGGCCGCTCCTCCCGGTCCACCTTGATCGGGATGAACCGCCCGTTCAGGTACGTCGCGAGCTCCTCGTCCTCGAACGATTCACGTTCCATGACGTGGCACCAGTGGCAGGCCGCGTAGCCGATCGACAGGAAGATCGGCCGGTCGAGGAGCCTGGCCCGGGCCAGGGCATCCGGGCCCCACGGCCACCAGTCGACCGGGTTGTGGGCGTGCTGGAGGAGGTACGGGCTCGTCTCACCGGCGAGCCGGTTCGTGTGCCGTGGCGGGCCGGGATCACGTCCTGAATCCGACATCCCCGGGATCGTACGCGAGACGCCGGCCACATCGACATCACGGAGCGTGGTTCTATCCTTCGGCGAGCCGCGGCCCCACCGCGTCCGTGGCCCTGTTCGCGCGACCGCGCTACCGTCCGCGTCATGCGAACGGGCGTGGTCGCGGGTTTCCTGCCGTCCCTGAGCGGGTTCCGCTTCGTGAACCGCTGGCCGGCGGGGCCGGCATTCGAGTGGCGGGTGCGCTACCTCCGGATCGGGATCGGCGACGTCGCCGAGGGCCTGTGCGGGGGGATGTGCTTCGCCGCGGCCGACCGGTTCCTGCGAGGCGAGACGCCGCCCGCGGGCGACACGCCGCCGGCGGCCGGCACCGCGCTCTTCGACGAGATCGCCCATCGCCAGCTCGACTCGCTCGAGCTCGGGCTCACGCCCCTCCGCTTCTGGCTGGCTGCCGCCCGCCGCCGCGTGAGTCGCTGGACGGCGGCCGACGAGGTCCGCGAGTGGCGGGCGATCCGCGCAGATATCGATGGCGGCCGGCCGGCGATGCTCGGCCTCGTTCGCTCGGCGGCCGTCAACCCGCTCGAGCTGACGATGAACCACCAGGTCCTCGGCTACGCCTACGAGGCAGGACCGGCCCGGGCCACGATCCGGATCTACGACCCGAACCATCCGGGTCGCGACGATGTGTCGATCGAGCTGCGGATCGGCGGGGTCGCGACCGTCGACGACGCCGAGGGCGAACCCGCCACCGATGCCGTGTCGGGCCCGCTCAGCCTCGGCCAGTCGACCGGCGAGCCGGTCCTGGCGCTCCTCCGCCTGCCGTACCGGCCGGTACCGGCCCGCTGATCCCGGCCGCCGGCTCGGCGCCGAGTGGGGCGGCCGTGGGCAGGATGGCGACCGGCCGATCCGCCATCGCCGGCGCCAGCCGTCGATACCAGGCGTACCCGGCGAGACCGACGATCAGGCTGCCGGCCCCGCCGACGGCGACCGAGAAGGGGACGCCGAACGACGACGCGAGGACGCCGGCGAACAAGCCGCCGACGGGCGTCGAGCCGGCAAAGACCGTCGTGTAGACGCTCATCACCCGCCCGCGAAGCTGGTCCGGGACGGTGAGCTGGATCGTCGTGTTGCCGGTCGCGGCCATCGCGATGCCGCCGAGCCCGACGACGAACATCGCCGCCAGCGACAGGCCGAACGACCCGCTGACGGCAAGCAGGAGCTCGGCCGCGCCGAGGGCGACGGCGCCCAGGCCGATCAGCGCCGGGCGGCTTCGCCGCCCGAAGGCGATGGCCATCGCGACGATGAACGAGCCGATCCCGCTCGCGGCCATGAGGAACCCGTAACCCTCGGCCCCCACGTGGAGGATGTCCTGGGCCACTGCCGGGATCACGACCGAGAAGTTCATCCCGAACGTCGAGACGAGCCCGATGACGAGCATCGGCAGGAGCACCAGGGGCGTGGTCCGAACGTAGCGGAGGCCCTCGCCGAGATCGGCGATGACGCCCCGAGCGGTCTCGGGTCGTGCCAGTCGCGGGGGCGAGCTGAGGGCTGCCTCGTCCATCCGAGCGTAGGCCAGGAGCACCGCCAGGAAGCTGATCGCGTTGACCAGGAACGCGATCGAGATGTCGGTTGCCCCAATCGTCAGGCCGGCGACGGCCGGGCCGACCACGCGGGCGCCGTTGAAGACCGCGGAGTTGAGGGCGATCGCGTTGCCGATGTCCTCGCGCCCGACCATCTCGACGGCAAATGCCTGCCGGGTCGGCATGTCGATCGAGTTGACGACGCCGAGCAGCAGGGCCAGGACGACGACGTGACCGACCTCGACCTGGTGGCTGGCGGTCAGGCCGAACAGGACGAACGCCAGGGCCATCGCAGTCGTCTGCGTCACGATGAGGGTCTTGCGCTTCGGCAGGCTGTCGGCCACGATTCCGCCGAAGAGGCCGAGGATGAGGACCGGTCCGAACTGCGCCGCGGCCACGACGCCGAGCCAGAACGGATCGCCCGTGAGCTGGAGGACGAGCCAGCTCTGGGCGACCATCTGCATCCAGGTGCCGATGAGCGACACGAGTTGGCCGGCCATGAACAGCCGGAAGTTGCGGTGGCGCATGGCCCGCCAGCCGCGGAACGCGGCCACGGACGCGATGGACGGCCGGCCGAAGGTCATACCGGCGCCCGGCCCGGGGCGGCCGCGGCGCCTCGTGCGGACCGTCCCGGCGGGTGACTCGGCTCGCGGCCGGCGTCCAGCTCGGCGAGGTGCTCCTCGAGGTGGAGCCGGCGGCCCTCCGCTTCCGCGATCATCCCCCGCAGGCGGGCCTCCTTCTCGCGCAGGATCGAGATCTGGTCGTCGATTCGGGCCAGCGCGTCGGTGACGATCCCGCGCCGTTCCGTGGGGTCAGTCGCGGTCCAGAAGCGGGCACGATTGTGGGCCCGGGCCTCCTCGTCCTCGAGCAGTCGGCCGATCTCGGCAAGGCTGAAGCCGGCGTCGTCACGAAGACCGCGGATGAACCGGAGCCGCTCGACGTCGTCGGCGTCGTAGAGGCGGTAGGCACCCTCCGACCGCGCGGCCGGATTCAGCAGCCCGAGCTCCTCGTAGTACCTGATCGAGCGGGTGGTCAGGCCGACCTCGGTCGCGACCTCGTTGATCCGGAGGAGGCGGGGCGGGACACCAGGTTCGGTGTCGGCAGTCACGCGCGAAATCGTACACCAACGTTGCCGTTTACGTGAACGTTATGGCTGGATCGGCGGCCACCAGGTGGGGTGACCCTCGGCCGCGTCGCCGGGATGGGTGGCGGCGGGCGTCGTACGATCCGCGGGCATGGACTACGGGCTCATCCTTCCCTCCCTCGGCGATGACGCGACGCGCGAGGGCATCGACGCCGCCGGCGAGATCGCCGAGCGCCTCGGCTTCATCGACGTCTGGACGACCGACCACCTCCTCGTCGACGCGAGCGCGGCCGAGGACTACGGGACGATCTTCGAGGCCGTCACGACGCTGGCCTACCTCGCCGGACGGACATCGACCGTCCGCCTCGGGGCGAGCGTCGTCGTGGTCCCGATGCGCAACGCGGTCGTCCTGGCCAAGGAGCTGGCGACGATCGACAACCTGTCCCACGGCCGGCTCATTGCCGGGGTCGGCGTCGGCTGGAGCCGGGCGGAGTTCGCGAACGTCGGCGTGTCCGACCGGTTCGCCGTCCGGGGCGCCTACACCGACGAGACGATCCGGCTCTGGCGGCACCTGTGGTCCGGCGCGGACTGGCCGTTCCACGGCCGCTTCCACACCTTCGACGACTTCGCCTTCGGGCCGCTCCCGGAGCAGGGCGGGGCGCTCCCGATCTGGATCGGCGGTCGCCAGGAGGCGGCTCTCCGGCGCGTCGGCCGCCTCGCCGACACGTACCACTCATCGGCGACCAGCCCGTCGGCGTACGCGCCGCGGATCCCGCTCATCAGGGCGGCCGCGGAGGAGGCCGGTCGGCCGATGCCGGGGCTTTCCGCCCGGGTTCGCGTCCGTCTCGACCCGACCGAGCCCATCGACGGCTTCGCGATGAGCGGCACGCCCGAGGAGGTCGCTGCCGAGGTCCGCGCCTTCGCCGCGATCGGCGTGACGCACCTGGCGCTGACGTTCGCCTCGCGGGACCCCGACGGGCTCGCCCGGGAGGCCGATGCCTTCGTCAGCCGGGTCGTGCCGCTCGTCTAGACGGACGGCAGCTCCTGGAGGTCGGTCTGGGCGTCCGCGAAGAGGTCGCCGACGGCCGCCACCCGGTCGAGCATCGTCCGGATCGTCCAGCGGTTGGGCCGGAGATCGGGATCGTCGAGCTCGTCCCAGGTGATGGGGGCCGACACCGGCCCACCGGCCGCGGGTCGCACGGCATAGGGCGAGACGAGCGTCTTGATCGGCGAGTTCTGGGTGTAGTCGAGGCGGGCCTTGCCGCCTCGGTTGCCCTTCGACCACTCCCACGACACGAGGTCCGGGACGACCGCGCCGACGGCCCGGGAGACCTTCTCGACCCAGTCGGTCGTCTGGCCATGGTCGTACCTGGGCACGATCGGAACCCAGATCTGGACGCCCCGCTGGCCCGTCACCTTCGGATAGCCCCGGACGCCGAGATGGCCCAGCGCGGTCCGGAAGAGCCGGCTCAGGACGAGCGTCTCGTCCCAGGTCGTCTTCGTCCCGGGGTCGATGTCGATGAGGGCGAAGGTCGGCCGGAAGGGCGCGTCGAGACGCGACGTCCAGGCGTGGACCTCGAAGGCCGCCTGGTTGCCGAGCCAGGCGAGCGTCGCCACGCGATCGGCGACGACATGCTCGTTCGCCTCGCGGGCCTCCACCCCGACCTCGCGCCAGCGCCGCAGCCACGAGGGATCGGTCGGCTTGAGGTCCTTCTGCCAGAAGCCCGGCCCATCGGGACCGTTCGGGAAGCGGTGGAGGTTGAGGGGCCGCTCGGCCAGGTGGGGCAGCATGACCGGCGCGATCCGGGCGAAGTAGGCGACGAGCTCGCGCTTGGCGACTGGACCGCCGCCGTCGCCCTCGCTCGGGGGGAAGAGGGGCTTGTCGAGGTTCGTGAGCTTCAGGTCCACGCCGCCGACGCGCCATGTCCCTTCCCTGCCGAGGGCCGCCAGGGCGGCCAGCTCATCGTCGGTGGCGGCCCAGGGGTGGAGATGGGCCCTGGCGTCGGTGCCCGTCGCCGTGCCCTTGGCCGTGCCCTCTCCGTCGCCCTTGGCGGCCGCGGCACCGAGGCTCCGGGAGGCAACCCTGGGACCACCGCTCGCGGGACTCGCGTCGGGTGCTTCGGGCGGGAGCTCGGCCTCGACCGCGCTCACCGTCGCCCTGGTCTCGACGGCTCGTTCTCGGGTCACGTGGAGGGGGTCCTTGCCGACCTCGAGGCCCTTGAAGGCGCCCTGCCTGACGATCCCCTCCCGGGTCCAGCCACCCAGCTCGGCCCGGATCACGAGCTCCGGGCGGGTCCAGACGACCTTCGCCAGGTCACCACCCCAGCGACCGCGGTAGTCCCTGGGCGGCGGGGAGTCAAAGGGCGGCGTCTCGGTCTCGAGATCCTCGAGACGGCGAC
>Ga0326597_10003890_pt1 | contig 21210 bp, 23 predicted proteins | sample RVTome_12_FD_203789 | JGI IMG/M metagenome (GOLD analysis project Ga0326597, IMG submission 203789) | Soil microbial communities from uranium-contaminated site in the Upper Colorado River Basin, Wyoming, United States - RVT100D185 | ecosystem: Environmental > Terrestrial > Soil > Contaminated >...
GGATCCGCACCAGTACAGGCAGGGCCCGCTGCGCGCTCGCCTCGTGACCGATTCGCGGAGAAGCCCTCAATCATCGTGTTGCCGTTCACCAACATGAGCGGCGCGCCCGAGCAGGAATTCTTCGTCGATGGGTTGACCGAAGACATCCTGACCGACCTTTCGCGCTTCCGTGAATTGTTCGTCATTTCGCGGAACACGTCGTTCAAGTACAAGGGCCAATCGTTTGACGTGAAGCAAGTCGCGCGCGAACTCGGTGTCCGATACGTCGTCGAAGGCAGCGTGCGCAAGTCCGGCAATCGGGTGCGAATCACAGTTCAGTTGATCGAGGCCGAGTCCGATCACCACATCTGGGCGGAGCGGTATGACCGGGAACTAGAGGATATCTTTGCGATTCAGGATGAGGTCACGGGCGCTATCGTCGCAACCCTGCCTGGACGGCTCGAGGCCGACGCGCGTAGTCGCGCTGAGCGCAAACCGCCCGCGAACATGGCCGCCTACGAGTGCGCGCTGGAGGCAAAGGTTCTCCACCATCGATCAACGCGCGACGACAATGCCCGCGCAATCGAACTGATCCGGCGCGCGATCGAACTCGATCCCATGTACGCGCATGCGCACGCTTGGCACGCCTGCATCCTCGGCCAGCAATGGATTTACGGGTGGTGCGACGACCGCGCAGCAACACAAGACGTGATTGCGCAAGAACTCGACATTGCACTTGGGCTAGACCAGAACGACAGCGATGTACATCGCATCCTCGCCGCGCTAGGCGTTATTCGAAACGACCTCGACAAGGCCGTCTTCCACGAGCAGCGCGCGCTCATCCTTAACCCCAACGACGACCTGATCGTGGTGCAACAAGGCGAGATTCTCACCTGGCTCGGCCAGGCGGAGGAAGGGATGGATTGGATTCGCAAGGCGATGCGTCTTAACCCTTACCATCCGGAGCGCTTCTGGTTCCACCTTGCGCGTGCGCAGTTTGTCGCAAGACGCTATGCGGAAGCAATCGAGTCTCTTGGGCATGTGAGTGCGCCCGACACGTTGCATCACGCCCTGATTGCCGCCTGCCATGCTCAACTAGGGGCTATCACGGATGCAGCGGCGCATGCCGCAGAAGTGTTGAAGAGAGTTCCCGACTTCACGATCCAGGAGCACTGTTTGCCCATCCTTCACTACCGACGGGAATCCGACCTCGTGCACCACCGCGAGTCCCTGCGCAAAGCCGGCCTACCAGAATGACCGCGGTGCTTTAGCGGCGGGACGTACTTCCCAGCAACGCGGGGGCGAGGCAGCGATTCGCGATATATTGTCGGCCCGCAGTCGCACATTTTGGGCTCGATGCGAGTACGCAGCAAATCCTCCCCGACGCTTCTGGAAATCCGTTTCCAGGGCGGCGTCCCGTTCAGCACAGCCAGCGAACATAGGCAGGCGCTGTCTCTCGTCCGGCGGCTCATTCGGGGGAGCGGCGTCGCCTTCGCAGGTCTCGCGCCCGGCGCCGCGATGCTCGAGTCCCTGACCGGTGGGCGGAGCGCGGCGCATGTGTTTAAACTGACGCCGCTGTTCGGCCCTGACAGTCAGGTCAGAGGCCCACCCGTCATCGTAAAAATTGCGCCACGCGCCCAGGGCACAACCGAAAAGGCGAACTACGAAAAGTTCGTTCGCTGGGGTCTACCGGCTGCGTGCCGGCCCGAGCTGCACGGCTTCGCACGGACGCGCGACCTTTCGGGTCTTTGCTACGCATTTGTCGGCGGTGACGGTGGGGCGAGGGTCGATACGCTCACGGATCATCTGCAACGTGGCGACACGACGAAACTGGAACTCGTCCTGCGCAGGATTTTCGATTCGATGCGCGACACATGGTACAGCCCACACCTGCTTCGCCAAGAACGCGACATCGCGCGGCGCTATCTGGACCGATACTTCAGCGGAGAGCGCGAGACGTTCGCAACCGAAACGGCACTGCGCGGCTGCGCCGAACGCTACTTTGGCGCCCGTCAATCGGACGGACGATGCGTGATCGGCTCGACCAGCTTCCCTGCGCTGCGCGCCTTGCTTTTCGCATCCAAGCGGAAGCGTGCATACCATAGCTGCATCCTGCATCGGGATCTGAATACGGACAACATCGTCGTCGCCCACGATCCGGACTGCGTGACGCTCATCGACTTCCAGAAGACTGGTCGCGGACACGTCTACGAGGATCTGGTGGCACTGGAAGCAAGCGTCCGGATCAACTTCCCGCCCGCCGCCTCATTCAGCGAAATTCTCGAGACAGAGCGGCTGATTGCACTGGCACGGCAGCAGCCGCGCACCGATCGCTATGCGGTATCGATTCGGAAAATTCGCCACGCCGCTTTCAGCTATTTCGGACGCCTTGAAGACGAAGCCAACTACCAGTTCGCGGTCGCGGCGGTCGGCTTGCGACTCATGCAAGCCATCGATCTGCCGGAGTTCGCGCGCGCTCGGATTACCGCTGGCGCCTTGTGGGCGGCGAAGGCGTTGACAGGGGAATTGTCAGCCTGACGCCGATGCGCTCACGGAATCGGCGCTACGTTTTCGCGCGCGGGAGGAATTCCAGCTCCAGGGGAGGCGTATCGACGATCGCGCCGCAGCCCGCCTTGCAGGCCCATCGGCCATTGTCGGCGCCGTAAGCGCCTTCGAGCTGCCACCAGCCTTGGTTGTGCTTGCAACACGAGTCGCAGATCGCTGCATGCCGGTCATCGTAGCGATAGACGCCCGTTCCAAGACATTTCTGGCAATCGCGATCGGCGTTCATCGCGGCGCTGGCGAAGGCGTCGGTCTTGGGAGACTGGTTGCGCTGCTGAGCCACAAAGGTCATCGGGTCGAGCGTGGAATCGGCCGGCATGACGAGTTCCGGCCCCAGCAACACGTAATAATTATTCCGCGTCTCGGCGAAGCTGATGTTCTTGTACTCGGTGATCTCCTGAACGCCCGACGTGTGCAGGACGTTCCCAGAAAATTCAGGATGCGACAGATGAACGATGCAGTGGCCCCAGATGATCGGCGGCGCACTTTCATCTGCCTGTTTGACGCTCATCCACGCGCGGAAAATTCCGTTGAGTTGCTTCGCCATTACCTTCGCACAATGTTCCCCGCGCCTGCGCTGGCCCGGCACCCGATCTTGATAGCACATTCAGCCGCCGGCTGCGCAATAATAATATCGGTGTTCGCTAAAAAGCTGCTTGCGGCAATACACGGGCGAAGAACCAGTTTATTCTCCCGAGCGAGGTAGCAGCTGGTATCGAACCCGCAATCTTTGGAAGGGAGAAGACCATGTATGGGCAAGCTATGACGATCTTATTACCGTCACCAAACGCATCCTCGAGCACCGTCCGGCGAGCATCCAGCGTAAGTACTTCCACGACACGGCGGCGGCGTTCTACCGGCTCTGACGCGGCGCCGTCGCGGGTCAGACTCAATCCATGCCGCCGAATGGGCTTCAACACGCGGGCCGGCACAAGCTCGACGCGGCTATCAATACAACGCATCGAGCGTTTATGCAGCGCAGCTTGATTGCCGAGCCGCAATCGAGCTAGCATGACACTTCGGTACCCGAGCAAATAGCATTTTCGATCCGGATCCTCAATATCAGGAGGCGACATGCAAAAAGTGGTGAGTGAAATCAGCGGTTCGGTGTTCAGCCTGCCCTGGCTCATTGCCAAGGACCAGGGTCTCTTTGCGGCAGAAGGCATCGACATGGAATTCGTCCGCACCCGCCCGAGCGGCGCCGTGCCACACACGGAAAATCCCGAAGACGTCAACCCGATCCTAGGTCACACCGCCTTTGAGGAGAGCAAGGTCTCAATCTATCGAGCTTGAGAGGAAGGTCAGGTCCGGCGGGCCTATGAAAGCAAGCAGGGCGCGAAGATTATTGCCCTGCGATCGGCAGTCGCAAGTCAGGCGGTGATGGTTCGTCCGGATTCGCCGCATAACTACCCCGGCACACTGGGGCACCGCCCGATCGCGGTGCAGTTTCACGCCGGGTCGCACTACGTCGCGTTGCGTCTCCTCGAAGGCTATCTCCCCAACGACAAGATCAAGCTTGTCCACTACGGTTCCCCGCAGCAGCGGTTTGAAGCGATGTGGCGCGGTGAGGTCGACGCCTGCGTGGTGATGGAGCCCTGGATCGCCTTGGGTGAAAAGCTCGGCTGCAAAGCGCTGTGCGAAGGGCATTATCTGGGCGCGGAAAACGCCAGCGATGATATGGATGAAGCAACGTTTGCCGCCATCAATCGGGCGGTGGGCAAAGCGATCGACTTGTTGAGCGCCGACAAGCGACGCTATCTGCATTATCTGATCGATGATCCGCGCCACGCCGAGGCGCTGGCCAGGTTCGGCGGCTTGACCCCGGAGGATTTTCATCTACCCCGCTTGCGTTACGCCAAGGCTACGCCCTACTCAGATGAAATTGTGGCGGATACCTATCACTGGCTGGTACGCTGGGGTCTCATCGATCCGACAGCGAGTGCGGCCGATCTGGTCGACAATCGCATTGCCCAAGTCGCAGCAACGCTCGCGGACGACGCCTAGCGCACAGCGCTTAACCAGAGATAAATTTCGAATGGAGGGAACAATGGCTACACCTGAAGAGAGCGAAGCACCGGCACGAACGCAAGATGGAGATCCCAACGTAACCTGGGAAGACACCGCCAAGCACATCGGCGAGGACTACTCCGGCGGCGTCATCATGGTTGCCGACGAGCGCGTCGATAAGGTCATGCTCTCGCGCTACTGCGAGCCGGCCGAGATCGGCAACCTGACCTACTGGGACGAAGAAGTCGCCCGGATGGCCGGCTATCGCAGCCAGGTGGTGCCCTGGGCCGCGGTCAAGGAAGTCCCCACCTATTCCGGCAACTGGCGGCCTGGCCAACCCACACGCTTTCCCCTGGACGCGGACGTCGACTTCCAGTCCCAGTTGGCCGCTCGCTCGCCTTCGACCGGTGACCCGCCGATGCCGCCGACCAACGCGGGCTTCTTCACCGACATGACGATCGAGTTCTTCGAACCTGTCTGCCTCGGCGACAGGCTCACCACCATGGGTCGCGTGTTAAACCACGTCACGCCGAAGGAGACGCGCGTCGGCGTCGGCGCCTTTTTGGGCTACACCACCAGCTACTTCAACCAGGAAGGCCAGCTCGTAGCGAAGGCAATCCAGGGCAACTACCGGTTCACGCGCAAGGATGAGAAGGATATCGTCCGCTAGATATTCGGACGCTCACACGGCGCAACCCTCTAGACTGGCATTGACGGAGAAGGCGATACAAATGACTACGTTTTATCCCACTGTAGATACCACGGTCCGCTGGCCGATACCTCCCCAGGTCTACTTCGAGCAGGTCAACGAGGGCGACGATATCCCCGCCGTTGACTTCAACTTGACCTACCAGCGTATGATCATGTTCGTTGGCGCGACCCGGAACTTCCCTGGGCTGCATCACAACGAACGCGTCGCCCAGAAGCGCGGCGCCGCCCCCGGCATCTTCCTGCAGAACAACTCCTGCCTGATGTTGTGGGAGCGGGTGGTGTCCGACTGGATGGGCATTTACGGGCGCGTGAGAGCCGCCACCTTCCGCATTACCGATTTCCACTTGGCGGGGGAAATCATCCACGTGGGTGGCAAGATCAAAAAGAAGCGGCAGGAGAATGGCCTGAACCTGGTCGATATCGCCATGGAGTCGAAGACTCCCCGGCGCGTCGGCATGACTGGCACGGTCACTGTGGCGCTGCCGTCGCTCAAGTACCCGACGACGACCCCGATGTGGGATCGCGAAGGCAAGGCTACAGTCGTCTGCCAGTAGCCCTGAGTCGCACGCACGGGAGCGCGCGAACTCTGGAGTTAGTGATGGAGACCTGCCTGACAGCGGGTTCTCGCGTTTGACCGCCCGGCGCCGCGGTTAACGCGATTTTGATCGCGCAACCTGCGATGGAGTGCCATTGAACGAGCGCGGCACGAGACGGCGTCTGGCGGCGATTCTGGTGGCCGACGTGGTCGGCTACTCGCGCCTGATGGCCGCGGACGACGACGCCACCCTTTCTGCGCTCGACGCCGCGCGCAAAGTCTTCAGATCGGAAATCGAATCGAACCAGGGTCGCGTGATCGATATGGCCGGCGACTCGGTTCTCGCAGTGTTCGAGATCGCCTCGGGCGCAGTCAACGCGGCGCTCGCCATACAGTCTAAACTCGCCGCGGCGACCGCTGCCGTCCCCGAGGAAAGGCGTATGCGCTTCCGGATCGGCATCCATCTCGGCGATATCATCGAGAAGGCCGATGGGACGATATACGGCGACGGTGTCAACATTGCTGCGCGCCTGCAGAGCTTGGCCCAGCCTTGCGGCGTGACTGTCTCTGAAGCGATAAGAAGTGCGGTTAAAGGTCGCCTGCCTGTAACCTTCGTCGATCGCGGTGTGCATGAAGTAAAGAACATCGCGGAGCCCTTACAGACATACGAACTACAGACCGGCGCTTCCCCAGGCGGCGCGCGCACGTTCACAAAGCTAGCCACGGGTAGCCGCCGCAATCGACGCTGGCTGTTCGCGAGTCTTGCGTCTGCTGCCTTTGTGTTGATTGGGGTGGGCGCGTGGTTGTCGCTCGACAGAGAGCGGAAAGTCACCGCAACGGTCGCTACTGGCGGCGCACCGATCGAAACAGGCAGGCCGTCCATAGCCGTTTTGCCCTTTGCGAACCTCAGCGGGGATGCGACCAAGGACTACTTCAGCGACGGCATCTCCGAGGACATCACGCACTCACTGGGGCGCTTCTCCGGCATCAAGGTAATCGCGCGCAACGCGGTGCAGGAATACAAGGGGCGTGACGTGCCGCGTAATCAGATCAGTCGCGAACTCGATGTGCGCTATGTCGTCCAAGGCAGTGTGCGCCGGAGCGGTGAGCGGCTACGCGTGAGCGTCGAATTGAGCGATCCCTCCCAAGGCATTCTGTTATGGTCGGAACGCTACGAAGGCGAAGGCCGAGAAGTCTTCAACATGCAGGACCGAATAGTGCGCAGCATCGTCGGAACATTGGCGGTAAAGCTCACGCATTTGGAGGAGAAGCGTGCCTTCGCCGTACCCACCGAGAACTTGGAAGCCTACGATCTAGTGCTACGCGCGCGCGGGCTCATCGCCCTAGTGAGCCGCACGTCCAACCGACAAGCGCGTGCCCTGCTTTCGCGAGTTATGGAACTCGCGCCGAACTACGCGGAGGCATTTGTCGTGATGGCCGACGCGCAGTACCAGCGTGCAGCTTTGGGTTGGATGGAAGATCCGGGCGCCGCGCTCCGGCAAAGCCAGGCATTTGCGATGAAGGCACTGGCGGCGGACGATGTCGGCGCCCATGCGCGCGCGCATGCAATCCTCTCGCGCACCTACTCGTTTTTCCTGGAGTTCGACCGGGCGCTCAGCGAAGCCGAACGCGCGATCGAACTCAATCCCAACGATTCGGTTGCTTACGCACTTCGTGGGTCGGTGCTGCTGTGGCTGGGCCGCTTGGATGATGCGATCGCTTCCCTGGAGACGGCTCGAGATTTCGATCCGCGCCCCGCCAGCGACAACGCGCTGGACCTGGCGCTAGCCTACTACTTGCGCGAGCGCTACCCGGAGGCGCTCTCCGTGTGCGAGGCGGCATTAGCGCGCAACCCCGAACTTCCACAAACGACCGCGGTCAAGGCGGCAACCCTCGCCCGCCTTGGAAAAATAGAGGCTGCGCGAAGCGCCGCCGCCGATGTCCGTCGCTCGAGCCCGTTCTTCCAGGTGGAGACATTCGGCACACGTCTGGTCGAACCGGCGCTGCGGCTGAAGATCCAGGAAGGACTACGCAGTGCCGGCTTGTGACCTTGGTGCTACTTTAGGCGGGACCAGTTCGCCTGAGCAGCGCTGACGATGGTGGGATCGCTTTTAGCCTTAACTACAGCCCCCGCAGACGCAAACAGGTAGAGCTTCCCGTCGACGATCGCCCACTGATTTGGGTCGGCTTCCACTTTCTTGCCCGCCGCCAAGCCCGTCGTGCAGAGCGCTGAAAACTGCGGGGCATAGCGATCAGGGTCGGCGGCGAATGTCGCCTGGTTCTTATCGCTCGAGAACAGATAGCGCGAACCGTCGAAATCAAAACTGTGTTCGTTCGCTCCCTTCACCGGACGCTTATCGGTGAAATAGGCGACCGGATCGTAGCCTTTCAGGGCGACATGTGGGGCATTCTGGGCCGCAGCTAAGCCGCTCAGCATTAAGCCCACGCCCAACACTACGATGCGGGCCAGGTATGTCAAAACATTCGGCATATAAACCTCCGTGTCTGCTAGCAGACAGTGCGGGTGAATGCATCATGCTACGCTCACGGACGCGCGAGAACAATGGACTTGATCCGAGGCGACGCGCTAGGACCGGAATTGACCGCTTAGCGCGAGAGTGTGCCCAGCAACATCATTGGCTCCTGTTGCCGAACGCTCGTTGTCTTGCCGATCAAGCCGCTCGGGTCAACCGCTTGAATCGGCGTCCGTACCGGCCTGCGCGACGTCCGGGTGCTAAACTGTTTTGCATATCCGACATTAGGAGTTGCTCCGATGCAACGCGTCGATCTTGGCATAGCAGTCATCGGTTCCGGTCGCATCGGCACGCTGCGGACGACGCTTGCTGCCGCCCATCCGGCGGTGCGTTTTCTCGCAGTGGCGGACCGCGATCCGGCACGCGCGCAGGTGCTCGCCGGAAAGGTCGGCGCCCAGTTCCACTCCGGAGACAACCACGAGGCGATATTGCGACCGGAAGTGAATGCCGTCATCGTCTCCACGATCGAACTCGAGCACAGCGAGCCCGTGTTATTTGCACTGCAGCACGGCAAGCCCGTGCTCGTCGAAAAGCCGCTCGCCGTAGATCTCGGCGAGGCGGACCGGCTCATCGCGGCCGCGGCGCAGTCGGGCTGCAGCCTGCACGTCGGCTATAGCCGCCGCTTCAAGAAACGCTATCTCCTCGCCAAGGAGCAACTGACGCAGGGCCGGCTTGGACAGGTGACGGGCGCAGCGGCGCGCGTCTACAACTCGCGCTCGCAGGCGATGCAGACCCTTGCCCGCATGTCGCCGGAGCAAAACCCTGTCGCGGGGCTAACCTACTACATCGATCTCATGAACTGGCTGCTCGCGGGCAATGAACCGGTCGAAGTCGTGGCACGCGGACAGCAAGGCGTGATGAAAAAACAGGGCTACAACGCCCAGGATGTGGCGTGGGTCATCGTGACTTATGCCGACGGTGCGGTCGTGAACTTCGGCGTCAGCTACGCCTTGCCGCCTAAATATCCGGCGCTGGGACATGCTGCCCGGGTCGAGGTGCTCGGAAGCGAGGGCGTGCTGCTCATCGACGACGACCACACGGACCAGATCATGTACAGCGAGCACGGCGCCGACCATGTCTACATCCCGAATCACAGTGTGAACATGGTATTTCTGGGCAGCGGCACGCCCGGCGACTGGGCGCTCGGGGAATTCTGGGGACCGGTCGCAACCGAAACGCGCGGCTGGCTCGATCATCTGTCCATGGGGCGCCGCTGTCTGCTCGCGACTGCAGCAGACGCGCGCAAGGTTATACAGATCACGACCGCGATCGAGCGCTCGCTGCGCACCCGGGCGGCGGTCGCGCTCTCGGAGATCGCCTGATTTCGTCAGCGGCCTGCGAGCACCGCTTCAAGGACGCGCCGGATCGCCGCGACGGCGTGGGTGTGCAGATCGACGCGCACGTCGATTTCAGGATAGTCGAGCCGGTCGACGACACGTATCCACGCCGAGCGCTCCGGGCGCGGCACGCCATTGTTTGCCTGACCGCCTGCGTCTCGCCCACCTTCGATCGCTTGCAGCAGTCGATGTTCGAGCCGAGCGTCGGGCTGCGCCATGAAGCCGCGGACGATGCCCTCGACGACCTGCCGCCCCGCCAGGCCGTTTCCGTATGCGACATAACCATCGCCGACCAGATGCCCTGCCCACTGTCCGATGTCTTTACCGGTATGCGCGCTGACGGCGCCGCTGCGATCGAGGATGCCGATTTGGCGGTACTCGAAGTCCGGGTCCATCGCTTTCAGCTTCGACATGATGTACTGCGGCGAGAAGCCCTGGGCAAGCAGATTCAGAACCAGCGGGTCGGTCGCGCGCACATAGAAAGCCTGCGATTTGCTGATGCCAACGTTCGGACGCACGCTCTCGTTGCGGCGCCCGCAGGCGATCGAGAAGGTCGTGGTCCCGACGCCCAGGCGTCCGGTGCGGGGACAGCGTGCGATGATCGAATACGTCATGCTGCGCCCTCGCCCTTGCGTGCGAGCATGTCGGCGAACTCGCGCTGCGGGAGCGCCGCGCGAGGATTCTTCGCACGCTCGTCGTAGTACGCGCCGAACGGTTGGTACTCGTCGTATAGCCTGCGCAGTTCCGCAATGGGCTGCTCGTGCATGTCGACGCGCAGGTCGACTTCCGAATAGTCGTGAGCACCGTAGACGACGAGGGCGACCGAGCGCATCGCGGCGGCGTCTGCCGAATCGACTGCTTCGAGGGCTGCGAGTATGCGTGCGTCGAGATCGAGACTCGCGCCGCTCTCGTAGCTTGCTCGCAACGCGCGCACCACGGGCTCGCCCGGCAAGCTATCGATCATCGCGATACAGGCTTCGCCCTCGCTGGCAGCCGCAGCGGGGTGCGCATCCACACCGCTGTAGAGCGCGACACGCCCTTCGCGATCGATGATTGCGATCTGGCGCAGCGCGTGGTCGGGATCGTTCGCGCACAATTCGCTCAGCACATGCCGCGGCGCGTAACCCTGTTCGAGAAGCCTCATCGCAAGGCGGTTGTTCGCCGGAGTCGGTGCGTGCAGCATCAACGTGGCGCCGATGCGCGAACGTATCGCGCCGTCGCATTGCAGCCCGCCAGCCAGGTGCTCGCTCGCTATACCGATACCCAGATTGCCGGTGCGGGCGCAGCGCGCAACGATGCAAAAGCTCATGTGCGATTCTCCGGAAGCAAACTCATTGTAACCTGCATAAGTCGCCTACACGGCTACCAGCATTCCGCCCTTGGCGATGATCAGGCGACGACCCGCGCCCCTTTGGCGCCCGCTCGTTCGAGTGCTGCTTGCACGAGACCCGCAGCCTTCGCCTCGTTGACCCATTGCGTGAGTTTTTCCATAGCCGCCGCCGATCGTCCTTTCTGCATGGCCACCGCAAAGACCATGGTCTGGAACGCGCCGAGGGCCTTCGCTCCCGCCACGCGGTCCGCCATCTTCTGCACAGAATTGATGTTCGATGCATACACCTCGGCTTGACCGGTGCGCAGCATTTCGATCCCGACGTTCAAGTCGCCGTCGACTCGCACGAGCTCCGCGGACTTTAGCGTACGACTGAGAAAAACATCTGCCGAAGCATTGCGCGGCACCGCAATCCTGATTCCCGGACGATCGACTTGACCGAGATTGTCGAGCCCGCATCCGGGCGCGGCAACGTAGCCATAATCGATCAGAAACAGATCCGCGCTGAAATCGAGCAGTTCCTCCACCACTGCGTTTTTTCCGGTGAGGACAATGTCCCATTCGCTCTTGCGGAAGCTTGCCGTGTAAGGTGCGGCCGAGTCGTAGACGACCGGTTCGTAGGTCGTGCCGAGCTTGGCAGCGATAAACCTGCCGAGATCCGCGGAAAGTCCGCTGATGGTCCCGTCTGCGTTGCGCGTCACCAGGTTCGAATTGTTTGCGTTCATTCCGACCCGGAATTTACCCGTCGGTGCAATTTCGTCGTTCATGACTGTCTCCCTATGCCCGCTTCGCGGAAGTCTTCAGCGCCTTTTCCACCGTGTTCAGGAACTCCACCACGTGGATCGGCTTGGTCTGCAGGCCGTCGAATCCGGCCGCCAGAATCTTCGTGCGATCTTCCGGCATTGCCGAGGCAGTCACCGCGATCACCGGAATCGCGCTCGTCTCGGTATCGGCGCGTAGCGCGTTGAACGCTTCGATCCCGTTCATCTTAGGCAGATGGAAATCCATCAGGATCAGAGCAGGTTTCTTCTCCCGCGCGACGCGAATGCCTTTTTCCGCGCTCTGCGCTTCTACGGTCTGGTAGCCCTTGAAGCGCAGCATGTCGCGCACGAGCACGCGGTTCACCTCGTTGTCTTCGATGATCAGTATCAGTTCATTAGCCATGCCGGTCCTTTGCCTATTCGGTGCCTATTCGGGATCAGACCCCCGTGGCACCACCTTCGGGCCGTAGAACTCGTAGCGTGGGTAGAGGAGCGCCGCGACGAAACCCACGGGGTCGATGCGATAGGCCCAATCGATGGGTTACGCACCGCTCAACCCATCCTACGGTCCTCTGCCCCCTTTCAGCCCTCCCCTGCGCTACGCGCAAGCGAGTCTACGCCGAACAATGCTCAAGGTGGTGCCCGATGTGTGGATGTAATTGACGTACTCGCCTTGCTTGTCGTTCATCTCCCCGACCATGCCCTGCTGCAGCACCTCGGAGAAACCGATCACCGCGTTCAGCGGTGTCCGCAGCTCGTGCGACATGTTGGCGAGGAATTCGGACTTGTGCTGGTTGGCGATTTCGAGCTGGCGGCTCTTGTCCTGGATCTCGTTGAACAACCGAGCGTTCTCGATCGCGATCACTGTGGGTTCGACTTCAAAGCGCGACCACCACTAACTCGGTCCGCACCGGGAGCCCGAATCCAATGTGAATTTTGGCCGGCGATCACTCGGAACCGACTCTGGCAGAGTGCGCCGATCACCGACATGACGGCAGGCGCCGCGCCAGGCCGAGAGACTTCCATTTTCCGAGTGGTTGCCTTATTATTAAGGCATTCTGACTACCGAATGAGGTTATCCATGGGAACGGCTGCCGAACGCGTCACCGCACCGAAGCGCCGTCGCGGCGCCAAGACTTTTTTCGCGAACTCGCCGCTGACCTTTCTTGATCTGGGTGACTCGGCCCGCACGATCGAGCTCATCCGCAAAGGCTTGCCCGCTGAAACGATCGACTACGTCGCCGGGCTCTTGTCATTGTCGCGCGCCGCGTTGCTCGAAGCGATCAAGGTCCCGGCTAGCACCGTCGAACGCCGGCTGCGCGTCGGTGAAGCCTTGAGCGCGGAGGAAAGTGATCGCGTCAGCCGCGTCGCCAAGGTCGTGCGCCGTTCCGTGGAGGTCTTCGGCGATGACACACAGGGCAAGGCGTGGATGACCGACACGATCTCCTCGCTGGGCGCCAAGACACCGCTCTCCCTGCTCGACACGATGGAAGGCTACGAACTGGTGATGACGACTTTGGCGCGCATCGAGTACGGAGTCTACGCTTGAGCGTTGTTCTCTGGCGCATTGCGCAGGAGACCCCCGAGTATCGAGCCGACGACCTTTCCGGTCTAGGAGCGGCCAAGACCGGCGGGCGCTGGAATAGTGTCGGCAAACCGGTCATCTACACGTCGCGATCGGTCGCACTAGCGTACCTCGAAACGCTCACGCAAGTTGGGCGCGAAGCACCGCACAATCGGTTTCTGGTGCGTATCGTCGTACCCGATAAGGTTTGGGATCAAGCGTTGTGGGTGAAAGAGAAAGAGCTGCCTAAGACGTGGCGCGCACAGCCCGCCGGGATTGGCAGCATACAGTTCGGCGACAAGTGGTTGCTCGCGAGAAAGTCTGCCTTGCTCTGCCTGCCCTCGGTGATCGTGCCGGAAGACACGAATGTGCTTATCAATCCCAACCACGAAGACGCGGCTCTGATCCAAGCGCGTGTGCAGCGCCAACTGCTCTATGACACTCGCTTCCTACGCTTATAGGCCACCCCGCTACGAGCACGAGCTAGGCGGACTGCCGTGGGGCACCTCGCGTGAATTACGCATTGCCGTCGCGATTTAGAAATCGTAGGCCGGGAGGATTGCGCTGCAAACCTGTAATCTTCCGTGCGCTTCCGTGGCTAAGGGTAGCGGCTTGACCGACCGGCAGCGTAAAGGCAAATGTCGAACCTTTACCGAGCGCCGCCACCTCGGTGCAGGCAGAGCTCCGGCACTTAACTTTCCGTGTCCTTCTGTGTGCTTCCGTGGTTAAGGACGGTGGTTTGACTAACCGGCAGCGTAAACGAAAACGTCGTGCCTTGACCAAGCGTGCTGGTAAGCCAGATCCTGCCCCCGTGCAGCTCGATGAATTTCTTGGTCAACGCCAGACCCAGCCCCGTGCCCTCGGCCTTCCCCTGCGCGTGCCGGCCGACCTGGCGAAACTCCTCGAACACCGCATCGCAATCTTCCGGGGCAATCCCAACGCCAGTGTCGGTTACGCTGACTTCCAGCGTATCGTTCACCGGACGCGCAGCGACGCTAATCTTTCCGCCATCGGGCGTAAATTTCACCGCGTTCGAAAGCAAGTTGAGCATGACCTGCTTGAACTTGCGTTCATCAGCGTGGATGTCGGCAACGGCCGCGTCGATTGCGCACTCCAGGGTGAGACCATGGTTGTTCGCCCGTTCCCTGATAAGCGTTAGCGCATTGTCGATCGCCAGCGGCACGTTGAAGCCCGCGAGTTCGAGTTCCATGCGCCCGGCTTCGACCTTGGACAGATCGAGGATGTCGTTGATGAGTGACAGCAGGTGGCTGCCCGAGGTATGGATGTACTTGATGTATTCGCCTTGTTTGTCGTTCAATTCGCCCACCATCCCTTGCTCCAGTACCTCGGAGAAGCCGATCACCGCATTTAACGGTGTGCGCAGTTCGTGCGACATGTTGGCGAGAAATTCCGACTTGTGCTGATTGGCGATCTCGAGCTGTCGGCTTTTCTCCTGGATCTCGTTGAACAGCCGCACGTTCTCAATGGCGATCACCGCCTGGTCGGCGAAGGTCTTGAGCAGCACCACCTGCTTGTCGTCAAAGCGAATCGCCCCGCGCTGGGCCGTCGCAATCGCGCCGATCACTTTTGTGTTCGCGACCATCGGCGCGATAATCATCGAGTTGTAGTCGAACCTGCGCGCCAGCTCGACGCTCTCGTGCGATGCTTCCGGATTGCCGATGATAGGAGTCAGTTGCCCCACCTGCCCGGACAACAGCACTTTCCCGGTCAGAGTGTGCGAATCGAGAGGCTGTGGAAACATGCCCCGGAAATGGTTTTCGAAATGCGCCTCTCCCTTGAGCGATGCCAGATCGAGCCGGCCGCCGCGAAGCATGAACACGGCGGTGTAGCGCGTCCCAAATAGCCGCAGTACGTTGTTCACGATGGCGTCGAACACCGGCTGGGTGTCCGAGATCGAGTGGCTGATCGAGGCCAGAATTTCGCTGGACGCCGTCTGCCGCTCGAGCGCTTCTTTGGTCTCGTTGAACAGCCGCACGTTCTCGATCGCAATGACTGCTTGGTCGGCGAAGGTCTGCAAGAGCGCTATCTGCTTGTCGGTGAAAGCTCCCGGCGTTGCGCGGGTTACGTTGACCGTGCCGATCGCCTTACCATCTCGCAGCATCGGCGCACACATAACCGCCCGGAAGCCCCTCTGTTCGGCCCGCTTCCTGTCGAATGGACTCACCCCGGCCGCGGCGTCGAGGATGTCGGCGACTTGGATGACCTCACGACACGCTATTGCCCGGGAAGGAGGTGAACCGATATCAGAAAGCGGGATGGGAAATGCACCACCCGTGTCGTCGCTAACGGGGATTGTGCCTGCCACCGTTATGGTGTGTTTCCCCCTTATCAGCCGCAGCGACATGCTCATGCCACCGAAGAGCTGGACACCGCTTTTCACGATCGCATCGAACACTGGCTGCGTGTCGGTCGGGGAACTGCTGATGATACGCAGGATCTCGCCGATCACCGCCTGCTGTTCGCGGACTTCCTTGAGTTCCGCGTCGCGCCTCTTCAGCTCGGCGCCACACTCTTTCAGCTTGCGCCGTAACTCGGAGCTAGGATCTTTGGACCGGGTTGCCGAGGCTCTCGACTTCGCTGGCATCTAAACCTCCCGCGCTTCACCCTGCACGCGCGATCGATTCTCGACCAGGGGTGGTCGAGACAGGTCGCTTTCCGGCAAACAGTTTAGCTTGTTTAGCGTATGCAGATCAGCCATGGATCATATTGAGTTCGCAATGCACTATCCTCGCGGCTGAGTGTTATCGTATGATCGAACGAACGGCGTATGTCCACGAACTGGTGAACGACGATTGAACCCGTAGCCGCCAACGTATCATCGGCGCGCGGCGCAGGCCACGGCATCGGACCTGTGGACGAGCATAATGCGCGTTGTGCCGTGGGGCGACGCACCGTATTGCGCGCTTTGAGCACGCTACCGCTGGGCGCGGCGCTCGCCGGCTGCCGCGCGCGCGATCGCGATGAAAGCAACGTCGTGGTCTTTCGCCACCCCAAGCTGTTCGGCGACCCAACGGCCCTGAATGTCGTGCTCGCCGACTTCGAACGTGCGAGCGGTGTGCGAGTACGTCGCGAGGCGCTGCCCGCATCGAGCGACGAGCAGCACCTGTTCTACGCCATCAATCTGCAGGCGCGCTCGCGCGAGTTCGACGTCCTGGCGCTCGACACGATCTGGACGGCAGAGTTCGCGCAAGCGGGCTGGCTGCGCGAAATAACCCATCTGCTCTCGGTCGCGGATCGAGCCGACTTTTTCCCCGGAGCGCTCGCCAGCGTCACCTGGCAAGGGCGCATCCATGCTCTGCCCTGGTTTGCCGATGCAGGCTTGCTCTATTGGCGTAAGGACCTGCTCGCCCAGCACGCTATGGCGCCGCCGCGGACGTGGGACGAGCTATTAGCCGCAACGCGCGCGGTCAAGACCGCTCAGCCCGGCTTGCACGGATTCGTCTGGCAAGGTAAACAGTACGAGGGTCTGGTCTGCAATGCGCTCGAGTTTGTCTGGAGTCATGGCGGCGACCTCGATGCGGCGCATGTGCGTGAAGCCATCGACGGACTTGCGTTCATGCGTGCGCTGGTGACCGAAGGCGTGAGTCCGGCTTGGGTAACGACTCTGACGGAAGAAAGTGCACGCGTGATCTTCGGGCGCGGCGACGCGCTATTCTTGCGCAATTGGCCTTATGCATGGCGTCTTTTCGAAAGGGAAGGCTCCATGCTGCGGGGCCGTGTGGGCATGTCCGTGCTCCCGCACGCGCCGGGTGAACAATCCGCAGGGACCTTGGGCGGATGGCAGCTCGGCGTCAATGCGTTTTCGCAGCGGTCAGCCGTCGCCGAACAGCTTGCAGCCTATCTCACCGCGCCCTCTGCACAAAAAGCGCTCGCCCTCGCCTACGGTTACAGTCCGCCGCGCCGCTCCCTCTATGCCGATGCCGAATTCGCTGCGGCTCAGCCGTTTCTCGCCTCGCTGCACGGCGTGCTCGAAGCCGCCAGGCCGCGTCCGGTTTCGCCCCATTACGTGGCGCTTTCGCAGACGCTGCAAGCGCAGTTCAGCGCGGTGCTGACCGGTGTGCGCTCACCGCAAGCCGCACTTGACCGGATGCTGCGCACAGCCGCAGCGCTCGAGCGCCGATGAGGTCCGCTCGCCGCGAAGCGTTGTTGCTGCTCGCCCCAGGCGGGCTCCTGCTGGTCGTCGTTACCGCGCTGCCGATGCTGCTCGTGCTGTGGCTGAGCTTCGAGACACGCAGCGTGTTTCGCCCGCCGGCGTTTGCCGGCCTCGACAATTACCTGCGTCTCGCTTATGACCCGCGTTTCTGGAACGCGCTTTGGAACACGGTCTATTTCGCGCTCGTCTCCGTGACCCTGGAGCTCGTACTCGGTATGGCGATCGCACTGCTGGTCGCACGCGCCGGCCGTGTACGCTCCCTGGTCTATGGTGCAATGCTCGTTCCGTGGGCGATTCCCACGGTTGCCTCCGCGCGCATGTGGGAGTGGATGTACAACGCCGAATTCGGCGTGATCAACAGCCTGCTGGGCGCGCAGATCAACTGGTTGGGCGATCCGCTTTTGGCACTGCACGCCGCCATCGCTATGGACGTTTGGAAGTCGACGCCTTTCGTCGCTCTGCTGTTGCTGGCCGGATTGCAGAGCATTCCACCCGATCTCTATCGCGCGGCTGCGATCGACGGCGCCCGCGCCTGGACCACGTTTCGCCGCATCACGCTACCGCTGCTCGTGCCGGTGATCCTGGTCGCGATCGTATTTCGCACGATCGACGCGCTGCGCGTGTTCGATGCCGTGTACGTGCTGACCGGGGGCGGCCCCGCGAACGGCACCGAAACATTGTCCATCTATGCATACAAAGCATTGTTCCAGACGCTGGAGTTCGGCTACGGTTCGGCGCTCGCAGTTGCGGTGCTCGCGATCACTGCGGCGGCGACGATTATTTATGCGCGGCTTTTGCGCGCGGGTGGGCAATGACTCCGCTCGGTCGGTTCGGCTTAGGTCTCGGATTGAGCGCCGTCATGCTCTGGTCGCTCGCGCCGTTCGTCTGGCAATTGCTGACTTCGGTCACGCCACCTGCGGAACTGGAGGCGCACTCAGCGCTATTCCCCAGTGCGCCTACGCTCGTGCACTACCGCGCAATTCTTGCGGGTCAGCCCTTCGGGCGGCTCATGCTGAACAGTTTCGTGGCGGCATCGGGCGCCACGCTGCTTGCGCTGGTGCTCGGCAGCCTCGCCGGCTTCGCGCTCGCCAAGCTGCACGCACCCGGACGCGTGGCGACGCTCGCCGTGGTGGTGACCTTGTCGATGCTTCCTCCGATCGCGACGGTGAGCCCGCTGTTCCTGATCGTCAATGCGCTCGGCATGCACGACACACTTGCCGCGCTCATTCTTGTCTACGCTGGATTCGCGCTGCCGCTCGCCGTGTGGCTAATGACGCAGTTCTTCCGCGGCGTTCCGGACGAGCTATATATCGCCGCCCGCGTGGACGGCTGCTCGGCGATCGGTGCGTTCATGCGCGTGATGCTGCCGCTTGCCGTACCGGGACTCGTAGCCACCGCACTGCTCGTGTTCATTTACGCGTGGAATGAGTTTCTCTACGCGTTGTCGTTGACGGCCAGCACCGCGTCGCGCACGATGCCCGTCGGCATCGCGCTCTTTCCCGGCATCCACGAAGTGCCCTGGGGCGAGATCGCGGCTGGATCGGTGTTGGCGACCATTCCGGCGGTGCTGCTCGCGATTTCCTTCCAGCGCCGGGTCCTGGAAGGTCTGACCGCGGGCGCGGTGAAAGCCTGATGGCGAGCGTCGCCTTTGACCGGGTGAGCAAGCGATTCGGGCCCGCGCTGGTGGCTGACGATCTTTCGCTCGAGATCGCCGATGGCGAGTTCTTCATCTTTCTCGGTCCGAGCGGCTGCGGAAAGTCGACGCTGCTGCACATGATCGCTGGTGTCGAAGCGCCCTCCTCGGGGTGCGTTCGCTTTGATGCCAGAGATGTCACTGCGCTGCCGCCGCAGCGGCGCGACGTAGCGATGGTGTTTCAGAGCTATGCACTCTATCCGCACCTCGACGTTACCGACAACCTAGCCTTTCCGTTGCGTAACCGCGGTGTATCGCGCCGTGCCGCGCGCGAGGAAGCGGAGCGCGTGGCGACGGCACTCGGACTGGCCGGTTTGCTCGACAAGAAACCGCGCCAGCTGTCCGGGGGACAAAGGCAGCGGGTCGCGCTGGGACGCGCCTTGATTCGCCATCCCACGGTGTTCCTGATGGATGAACCGCTTTCCAACCTCGACGCTGCGCTGCGCATCGAGATACGCGAAGAGATTAAGCGCGTGCATCAAACACACCGCATCACGACCGTCTATGTGACGCACGATCAGGAGGAGGCATTGGCGCTCGCCGATCGTGTGGCGGTGTTGCGCGACGGGCGCATCCAACAATGCGACACGCCAGGGCAGGTCTATGCGCGCCCGGCGAATATTTTCGTGGCTCGTTTCGTCGGTACGCCACCAATGAATCTCGTGCCCGGCACGGCGCTCGCGCATCACCCGGCCGTGCGCGCTCGCCTCGGGCGCCTCGATGCCTCACGCGTCGTGGTCGGTCTGCGCCCGCATGCGCTCGAAGCACACGCCGCCGCTCGCCCGGACGCACTGACCTCGGAAGTTGCGCTGATCGAGCCGGCGGGCGCCGAGACCTGGGTTGTTGCCGGCGCCAACGAGATGCGTCTGAAGGCGAGGCTCGCACCCGGTGCGATGCTCGAACCGAGGGCGAGCGCAAACATCGTCTTTAGCGCCGAGGCCGTGCATCTGTTCGATGCCGAGCACGGCCACCGGCTTGACTGACAACTGTTTCTACGAGAGGCCATTTCTGCATTGGGCCCCGCCGGTTGCCTGATATTCGCCAGCTGCTGTTTCGCCCCCTCAGTCGCCGATCCGCTCCCAGACCAACTCCTGATGCTGCATGACCCCGGCGTAAAGCCGGCGTGGGGGCGCCAGCACCATCAGGGCGTTCTCGAATCGGACGTTGCGCACCTGGTCGCCCCCGACCCGGTTGGCGTCGGACGATACGTCGACACGCGTCGAAAGCGTCGTGCCATCGAAGCTGTAGTTCCCGGCATAGGACATGAACTGCCGCGCCTCGCCCGCGGGCAGCGACGCTCTACCGTCGCATAGCACCGACATCATCCGTCCGTCGGCCTGGAACAAGACCAGACCCATCGCCGCCGGTCCGAAGGGCGGCGCAAGGATATTGCCGGCATCGTCGCGCCCAATCGTGCTCTTCAGTCGCCATGTGCCTACGATACGGGGATCGATCATCGTCGTGTTTCGTCCTTCATCTTTTGTTTAGAGCGATCCCATCGCCACGTTGGCCACAGATAGCCTTAATTCGACGGCGGTTGCGGCGCGACCTGAACCCAACCCCCAGGGCACTCACTGACATAGGGGTAATAGGTGTCCGCCTCCGCGCAGTAGTACCACCAATTCGCCGGAGCGGGCGATTCCGGCACATCACCTCGTTCGACGTAGTCAGGGGAATAGATCGGGCCAGCAGCAGTCGGCGGGTAATGATAAGGGCGATAGACGTAGGGCTCCGGGTAATAAGGGAACCGCGGAGCACCGAGGAATATCCCATAGCTCCAGCGCGAGCCGCGGGAATGGCGCCCCCTATGCGACCGATGCCCGTGCCCGCCGCGATGCCAGCCATGTCCACTATGTGCGCCATGACCGCCATGTGCACTGCGTCCGCCGTGACCGCTGCCACGACCTCCGGCTGCCAGCGCCGAATCGATGACGATGGAGATGAAAAAAATAAAAAGCAACCCAGCTACGGTTTTCGCTTTCACCATGGCCGCAACCTCCAAACGGAAAACCGATGACGTTCC
>Ga0326597_10003891_pt1 | contig 21206 bp, 18 predicted proteins | sample RVTome_12_FD_203789 | JGI IMG/M metagenome (GOLD analysis project Ga0326597, IMG submission 203789) | Soil microbial communities from uranium-contaminated site in the Upper Colorado River Basin, Wyoming, United States - RVT100D185 | ecosystem: Environmental > Terrestrial > Soil > Contaminated >...
GCCATGCTGAGCTGAATCTGCTTGCGGCGCGCCTCGGGAGTGAGCTGCCCCACAATGCCGAAATCGACGTAACCGACCACGTTATCTTTCATGATCAGAAGATTGGCAGGGTGCAGGTCGGCGTGGAACAGGCCGAAGCGGAATGCATCGCTCATGAAGTTGTTGATCACGTTCGAAACGAACTTCGAGGGAACGAACCCGATGTCTTCGAGCTTCTGGAGCTCGGCCTCATTGCCCTCCTCCCTGAGCCGCAGATACTGCGTGATGCTGAGCCCCTCCAGAAAATCCATCGTGAACACCCGCGAGGTGGTCAGGTCCCAGTAGACTCTGGGAATTTTCTCGGTCGGGGTTCCCTCCGCGTTCCTTCCCAGCCCCTGGGCGTAGGCGGCCTCGCGGCGGTAATCCAGTTCGTCCTCCAGCCAATCATGGAACTCGCGCACGGGGTCGCGCATGAAATACAGGCTCCGGATGCGCAATGCGAAAGCGACGCGGATGAAGACCTGCAGCAGGACGGCGTCGCGGCGGAACACCTCCTGAATGCCGGGCCGCTGCACCTTCACGGCAACAACAGTCGAATCCCGCAGGATCGCCCGATGCGCCTGCCCGATCGAGGCCGATGCAACCGGTTCGTAGTGGAATTCCCGGTACAGCTCCTCCGGAGATTTGCCAAATTCCTGCTGGAATAGCTCGCGCACCTCCGCTTTCCCGAAAGGAGGCACGCGGTCGAGCAGGTTCATCAGCGCTTTGCAATACTCGCGGGGGAGCGTGTCGACCTGCAGCGAAAGAATCTGTCCGAACTTCAAGTAGCTGCCGCCGAGCTCCTCGAGCAGGAGCCGCAAGCGCTCGGGCCCCGGGACCCCCGGCCGGCGGAGCATACGAGCCCACAGAATCTCGAGCAGATTGCGGAGGCAGATTCTGGTGACGTACAACGCCCTCTGGACGTAATGAAGCTTCTTCCTCATCGCAAATCGTGATTGAACGTGTCGAAAATCACCGGCTGCGCGCTATGAATCACAACTGCCTGAACTCGGGAGCGTCCGCTTGTCCACCAGAGATTCTCTGCATTCCTTCTCTTGGAAGAGCCAACTCCTGCAGATTCATTGGAGTATAATCATAGCTTAATGCCCCTACCGATTCCAGACGGGCTCAGATCCGACGAGAGTCCCGCCTGCGCAATCGCGTCCGTCCGATCCGAGTCCCTGGTGATGGCAGGAACATCGTGACTGTAGAACGAGATACCAGAACAGGTCATGTTTCCGGCTTGGACCGAATTCCCTTGTGGACATCGGGCTGGCGGAAGCTGATTACCTTCCTGGCCGTGTCGGGAAGCAAGGGAAAGGGTCCGTTCACTCGGGAGGAGTTCCTGGCGCGGTGGTCGGCGATCCAGCAATCGGCTGCGCGGAGCAAGGACTTGCAGGAAATGACCAGAGGCTTTTGGGAAATGGAAAGCCTCGGGGCCGCTTATGGGGAAAATCCCCCGCGGGGATGCACTCTGCGCGACCCGAGCCTGCCGATCGAAGTCAGGCCGATTGTTCACACCGGCATGGGGGTGGCGGCGGTCGAGGTTGGCGGCTTCGATGCCGCCAGGATTTCTCAGAGGATCGAATCGCTTGCTCACCCCGACTTCCGCCTGTTCTCCTACGAATCGGTGGGGGCAATGCTCGGAGCGCACGAAGTGCCGTTCCCGAAGCGGCTCATGGGCCTGAAGCCGCTACGGCGGCCCCGGCCGGAGGAATTCATCTCGCGATTCCCTCCCGAGATTCAGCGCCTGATCTCGGTGGGTTACGGAAGGGTTCTTTACTTCAACAGCGGGAGCGTTTCCGGCGCGCTGCGAAAAATTACGAACCGTCCCTTCCTCGACGCTGCCGCGGCGGTGCTGGGCGTGGCGTTTGCGTGCGCCATGATCAATCACTTGGATTTTTGGCTGGTGCTCGAGACGGAGGGGCGATTCGGAGATCCAGACTGGGGCGCTGCGTATCGCAATGGCCTCATCTACGCGCTGGAGTTCTGGGAGTGGGAGGTTCCCGGATTCCTGCGCTCGCTGCGGCCTCGCGGCCCGCGCAGCGTGGAATTGATCGCAATCGCGCAGCGGGAAGTCGACAGTTGCATTGGCCGGGGCGGGCTGAATGCTTTCTTTGTCGGAAACTCCGCTGGGAACCCCGCGCCTGCTCCCATCACGGCTGTCTGATTGGAAACTGTGTCACGGCGAGCCGGCGCAACGTTGCATATCCAATTGCATGTGATTTAGACTGCACGATGTCGGGGCGTAGCGCAGCCTGGTAGCGCACCTGCCTTGGGCGCAGGGGGTCGTAGGTTCAAATCCTATCGCCCCGACCAAATTCCTTCAGGCCACGCCGTCCATCTTCAGAAATTCCTTCAGGGCGTGTTTTTCGATCTCGAACAAGCGATCGTCGCCGTATTGGCGCGGATAGGGCACGTCCACTTCGACACGGCAGGAAACCGCGCAGGGCTTCTGCGTCACGATCAGGATCGATTGAGAGAGAAAGACCGACTCGGCGATGTCGTGCGTTACGAACACCACGGTCTTGCCGGTCTCTTGCCAGATGCGGAGCAGCTCGGCGCGCATTTTCCGCGCAGTGATTTCGTCGAGGCTGCTGAACGGCTCGTCCATGAGCAGGATATCCGGATCGGTGACCATCGCCCGCGCGATGGAGACGCGCTGCTGCATTCCCCCGGACAGTTGCAGCGGATAGTAGTTTTCGTAACCGGCGAGTCCTGTCAGCTCGAGCTTGCTCCGCGCCCGTTCTTCCATCTGCTCCCGCGGCATCGTTTCGCGCTCGAGCGGCAGCATCACGTTTCGCTTCACCGTGCGCCAGTTGAGCAGGCGAGGCTCCTGGAATACAAAGCCCGCGTTGAGCCCGTGCAGGTCGCGGACCGGAGTCTCGCCGATCAAGACACTGCCATCGGTCTGGTCGTCGAGCCCGGCCAGCAGGTTCAGGAGGGTGGATTTGCCGCAGCCGGAGGGGCCCAGAATCGAAGTGAAGGTACCGTCGGCGAGCTCGAAGCTCAAGTCGCGGATCACTTCGAGCGACTCACCGTTTGGCGCGCGGTGGATCTTGTGGAGATTCGCGACAGTAATTTTGCTCATCAGCGCCCGATCAGAATCGCAAGGGGTTGGAATGATTCGGCATCAGAATCGTTCCGCATCAGAATCGCAAGGATGTTGCGGCCGCCGGCCGCCAGACGGTCAGGCGCTTCTCAATCGGCCGGAACAGCACGAATTCGATCGCCAGCATCACGACGAGAAACATCAGCGTCCAGGCAAACACCTGCGTCATCGAAAACAGTCCGAACCAGTAGTTCAGCATGTACCCCACGCCGCTCGAAAGGCCGATCAGCTCGATCGTGGTGCAGATCTTCCAGCAGATTCCGAGAGCGTAGCGCGACGACGCGAGCAGATAGGGAACCAGTTGCGGCAGGATGATCTTCCAAATGATGGCGCTCCGCGAAAGGCGGCACGCCTTCCCGACGGACACGAGGCGGAAATCAATGTCCTTGACTCCCTGCCAGAGATTGATGCCCACGGCCGGAAACGCCGTGATTCCGATCGCGATGACCGCGGCAAAGTTGTTCAGCCCGAACCACAGCAGGCAGATCATCCCGTAGACGATGGCCGGCACCGTCAGGCCGATCATGACCCAGGAGTCAAAGAACATCTCTCCCTTGCGCGACAGCCCCATCACCAGCCCCACCGCCAGACCAAGCGCCATCGCCAGCGCGAGGCCGAGGGTGACGCGCAGCACCGTGATCGAGATGTGCATCCAAGGCTCGCCCGTGCGCAGGTCTTCCACCACGGCCGCCAGGACGGCGACGGGTCCCGGAACTACATTGGGAGAAAGCGCCGCCGACAGGACAAACCAGATGACAAGGAGGGTAATCAGAGAATAGATTCTATGGATTGAATTCATCGCGCAGCAAGCCCTCCGGGATCGCGCCGAACACCCGCTCGCCCAGCACGCTCTGCACGAATTCCAAATACTCCTGCTGGGTTGCAATCTGGTCCGCGTCCCAATGCTCGATCAGGTTGGCTGACATCTTCTCACGCAACAAACGGATCTCCGTCGCGGATGTCATCCCAATCGTCCTGCCATACCGGGCCCAGACATCCGCATTTTCTTTGGAGAACCGCAGGGCGTCTTCGTAGGCGCGGAGGAAGTCCCGGATGATGTCGGGGTGCTCGCGGGCAAACTGCTCGCTCGTGGAAACCATCACATGCGCCGGAGCTCTTCCCTGCCTCGCCTGGTATTCTTCGCTCAGGTCCGCCAGCACGCGGTATTTTTTTTGGGCCGCGAACCGGATGGATTCCATCGTTCCCATGAGCGCGGCGTCGATCTCTCCCTGTGCGAGCAGATTGTCGAGCGCCGGACCGGGCGCAGTGATCTGCTCGACGTCGCGAAAAATGTCCAGGCCGTACCACTTGCTCGCAATCACTCCGAGGAAGGCCAGCGTCGTAGACCCCGGGCCGCCGAACGATCCCATTTTTTTCCCCCGAAGATCCGCGACCGAACGGATCGGCGAGTCCAACGGCACGAACACGGCGTTGACCGGAGAGAAGATGCCCCGGACGATGATCACGTCCTTTCCCTGCGCCCGCGCGTTCGCCATCGTCGTGAATCCGCCGAACCCGATGTCCACCTGCGATTCCGCGATCATCAATTGGACGCTCGGCGGATTCAAAAACTTCACCCGTTTCGGTTCCAGGCGATATCGCTCCAGGATCTTTTCCGAGTCCATTACGAAGATGATGAAATCCTGCGCACCGGCAAGATACCCCAGGCTGAACGCTCGGGGAGCGTCGGCCGCTGGAGGGCCCGACGGCGAGCACCCCAGCAGCGCCGCACCTATTAGGGGCACCCAGACGACCCGGGCCAGCCCGGCGCTTTTCTTAAAGCGGTACTTTAACTTCACAACCTGCTCCCACTGCTCGCTGCAATGCCGCCCATTCTATGGAAACTAGCGCGGAAATGGAAGTCCGGACTGAAACAGGCACTGGAACAATGGAAGCCGGTACTTCGGACCCATTGAAAAAACGAGGCTTCTGCACCATTTGGATTGGACTAACGAACTGGGACAATGAAGCAGAAAAGATTAGGAGGTGCATATGTCGATCACAAAACGGATTTGGATGCGCATCTGTCCCCGCTGCGGCAAGGCCATCTCAAAGCAGACAGCAACCGACTCCTGGAAATGCGCGCAGTGCGGCTGGAATTAGCACGGCACATCGATTCCCACGCCTGCGATTCCTTTCACTCCTCGCGGCGTGTGGTGTGCTCATGGAGTTACTCCCCGCATTGAATCTTCTTGTTGCGCGTCCCAGGAGTGTGATACAAACAGCTTAGATTTTGATGCGCGGAAACTGAGCGAATGAGAGAACAGCCAGCACCGCAACAGAGAAACAAGAAAATCATCCTCGGACTTATCTTCTCCATTTTCATCCTCGGAATTGCATCCGGTTTTGCGCAGAGTCTCGGGGAAGTGGCGCGCGAAGAGCGGGAACGCAAAGAGGAAAACTCTCGCCGACCGCGCGTGTACACGAACGAAGACCTGGCACGGCCTCGGATCGAGGGTCGCGAATCCCGGGAAGAAGCGGCGGCTGCCGCGTCCGCCTCAACCGTTTCCGGCCAGACGCCGGCAGAGCAGGATGCTTCTCTCCCTCTCCCGATCATCTGGCCCGATAATGTTCCGCTGGGCGACATTGCGCGCTTCTACCGCAAGCAGAGAGAATTGGAATCAGTCAAAGAGTTGAGGTTTGCGATCGAGGCTCCCCCCGTCCTCGATCTCGACTTCCTGCTCCCGACTCCGCTGGCAAGTCCGCTGCCGGATTTTTCCCCCGACTTCTTCGCCAATGAACTGCTGCCGCCTCCTTCCGTTCCCGAGCCGGTTTGGGATCACTTCGCGGAGGCGGGAAACACGGTCCGTGTCGAGCGCGGAGATACGCTTTGGAAGATTGCCGCACGGCATCTTGGCGACGGAAGAGCATGGCCGAGGATTGCTGCGGCGAATCCGGAATTGAAAGACCCTAACCGGATTCAAGCGGGACAGACACTTCGTTTACCCGGGACCGGAATCTCTTCCGCAACCGGGATTTCTTCCTCGGAGAAGCGGGTCCGGGTTCAGACAGGGGACTCGCTTTGGAAACTCGCCGCCTCGCAACTGGGTAGCGGCCATGCCTGGAACTGCCTCGCGGCAGCCAATCCTCAGATCGAGAACGCGAACCGGATCTACCCCGGCCAACTGCTGGTGATCCCCACCAACTGCTCCGCCGGCGTATAGCCGGCTCCCCTGCGATCCTCCTCCACTTTGCCCGGCACTTGCGATCCTGCCATCCCTCGCCGGGATCGTGTATCGTCCCAGATTCGCCCGGCGTACTCCTCAGGCAAGCGCTTTCTAAAGGCGGCGAGCCGGCGGCGTTGGGAACGCAGACGAACTTCCGCTCCATGAAGAGATTTCCGGGGTCATCCACGGCCTGGGGGGGGCCTGCGGGGCTCGCTGGGTTGTGGGGTTTTTGCTCTTGCCGGGGTGCGCACGGGATGGCACAAGCCCGGCAAACTTCCGGTTCCTTCGCAACAGAGCAGGAGCGCTCTCGGAGGAAAGTCTTTTGGAAGCACCGATAGAGGCGTGTCTGGATTTGAGGCGCGGAATCTCAGGCAGTGAGGTAAAATCACTCACAATGCTTGGAACAAATCTTCGGCCTCGACACCGGGTCGGGAGCGTTTTCGCCGAGTGGGAAGCAGATCCAAGGGGAGGTCTTCATGATTTCGCACACCACGATTTCGCACACCAGGATCGCGGGCGCCGTGCTCGCCATGATCATGGCATTCACGTCCATCGGCGGATGGGCACAGGCAACTCCCGCTACTCGGGACTTTGATGCGGAAATCGAGGCGGCCATCCGTTCCGCCAAATCGGCCGCCGGATTCGAGTTTCTCGGCACACTTTCACGGCTCTGCCTGGCCCCGCCCAGGCGCTCCCCGAGCACCAGCGATGAACTCCCGAGTTTTCTGGCCGATCCCGACAGCGTGCCGCCACGAGAAGCCTGGTATGCAGAACCCGCCCGCGTGTTCGACAACCTCTACTTCGTCGGCGGAAAGATTCACTCCTCCTGGGCGCTGACCACCAGTGAGGGCATCATCCTCATCGACACCATCTATCCCTACAATTCCGAGGAGCTGATCGTCGGCGGACTCCGCAAGCTGGGGCTCGATCCCAACGACATTAAGTACGTACTCATCTCCCACGCCCACGGTGATCACATCGGCGGCGCCGAGATTCTGCAAACCCGGTTCGGCGCCCAGGTGGTGATGGGCGGTCCGGACTGGGATCTGGTCGAGCAGTATCCCAATCGCTATAAAACCATGGCGCCCAAACGCAACGTCACAGCCACCGACGGGATGAAACTCACTCTCGGCGACACGACCGTCAGCATCTGGCTTACGCCAGGCCACACGGCTGGCACGCTGTCTTACACGTTCACTGTTTTCGACCGCGGCCGGCCGGTGCAGGTCGCCTATTCAGGAGGCACGGCCTTCAACTTCCCGACCAACCCGCCGGAGCTGGGGATTCGTGCTTTCCAAAGCTACATCGAGTCGCAGCAACGCATGGAGGAGAAAGCGGCCGCAGTCGGCGCCACGGTCCTGCTGTCCAACCACAGCGAGTTCGACAACGCCTACAACCGGAATCGCATGCTGGCCGGGCGCGGCGACGGTCTCCACCCCTATGAGCTCGATACGGAGTGGGCACAGCGCTACTTCCAGGTCATGCAGGACTGTGCCCGCGCTTCACAGCTCCGTCTGGAGCAACAAGCGGCTGCCGCCTCGGACCGCCCGTGAACCTCACCCCGCCGGGGATTGTGGGAGCAAAGCGAAGTGAGAAATCATCTTATGGAAGAGGTCATTCACAAATAGTGATGCACAGGTGCAAACCAGAGCTATTATAGGTACACAGAATTGCGGGCTAACTGAAAGTCGGAGGGGGTTCCAATGGCAAAGCCTTTTCTGGTTCCGGCGACTGCGTTCAGTGCGCTGTTAGCAGCATTCACAGTATTGGCTCTCTCGCCGGAAACGCGCGCTCAGAGCCTGCGGCAGCCGGCAGCCGATGATAGTCCGAAAGCAGGACCTGCTCCTCGCCGTGACCTTTCCGGAACCTGGACGCCGGCCAGCGGGCCGGGGGGCGCAATCCAGGCAAAGGGCGTGCAGGCCATGCCCAACGACGAAAAGCCGGAGCATGCGCTGCCGTACACTCCTTACGGGCTGGAACTCTACAGGAGCCATAAGCCGCTCGAGGGGCCGGACGCAGTTCTCCCGGCGTTTGGCAATGATCCGAGGAACCAGTGCGAGCCGCTCGGGTTCCCCAGGATGAATCACTACAACGTAAGGATGACGCAGATCTTTCAGAACCCATACAAGATTGCGATCCTGTATGAATATGACAAGAGGTGGCGCGACATCTGGATCGACGGGCGAGAGCTCCCCCAGATGGTTGAGGGAGGAGTGATGGCGGGCGGGGCCTACAAGGAGTCCCGGTTCTATGGGTACTCGGTCGGCAAGTGGACGGATGATTACACACTGGTGGTCCGGACGGTGGGGATGATGCCGGAAGACCGAGTCTGGCTCGATTCGACAGGCCGGCCGATCAGCGACGCGGCAACCGTGGAGGAAGTTTTCCGCCGGGTGGACAGCGGCCATATGGAGTGGACGGAGACGATTGACGACCCCAAGGTTTATACAAAGCCCTGGATGAGCATGAAGATCCTGTTCAAGCTGGCGGACCCGCATACGGATGTTCTGGAGATGTACTGCTCGCCGGTAGAATTGCAACAATATCACGAATCGTTCGGCAAGGCCGCCAGCGGCGTCGAGAACGACAACCAGTAACCTGGAGGATGTAAGAGTCTTGACACAAAACGGAGGTCGCTCATGAAGAGGAAGATCGTACACCGTTTGTCCCTGTCTCTCGGCGCCTGGATTATTGCGGCTTCGACGCCCGTCGCGGCTCCGACGTTCGCGCACCACAGCACGGCGGCTTTTGAGACCGAGAAAAGACTCACGATTCAGGGGACGGTCACGGAATGGTACTGGGCCAACCCGCATTGTCTCCTGAAGCTGGACGTAAAGACCGGCGGCGGCGAGGTGGTACATTGGGTTGCGGAGAGCGGCGCTCCGGCCAACATGGTTGATGCCGGCTGGAGGAAGAACTCCCTGAAACCCGGGGATCAGGTTACCGTCACTGTACTGCCCGCCAAGAACGGGAACCCGGTCGGGAGGATCCTGCGCGTCGAGTTCGCGGATGGCAAGACGCTGGCGGTCGGCGCCAAGGAGGACACCGCGAACGAATTCCATTTGTCGGGCGCACCCAATAAGTAGTGTGGTGTGCGGGTAATGTGGTGCGCGCTGAGCGCGGAGCTATACGCTCGGGCCGCCAGAATCACCCGCAAGGAAGAACTCCATGAGCACTTCATCGTCGTCGGCGCCGTCGATGATCACCTGGCGGGTCAGCCGGCCGCATTCCCTGAAGCCCAGTTTGCGATAGAACTTCTGTGCATGTGAGTTGGACGCCCTCACCTGGATTGCCAGCTTCTGGAAACCCGCTTCCCGCGCAAGCGATTCCGTGGCTTGCCATAGCCGGCGGCCAACGCCCAATCCACGCCAACCCGGCAAGAGGAATGTTCCGACCTGGCCGACGTGCGCCATGGAGGGAAGCAACGGCGACCACAAATCGAGACTCTGAAAACCGATGATGCCCGCCTTCTCATCAACGGCAACGTGAAACGCCTCACGAGGAGAGAGAGATTTGAGGTAGCTTGCTTCCTGCTCCACGGTCCACACCGCATCAATGGCCGAATGAATCCGTTCCGCCGCCACGACTTCGAGAACTGCAACAATGCCGGCCGCATCCTCGGGCGCCGCTCGCCTGATCTCCAACGCACTCATGCGGATCTCCTCTTTTGCCTTGCGGCAGTGGAAAATATACACCCATTTGAGTGCATCCGAGCGTCCTTGGCCCGATCGCTTGCGCTCCCGGCTGGGACGAATATGGTGAGGGGGAGGCGCTGGGTTTTTGCGTCGGGCATGCCGTGCAACTTCTTCCGAGCGCCTCCCATGCGCTGCTTGTTCGTGTGCTCTTGTTTCTCTAAACCGCGGCCGAAAAAAGGTTCGATGAACATCCGTCACAGGCCTGGCGGCTCGGTGGACGCTCCTTTACAGTCGCGGCTCTGACTAACCTGCAGCCGCCGCAAAAAGTTGCGTGAAGCATTTCGTGGAACCTCCGGACTGGCGGAGCGACGATTTCATATTGAACAGCTTCGGCAGGAGGTATAGCATCGGGATGTAGCCGAAAACGGCAGGGGGAGCCGGAACATTCTTTTGAGTGGAAGCACCGGCGGCCGGACGTGTGGCGGAACGGATCGGGAAACCCAAGCTTACAAGTCTTAAGGAGATAGCATGCGAACGATTCATTTAGTTGTTGTAGCAGGCACATTGCTCTTGTGGGGGTGCTCCGGCGCTCCCGAGCCGGTGCAACAAGCCGCCCCACAAGCCGCCTTCAAGCCGGTCGGAACCGTCATGCAGATCATGGAAGCGGTGGTGATTCCTTCCTCGAACGTTATCTGGAACGTTCCCGCAGAGGCGCCCAAGGACGATGAGGAATGGGCCACCGTCCGCAACAACGCTCTGTCTCTGGCCGAGGCTGGGAACCTGCTCATGATCGAGGGCCGCGCCAAGGACCAGGACGCCTGGATGCGAGCGTCGCAGGCGCTGATCGACGCTGGGACGACCGCTTTCCACGCTGCGGAGGCGAAAGACGTGGACGCCATGGCCGCCGCCGGGGACGAGATCTACAACAGTTGCGAAGGCTGCCACATGCAGTACCCTCCGACGACCGCGGGCGAGGGTCAGTAGCCCTCGTCTCCCTTTCGGATGCTCCTTCCGCGCCGCGCTGAAATTGGAATGATCGGACCCGAGCGGGCGGGAATAGAATAAGGATAGGGAGGGCGTTCGAAATGGCAACGCTCCGCACCATCCTGGACGAGCGGGTTTGCGAGGGCGACCTCTACGAAGCGCTGGACCGCAAGCGGGTCCGCTGTTACGCCTGTGGACACTGCTGCCCGATTCCCGAAGGTCAGCCGGGGGTTTGCAAGGTTCGTTTCAACCGTGGCGGGAAGCTGTACGTTCCCTGGGGCTACGTCGGCGGAGTGCAGTGCGACCCCATTGAGAAGAAGCCTTTCTTCCATGCGTATCCGGGCGCGCTCGCTTACAGCTTCGGGATGCTCGGCTGCGACCTGCATTGCTCCTACTGCCAGAACTGGGTGACCTCGCAGGCGTTGCGCGATCCGGGCGCTGTTTCGCCCCCGCTCGAAGCTTCCCCATCTGAGATGGTTGCGCAGGCCGTGGAGCTGGGCGCCAAGGTCGTCGTCAGCACGTACAACGAGCCGCTGATCACCAGCGAGTGGGCGGTTGCGGTGTTCCGGGAGGCGAAGGCCGCGGGCCTCGTGACGGGATTCGTCTCGAACGGCAACGGCACGCCGCAAGTTCTCGAATACCTTCGGCCCTGGGTGGACCTCTACAAAGTAGACCTGAAGAGTTTCGACGATCGCCACTACCGGCAGCTCGGCGGGCGGCTCCAACCGATTCTGGAAACGATTCGCAGCCTCTACGAGATGGGATTTTGGCTCGAGATTGTGACCCTGATTATCCCGGGCTTCAACGACGCGGACGAGGAACTGACGCGCATGGCCGAATTCCTGGCCGGAATCTCCCCAGATATCCCCTGGCACGTCACGGCGTTTCACGCGGACTACAAGATGAACAGTACCCAGGACACGCCGTCCGCGACGCTGCTGCGGGCCGCCAAGATCGGCACGCGGGCCGGGCTCCGCTATGTCTACGCGGGGAACCTGCCCGGCCGAACGGAGGATTGGGAAAACACCCGGTGCCCCAATTGCAGCAAACTGTTGATCGAGCGGTACAGCTTCCGCGTCCTGCAATACAACCTCACCGCGGCCGGTGCTTGCCCCTCCTGCGGCTATGCAGTTCCCGGACGCTGGGCTACGTCGTATCAGGGCCAGGCCGCCTCGACCCCGTTCCTCCCAGGCCGCCGCGGCCGGCCGGCTCGTTTTTCGATTCTGCCGTCGTGAGCAGTAGCCACGGCATGATGTTTATGCCGTGGGTTTGTTCCGTGTTGGTTCTGGCCTTGAAAAACCCACGGCACAAAAGACGTGCCGTGGCTACCGGCTTTGGAAGTGACACGGCGGTATTGCAACCTGATGACGGAAGATTTGCAACGCGTCCACAATCAGCTATCATTGTTGGCAAGATGAGCGACGTATTTTGGAAAATATTTCCTGCTCTCACCCTAATTGCTGGTTATGTAGGCGGGGTCATAAAACCTTGGCTGGGAGAAGCACTTGCTGAATGGCGATTGAAGAGAAAACTGCGGAAAGCTCTTTATTCGGAACTGGGCGGCAACATCAACCAAGTGTTCACGGCGTACTCACTTCTCGCTCCTCCTTCAGGGGAGTTCAATGCGGTAGAATATCTCAAGGCCCATATCAGTTTTGAATGCTTTAGAGAAGCTCAAAAACATTCCTTGGTTTTTCACCAATTGCCAGAAGTGAACGCAATCAGCGAAGCTTACAACTCCATGTCCGCTTTACAGAGCAAGTTAACAGCAGTAAGTCACAACGAAATACGAATAATAATGAAAGACACGTTTGGAAGCGTTTGCTATCACATCAATGCTGATATTCTCAATCGAACACAACTGTTCAAACACCTCAGCCTTGATACGGAAAACTTCCTAAAACAGTTTTCAGCTGCTAATTCCCTACGTTAGTTAATGACTAAATTATTACGGTAGATGTGGCTGACGCGCGGCCGCCGAGCTGCTTCCCAGCCCAATCTCTCGAAAGCGCGAACTGCTTCCTGAGGTCTGACCAGCGGAACCTGCGGCATCAGACGGGAACTTCCACTTCGCGGATAGTCACCGTCAAAGGCATTCCCTTCTCGGCGCGCACCGCCAAGCATTCCTGGATGGCGTCCTGAATATTCCTCTCGGCTTCTTCCGCGGTTCCTCCCTGGCTGACGCACCCAGGAATCGAGGGGCATTCGGCCACAAACATGCCGTCTTCATCCTGCGTAATCGTGATCAAAAATTTCATCGTGATGTAATTATACACGCTCTGGCAGAAGGAATCCCCACGGAAGACATGGTTTCGCTCGCCCCTTACGCCTCTTCCCAGAACCCGTAAGCCAGGGCGTCGCAAGAGGAGTACCTTTGCCGGGGGCGCGGCTGGCGGGCGGCATCTCCGGCTTCTTGTTTGCGCCCCAGCGCATTATCCGGCCGGGGGTGGCGAGGGCTCTTGCGGATTGGATTGTTCTTTTGAATTTTCCGGTTCGAGCGGAGTCGCTGAGGAATCCTCTTCCGGCTTCGATTGCCGAAGCAACCGGGCGATCTCCCGCGTGTTCTGCTCGGTTTCGATCGCCACCAGCGCCCGCTGCGCTTCCACGACCATCTGGAATCCGCTGTCGTGCGACCAGCGATAATAGGCGAAGCCGATCAAAGCGCCCGCTACGGCCGTGGCGATGATTCGTGCCTGCGGATCGGCCTGCTCGGTCAGAAGGTAGACCAGCCCCGCAAACACAGCCCCGATCAGCAGCGCCCAGCCGCCGGAGGTTCGTATGCGGTCCCGCCCCTCCGCCTCTCGCTTCGCCTCCCACTCATGGAGTTCCGGATGCTGGCTGAAACTGCCTTCCTGCGGCCGCGCGGCCACGGGAGGCTCTTTCCGCTGAGCTACTTCCTGAGCTTTCGCTTGAGCTTTCCGCCCCTCCTTGGCCTCGCGTTTTTTTGCCTTCTCGCAACGCGGACACTCCAGCTTCTCGGCTGGAAGCTGAGCGCCGCACGTGGGACAGGTCCAGTAGATGTTCGTGGACATAAGCTCTCCGGCTCCCTTAGAGACGTGTGATCTTCTCCATGCGATGCGCCCGGAAGGCGTTGCGCGTGTCGACGATGCGGCGTGCGCTCCTGGCGATGGCGCCGTAATCGAAGGCGGAATGATCCATCAGCAGGACGACGCAATCGGCCCGCCGGCAGGCTTCGAGCACCGGCTGCGACCGCAGCTCCGCGCCGTCGATCTGGACGCGGGGCACCAGCGGATCGCTATAGGAGAGGCGCGCTCCGAGCCCTCGCAGCAGGGTCAGCACGTCGAGGGCGGGCGACTCCCGCACGTCGATCGTATCCTTCTTATACGCCATTCCCAGCAGGTGAATTCGGGCGTTGCGGACCGCCTTGCCGCTGTCGTTCAGCACGGACTGCACTTTGTTTGCGACAAAGCGAGGCATGGCTCCGTTGATCTGCCCGGCCAGCTCGATGAACCGCGCCTCGGCCCCGCCGAGCTTCACCTTCCAGGACAGGTAGAACGGGTCCACCGGGATGCAATGCCCGCCCAGGCCCGGCCCCGGGAAGAACGGCATGAACCCGAACGGCTTCGTCGCCGCCGCTTCGATCACTTCCCACACGTCGATTTTCATCATGTCGCATAGCTGCGCCATTTCGTTCGCCAGCCCGATGTTGATCGAGCGGAACGTATTTTCAAGCAGCTTAACCATCTCGGCGACCCGGGTCGAGGACACCGGCACCACCGTCTCCATCGCCTGCCCGTAGAACAGCGCCCCCAGTTCGGAGCAGACCGGCGTGACTCCGCCCACCACTTTGGGAATGTTGTGCGTCGTGAACCGCTGGTTGCCCGGATCGACGCGCTCCGGCGAAAAACAGAGGAAGAAGTCGCGCCCCGCTTCCAGGCCCGTCGCCGCCAGGCGCGGGAGAATCAATTCGTCCGTCGTTCCAGGATAGGTTGTGCTTTCGAGAATCACCATCAGACCCGGATGCAGGTGCTTCTGTATGTGCTCGACGGCCCCCAGAATAAACGACATGTCCGGGTCCTTCGTCTTGCGCAGCGGCGTCGGCACGCAAATGTTGACGGTATCGAGCCGGGCGATCTCTCCGGAATCGGTCGTCGCCCGCAGCAACCCTTCCCGTACGAGCCGCGCCACCAGCTCCGAGGGGACGTCGCCGATGTAGGACACGCCGCTGTTGATCGCCGTGACCTTTCGCTCGTCCACGTCGATGCCGGTCACCCGAAACCCGGCGTTGGCGAATTCCGTGGCGAGCGGAAGCCCGACGTAGCCGAGCCCCACAATCCCGACGCGCGCCGTCCGGGCGGAAATTCTGTCCCGCAGGCGTGCCGCCGCATCCGGTTTCTTGATGGGCTGCTTGAGGGGCCGGGCGCTCCCCGCTCTCTTCGGTCTCGTCACCGCGCTCTTCATCATTCTTCTCCTGATCTCAGCCCCGATTCCGCACTCCGGATTCCCTGCTCCCCTACTTCCTGTTTGCTACGCCGCGCGCGCGGACGTGACGCGGATACAGTTCGCTCAATTCCTCCAGCATCTTTTTGGCGGCTGCGTGCGTCCGCCGCGTGATCTGCTCGATGTTCATTCCGAGCGCCGGCGGATGCGAAGGCAGGTTGTCGAAGACATCTGTCAGAATGCTCGACGCCAGCGCCGTCGATTTCTCCGCAGCCTTCGCAGGCTCTCCCGCTTGCTCGATCGCCCACGCCACGTTCTGCGGCACGTCCACTCCCAGCCACGCCAGGAATTCGACGTCCCGCAGGTTGATCACGGGAGCAAAACTGAGGAAAATCCGCACGTCCAGGCCGTTCAAAGCTTGCAGCAGGTCCACGGTGTCGTTCGGATCAAACAGCACCTGCGTCGTGAAGAACCGCACTCCGTGCTCGTACTTGCGCCGGACGCGCGCCTCCTCTCGCGAGCGGCTCGGGATAGCGATGCCTCCGAGAAAGAAATCGAGCCCCGTATCCGCGGCGATCTCGGCCATTTCACCGACGCTCGGCCCGGGATACTCGGCCGTCGCGGACTCGCCCCCCACCAGAACCACGTTTCGCACGCCGTATTTCTCGTAAGTTCCCTTCAGCCAGTCGCGCTGCGTCTCGGCCGTCTCCCGCACCGTGACCCGGTTGATGACGGTCTCCATCCCGGCCGATTCCTGAATGGCCCGCGCAAACACCCGCGGCTCGATCCGTTCCGGCAGGCGCGCGCGGCGCTCTCCCCCGCGGGACTCCTCGATGATCTCCGGGATGTTGATCGCGTCCACCGTCCCGGCGAGGCCCCGCACCAGCTCGAGCTGCGCTTCCAGCTCCGCCGGAGCCCCGGCTTTCGGCGGGATCAGCTCATAAAGGATCACTGGCTGTCCGGCATCCCGAATCTTCTTTCTGAGGTTCATATCCGCTCAAGATCGAACGAGGTCTCTTCATCATATAACGAAACCCTCTTTCGCCTCGTCCGCCCCGCCACTTTCCAGAACCCCTTCCCAATCTGCTGAGTGCGCGCTAGGACCGATAGGCCCGTTTTCCCATTGACAAGGCGGGGGGGGCTGAGATACTCAAACTGGTCCAAGAACTTTCCCCAGCAAATACGTCCTCTCATGTGCTTTGGACAATCCCCCCGTTGGGAGCGCGTTATGCGAAATAATCCCCTCGCTAGGCTGCCTGAAGGAGCGCTCGACATGAACGAGTTGCGAAAGTACGTAATCTTGGCCATTGTATCTGTGCTGTTCCTACTAAGCTTCGCAAGCCACAAGACATACGCTGAGGATAAGGACAGACCACAGCCAGTCCAAGGTTTAACCGTGTTTGACGCAAATGGGAAAAGGGTTGGGAGCGTCCTGGGTTTTGGTGGGACAAGCGAACTCCCTACGGTTGCGTTCCGTGTGGATGGGAGATTGGTAATCCTAAATGTAGGACGGAACCGGTTTGAGCAGAGCGGGTTCACGGGGGATTTTACTACAGGCTCTTTCCTCTATGAATCCGCGAACTGCGTGGGAGCACCATTCTTTGTCTTGCTTCCTCCTGACACATCCTCGCCCTTTCACATTCTTAACGGCACGAAGCTGTACGCGCTTGCAGGCGCTCCCAAAACCATAATCGTGAGTTCGGAAGGCATCACTACGTTCACAAATAGCTCTTGTAGTCCTGTGAGCCCTTTCCAAGCTGTCGCTCGGCCCTTGCGGTTGTTGATTGACTTGGCCGACCATTTTCAGCCGCCGTTCACGCTGCGGTAGCGCAAGGCAGGAGTCCGAAGTCAGGAGTCAGGAGCCGGAATGAGGCTCCCCTGCTCGGCTGGGCCAACAATCTCAGTTTCCCTGCTCGAAATCGCCTCCCATCTACCCTCCCCGGGCAACCGTTGTGTTCCCGCCCGCTTCCTACCTTCGTACGGGATCGGCGGGACGCCCGCCGTTTCCCTGCCTTGGCCGGCGAATGACCCTGGAGGCGGAACCGCGCAAGGCGTCTGGAAGTAGAGGTACAATAACAGCATGCGGCATTGGGTTCTCGCTTCCCTCCTTTGTTTCTTCCCGGCAGTCCCGGGCTTTGCCCAGGACCGCCCCCCCCAACAAAGGACGGAGCAAGAGACGGCACAGCGGGACGATGAGGAGATTCGCCGCAGCCTGGAGAAGATCACGCGCGTCTACCATGAGGTCGTGACGCGGCTCGCCGACCCCGTAGACCCCGAACAAGCCATCTACGCCGGAGCTGTCCGAGGGGCACTCGCCAGTCTCGATCCATTCTCCGTGTTCCTCGATCCCGGGCAGTGGCTCTCCTTCCAGCAGCAGCAGCGGGGTGTCCAGCAAGGATTTGGAGCCATTCTCAGCCTGCAGGCCGGCCAGGTAACCGTGCTGCAGGCGACGCCCGGCGCACCCTTCGCCCGCGCGGGACTGGGCCCCGGGGACCGCATCATCCGCATCAACGGCCACCGCGTGGCCTCGATGGATTTGCGCGAGCTGGTCGAGGTGCTGCAGGCGGCCCGCAACGGCCGGGTGCGGCTTTCCGTGATTCGCAGCAGCCAGGTCGTCCCGGAGGATTTTGACCTGGACCCCTCGGAGATTCCCACCGACACCGTGGACAAGAAATTCTGGATCGAGCCGGGGATCGGGTACATGCACGTCGCCCACATCGAGCAGGCCACCCCCGGAGAAATGCAGGCCATTCTCGAGGAATGGGCGCCGCAGAATCTTAGCGCGCTGCTTCTCGATTTCCGCGGCAATCCGGGCGGGTCGCTCGACGCGGCCGTAGACATCGCCGGCTTGTTTCTGCCCAAGGATTCCGTCATCACGAGCGTGTACGGCCGGGCGATGCCGCAGCGGGAATACCGGGTCCAGGATGACCCGATCGCTCCGTCGCTCCCCGTTGTCGTGATCCTGGATCGCAGGACCGCGAGCGCGGCCGAGATCATCGCCGCGGCCTTGCAGGAGCACGATCGCGCCTGGCTGGTCGGCGAGGCGAGCTTCGGCAAGGGAGTGGTCGAGACGGTCATGCCGCTCAGCGAAAGCACGGCCCTGGTGCTGACGGTTGCCCGCTATCTCACCCCCTCCGGACGTTCTGTACAACGCCCCTTGCCCGGAACCGCTTTGGCTGGTATTCTAAGCGGGACGGAGAGAGCCTTTAGCACTGGCCGAGGCCGCCCGCTCACAGAGCTTGGGGGCGTCGCGCCGGACCAAAAAGCGGAGTCGTGGCTGTTGGATCCATGGTCGCGCTTTTTGGAGGAAAGCACTGCGTTCATCAACTTCGCGCAGCGCTATTTGGAACGGCGCGGGAGGATTAGCGGCAACTTTGTGGTTGGCGATCCCCTGATCGAGGACTTCCGCCGGTATCTTGAGGATTCCGGCGTCGTGATTCCCGCTTCTTGGGGGGGCCTCGTGCCGTTTTTCAAAGCCCGCATCCAGACCGAGCTGTTCAATCTGGTCTTCGGAATTACGCGCGGCGATGAAATCGAGGTAAAGGCGGATCCGCAGGTGCAGGCGGCTTGGCAGGCCGTTGGCCGGGCTCGCGAGTTGTTGGCTGCGGAGGCCGTCGCAGGTTTGCTGGAAGGCCCGAAGCCGCAACAGCTCTCCGGAAGCTGTTGCGCACAATAGGGGGAACCCACACAAGAGGGAGGAAGGGCTAGTGTACACAAAACGAATGCGAAACTTGCTGGGATGGACGGGAGCCATTGTACTGTTCGGGTCGCTGGCCACGGGCGCAGCCGCCAAGAACAATTTCAGATGCATGATCGTCGACGAGGCAGGCAAGCCGATCGGGAAGGGCGAAATGGTGCTGATCGCCGTCGACGGCGGGAAAGAAAATAAGCGCAGGACCAACGACAAGGGTGAGGTCGAGTTCAAAGGGTTGGACGACGGCGCTTATGTGATCCGGGGCGACGAAGATGGCTACATCTTCTCGAACTCCGCTCCTATGGAGATCGCCGGGAACATCACGAAGCCCTGCAACTATACGCTCGTCAGCGCGGCCCATGCCAACGCGATGCTGCAGGAAGTCCTTGCGCTGCTCCAGCAAAAGAAGACGGAGGAAGCCGCGACGAAGGCTATGCAGGCCGTCGAATTGATGCCCGAAGAGTCCGGCGCCCACTATGTCCTTGCGGTCGCGCATGCAACGGCCGGGAAGGAAGCCGAAGCCGTGGCGTCCATCAAGAAAGCGGCCGAGTTGAGTCCGGAGAAATTCGGGGATAAGGTCGAGCTCGTTCACATGAGCGCAATCAGCGTCCAAGCCGACGAGTTGATGGCAAAGAACGACTTCGACGGCGCCATCAAGAAGTATGAGGAGATGATCGCGCTGAATCCCACCGAGCCGATCGCGTATTACAACATGGCGGTTGCCTACGGCCGTGCCAATAAGCTGAACGAAGCCATCACCGCCATTGACAAAGCCATCGCCTTGAAGCCGGGAGACGCTGGAATGATGCAGACCAAGACTCTCCTGCAGGATCGGTTTATGAAGTCGCTCGACACGGAGCTCAAAGCGCCATAAGGCCCGGAGATTCCGGCTCCCGCTCGAGGGTAGGGGTTAATTGGGACGGTGCGCCAGCTTCCGGGCCGGGTCTGTGGGCCGCTCGGAAGCCGACGCTGCAGTGCGGCGAGCGAGCCGGCCCTACACAATCCGACTTCCGGCCTTGACGCACTGCAAGGGAACGGCTTATGATGGAAGCAAGCAGACGAACTCTTTCGAGTCGAGTCAACCTGAAAGATAAAGGAGACGGGATGACAAAAATAGCTCCGGCAATTCTTGCTGTGGCCATTCTTTGTTTGGGAACGATCGGCTTCGCCCAGGACGGGGCCTCGAAGGTGGCCATTATCAATATTCAGCAGGCCATCGCGGCGAGCAACGATGGGCAGGAAGCCGCCCGCCAGCTCCAGACCCGGTTTGGTCCGACCCGCGAAAAGCTCCAGAAACTGCAGAGCGAAGTCAATGAACTGCAGACCCAGTTGCGGAATCAGCAATCCACTCTGAGCGAGGAAGCCAGAACCCGGCTGCTGCGCGGGGTCGACGACAAGACCAAACAATTCAATCGCGAGAATGAGGACGCCACGGCGGAATTTCAGCAGGCCGAGCAGGACGCCATCAACGAGATCGGCCGGAAGATGATGGGCATCATCGATGAGTACGCCAAGACGAACAAGTATTCGATGATTCTCGACGTGTCTTCGCCGCAAACTCCCGTGCTGTATGCGGACTCGGCGATCGATATCACACCGACCGTGATCGAACTCTACAACCAGGCGCACCCCGCGCCGGCTGCCAGCGCAGCTCCTGCTCCGGCCGCTCCGGCTGCTGCTGCTCCGGCTGCTGCTCCGGCCACAGCTCCGGCCGCCGCCCCAACGGCCGCTCCATAGATGCACTCTGCTCCCGGAGTCTCGCAGGCTCCGGGAGAAGCTTTCCCTCCTCGCTTCTTTAATTCACTATGGAGTACGCGGACCTGTGTACGCTGGCGGGTAGTGTCCTAAACTAGGACAGTACCCGCTGGCGGAAACCAATTGCGGCTCTGCTGGGCCTTGTGATAAGGTAGTCCATTTCCGAGAGGATATTCCACAAACGTCTTCGTGTGGGAGAACAATCAATGAGACAAATTGCCATTCTGTTGTTGCTGGGGTCGTTTCTTCTGCCGCGAGCGGAAGGCACAACGCTCACGCGCCTGGATCTGGATGACTTGACGGCGGAGTCCTCCGCGGTGGTCTACGGAAAGATCGTCGCGAGCCGCGTCGAGTGGAACCAAAACAAGACCATGATTTTCACCGTTTACACGGTGCTTGCGGATCAGTATCTGAAAAGCGCGCTGGGACCGGTGTTTGAG